>SDBV01000189.1_pt1 | contig 81023 bp, 58 predicted proteins | sample 2277081 | NCBI WGS metagenome assembly SDBV01 (sample SAMN10402039, study PRJNA504765) | marine sediment metagenome | isolation source: marine sediment core GS10_PC15, 223 cmbsf | place: Arctic Ocean: Southern Knipovich Ridge | collected 2010
CGGCTCAGCGGGAGCTTCGCCCTCCCGTGGTCGACCGAATGAGTGGAATGGGAGGGCGAGAGCTTGCCCTGAGCTTGCCGAAGGGCTCCTGCCGAGCCGCAATTGGGTGTTCCCTTTTCTTTGCAGTCTTCAATAAACTATCCGGGGCCAAATTTCCGAACACCATTTTCGGGACTTCCCATGCCTTATCGTATCGAAAACTCACAATTCCTGATCAGCGCCGCTAGCCCGAATCAGTTCCCCCGCAACCCCGAGCCGGAAATCGCCCTCGTCGGACGCTCCAATGTGGGGAAGTCCTCTCTTTTTAACCGGTTGACCCGGATCTCCGACCTCGCCAAGACTTCCCGCACGCCTGGAAAGACACAGTTGATCAATTTCTTCAGCCTGGAATTGCACCCGCCCGGATCGGGTCGCCGACCATTTCACCTCACAGCGGCCGATCTTCCCGGTTACGGCTACGCCAAGGTGCCCCCGAAGGTCCGCGAGGCCTGGCAGCGGCTGGTCGATTGCTATTTCCGCACGCGAACACAGCTTAGCCTGGTTCTTCACCTTGTCGATCTGCGCCATCCCCCCCAGCCTGCGGACTTCGTGCTCACCGACCTGCTCGCCGAATTCGACGCTCCTCTCCTACTCATCGCCACCAAGGCCGACAAGCTGTCCCGGAATCAGAGGAAAAAACAGGAAAAAGTGATTCGAGAGGAGCTGGAATTGGGGGAAGATGCTTACGTCGTAATCACCTCGGCCGTCACGGGGGAAGGATGCGACGAGATTCTTCAGGTGGTCGCCGAAACGTTGTTTCCGGATAAAATCAAATAGCGTCTGAAGAATCTTGGTCAGTCTCGAATGGTGCTAAGTTAAGGGCCGTTGGGTGGTGATTCCTTACAATCCCCGAAGGGGATGGCAGAATAAAGCCCAGGGTGACCCTGCCGTAGGCAGGGGAACCCTGGGAATCTTCAACAAAACGATGAACCCGCGGAGCGGGTGACGGAACCGGAAACGGAAGGTTCCGTCGCCCCTTTCCGCCAGCGGCGGACAAGTCAGGGGCTCTTTCCATTGCGAGTGTGTTCAACCGGGTATCGGCCGTGGGTGTAAAATTCTTCCAACACTGCTCGCACATCTTCTGAAGGGACATCTGAGCTAATCTCGACGCATCCGATCAAGCCGCCATGGCACGGCGCAAATACCTGAATAAGTTCCAGCAAGCGCTTGCGGACGCCATCCAGTTTCCATTGAAGGATTTGTTCGGAACCCACATCGGCCCGGAAACACACCCGCCCGGCGAACTCCTCCGCCAACGGCTCAACTCCAATCAGGTCCAGTTGCACGTCGAAAACATCCACTCCCGAATCCGCCAGGTCGGAGAGGATCGGCCCCACAGCTCCGCGACTCCGAAAATGTACGTGCATCTCGTAGCTCGTGATCCGCTCGAATATTTGCTGGTAGGCGGGCAGAAATAGCTTGCGAAAAACCTCCGCGTCCGCAATCATTCGGTCCTGACGGCCCCAATCATCCGCGATTTCAATTCCGTCCAGGTCAGCAAAGGCCAATCGGTCGATGTACTGCAAATTGAACTGAACGATCAGATCGCGCAGCCAGACCAATTCCTCCCTTCGCTCCACGAAGTCCTCCATCAGGTTATCGTAGCCGCGCAATGTGATCATCCGCTGCAGCACGGATCCACCGTAACCCAACCGGTACTTCGCCGGATCCCCTTCGACGGCCGGTCTTGGCGAGGCGTCGCAGGAGAAGTATTCCTCGACCTCCGGGGGAAGGAAATCCGACAGGCGCCTCCAGTCGCTCAGCGAATGTTCCAGTATCTCTCCGGTACGTTTCCCGTCCGGCGCACGCCATACACATCCCCACAAGTCGACAAAACGGTCTCCTTCCAAACGGCCCGGCTGCGGAAAAACGTGTCGGATCGGCTGGGCAAAATCCGAAGGGAACTCCTCCAGCAGTCCGAGAAGCTCGTCATCGAACTTCTGCTCATGTTCAAGGCTGTAGGAATGAGCGAGGGGGACCCGGTCGGGGTCCTGGAAGCGGATGGCCCGATGCACGCGTTCGCGACCAGTCATTTCAGGTTTCTTCCAGCCAATAGGCAAGGGGCGGTTCGGATCGTGTCGGGGTCAAACGAAGGACACGAGGCTCAGCAGATCGAGTCAGAGCCGTTTTTCTGGACTTTCATTCCGGCTTGGAGCACCTCAACGTCTCCGCCGATGCGGAAAGTCGACACATCCGACGCGGATTCGGATTCCAACTCCGAAAGGATTTGGGCGCTACTCTCCACCTCGAATCCCGCATCACGTATCATGCGGTATGTTTCTGCGACTTCCGACCCGCGTGTCAGGAGGTAGCCCTGAACAAACAAGGAATTGGCCGGATACAGCGCCAGCGCCTGGAGGGAGCGAAGATGCCCCTCCCTGCCCGCAGCGATTCGGATTTCAGCCGTCGGGTTGACGAGACGGACCATGCAAAGAATGCGAAGACAACGATCCGGTGTCAGGGAACCGTCATGATAAACGGGGTTTCCCTCAATCGGGACCAGGAAATTCACGGGAATCGAAGGCACCGTGAGACGGCGCAATGCGAAAGCTACGTCCACAAGGTCTTCCGACCCTTCCCCCATGCCCGCGATCAGGCCGCTGCACAGTGACAGCCCGACTTCCTTGGCCGCCTCCAACGTCGATACTCGTTCCGCATAGGTATGGGTTGTGCAGATTTCCGGATAATGTTCCTCGCTCGTATTCAGGTTGTGGTTCAGGCGATCCAAACCCGCTTCCTTGAGAGTCTGCGCCATCTGAAGGTTGATCAGGCCCGTCGACAGACAAACCTGCACCGGAACCTCTTCTTTTATACGCCGGACCAGGCCAGCCATGTGCCGGACCCGTTCCATCGAAGGGCCTCGACCGCTCAGCACAATGCAGTAGCGGAAAGCGCCGTTCTTATGCGCGGCTCTCGCCCCCTCGAGAATCTCCTTGTCGCTCTTGAGACGGTAAGTTTTGATAGGCGCTTCGGTCACCTTGGACTGGCCGCAGTAACCGCAATCCTCAGGGCACAGCCCGCACTGGACATTATTGAGCATGTGGACCTTCACTTTTCGCCCGAAGTGAGCATAGCGAGGCCTATACGCCGCGTGAACAAGCGGCAGAAGCTCCACATCCTTGCTGTCCAGGATTTCCAACGCATCGGAATGCGTCGGCGGACAGTCTGCCAATGCATTTTCACTCAATTGTTCGTAAGACAGTGACATATGTGAAGATTCTCCCGAGGAATCAAAAAGGAAAAATGTGTCCTTGCTTCTCCATATTCGAATCGAATTTAGTTCAGGCGGGAGATATTGTCAACCAGATTCTCAGAGAGGTTGACCGCAGGCAAATCACAGATCCGTGCATGCGATCGAAAGCCTATCCCCCATTGTGGGTGGCCGCCTCGTCGAGGAAGGACGTTGGAAAAATCACCCCCGGGGAGAGGATTCCGTTTGGGTCGAGAGCCTTCTTGATAGCGGCCATCTCCCGGACCCCTTTGTCACCGTAGAAATCGGCCAGGAGCCGCTGCTTAATCCGGTTTCGACCCACGCCATGCTCAGATAGCGGAGCGCCGCCGAGCCGCTTGACTTCCCGCCCGAACTCCAGGATTACGTCCTCCGCTTTTCGCATCTCCTCAACGGATCGAGGGAGGGCATTGGGATGAAGGTTTCCGTCCGACAGGTGCCCCCAGACGGCATACTCGATGCCAATCTCCTCGAACCCTGTACGATAGATGTCCAGTATTTCCCCGATGTGCTCAAAAGGAACGATCATGTCACCGGCGACCTTGGTAATCTCGGGCGAATACTGTAACTGCCGCTCCTTCAAGATCTCGTTCACCGCGATGGGGACCGCCTCTCGGAAATCTCGCAACGCGCGATGACGATCCGTCTGGCCGGGGAAGGCCAATTCGAGGTTTTCCAACAAATTCCGATCTCTCAACGAGGTGAACAGCCGGCTTGCCGACAGCAAGACCGGATCACGGCATTCCTCTGGAATTTCCGCCCCCTCCCAGACAGCCATGAGGCAGATCTCCACTTCTCCCTGGCTCACGGCCCGATCCAGCTCGACCTCGAAATAAACCGCCGCACGGGCATCATCCGGCACAGGGATTCTCAACTCACGATCCTTACCCCGGCCACGAATAATTGAGAGGGACTTCTCGTCCAGAAACTCGGCGGCCCGAAAATCGATACCCGCTACTTCGCGCCCCGACCAGGTTGCCTCGGATTCCTTCCTTACAAAATCCACCCATTCCAGCGCCACAGAGTCCTCGGAGACAAACACCAGCCCCGTAAGCTCTGCGGCCGGAAGCGGAATGACGCGCACCTCAATTTCCGTCAGCACACCCAGTGTGCCTTCCGAACCCACGAACAAGTCAATCAAGTCCATCCCAGGTCTCGAGTAATAGCCGGCAGAGACTTTTTTTATTGACGGCGTTTGATAGCTTGGGATCGTGAAACGAATCGGCCGGCCATTAGATTGCCGGATCTCAAATTCGCCTGCGTCGTTCGCCTTACACTCGCCGCGAGTAATCTCCAGAACTTCTCCACTCGCCGACGCCACCCGGATCCGATAAACCCAGTCTCGAGTCACCCCGTACTTGAAAGTCGCTGCGCCCCCTGCGTTGGTTGCCACCGATCCGCCCAGGAATGCTAGGTCATAGGTCGGAACCGGCGGGTAGAAATATCCTGCTTCCCGGAGTTGCTTTTGTAGGGCGGCCAAGGTGATGCCCGGTCCCGCCACGACACGGGCGCCTGCTCCGTCCGGCTCTTCATCAATCCGAATAACCTTCTCCATCCGTTCTGTTGAGAGAAGGACTTCACCGAAAGGCGTGGCTCCCCCCGTCAGAGAGGACTGGGCCCCGATCGGCAGGATCCGAGACTTGCGGGCACTGCATTCCTTCAACAGCGAGCAGATCTCTCCTTCGCTTTCGGGAAAGGCGATTCCCGAGGCAAAACCGCCCGGATACCGAGCCGCATCTTCAAGATAGGAAGCAAACATGGCTTCGTCCGTCTTGATTTGCGGAAGGCCCTTGGAATCACTCGGCGGCTTCGTTTGAATGCAATTGCTCACCCCTTTGCCCTCGCGATTATGAACTGTTCCCGGAACATCTTCGTCAGAATGCGAAAGGTCGTCAACCTGCGACTTGATCCTGCCAGTAGAGCCGACAAAAATCAGGTGTGTTTTCTTGATTACCTGTCTTATTTAAGCAAATTTCTTGACGGTTATGTATAACATCCGTACGATGAGCCCCTGACTCAAATTCCCACCATTCAAGGATTCATATCATGTCCCGCTTCGCTCGAATCCGTGAAATATCCCTTCTTTCTTTTCTGGCGTTGGTTCTACTGCTCGGAGTTGCCTATTGGGGGCGAATGTGGCTCCTTGGAAAGGAACTGGATGAAGTTGCTGTCGAGATTGTCAAGGAATTCAACAACAAACAATCTTTGGCAGAGAACATCTTTGAACCCGCGACCGTAAACGATTTGGTGATCACTCTCACCTACGACAACTTCCTCTATGGGACCCCCCAGGGCAGGATTCGCCTTGCGGTAGCCAGCAGGTCGGATCCCTCATCCGTCCTCTCCCACATCGTCTATGAATACCGAAAGGTAGACGGGGAGTGGCGGTTTCAGGAAAGCTTCCACGATCGCTGAGCCTCTTCCTCCCATCTGCGTCCCAGAGGATTCTCACCCCTGCTCCCCCCCGAACTTGGCATATTTACTTCAAAATCGCAAAATTCCTGCCGATCAATATAGTAGATGTAGTTAACCTGGCTGTCGGTGGGCCCGAGATGGGCGAGGAAGGGGCCGCAATCATGGGCTGCACAGCCTTGCCGGGATAATCCCTCTGTGCTAAACTCCCCGCCGGGATCGAGCAGGACGAGGAGAAAGGGACGGCCTCGAACAGATGTTTTTCTTTGAGCCCGACAGAATGGGACGCGCCTTTGGACTCCTGGTAGCGCTCCTGATGTTGCTAGTTTGCGCAGTTTCAAAGCTTCCTCTGGCGCAGATGATCACTCGATCTGTTGTCGGGTTCGTGGTTGGATACGCGGCAGGGTTTATCTTCGTATTTCTTGTGAGCTCCTCTATTAGACGGACCATGGCGGCTGACCGGGTCAGTCGGTCATCTCGAGAGCGGCAAGAACGGGAGGCGGCAGGGCAGCAGGAAGAACAGGAGGCACAAACCTAGGATGGCAGAGAATACCCCTAAAGATTCCCCCCCAGGCGAGGGAAATCATCGGAAGCGAATCATCATTACCGGAACAGCTTTTACAAAGAATACGCCCGAAGAAGTCTTGGGTGAAATCGTCGATGGATCCGCTGCCTCCGATCCGAATCCCGAACACACTGACGAAGAGTGATTCTTTATAGTATAATTGGATGGTCCTTCTGTCTTTCTGGTGGCAACGAGTCCCAATCCGCCCCTGGTTGGACCTGTGGCTTATGAAATCCTGCTCAAAAATCGGACGCATCCGGCAGATTGCCGTATCAGCCGTGCTCTTTACCGGGCTGATATCCCCCTTGGTTGGTTACGGGCAAAGCCCGCAGACCGATGCTCGAACGTCCGCCTACCAAGCGTCCAAAAAACGACTCGAAGACGACCTTAAGGTCTACATCACGGTCAACGGAGAACCCATCTTCCGTTGGGAACTCCGCCTGGCTCATCTCGCGTGGTCGCGAACGATGGCCATGCAAGGCGAGTCTTATCGCTACCTGCAGACCGACTGGATCGAGCGGCAAGCCACGCAAGACCTGGTCAGCCGTGAGCTGCTTAACCAGGAGGCGAGAAACCGAGGCATCTATTTGACACAAACGGAAAAAGACCAGGTGTGGGCACAGTACCTCGGACAATTCGAGCCCATCACAACCGCCAGGGATCAGATCCTGAACTTATTGGCCAAAGCAGGTTTTGCCAGGGATCAGGTCACCCGCGCAGCCTACCGGATGGGAGTGGTTCAGAAGTTTGCCCGCGAGTTGGTCTCCAGGATGGAGGTCTCCGAGAAGGAAATACGGGATTTCTATTTCGCACGTCTCGTGGACGAATCCAGCCCCGATTTCTTCAAGGTTCCGGAGAAGGTTGGCGTCCGACACATCCTTATCGAGGTTCGGGGAATTGAGCCCATTCTCTTGCCTCAAAGCGAAAGAGTCCGGCGGGCTGTTCTCACAAAAGATTATGAATTTATGACCGCGATTACCGCTTCTTTTTCCATCGAGGCGCTTCAAAAACGTCAGGCGGAAAAGAATGCCGAAGCCGCCGCTATGGCCATGGCGGAATCTCTACTCGCCAAAATCAAAAAAGGGACTGAGTTTCAGGACATGGCCAGGACAAACTCCTCCGACCGTCTCAGCGCTCGGCGTGGAGGAGACTTGGGTTTCTGCCCGAGGGGGGTGCTCCCTCCGCCGATTGAGGAGGTGGCGTTCGGGCTGGGGCCGGGAGAGACCTGGGGCGCCCCAGTCAAAACCCCGGCAGGCTTCCACCTGATTCAAGTCTACAATCGCATCCCGGAACACACCGCGAAATATGATGAAACCAAGGATCAAATTGAAAGCGTCATCCGGGGCCGACACGTGGATACACAGCTTTTTTCCCTTCTCGAAGATCTCCGTTCCAAATCGTATATCGACGACACCGAGGCGCGAGAGAGGAGAGCGAAGGTAGACCAGCGTTCAGTGGATCGCTCTAGCCCCGTGTGGAGGCAACCGCAAGCGCCAGGTCCCACATTCAACACCCAACCCTTCGGGAGACGTTGAATTGCCCGTTCGGCGCCGATCCCGAATTTCGAAGACCATCCTTGTTTTAATTTCCTTTCTTGCTCTGCCAGGCGGTTCTCAAGCTGAGGATCTCCTCTGGCCTCTTGACGTTTCCAAGATACTGACCTCGACCTTCGGTGAATACCGACCGACTCATTTCCACGCGGGTCTTGACTTTTCGACCGGTCAGCGGGAGGGGCTCCCTGTCCACGCAGTGGGAGATGGGAAGGTTTACCGCCTACGAACCTCTCCCTATGGCTACGGAAAGGCAATCTATCAGACGCTCTCAGGCGGGCGTCGCGCCGTTTACGCCCATCTCGCCGACTTTAGCGTTAAGCTGGAAATCCCCGTAGAACGCGAGCAGGAAAGGCTGGGCCGATATCGAACTGATCTGACCCTTTCCGAGCCCATCCCGGTTCGCCGAGGGGAAGTCATCGGGTTCTCGGGCAGCACAGGGACCGGCGCCCCGCACCTTCACCTGGAAATCCGGAATTCTTCAGACGAGCCGATAAATCCAGTGCCCAACATCTACAGTGTCCCCGACATGGTCCCTCCCATCATCGACGCGGTTTGGCTCATACCTGCAGGAGAAGACTCGCTCATTGACGGGCTGCCGGAGCCAATGCGCATCCCGATGAGCCCGGACACGGCTCAAACCATGTACCGGGGGAACATTGTCCACGCGGTCGGAACCTACCACATGGCCGTCGAAACCTCTGATCGTCAGGGGCCGGCCCAGCACCGGCTCGGCGTTCGATCCGTCACACTCGAGTCCGAGGGAAAGGTCCTTCACAAGGTCCGATTTGAAGGTTTCTCCTATCAGACGGGAAGGAAGGTTCGCGCTTCCTACAACCACCCAATCCAGGTCACTACGGGCACGCCGTCCATTAACCTTTTCGATTTCACCGACCCTGATGGTCCACTCCCAGGGAACTCGGACGCCGGAGATGCCACGGCCGGCCCGCACCAATACAAAATCACAGTAACCGACGGGGCCGGCAACGAATCCGTCGCACTGCTCACAGTCGAAGGAGAGGAAAATCCCGCACTTACCGGGCAACGGCATGAAGCCAGGTCGCGCAGGAGACCCGAAAAGGCAGAGTCCGCAGATCCCATTAATGCTTCGGTCAGGAGGTTCCACGATCGCGTTCTGGTCGATCTCAGTTTCAGCAAACATCTCCAGGGACAACCCCGGGCGGAATTCGTCCCCGTTGAAGGTCCAGCCAGACACATCCCGGTATTTCGCCGGGACAGTCATCGATTCCTTGCATATCTCCCTACGCCTATCCTTCCAAACGTGAAGGGAACACTGAAGATATCCGCCTCCGTCCCGAATCCGGAAAACATAGAGATCGCTATCTGGGGCGAGGCTTACCGCCCGGGCGCTTCACAGATTCTACGAGCGGATGATGAAGGTGCAGAGGTCACCTTTGCCGAGAATACCTTTTTCCGCCCCACCGCGGTTTATCTCGAAAGGTCCGATTCATCTGTCCGGACGTCAATGGAGCCACTCAGCTCGCTCTTTAAGGTCGGACCGATCACCGAACCTTGCGCCAGTTCGTTTCAGATTCGAATTCGGGCAGCGGATTCCTCCGATCCCCGTGCTGCTCTATACTGGATCAACGGAAAGAAGCCCCGATTCGTCGTAAAACGAAAAGGTTCATCCACTGAATGGATCTCTGCCCGGGTGGACACAATGGGACTTTACCAAGTCTTTCTCGACGACACCCCTCCCGTCGTGCGGCTACTCACCCCCGACTCTCGCGGTCTGAAGTCGTCCGAATTGCCGGTAATTGCATTAGAGGTGAACGACAGGGAGAGCGGAATCAATGCGGATTCGATCCGGATCCTACTCGACGGCAAACCAATCATCTGCGAATACGACCCGGGAGAAATGCGGATCTTCCGAAAGCTCCGCCGGGAACTTGAACCCGGAGAACACCGGATCGAAGCGTCGCTCGAGGACAATGCAGGGAACGCCGCTCTCCTGGAGAAAACATTCGCTGTCTCAGAGAACTGATCAGGGTCAAGCGGTAGGAGGATCTAGTCAAGGGTCTTCATGCCGCGCAGTCGCTGCTGGTCAATCATGCGTACCATCTGCTTCATCAGCCTTAGAGAAGTTTTCCACCCACACGGTTGGAGGATCGGACACTCCGCACACTCCTTCCACTTCTCATCATCCGTGGCAATGAAGTGAACCTGGGAACGGGAGATGAATCGTAACTCCGCGTTCTGGGCCTTCCCGAAACAGGCCTTCATCTCCTTGAATCGGGCGTCGGGATCGTCGTGGGATCGGGTATCGTCCGGGACTAGTTCAGGTTCTGCCATGTTTTGCGGTTTTTCAGAATCCCAGGTCTTTCACAGCCTGCATTTGTCTCTGACTGTAACTTTCGGTACCTCCCCGGGCCATCCCCTGGGGATACGCCGGTGCGCCTCCCCGATACTGAGGACCCTGGACCATCTGCCCGGTAGGAGTCATGTAAACCATTCCACCGCTTTGCTGCTGAGGCTGACCCTGTCCCGCAGGCCCCTGCCTTTGGTTGGGATATCCCCCTTGAGTTGCTTGGGTTCCTCCCTGGCCCTGACCGGCGTCGACGGGCCCGATCCAAACGGAACCTGACGAAGGATCGTAATACAGGGTGTTTTTCGGAGCCGTCTGGGGCAGCGAAACCAGATACCCCGTCTGGATCAATTCCTGGAGGGACTGGGGATTACGCCCATTGTAGCTCTGGAACGATTGAATCCCTTGTTGGACTGTTGTCAACGCCGTTTGATCCCTGGCGTAATTCAGCACCCCGATGGCGCTTTTTGCTGACTGGGCCTGGAGCTCGGTCGTGATGACGGTCGTAGTGAGCAATTCAGCCCCACAGCCGCCCAGCAAAACCAAGCAAGATATCCCCAACGCAATGTGTCTCAGGCTCATGTCGGGCACCTCCCTGATATCTCAGAATCTATGAGGACCACTTCTTTAGCAATAACAATGATACCCCGCGATCGGGCCAATAACAACCCTCCCATCCTGATAATAGAGCTTAAGAACAGCCGTTTCTGTTGTTTGGACGGCAACTATTCGGCGACAGTTCGCCTTATTCTTGACCCCAACCTCGATGGGGTTTAGAATCACGTGCCGAAACCATTTCTTATAAATCCTGCAGAATCCCTGTTTTCCCGCGAATATTGGAGAAAGACATGCCCTCTTGTCGCCCCACAGTACTCATAATCATGGACGGGTGGGCCCTGAACCCGGATCCCCATGGCAACGCCGTAGCGATGGCTGAGACTCCGGTCGTCGATCGACTCATGTCCATAGGACATATGACTTTGCGAACCTGCGGCGAAGACGTTGGACTGCCGGCGGGTCAGATGGGAAACTCCGAAGTCGGCCACCTCAACCTCGGCGCGGGACGAATCGTCTACCAGAACATCTTGCGCATCGACAAAGCGATCGAGGGGGGCAGCTTTTTCCAGAATGAAGTGCTCACCGCCGCCATGGACTCCGCATTGCAGAAAGAGAGTACTCTTCACCTTATCGGTCTGGTTTCCGACGGCGGCGTTCACAGCCATCAGGAGCACCTCTATGCCCTCATACGAATGGCGATGGACCGGGGGCTGAAGAAGGTCCGTGTCCATGCCATCATGGACGGGCGTGATACCTCTCCTCACGGGGGTGAGGGGTATCTCCAGAGTCTCCAGGAGGTTTGCCACCAGGCGGGAAATGCGGAAATCGCCTCCGTTACCGGTCGTTACCATACGATGGATCGCGACAAGCGCTGGGCCCGGACGGAACTCGGCTACCGCGTAGTGGTGTCCGGCGAAGGCGAGAAGCGGAATAGCGCAGTAGAGGCTATCCGGGCCTCCTACGAGAATGACGTGACTGACGAATTCGTGCTCCCGGCGGTCATATGCCGGGATGGCAAGCCGGTTGGGCAAGTGCGCGACGGCGACTCCATCATCTTCTTCAATTTTCGGGCGGACCGGGCCCGTCAGTTGACACGTGCCTTTACTGAAAAGGGATTCGATGGATTCGACCGGGGACCCCCCCCCGAGGTCCACTTCGTCTCAATGACCAGGTATGGCGAAGATTTCGACGTTCTCTATGCCTTTCCTCCGCAACACTTGGATAAAATCCTTGGAGAGGTGCTCAGCGAGAGCGAGATTCCTCAATTCAGGACCGCCGAAACGGAGAAATACGCACACGTGACCTATTTTTTCAATGGCGGCGAAGAGGAACCTTTCCCGCTGGAGGACCGGCTGCTGGTCCCGTCACCGAAAGTCCCGACGTACGATCTGCAGCCCGAGTTGAGCGCCCGTGGTATCGCTGATGCGGCCTGCGAGAGGATATGCTCGGGGAAATACGGTTTTGTGCTGATCAACTTTGCGAATCCGGATATGGTGGGTCATACCGGTGTAATCGAAGCGGCCGTAAAGGCGGTCGAGGTTGTGGACGAATGCGTCGGAAAGGTCCTGGAGGCGTGTCACTCCGTCGGTGGGACGGCCCTTGTCACGGCCGACCACGGCAACGCCGACCAGATGATTGATCCTAGGGATGGCGGTCCCTTTACAGCCCATACGCTTTTTCCCGTACCCTTCATCTTAGTCACTCCCGAAATCTGGGAAGGAAAACCGGATGAATCCCCCTTCACTCTCCGCGAAGGGGAACAACCCGGGATCCTAGCCGATGTCGCGCCGACTGTTCTCGATCTGATGGGTATTGAGCATCCTGAAGAAATGACAGGTCAATCGAAGGTCGTCGCTCGCAAATCCGCCCCGATTCAGCCCACATGACCGTTTGGAGAAATCCCAGGTCGTTCGCAGCGCGGTTTGAGGAGGAAAAGGCCTATGCATGAGTCCCTGGCTCAAGCAAAGGAGAAAATTTCCCGCTTAAAGGAAAACATTGAGCGGGTTATCTTGGGAAAAGGCGAAGTTATCGACCTCCTGCTGGCGGGATTCTTCGCCCGAGGGCACGTCCTGATTACCGACATCCCCGGCATCGGCAAGACCACACTTGCCCATGCTCTCGCCAAATCGGTCCACTGCTCGTTTCACCGGATCCAATTCACCAGCGATCTCCTCCCGGCCGACATCACAGGAGTGACCATTTACAATCCCGAGAAAAGGGACTTTGAATTCAAGCCGGGCCCACTTTTCGCCAGTGTTGTCCTTGCGGACGAGATCAATCGGACAACTCCCAAGACCCAAAGCGCGCTCCTTGAAGGAATGAATGAATTCCAGGTATCCGTCGACAGCCGTACCTACGACCTTCCCCAACCTTTCATCGTTCTTGCCACTCAGAATCCCCTGGAATTCGAAGGAACCTACCCTCTGCCGGAATCCCAACTTGACCGGTTCATGCTCTCCATCAAGCTCGGATATCCCTCTACCCAAGATGAAATCCGGATCATTACCAATCGCACCCAAACGGATCCGGTAGATTCCCTCGAAGCGGTCATGAACGCGGAGGAAGTACTGGAAATACAGCGAGATGTAGAGAAGGTTCGTTTCGATCCCGACCTGGCCGACTACCTTATTCGATTAGTCGATGGCACCCGTTCCAGTCCGGGCATCCTTCTGGGCGTTTCCCCGCGCGGTTCCCTCCATTTCTATCGAGCCACACAAGCCTACGCGCTGGTCATGGGACGGGATTTTGTAACCCCTGACGACATCAAGGAAATCGCCCCCCACGCGCTCGCCCACCGGCTTCTGGTGAAACGGCAACTCGATCTGGGCAGCCGATCCACGGAAGAGGCAAGGATCATAGTGCAGGAAATTCTCGGCACCATCCCCGTACCCGACTGACATTCGCAACGGCTCGCAAAGGACGAACCATTGGAGAACACTCAGGCAAACGAGGGCGAGGCTCTCCAGAGAAGTGACCTGATTTTGCCGGTTCCGGCCCGGAAGGGCTTCCAGAGGCATGCCCGACTCTTGGCCTTCACAGCGGCCGCAATTTTTTTCGGAGCCCTTAACAACAACCTGAATCTGCTGTTCCTTTTCTCGGGAATGGTCGCTTCGCTGTTTGTCGCTTCCGAAATCCTGTCCCGGGTCTCACTGGCCAAAGTCAATGTGAGCTGCCGATTGCCCGAAGATGCTGTCGCCGGGGAATCGTTCGTCATCCAGTTTCAGGTGGAATCAGGCAAACGGCTGTTCGCCTCCCACGCAGTCAATCTCATCCTGATGGACGGGAAATATATATGCGCGCAGATCTTGATCCCGTACCTTCCTCCACGGGAAGCGATGACAGTGATCGCACGCGGTGTTATGCGCAAGAGAGGCGAGCATGCCTTCAACCGCATCCTGGTCCGGACTTCTTTTCCCTTTCACTTCGCTATCCGACAGCGCACCCAAAGAATCAATGAACGCATACTCGTCCTGCCCCTGACGCGGGCCCTTACGCTCGCCCCAACCGGCTCCATGGGTTTCCACGGACAGGAGTCCGGGCGCAGGCCGGGAGGCGGAAGCGAATTCCATTCCCTCCGAGAGCACCACTATGGGGACGACGCCAGACGGATCGTCTGGCGCGTTTCTGCGCGGAGAAACGAACTGATTTGCCGCGAAAACTCCCAGCCTTCTGTCCGAAGAGCAATCATCGTTTTTCAGAATGATGAACCGCCTCCCAATGGTCTGGGAGATGTGGAACGGTACGAGCGATTCGAGGAGGGGGTCATTCTCGCCGCATCCGCCGTGAGCACTTTGCTGCGCGAAGGGTTCCAATTCGCTCTCCAAACAGCCTCTGAAACGACGTCTTTCCGGCAAGGGAGTGTCCACCTGCTTTCAATTCTGAGGTTACTGGCTCGGGTCCAATCCGTCGAGAACGGAGCAATGAGGAGAGCCGCCACTCCTGTTCAAGATCCGGGCTGTCACGTATATAACATCAGCCCGTGGCGAGGACTTTCTTCCACCACCGCAACCGCAGTATCCAAGGAGGTCTCGGCGTGATTCAGCGAGTCAAGCTGGTGGCAGCCTCATATCTCTGCGTTCTCATTGCCTACCTGACCCTCGCGTTATTCGACGAATTTTCAATAGCCATTGTAATTTTCATGCTGTTGGTGATGGCGGTCTCTCCCTTCTCGGAGAGGGCTTGCAAGCGACACAGTTGGCTGCCGCCATTGTTCAGCATCGTGCCGTACGCTTATCTAATTGTTCTGGTTATGGACCTTTATCTGGCGAAGGGGCTTTTGTTTCCCCTTATCCGCAGTCTGATTTTTGTGCATGTCTACAAAATCCTGACTCCGAAGGAGACTAATGATCACCAAATCCTGCTCGTTGTCAGTGCGGTAATCATTGCCGCAGCCGGAATCGATGTCCGAACGATTGCCTACGCGCCTCTTTTAATCTCCTTCTTCGTGGCCTCGTGCTTCTTGCTTCGCTTTTGTCACGACTCCGCCTTGCAAGAGGAGATTCCCATTTCTGTCCGCTCCCACAGAAAGATCCGATTCTACCCATTTCTTCCTGCTTTGCTGGCTTGTTTTGTTTTCATTACAGGAGCGATCTTCCTCTTTACCCCCCGCCTGTCCGATCCCGTTTTCGCGGTCCAACGAGAGGCCACAACCGCATTGCCGGAACTGGTGAGAATAGGTGACGAAGGCATCATCCATACTGACAACACAGTGGTCCTCAGGGTCCACCTCCCAGATCGCGACACCCCTTTTTCCACGACCCCTTTTTGGCGTGCTGCGACTTTAGAATCCTTCCAAGGAAACGAATGGAGGACAGCGAAGCGCCCGGTTGTCGCTCCTGACTCGATAGGCCGGGACTCTTCTGTTCCCGATCTTCCCGAGCTAATCCGTCAAGAGTATGAGGTCGTGTCCGAAATTTCCTCTGTCTATCTCCCTGCGCTTCCTGTGGCGATTGATCTCGAGATTGAAGGACCCGGTGCTGTGGTCCGATCCGACCCACACGACCATTCGTTCCGACTTCCCTCTGCCCCTTTACCGCCGGGATTGAGATATTCGGTTCTCTCCAGGCCGATTCAGCCCGATCCCGACACCCTGAGGCGGGTCTCTCTTCCCGAGTTCGCGGTGGAAGATAGCCCGCTCACTCGGTATCTCGATATTTGCAGGTTAGACGGGATCGATAGATTGTCCCCTGAGGTGACTGAGCTGGCCGTACAGTTAACTGCCGACGAAGACGTGCTCTATGACAAGGTTACTGCCGTCGAAGAGTATCTGAGCTGGAATTATCTCTACACCCTGGCACCCGTTCCTGTGTCTTCACGGTCTCCGGTCGAGGATTTCTTATTCCGGAGCAGGAGGGGGCATTGCGAATATTTCGCAACAACGATGACATTGCTGCTGCGATGCGTCGACATTCCGGCCCGGCTGGCCTTTGGTTACCGAGGAGGCACATGGGATCCAGACAATCGCGTCTATCAAATCCGTAGCAGTAGCTCCCATGCCTGGGTAGAAGTTTTCTTCGAGGGTCATGGGTGGATTCCGTTCGACCCATCCGCTTCCCAAGTTGCCCTCGCCTGGGAAGGGAGCTGGCTATCGAAGGCCCGACTCCTCATTGCTCGCTACTATCCTTACGTCCAGAATGCCTTCCGCCGTTACGTGGTTGACTTCGACGCCGAAAGGCAAGACTTTCTGGGCACAGTCATCACAGATCCTCTTCGATGGATTGCCTCGGTGGCCGCCGGGAAGACGGAGGGGAAGGTCCTCTCAATTGGCGGAACAGGGCAGGAAGAAGGGATCATCATGAAACTGCTGGGGATGTCCCCTCAAAAATTGATTCTTTCAGGTGCGTTCGTGGGAATACTCTTCTCGGCGATCCTCGTGATTTGGATAAAGGGGGCCAAATCTGCCCATAATTCCGGTTCACGGGAGCTTTCCTCCTCCCAGCAGATCGCCGCCCGCTGGGCGAAGAAACTGAGAAGTACATTCAGGGGAATGGGTTATACCGTTTTGCCAGGGATTACCCCCGATGATCTCACCAAATTCATCGCTTCATCGAACCCCACATTGTCGGTCATGGGCTCTGAAGCCGTGGCAGGCTACTATGCCATTCGCTTCGGAAATGCAGACGCCAGGCGCGAAATTGTCGAAAAGATGAATATATTCATTGCTTTGATGACCAAGAAAGAGAATTTGCGAAGTGGGGCCGATCGATGACGGGAAGGAGAGATCAATTTACGTAATATTCGCCATTATGCCTGGTTGTTCACAGCCATGGAAATCAGCCCTCAAGAAGCGAAAAAGGGGTTGACAAAGTATTCCCCCTGTGCTAATCTGCACGACGTCGTGAAGAAGGTGGCTTTCATCGCCTCTACCGTACTCGAACTTAGGGGAAGTCTCTTACCAAAGAAAACGTCCCAACTAAGAGAATCGCGAAGCTCTGCAATAATCGATGTAGAGCGTATAAGTCAGGGTTGATCTTCCCACAAGGAGGAGGCCTTGATGCTAAAGATGTCGGGGGGAAGGAGGTGAGAAGAAGGAAGAAGCTTACCTTAGGTTTATTTAGAAACAAAAGGAGGTGAAGTCAGCATATGAAAAAGATTCTCGGATTGATATTGGCTGTTGCCATAATGTTGCCCGCTCAGGCATTCGGAGCATCCGTGGTGGCAGCGTTCGTAGGTGACAGTGAGAATTCCTGGGCCGCCGATTGGGGAACCTTTACAGGTCAATCCACGTTCTTCAGGCTCACGAACCTGTATAGTGATACGCTGACCCTGGCGTTCACGGCTACGTCCCCAGCGGCCGAGCCTCTTCCGCCAGTCGGTGGTGTATTGACCGCAACGATCGGGGCAGGCCAAGGAGTTGCGTGGCGTCCCAACACTTGGTATGGGGCCGACGTGGGTGGCTCGTCTGAGTTATGGCCGACTTTCGGAAGTAACACGGGCAAAACCAGCTTCTTTGGGTCGGTAGTGATCGACTTCTGGAGGGGCGAATGGGACTCGGGGCTTTCAGCCGGTCTTCCTGGTGACCTTCTCGGTTCTATCACCGTTTGGTGGAGGGAAGGGACAGGGGGAAATACCGGTCTGGCCCAAGCTCCGTTGACACTCATCCCGGCTATCGCAGAGTAACCCACCGGGCTGATTCCCCGTTCCCTCAAAAGGGGAACCGGGTCCATTGAGTTAACAAGGTGTAAAGAAAGGAGGACAGTTTCTGTCCTCCTTTCTTTTATGGCTTCAACCCTGCTTATTCCAAGCGCCATCTTAGTGAGATCCGAAGGCGCCAGATTCGTTGCCACCCAGACGGTTGCTCCCCCTACCTCGGCAGGCCCCGTAACCAATCCCGGAAGCAAAGGCTTTAAAGCTCCCCAAATCCTTCCCTTAATCTCAAGTCCAAGAAACCCAGGGAAAGGCTTCGAAGAGGGTGTAGAACTGTTGGAAGGGCTTAGTGGGAGTTGCTTGTTGCCGGATGTGAATGGCGGCCCAAAAGTGAGGCGAGTGCGCTCAAAGAGTGAAGCATCTGATACCGTAAGTATCACTATCATGAAGACAACGATACCCAGAACCCACGGGGCTTCGTCAGCTCTTTAAGTCATTGCGAACCCTACTCGTCCATTCCCTTCTCCTTCTTCCACTAGATGCTGACCCCAATCTTCCGCAGATTGTCGATTGCTTGTCTCGTTTTCATGTGGTCACTCAATTGGGTAGCCAGATGTGTGAGCAGGTTGTCAACAGGGGCGTAATCATCGGTCAGTATCATGCCCCCGCTACGCGCCACGAGCTCATCGATCTCCGACTCTGTGAGCAATTCGCCTGTGAATCGATAGGGGGTCCTCCACAGTTGTTCACGGATGCGCCCATCATCCATTTTTTTCTTCCGACACACAATGATGAACGTGCCACGTGAATCCTTAATCTCATTAGCAGTCATGTTAGCAGTCAAAACGTTTACGTCCTCGAACACTTGCCTGCACGTATTGACCGTAGCGCCCAGGAACTTGCCAGGCACAAGACTGTCGACGAGATTGAGCATGTAAACTCCTTCGTCCGCCAGGAGTTCATGGAGTTTTTCATTGAACTCGACAGTCGTCAGTTGGAATGGCACGCTGTACTGATTGATGGAATCGCCAAAGATGCAGTCGAAAACGGGAACCTCGCGCCCCATTCGTTTCAGCCGGATTAGGTCTTCGATCCGATTGCGCGCGTCCATATTGAATATCTTGACAGATGTTTCTCTTGGGAATCCGAAGGCTTTGTGGGCTGCTTCGGTCACCGCAGGGTCTATCTCTGCGGCCTCAATATAACTGCCGGGGCGGGTAACTTCGAGGTAATGGGGAAAGGTAAACCCGCCTCCTCCGATGATCATTGCGGACAGCGGCTGCCGATCCGGGTAGTACATATCCAAGACGATGTCGTACACCCATTCGTATTCGTAGAGTAACCTTGTGGGGTCCGAAATATCGACAACGCTATGGGTGAGCATATCCAAGCGCAACTCGCGGATATTGGGATCGTAAGGATTATCAAGGACGGCTATCCACGAATACTGACTATGGTCGGCGTAGAGGACGCCGGGATTCTTCTCCTCGCGCAGTTTCAATACGCGGCCCATTGGAAGCACCGACGACCAAGGGGCGAATGTAAGTATGAGCGCAACAGCACACAGAACAGTTCCGGCGTGGGCGAGTAAATTTCTTCTATTATATGTCGAACCCATTAGCGCCAGCAGCAATGCCAAGGCACCCACTGTCCCGCCAGGCCACAAGTGATCAATAAGAATGTATCCGGTGATGAAAGTTCCAGCCACGCTTCCCACGGCGCCCCAGGCATAGATCTTGCCCAGAGTATTCCCCGCCCCACGGCTTTTCTCGAGCGCCATTCTTGCCGCCACGGGCCCAATGGTGCCAATGAACACAGAGGGGATGAAAAAGGCGAATGTGATGTAATACACAATACGCTCCACCACCGTGGGGATTTCCTCAAAAAGCGGCCCAAGAGCGAGCCATGTGCTCCAGGCAGGAACGGCAAGGCATGCGAACCCGGCGATAGCAAAGAGTATGGACAGGAGCTTACGCGTTTGGAACCTGTCGGAAAGCCGACCTCCCAGATAGTTCCCGAGCATTATGCCGGCGAGCACAGTGCCGAGCAGCGTGGTCCATGTATAAACGGAGTAACCCAGGTGGCGCGTGGCCATACGTGATGCGGCCAACTCGAGCACCATGAATGCTGCGTTCGAAATAAACACAGTGAGATTCGGTAGGAGGAGGCTGAAGGAAGATCTGGGCTCTTCCGGAACCGACTCGACTTCACCGTTCGGTTCCAGTGCCGTCATAGATATAGGCTCCGCTCTGGAAATGACGGCGCTCAAGGCGTAGGCAATGCCCAGAAGGCCCATCAAGACGGCCACAAGCGAAATGATGGTGGTGACGCCCATCACCATGACGAGGTAGAAGCCCGTGAGAAACGTGCCGCCGATGCTGCCTGCAGCGGCAGCGGCAAAAACCAGGCCGATGGTGCGGCCTTCTTGCCTGCCATAGGTCAGAGCGGCGCGTGCAGCAACGGGACTGATCGTCCCCAAGAGGATACACGGCGCCAGAAGGGTAGCGAGGATGTGGACGAGTATGCGGGCCGGCCAGGGATACTCACGAATTACCTGCCAATTGCCGACCCCGGCATTGATCGCCAGCACACTGACACAACCTACACCTGCGAGCAGAAAAAGGCATGCCAGTAGACGGCGCCACGGATAGCGGTCGGCCAGCCTTCCGCCCACATAGTTGCCGATGGCCATCCCCGCGAGCACAATCCCGATGATGGTAGTCCACGTGTACAGGGACTGCCCTAGATGCCGGGCAATGAGGCGGCCCGCTACAAGCTCTAAGAGCATTATCCCTGCATTGGCAACGAAGACGGTGCACAGCACCGCAGGCAGAACAAGCACTCCACCCGGGCGTGTCGACTCGCTCCGACCGAAAGCTCGAGTGGGTCGTTCCTTCGAGGCACAGAATCCTGCCTCTTCCGTTTGTTGAGCCATATTGTTCACATACAGGGAGGCCCATGACAAACCACCGCATTGAAGTTGTCCGCGGGATTATGAAGGAGCCCATCGAGACAATTCTCAAAGAGTCTCTTGCCAAGAGGTGGTCTGGGGAATCACAGTCATAAGGGAGGAATCCGAGATTTCCCATCTGGACCGAGCTGCAACCGTCACAGCCGAGTTCCGCTATTCTGAACCAACTTGTAGGGTCCGTCAAGGTGTGATTAGCCACTGAAATCACTACCCGTACCCAAAGAAGAGCGCTGAGAAGACGCTTTGAGCGCGTCACTCTGTTGTTTGGCCGAATTCAGACGGACAGCCCCATCAGGTCCTTAATCGTTCTCATTCTTGCAAACACAGTCCCGTCTATCTAAAGATGACTTGTCCAAATAGAGAATCCGGGTTAAGATCTTAAGGGAATGTTTCTCGAATTCCTCTATTCGGTGATTGATTGCGAAGAGAAAACCAGATGTACACTATCTCAGATGATCTTCCCGCAGGGATGACTGGCACAAGATTCAAGATATCTGCCTTGCGGCTCGTCCTCCTATTCGTTGCATGGGGCATCCTGGGTTCAGGATGCTCCAAAGAGGTCTCGCAGCCGCCGCCCAGGCAACTGCCTGCAGAACGTCAGCCAAACGTGATCTTGTTTATGGCGGATACGCTCCAGGCGGCTCGTCTCGGTTGTTACGGATACGCAAAACCAACGAGCCCGCGGATTGATAAGTTTGCCGAAGAGGGCGTAACTTTTCTGAACGCCTTTTCTCAGGCTTCCTGGACCCGGCCCTCTCTTATTGCTTTATTTGCCTCGATCTTCGATTTTAACCAATCGGAGCTGTATTACCTGAAGAACGAGGTCGTCCTGGCGGAGGTCCTGAAAAAGGCGGGGTATGCAACTGCCGGGTTCACCGCAGGGGGAAACGTCCATTCCCAATACGGTTTTTCCAAGGGGTTTGACGTGTATTTCCATGCCGAGCCATCCGAAGAGGACGTCCGCAGCGTTGTCGAGGAAACGATGGATTGGCTTGCCGAGAATGATGAGGGACCTTTTTTTCTTTTCGTACATACTTATCAGACTCATTTCCCTTACCGCAGCCATCCGGGGCACACGGAATTATTCACAACAGGACAGACCCCACCCTCCACTCAGCTTGCCACTGATTTCAATGCCTTAATTGCAGCGAATTTCGAGGGGGCTGTGTCCCCTGGAGACCTTGCCGCGATCAATGTTCTTTACGATGGAGAAGTCCACTTCATGGATGAGTGGTTCGGACGTTTAGAAGACGGACTGCGGGAATCCAATCTTTGGGACTCGTCTGTAGTCATTTTCACTTCGGACCACGGAGAAGGTCTATTTGAGCACAAGCTGTTTCATCATGGGAATTCTTTGTACAACGAGGCCCTCCATGTGCCACTCATCATAAAGTTTCCCCAGAACGCCTGGAAGGGGCAACGGGTCGAGGGGCTTGTCGGCCTGATTGACCTTCCCACGACAGTGCTCAAATATCTGGAGATCAGTCCAATCCCCGACACTTTCCTGGGAAAAGACCTTCTCCCTCTGCTCCAAGGGGAATCGGACTCGATAAATTCATACATCTACTCGGGACAGGAGAGGCTCTCTTTCGAAAAAGAGGGAAAGCAAGTAACTCATATCCCATTCATCAACCCAGCTCACGGAGCCAGTATGCAATCTATCATAACCGATAGATACAAGCTGATCGTTTATCCGGTGAAGAACCATGTAGAATTGTTCGACCTCTTGAACGATCCGGGTGAAACAAGAAATCTTGCTGAGACTGAACCCCAGCGCGTCGAGGAACTCAAGAAACTCTTGGAGAAACATCGTGCCAAATTTACGATAATTCCGCGACAGCAGGACGAGGATCCACCTATTGAGACCGCTTTTCCGGTGGAGCTCCTGGAGCACTTGAGGGATATCGGCTATTTTGGCGCGGGCGGCGCATCCGAATGAATACCCATCCGTTCATCAAAAGAAAGTTCGTTCTCGTCTTTCTTGCTCTACTGGGTCTTGCTATCGTGCTGTTTCGGATTCTCGGCAACACCCCATTGAATCCGGAGACTGGCGTCCGAAGGATGCTCCCTACCTTTGATACAAGCGCTAACCGGGTCCTGGAAAGATCAGAGGATATCCTTCGAAAAGCCAGGGATTTTGATGAAGAAACAGCCTTGAGGAACATAGGCCGGAGCCGTTTCTGCGGGACCACCTACCGATTTGATGACCTGACCGTCGAAGAGTTCAGCGCCCCCCATTCAGAAAACGAGGATATCGGCAATGACCTTTTTGCTCTGGACTTTGACGAAACGGATTCCCACCCTTTTTCTCTCACTGGCGGAGATAGTGTCGTCAAGGATGGAATCCTGACGGTTGAGTTCACCGGGAAGGAAATTCTGGAGAGCACTGGGGACCTGGACATCCCTGAATATGTTATTGGAGAGATAGCTGTGAGGGCAAGGCTGCAAAAGGGACGCAGAATGCAGATTGGCTGGAGCAAGGACCCCAATGCCCAATGGGGGGACCCGGGCAAGAGATTCGACCTGGAACGCTTCGAGAACATCGGGGTTATTACAGTGGATACGGTACCCGATAACGAATTCCACACGTACAGGATTGCCGCTCACAACCACATCAGGAAACGCCTGCTATACGGAGAAAGTATCAGGAAAGTATTCGTCCTTCCCTCTGATGTGAAGGGAGACAAGATTGAGCTGGACTTCATAAAGCTCATATCCAGACGGGAAAAGTTTGCAGCCTATCCATTCGGGCGATCCTATGAAAACATCGGAAAGCAAATGAGAAAGGTGTTGTACACGGTGACGCCCCTTTCGCTCACTTACAAGGTCTCGCTTCCGGATGAAAAAACCAGTATGCGATTCGGATTGGGAGTCCTCGAGGAAAATAATCCTGTGACCTTTCGCGTTATTGTTCACGACGAAAACGGGCGAGAGGAAATCTTCTCCCAGGTTCACGGAAATGCGACTGAATGGAAAGACATTAAGCTTGACCTGGCAGATTGGGCGGGAAAGACGGTCCAAATAACCCTGGATACGTCCAGCGCGGGCGGCAATATTGCCTTCTGGAGCAACCCAGTCATCTATGCTCCCGTCGAGCAACCTCTCAATGTGATCGTGGTCCTTGAAGATGCCCTGAGAGCCGATCGAATGTCATGCTACGGCCATTCTCGCGAGACAACGCCCTTCAAAGACGAGTTCTTCGGGAAAGAAGGGGTCGTCTTCGACTACGCATTTTCCCAGGCAACAAAAACAAGGATGTCCGTCCCCTCAATGATGACCTCGCTTCTCCCGTCTGCAACAGGAGTTTGGGATTTCTTTGAGAGTCTAGACGACTCGTATCTCACACTTGCAGAAATATTACGAAGCCAGGGATTTGCCACCGCGTCGTTTGTTCCGAACGGAAATGCCGGCCCCTTCGGAGGCCTTCACCAGGGTTACGAGGTGTTAATCGACAACTGGGAGCCCAAGGGCGAAAGGGAGGATAGCGTATACGGGATCATTCCCAGGGCCGAGGATATATATAGTGACAAGCTGTATGAGTGGATAGAGAAAAACAGTGACCGGAACCTGTTCCTGTATATTCACATTGTCGACCCTCATGGCCCTTACAACCCACCGCCTCCTTACGATTCCTGGTATCAGGAATCCTCCGAGCACGGCAGCCCACTTCCTAAAGATCCGGTACTCGATCCGCCGTGGATTGAGACGCCGACCCAGGAAGGGCGACGGCTGCTGTATGACGGAGAAATTCGTTATAACGACGATCAGTTCAAGGGGTTCGTCGAAAAATTGTCCGAGCTAATCTCATTAGACGACACGTTAATCATCCTTTTGGCTGACCATGGAGAGTTCCTTGGGGAGCATGGACTTTGGGAGCATCATCCACCAGGCTATATCCAGGTACTGCATGTGCCCTTATTGATGAGATACCCCTCGCAGTTCCCCCAAGGCGTTTCCATTCAAGAACCTGTTCAATTGATTGACGTGATGCCGACAGTTCTGGATTTGGCCGGCATCCCTTTGGAAAACCTCATGATACATGGGGATTCGGTGCTGCCTCTGATTCGTGGGGAAGAGAAAGAGTTTTGGAGGGACAGACTCGTAATAGCAGACGAGGTGGCCGGCAGAGACAAGTCTCAGGCATCTGCCTGGGGGTCTGTTTTCTATCGCAACTGGCATATCGTTAACTCACAGGATTTCTCCAGCCAGAGTGAGATCGCCCGGGACGACTTTTCCGAAGTTGACTATGTGAAGGTATTTGACTATCACAGTGACAAGGAAGAAAGCCACGCTTTGGAAGAGTTTCAGAATGATTCCGCGTTCAAGGAGGATTGGTCGGAGTTTCTCCGCGAATTACAGCAGATTAACCTTGAAACCTGGCGCATGATGGCAGGGGCCGAAGAGAAGACCATCTCGTATGATCCGGAGACCCTTCGCAAATTGAAAATCTTGGGCTATATGCAGTAAACAAGATTAGGAGAGGAAATTCTTCAGTACGGGGCGCACAGGACTGCGCTTCCAACCTCTTGCAGGCAAGGCATGGGCAATGGTGGTAAACTGATCCCGCGTTGAAGGGAAGGGAATCCTTCCCGAACTTGGACCCGAACCATGCCTATTCGCTTGCCATTCGACAAGATCTCAGGTTTTTCGACCTTATTGGGCCACCTGGAGGACTCCAGTCCTCAGAGTGTCTCGGTTTCCGGTCTGTGGGGGACCTCCAGCACCCTCCTCGCCGCAGATGTCGCCCTTCGCCTGAATTGTCCTCTCCTCTACCTTGTGAAAGATCATACCCGAGCCGAAGATGCTCTTGATGAACTGGCGTTTTACTGCGGGTCTGAGCGAGTTCACCTGCTTCCCCCGTGGAATGTCGTCCCAGACGATGAAATGCCTCCCTCAAACGAAGTGATGGCCGAGCGGATGAATGTCTTGGTCCACCTCCTTCGTCCGGAGCCGCAATCACCGCCCGTCCTGGTCGCCTCGGCCCGCGCCTTTACCCAGAAAGTCGTCCCACCCGATTTCCTGCGGGACCAGCTTCTTCCACTGGAAGTCGGGATGGAGACTTCTTTGACCCAGCTTCAGCAAAGACTTCACACAGAAGGATACGAACGTGCCCCGATGGTTGAGGCCCGGGGAGAGTTTGCTGTCCGGGGGGGGATTTGCGACATCTTTTCCGTCGCTGCCGAGGATCCAATCCGAATCGAGTTTTTTGGCGACGAAATCGTCTCTATGCGTGCGTTCGATCCTGTGACCCAGCGGTCTCTTCGAACTGTCGACTGCATGGAAGTACTGCCCCGTTCCGAGTCTGATCTGAATCGGGAGCTGGGAAAATCTTCCCGCTCCTGGGCATCGGTGCTGGATTACCTGTCGGAGGAAGCGCTGGTTGCCTGGGAAGAAAAGAGTGCGATAGAAAGCACGATCGATGAATTGGCCGAGCAGCTTCGCGCCCTGGATATACAGTTCAGCACGGCGGAAGTGGCCGGACTCCTGCGGTCACGCAGCCAGCTTTTCCTGACCAGTCTGGGGGGATATCCGGATGGGATACCTCCATCCCATCGATTCCAGGCTCCTATGCGATCCCTCAGCGAAATGGAAGGCCACCCCGACGAGTATTTCGCGCGGATGCAGAAATGGGTGGAGGAGGGCTGCGAAGTCCATGTGCTCTGCAGCAGCGAAGGAGAGGGACGGCGGTTAGCAGAGCTGATGAGCGAGCACGGGCTTTCCCCCTCCGTCGATCCCGGCGAAGGCTCCTCGAAGAATAAGCTCCAGATCCATTATGGAAGAGTCCGCGGTGGTTTTTTTTCAGAGGAGATGCGGCTGGCTCTTGTCTGCAGCCAGGAGATCTTTGCCCGCCGACACCGCCGCCGGACTCGCCGCTTTCACGGCGGGATCCCGGTAGCCTCCTATACCGATTTGAATCCGGGAGACTATGTGGTCCACATCGACCATGGCATAGGAATTTACCGAGGAATCCAATACTTCGAAGACCAGAAGGCGGATTTCATCCATATCGAGTACGCCCAGAGGGACAAGCTCTACATACCCATCTGGCAGGTCAACCAGCTCCAGAAGTTTCAAGGGCCCGACGGCGCCGGGCCGGCCGTCCATCGCCTTGGCGGTTCCGACTGGCACCGGACGCGTTCCCGTGTCAAGAAAGGCGTCCAGAACATTGCCGAGGACCTTATAGCGCTTTACGCGAAGCGGCTGTCAACGGACGGGCATACGTTTCCGGCAGACAGTGTCTGGCAGACGGAATTCGAGGACTCGTTCACGTATGAAGAAACACCTGACCAGAGACAAGCCATCGAATCGGTGAAAAAGGATATGGAGTCGCACCGGCCGATGGACCGGCTGATCTGCGGGGATGTGGGATTCGGAAAAACCGAAGTGGCCCTTCGCGGCGCGTTCAAGGCGATGGAAGACGGAAAACAGGTTGTTCTCCTGGTTCCAACGACTATCCTGGCGCAACAGCACTACAACACCTTTCGAGGGAGGCTTGCCGATTACCCCTTTGTGGTTGAGATGTTGAGCCGATTCCGATCGAGGGTCCAACAGAAGGAGATAATCAAAAAGCTGGCTGAGGGCAAGATCGACATCATCATCGGCACTCACCGGCTCCTGTCGAAAGATATCAGTTTCCGTGAATTGGGACTCGTGATTGTTGACGAGGAGCACCGCTTTGGCGTTAAGCAGAAGGAACGCCTGAAGCAACTGCGCGCCGAAGTGGACACGATCGCTTTGTCTGCGACACCCATTCCCCGCACTTTGCATCTGTCCCTGATGAACGTGAGGGATATCAGTCTCATTAGGACGCCGCCCGTTGACCGATTGCCCATCGTGACCCAGGTCGTCGAGTTCAACGAAGAGATCATCCAGAAGGCGCTTCAAAGAGAATTCGCCAGGGAGGGTCAGGCCTTCTTTGTCCACAACCGCATAGAAACCATCTACCCGGTGGCGGGCCACCTTCAACGGCTTCTTCCCGATGCTCGCCTCGCAGTGGCCCACGGCCGAATGCACGAGCGGGATCTCGAGGAGGTGATGGAGGCCTTTGTCGACCGGGAGATCGACCTGCTTGTCACCACGTCGATCATCGAATCCGGCCTCGACATCCCGAATGCCAATACAACGATCATCAATCAGGCGCATCGTTTCGGTTTGGCCGATCTGTACCAGCTCCGCGGCCGGGTAGGCCGGGACAAGTACAGAGCCTACGCCTACCTGCTGGTCCCCCCGCGCAGTGAACTGAGCCGAGTGGCTCGCCGCCGCCTCCGGACCCTCCAGGAGTTCAGCGACCTGGGGGTCGGCTTCCAGATTGCCCTGCGGGACCTCGAGATTCGAGGCGCCGGGAATCTGTTCGGTGCAGAGCAGCACGGCCACGTTGCCTCGGTCGGATTCGAGATGTACTGTCAGATCATCGAGGAGGCGGTCTTGGAGCTCCGGGGCGAGAAATCGACCCAGAAGCGGCTGGCCTCGGTGGACCTGGGAGTGCCTGCATTCCTGCCCAAAAGCTATATATCCTCCCAGGCTCAGAAGATCTCGTTCTACGAGAGAATTGCCCGGATGAAGGATCCGGATGAAGGCCAGGCCATCCGGGAGGAGTTAAAGGACAGGTACGGACCGGTTCCTCCTCAGGCGCACAACCTATTGAAAGTCATGGAGTTAAGGATTCTCGCCGGAAAGGCCGGGGTAGACTCCATTGTTCGGGAAGAAGATGGCTATCTGATCCGCTTGGAATCAACTGAGTACCTGACTCCCACCTCACTTTCGGAGCTGTCTCGCAAGTATAGAAAACACATGGAGTTACGAATCTCAAGGGGCCCTGTGCTGGTTTTTCACGAGGAGGGAATGACCCCGGAAAAGGCGGAAAAATGTCTCAAGGAGATATTGATAGATCTCGAGCGGTATGGTAATATTCGCCAGTGAATTGAATGGACAAAAACAAGCAGATTGAACATTGATTTTCCGCCTGGTCGAACCGGATACGGCCAGGCTATTCTGTTATGGTGGTGGCAAGAGGCTAAGGGACAACCGAAAAGAGAGATTACCAGAATTTGGGGGATTTTCTGCTTAGCGAGTTTCCCGCATCCCAACATCTTCTTTTTCTTTGAGTGATTCCAGGTGGAGCGGCACCGCTTCCCCATCGCTTGGGGAAGATTCCACCCAATTACCAAGGAGGCCTGCTGCCGGAAGAGTTCCGCGCGACCCATAATGCCTGACTTACCTTCATTACGAAGGGTCTGCCCCTTTTTCCTCCTTTTCACGCTTGCTTTCTCCTCATTGGTCTCTCATGGGGATATAGTGGATCGTATCTTGGTAATTGTGAACGGTCAGCCCGTATTTCTGAGCGAATACGAAGACCAGCTTACCGCTGCACTGCAGGGCTTGCGGCTTCAAAACCTTCCCCCCGAACAGGAGAGAGTCGAATCTGTTCAGCGGCAGGCGGTTGTAAGAAGGAACATAATCGTTGAGAAACTTATTCTCCGGGAGGCGCTTCGCCTTGAGTATCAGCGGCCTGAATTGGCGATCAAGGATAGTGATGTAGAAAACCGCGTCAATCTGGAACGAAAGGACCTTGGGCTTGAATCGGAACGGGAATGGCAGGAATTCCTGGACCGGCTCCAAACGACAGCCGAAGAGTACCGGCGGCTTCAGAGGGAAAGATTACAGCTGGGTCGATACCAATTCCTTAAAGGCCAGGAACTGGATAAACAGGTCACGGTTAGCCGCGATGAGATTGAACAGTATTTCGAGGAGAACAAAGAAAAGTACGTCCGGCCGGAACAGGTGCACCTTCGCCATATTTTCCTCCCTTATCCGCCCGGGGCTACCGAACAGAGGAAGCAGTCCGTCTTCGCTCAGATGGAAGAGATCCTCGCCGAAATTCAGGACGGAGGAAACTTCGCGGTTTTCGCGGACCGCTATTCCCAAGGAGTCGCCGGTTCTCCAGGAGGGGACATCGGGCTGCATGCCCGGGGCGACTTGAACGAGAAACTCGAGGAAGCAGCGTTTTCCCTCGGGGAGGGAGAAGTCAGCGATGTCATTGAGACGGACGCGGGATGCCATCTCATTCATGTGGAAGAGAAACTGGACGCGCGAACCCAACCTGTGGAAGAAGTGACTGCCGAGATAGAGAAAATACTGCGCAAGGAGAAGGTGGACAACCTTTACCTGAATTGGATCAACGGCCTTTGGCGGAATGCTTACATTTACGAGCCGGTTCCGCTGGAACAGCAATGATTCGACAGACGCTTTGGGCATTTTTCTGGGCCAGTTACGACAACGCGGGCCGAATTATCGCGGCGAGTACAATCTGGGCAATTATGATGATGGCGTGCATATCGCTCCCTTTTTACTCTTTCCAACTCGGCTGGCTTTTCTGGCCAAGTTGGATTCCGCTGCTGGCGGGCGCTCCCGTTGCGACTGCGGCAGTGTTTTTTTACACGGGCCGTCGGCTGAAGAACCCGGATTATTCGTTCTTAGAGTGTTGGCGGGAATTTCGTCCCTGGATTCTGAAATCATGGTTGCTGGGCACATCGGCCGGGATAGTGCTGGCGGTTCTGGGGCTCAATATTGCCTTTTATGCGATCCGAGGGATCGCGTGGAATCCGATTTTCGGCGCTTTGGCATCGGGTCTGACCTTATGGTTTACCGTCTTCTACCTGGCGGCGATGGGGCTTGTATATCCTATCCAGTTCGGGCGGGGCTGTTCCGTTCCAAGGAGTCTGAAGCAGGCCGTCCTGCTGGTTTTGGACAGACCCTGGGCGTGCCTGGCCATGCTCGGAGTATCCGCTTTCATGGCGGCCAGCCTGATTCTGACCCAGGCCGGAGCCGTCTTGTTGCTGATGGGGCTCGTTTCCATGCTGTGGAACGTGACATACTCACAGCTTGAAAGAGAGCGCGAAATAAAGGAACATCATGTTCAGGGAAGCGAACCGCGGGATGCCGTCAGTGAATATTCGCATCGTAGTCTGCGCGAGCTAATTCGACCGTGGGAAGTTAGGTAACACTGCTTAGAAGAGGAGTCGCAAATGTCTGAGATTATCGAGATTCTGGGTCGTGAGATTCTCGACTCGAGGGGAAACCCTACTATTGAGGTTGAAGTTTTTCTGGATGTGGGAGAAATCGGAAGAGCCGCTGTCCCTTCGGGAGCCTCGACCGGAGAACACGAAGCGGTCGAGCTCAGAGACGGAGACGAGAAACGATATCTTGGGAAGGGCGTGCTCAAAGCGGTCGAACATGTCAACGAGGAGATCGCCGACGCCCTCAATGGCTGGGATGCCTGCGACCAGCCGGCCATCGATCAGCGATTGATCGAGTTGGACGGAACCGAGAACAAAGGTCGGTTGGGAGCCAACGCGATTCTTGGGGTGTCCCTGGCCGTTGCGGACGCGGCGGCTGCGTGGGCCGGTCTCCCCCTCTACCGGTACCTGGGCGGAGTCAATGCCAAGGTGCTGCCCGTCCCCATGATGAACATTCTCAACGGCGGGAAGCACGCAGATAACAACGTGGATCTCCAGGAATTCATGGTTTGCCCGGTTGGGGCGGAGAATTTCCATGAGGCCCTGCGGATGGGAGCCGAAGTCTATCACCGTCTCAAAAAGGTCTTGAAGGATGCAGGGCACAACACGGCGATCGGGGATGAGGGCGGCTTCGCCCCCAATCTGAAATCAAACTCTGAGGCGATTGAGGTGATACTCAAAGGGATTGAGGCCGCAGGCTTCCGGCCCGGAGAGGACATTTGCCTGGCACTCGATCCAGCTTCGAGCGAGTTTTACAAGGACGGAAAATACATCCTGGCGGCGGAAAAGGACTCGGAACTCGACGCCGAAGGGATGGTGGAGTTTTACAGCGATTGGGTGAAGAAGTATCCCATCGTCTCGATCGAAGACGGGCTGGCCGAGGACGATTGGGACGGATGGAAGCTTCTCACCGACGCCCTCGGCGATAAGGTCCAGCTCGTTGGAGACGATCTTTTCGTCACCAACACGGAGCGACTCGCTAGAGGGATTAAAGAAGGGATCGGCAATTCGATCCTGGTGAAGGTGAATCAGATCGGAACGCTGACTGAAACCCTGGACGCCATCGAGCTCGCCCATCGAAACGCTTACACAGTGGTTGTTTCCCATCGCAGCGGTGAAACCGAGGACACAACCATAAGCGACATCGTCGTGAGCGTGAACGCAGGCCAGATCAAGACCGGCGCTCCCTGTCGGAGCGACCGGACGGCTAAGTACAACCAGTTGTTGCGGATCGAGGAAGAGCTGGGTTCCCTGGCCGAATATCGGGGGCACAGCACTTATCAGCGCCAATGTGGGCAAAAAGTCTAAAGGTATTGATCGTGATCGCCCTGGTGGTCGGCGGGTTGGCCGGTGTCGGGTTCGCATTCCTTCCGGGATTTCTACGGCTGGAACGTGCAGAAACGGAACTACTTCGTCTCGAACAGAGGGTAAACCGGTCGAAAGAGGAACTCGAAAGCCTTCGCCGCGAAGAACAACGGCTCCAGAATGACGAGAATTATCAGGAATTCTTTGTGCGAACGCAGTTGAAGTTTCTACGAACGGGAGAGGTCGCCTATCGCGTGCGACAGTAACTGGGAGATATGGTGAAACGAACAATGGCTTGTAATCGAGGGACGGGGTTAACCCTTTGGGCGTGTGTTCTCCTGGCTTCTCTCGCCGGGTGTGTTACCGAACCGCTTGACCTGCAGCCAAACAGCGAGGTCAAGCCCGAACCGAATCCTGACGTGGAAGCCTCCCTGACCGAGCTCGGAATATTTATTTCGACCCTTAGGCAGCGCGTAGAGGACACCGAGACGCGAATGGCTCGGCTGGAGCGGGACATCAGGGCCATGAGAGAAATCCTCGAAAACCAGAGCGAAATGCTCGCGCAGTTGCAGGGAGAAATAGAGGAGCCCAACAATACGGTGGCCCCGCCGCTTCCCGAACGAAGGAATACGTACCGTGTGCAGTCGGGAGATACGCTTCTGTCGATCGCCAGGAAACCGGAGATATACGGGGATTCGAGCAAATGGGAGCTGATCCTCGAGGCCAACCGAGATTTGATCGAGGATGAGACGAAACTCGAGCCCGGAATCGTCCTCTTTATCCCCCGGGAATCCGAGGAAGAAAAGGAAGAAGCGCAGTCCTAAACGCCACACGATCTATGGCAATTACATTCCCTTGAAGGGAGAGATTCATTCTGAGTACAGACATTCTGCTCAAAGACAAGGAAGAAGCGCTTCTGCTTCTCGGACAGAACGAGGCGCTGATCAAAAAGATACAACGAGAGTTCGCTGTGCCCCTCGCCAGCCGGGGCGAGAAGATCTCTATCCTCGGGGAAGGCCCCGAGGCAGAAGCCATCGGCACGTTGCTGACGGATCTTCTCGACCTGATCCGCCAGGGCCATCGCCCGACCTCGCAGGATATGGACTATGCAATCCGGGAAGCGAAAGCGGGAACGACCAATTCCCTGGCGGAGCTTTATGAGACAGCAATCCCGGTTTCGAGAGGGCGGCCGCCGGTCAAGGCGAGGACGCATAACCAGAGGCGCTATGTAGAGGCAATCCGGAAGGATGACCTCGTCTTTGGAATCGGTCCAGCCGGCACGGGGAAGACCTATCTGGCCATGGCCATGGCTTTGAGTATGCTCATCCAGAAAGAGATCGAACAGATTGTCTTGACGCGCCCGGCCGTCGAAGCGGGAGAAAGCCTCGGGTTTCTGCCCGGTGATATGGAGCAGAAAGTCAGCCCGTATCTCAGACCGCTCTACGACGCGCTGTACGACATGATGGAACGGGAAGAGGTGTTGCGCCATATGGATCGGGGTGTGATCGAAATCGCCCCTCTTGCTTTCATGCGGGGACGAACATTCAGAAGGAGTTTTGTCATCCTCGACGAGGCCCAGAACACGACCCACCAGCAGATGAAGATGTTCCTGACCCGCCTGGGTCCGGATGCCCAAGCCGTCATCACTGGCGATGTCACCCAAATCGACCTGGGCGGCGGAAAGAAATCAGGCCTGTTCGAGGCGGCGAATATATTGAAGCACACGAAAGGAATTGAACTGATTTGCTTCGACAAGAGTGATGTAGTCCGGCACAAGTTGGTCCGGGACATCATTCAAGCTTACGAAGTCATGGAAGCGCGGCAGAAAAAAACAGAGGGACCGGAAGACAATCCAAATGAACTCCAAGCGATTTCCTAAACCCCAACCCAGAATGCCGAAACCGAAGCGGTCGGTCAGCGACTGGCTGCAGTCCCATAAGACTGAACTATTAAAGGCAGGATCTCTCTTTCTCCTCTTTGCAGGGATAGTGTGCCTACTGGCCGTCTCGCCGGGACTGCAATTGAAAGGCTTCGTAGATGATCTCCGTGTAGGTCAAATTTCCCCTCGGGAGGTCAAGGCCGGCCTCAAATTTAACGTCTACGACAAAGAAGAAACAGAAATACAGAAAGAAGCAGCCAGACGTAACGCTCCTCCAGTGTATTTCGTGGACAAAGAGGTTGCCAATGAGATCTTGATTGGTTTGGAGGAAAAGCTTTTTGGAACAGTACGGGCCGTTTTGAGCGAGGGAAAGACCTCATGGGAAGATGCAGGTGACATTCTCGAGCCCTACAACATCGATCTCCCCATTTTCGCCTTACTGTCCCAGACAAAAGAAGTCCCCACGCCGGAGGAGGAAGAAATAGAACCCTCCGGTGAGGAGCAGGTCCCGCGAACCGAGTACGTTAACCTCGATGACATGCAACAGAAAACCATCAGTCTCCTACAGGATGTGCTGTATGAAGGGGTAATAAAATCCGATACGAAGAATGCCATTCCACAAGAAAAAATTTTGGTCAGGAAATCCCAAGACGAAGAGCCTGTTTTAACGGAAAAAGAGGAGCTACTCGACGAGATGAAAGCGCCGGAAAGGCTCCAGTCCTTTGCAGACACAAAGTATTTTCCTGATCCAGAGGATTCCGTCAAACGTGCTGCCATCATCAAGTTGGCAGGAGGATTCCTGGACATACCAACCTTACTGCAGGATGAGGAAGCGAGCCTGCAGAAAGCGGATCAGGCTGCGGCGCAAGTGGGTCGCGTGTATCGGGAAATCCTTCAACATGCCTCCATTATCCAGGAAGGGGATACAATCACTCAGGAGCATATTGAAGACCTCCGGGAATACTTGAACCAAATGGACGAACAGCGGGGCCCGACCGTCCTTTTGGGCGTGGGTCTGCTGACCGCCTTCCTGGGCGTCATGATGTGGCGGTATATGGCCACACTCTACCAGGACATTTGGGCGGAGCCGAAGTTGATATGCCTGGTAGCCGTCCTGGTTCTGATGGGAGGAATAACAGCCAAGCTTTTCCAGATCAATAACTGGCCCGAATATATGGTTCCTCTCTCTTTCGTAGCCATCCTGGCGACTATCCTCATCAACCGCCAAATAGCCACCATGGTAGCCCTTCTGACGTCCCTGATAGCCTTGACGATCTTTGATTATGACGCCCACATATTCATGGTTGCCCTCGCTGGAAGCGTGGCCGGCGTCCTGGGCGCGGCGCGGATGAGGCGGCGAAGCGAAATCGTGCTGGCGGGACTGCTCGTTGCGGCAGCGAACGCCGCCGTCATTCTTGGTCTGGGCTTGGCGACAAACCTGTCCGGCGACTGGGTGGGTCAAATTCTATACGGAATGCTGAATGGTCTTATTTCGGCGGGCCTGGTGATGTTCCTGGTCTGGCCGCTGGAGCGAATTTTCGACGCCACCACCGATCTCCGACTGATTGAGCTTTCCGACACCAATCACCCGCTCCTTCAGCGGATGATGAACGAGGCTCCGGGAACGTTTCAGCATACCCTTCAGGTGGCCAGCCTTGCGGACTCCGCCGCACGGGCAACCGACGCCAACAGCCTTCTCGTTCGAGTTGCCGCCTACTACCACGACGTCGGAAAGGTCGTCCGGCCGAATTATTTCAGTGAGAACCAAGACGGCAAGAACCCCCATGACGATCTCTCTCCAACGATGAGCTGCAAAATCATCGTGGATCATGTGAAGGAAGGGGTCCGATTGGCCCGGGAACATAAGCTTCCCAAGCCGATCGTCGATATGATCCCGCAGCACCACGGCACCTGTCAGGTTTCTTTCCTCCTGCAAAAGGCATCGGAAATGGACAAGTACGACTCCATTTCGGAGGATGATTTCCGGTACCCCGGGCCGAGACCTCAAACCCGCGAAGCCGCTATTCTTATGCTTTCCGATGCGTGTGAAGCTGTTTCCCGTACTCTCGAGAACCCGACCCATGGTCGGGTCCGATCCACCGTTGAGAAGATCATCAATGAGCGGTTCGTCGATTCCCAGTTCGACGAATGCGACCTGACCCTGAAGGACCTCCACAAGATCGCCGACAGCCTCACTCGATCCATCATGAACGCCACTCACAAGCGCATCGTCTATCCTGTATCTTCCTCCCAGGCGGAGAATCGCGAGAAGTCTCCCGAGAAACAGCAGGAAGCCCATTGATCGATGTCCTCTCAGGTCGATATCCAGCGCAGGGGAAAGGTCCCTCGGATCCTTATTCGGCCGCTCAAGAAATTGGCACGGTTTATCCTTGAAAACGAAGGAGTCCAGGAGGCGGAATTGAGCGTCTTAATAACTGACGACACATTAATCGAGGAGCTCAACAAAACCTATCGCGGCGTCGATTCTCCCACCGATGTCCTCTCCTTCCCGGGAGACGAGAAGCGGGTCGGAAACGAGCTCCGACATCTGGGAGACGTTGTGATCTCGGCCGAAAGCGCTGCGAGACAGCGACAAGACACACTCCAATCCGAGATGGAACTCCTTCTTGCGCATGGACTTCTCCATCTGCTGGGGTACGACGATGAAGTGTCAGGCCATCGGCGCCGGATGATGCGGCGCCAGCAGGAGCTCCTCAAGAAATGGTCCGCCGCGAACGGAGAGTGAATTCGATTGGACGACGACATACCTGACCAGTTACTAGCCCTGGGATTCTCAGGAAGCTCCCACTGGATTTGGCTGGGAGCCCTCATTCTGGTCGGAGCATACTTCGCATTCTGCGAAGCCGTTCTCTTCAGCTTGTCAAGAACACGACTTCGGGAACTGGCCAACGGTCCCAAAGGTTGGACCCATAAGATTGCCTCCGAGCTGCTGCACCGGCCTTACCCATTATTCATCGCTCATATCTCGGCCGAAACGATCGCGCTGATCTGGAGCGCCGCCATCCTTGGGACGAAGCTCGCTTCTTTGCTCAACCGGTTTTTTGACCATTTGCCGGCGCCTCTCGGCGAAGCACTTCCGTTCCTGACGGCTGTGGGCATTACGGGAATCGCCTTGCTGTTTCTGCTCCACGTTTTTCCCCGAGGGATCGCATCCATGGTCGGAGAGAAGGCGATCTCGGTAGTCGCAGGCCCCGTACTTCTGACTCATTATCTCTTTGCGCCTTTGCGACTGGTTCTTATCTGGATCACCGACTTCATTCTGTCTATCTTCCGCGCCGACCGGATGGACCAGGATCCCTTCTCGGGCGATGGCAAACCGAGAGAAGACCTCCTCATCTCTCCCTCCTCCGATCTGATGCACTCGGAGGAGCGCAAAATGATCGAGGGAATCCTGGACTTCGACGAGACGCAGGTCAAAGAGATTCTCGTTCCTCGAACAGACATGCATTTCGTCCGCTCCGAGTCCAAACTGCGGGATGCCCTGCAAGTCATCCAGTCCAGCGGACATTCCCGCATCCCGGTGGTCGGCGTGACCGTGGATACCGTCCTCGGAGTGATCCATGCCCGGGATCTCCTCCCCCATCTCCTCAAAGGCGATATGGACCAATCCGTCCAGACGGTTCTCCGTCCGACAATTTACGTTCCGGATACAAAGCGGATTGGCGAACTGATGCGTGAGATGCAGCGCGCGCGAACACAGATAGCCATTGCAGTTGATGAATACGGTGGAACGGCGGGTCTGGTTACGCTCGAAGACATCGTCGAAGAAATCGTGGGAGAAATTCACGATGAGTATGACGTACCCCACGAAGAGATCCTCCCGATCGGCGAGCGGACATTCCTGGTCGACGGAGGTTTGGACCTGGATGAGCTGAACACGGAGACGGGAATCGAACTTCCCACCGAAGAGCATGAAACGCTCGGAGGATTCATCCTGGAAATCATGGGACACATCCCCAAACCCCAGGAGCAAGTCACTTACGATGGCGTCGAATTCACTATTACCCATGTGGACGAAAACCGGATTCGGAAAGTGAAAATCGAGATTTCTCCCAAAACGGTACGAGAAGAAACTCGGAACGGAAACGGCCGATGACTACCGTTGCACTCTTCATCGTTGGCTTTCTGGTCTGCGCCCTCCTTCACGCGATCTTCCAGGGCTATGAGACGGGCGTGCTCTTTTACCGTCCGTCGGGCGGCAAGAAAGACTCTCCTGATGGCTCGCCCCAGGCCAAAATCCGCTCTGATTTCGCACGGAATCCCTCGGCGATTCAGGCCACGTGTCTCCTGATGACGTTTTTCACCGCGTCGGCGATTTCGCTTCTGGCCGCGCGAGCAATGGGTCCCTTGAACGTCGTATCCTTGGCGGCGACTTTCGTTATCGCTGCCGTAGTGAGCCCTGTGGTCGTCATCTTCGGCGAAGTGATCCCAAGAGCGCTCTTCCGGAGGAAAGCCGACTCCCTCCTGCCGCTATTCACACCCGCGGTCACCGTGGCGCGGTGGTTTTTCCTGCCCGTGACGGCCCTCATCTCGCGAATAGTCGCGCTCATGGGCTCAGAAGCCAATGGCGCGGAAGGCCCGCGAAGAACGGTCCTTTCGAAGGATGAGATGGTCATGCTGTTCACCGAGGCGGAAGAACGGGGAGTGATCGACGAAGAGGAACGGGTGATGATCCACTCGGTGATCGATCTATCGACTACTTCCGTCAAGGAGGTCATGGTTCCTCGAACCAAGATGGTTGCTGTCCAGGAGGACGCCACACGGCAGCAACTTCTCGACCTGATCGATCGGTCCGAACACACGCGGATTCCCGTCTACAAGGATAAGCTGGACCAGGTCATCGGCGTTGTACACCTCTTCGACCTGCTCAACTACTCCGGAGCGAACGCGAGTAGCCCGATCAAGTCATTGATTCGCCCTGTGCCTCTCTCGCCGGAAACGAAAAAAGTCGGTCAGCTGCTCCACGAAATGCGGGCGCGCCGATCCCAAATGGCCATCGTCCTCGACGAATACGGCGGAACCGCCGGCTTGGTGACCCTGGAAGACCTTCTGGAAGAACTTTTCGGCGAAATCCAGGACGAGTTCGACATCGAACCGCCCATGGTCCAGCACCTGGCCCCGGGGGTCTTCCTCCTGGACGCCCGGATGGACCTGGAAGAGGCGAATCGGGAATTACAATTGGGACTGCCGGGAGAAGCCGAAACGGTGGGCGGGGCCGTCACGGCCCACCTCGGCCGTATCCCGCAGAAAGGGGAGCAGATTTGCATCGGAACGTTCGAACTTTCCATCATGGAAGCAGATGAACAGAAAATTGAGAAGATTCGCTTCCGCCGGTTGCGCAAACCTTTTTCATACGATAAAGGAACCAAAATAGAGGATTAAAACCAAATGCCTAGCGAAAAATCACGGATGTTCGCCCAGTTCAGACGCTATTTCATCACCGGTCTGCTGATTTCCTTGCCCCTGCTGGTCACGTGGTGGCTCACGTGGAAGGCCCTGGGCGCAATCGAAGGAGGAATTGCCCGACTGTTCGATCGTATGGTTGAAAGAGGGTGGTTAGCCAGCGACCCGTACTTCTTCGGGATGGGCATCATCCTGGTGGTTGTTGCGATGATAGCCGTTGGGGTTATCGCCAATCGAGCCATCGGAAAGAGACTGATTTCTGCCGGAGAATCGATCCTCGCCCGTGTTCCCTTTATCAGCAAGGTCTACCTCACCGTCCGGGAGATGCGCGACACCTTCGTCGGCCAGAAACGGATATTCACTCGACTTGTTTTAGTGGAGTATCCCCGGAGAGGCGTTTGGTGTATCGGCTTCATCACCAGAGAGACCGGAGGAGAGATCAAACACAAAGCAGGCGACAACATGCTGAACGTTTTTATACCGACGACCCCCAATCCCACCTCGGGCTACCTCGTATTCGTCCCCAAAGAGGATGCCATCGAGCTGGACATGAACGTCGAAGAAGGGATGAAACTCGTCATCTCCGGCGGCGCCATTGTCCCCAAATACCAGATCAAAGGCACTCCCCCCAAGATCCCCGAATCCCCAGAGACTATTGAGGCGGGGTAGCATTCCAGCGTCGCTTCATCGGCTTTGCTGCGGACTAGTGCTCTGTCAAGCTGGGTATTGTTGATTCCCATGCAGTGTTAACTCGGTCAACTGTCATTCCTGGCCAACTGTCATTCCTGCGAAAGCAGGAATCCAGGATGGACAGGATAGAGAGATTCTCACCACAGAGGGCCCGTTTGAAGGATGAAGGACGAAGAGCGAAGTACGAAGGAAAAAGGGAGAAGGCAGAAGTACGAAAACATAAAACGGAGAACTGATTAAGATCCTGGATTCCTGCTTTCGCAGGAATGACACGAGGAACACGCGCCCTGGCGGGAGGAGCAAAACACCCACACATTCGATTTTGACTGACCACCAGCCCCGGTAAAGGACTTCTAAGCTACCCAACATAAGTCTTGAGTAATCCGTACCAATTCCTCCAATGTCATTCTGAGCCAAAGGCGAAGAATCCCTTCAGTACGGATTTGCTCCAGGAAAGAGTGGTCTAGCTCACCCAGAGCTGTTGCCAGAATACTACCAGCCAGCGATTATCTCGATATTCCAGGACTCCCGCACACCCCACTCCGCAACGCGGACCGCAATGGCAGGAATAGTACACTGGGATCTTCTGCCTCTCCTCCTTTCCAATCTCGAGATCCCAAGTCCCCTGTTCGTTTGGCAGCTTCCCTTTGAACGTCAGCCCCCCAACCTTGTTTTTCTTTACTTTGGTCACCTCGAATATCCCCGGTTCCCAGAACAGGAGATCAAGATCAACGATAGAAAGCAAGATGTCCCTCATCTTCTGGTAATCGGGGAGCGACTCCCACTCGTCTGACTCGTCGGCGAACGAAATCCTCTCTTCCGGATCCCCCGCCTCAACCGGAGACTCCAAATTGCTCAGGGCAATCTTGGCATGACCGGCGAGGTTGCCCTCCAGCTTTCTGTGCGCTGCGAACCTCTGAAGAATGGGAATAGCCTTTCGACACTTGTTGTCGGCCAACGCTTTCATCATCGCGGGAACATACCAGTGGGCTAGGAAAAGATCCGTGGCATCGAAAAACTCGCCAAGTTCCTTTAGAAACGCCTCATCTCTCTCGGGGGAGGGTATGTTACTCAGGATGTTCACTAAGGCATTGAAATAGTAATCCTCCGCATCTACGAGTTCTTTCAAGATCTCCGCTGTTGCTGGTTTTCCTATGCGGACGAGCGTCTGACCGGGATTTCCATAGCCATGGTCGTAAGGGGCTTCCTTGATCTCTGAGAGAAGTATTCTTATCGACTCAATTCCGGCCTGCGTTTCCGCTATAGAAACAAAACTCCAGCTTCCATTTAGTCGCTCTGCGGCACATTCCACTTGGGCTGCGAGCAGATTCATGAACTCCTCGATCTTCGTGACCTTTTTGACGGTAAAGACCCACATCATGCCTTTCTCTTCTTCCGCCATCTCTCTGAATCGTCCGTGAAACTCGAAACTTTTGAACATTTCCAGTTCCCCAAGAGATCCAGCCAAACCGGGTGATCCTGAGGTACTTTTCTTGTACGATATGTCGATTCCTGAAAGCCGGCTCCAGATTTCCGGGAGTTGGCTTGGATCATTTACGACAAATGATATTGGGGGGACTTCCTGATCCATGCGATTCCTTACTTCCTCAACATTCTCATCGCTACCCCATGTGAGCTCGATAAAGGTTGAGTGGGTCTTTTCGTGATATTCCCCGAGGAGGATGGAGAAACTTTCCAATTCACTTCGGTATGAGTCTTCCTCCGATATTTCAAATTCCTCCGATCCCTGCACCGAAGGATCGACCCATACAACGACAGGATACGAAAGGTATTCAAGAGACGATCCCACCCATTCGACAACCTTTCCCGCATCCCAGCTTTCAGAGTTAGGCAGGAACATTACACTGAAAAAGTCAGGACGCTCATCAAGGGGATCGGCGGAAACAGGAAGGACAGCGGAGACAAGGAAGTGAAAAACAAGAAGCGAAGTGACCCATCGCATCGGGACACCTCCTTTAGCCCTATGACATTTAGTCATCAGGCCGTTACCATACCCGAAGAAGGGTGCTTAATTAATCAGAAGATATTATAATTCGTCCTTTGTTCCTGGTCCACTGTGAAAAATCTCCTTGAATTTCGAGCCCAACAATGAATAAGTTGAAGGATTGGTTAAACCACCCTCGCCTGCCAGTAGCCCTGGCTCTCCTGGCGATTGTGCTTACGATCCCATCCCTCTGGACCGGGCTGCAGTTCGACGATTTCCTGCAACGGCTGGTTCATCTGGAATCGCCGGTCGTGAATCCGAGCTTCCGGTCACCGTTCCGGATGTTTGACTTTGCCAATGGAGATCCCGATCGGGCGCAGGAATTCATGGATTTGGGCTGGTATCCATGGTGGACACTGCCGAATGTGATGCTGACCTTCTGGCGCCCTGTCACGGTCCTCAGCCATATGCTCGACTACCGCCTGTGGCCCGACAACTTCCCGTTGATGCACCTTCACAACCTTCTCTGGTACGCGGCGGGCGTGGCCGCAGTGGTTTGTTTCTACCGTAGAATCATTGGCGCCGGCTGGGTGGCCGGTCTGGCGGGTCTTCTCTTTGCGATCGACGACGCACACAGCATTCCCGTCTCGTGGATCGCCAACCGGAACGGGTTGATGGCCCTCTTTTTCGGGATCATGGCGCTGCTCTTTCACGATCGCTGGAGACGCGACACACGCCGTCTTTCAGCCGCCATCGCCCTCCTGTTTCTTCTTGCCGGACTCCTCTCCGGCGAGGCCGCGATCGCCACCGGCGCCTATTTGGTCGCTTATGCACTGATCATCGATAAAGGAAACTGGCGGGCTCGGACGCTCAGCCTGGTTCCTTACGGGGCGGTGATCGTGGTCTGGAGAGTCTTCTACCGCGTTCTGGGCTACGGTGCGTCGGGCTCGGAGTTTTATGTCGACCCCCTCAAGTCCCCCCTTCATTTCCTCAGTGTCCTCTGGCAGCGTGCGGTGGTCTTGTTGCAGGCTCAGTGGGGACCAGTGCCGTCGGAGCTCCAAACGATGGTCCACCCGCCTCTCAAGCTGGCTCTCTGGGCGGTATCGCTGCTCTTTCTTATCTGGGTGTTCAGCGTCCTGGCGCCCTTGATAAAGAAGAACCGCACCGCACAGTTCTGGACGCTGGGGATGGTCCTGTCGGTTGTTCCCGTCTGCGCGGCCTTTCCCATGGATCGGCTGCTTATGTTTGCCGGAGTGGGCGCGATGGGCCTCCTGGCCCTGTTCATCGACGCCGCGAGGGAAGGCTATGCTGCCAACTTGCCGTCCGTCAGCCGGCAGAAGATTGCCAAAGCCCTCTATATATTTCTGATTTTCCTCCATCTCATTATCGCGCCGGTACTATTGCCTGTGAAAATCCTCGGGTTTGCCATGATAGGCAATCGTGTCAACGACTGGACCGACAGCATTCCCCTGGACGACGCCCAACTGGCGGGCCGGACGCTTGTCGTTCCTTATGCACCGAGTCCGTTTGTCTCCAACCAGATGGCCATGATAAGGGCAAACAGGGACACGCCCCTGCCGGCTCACTTCCGGGTCCTCTCGCCGAATATGTGGCTCCCGCTTATTCAATCGATGGATCTGACGCGAACTGATGATCGGACGCTCGTCGTGGAGCCTGAAGGGGGATTCCACTGGTTCCTGGTGCGGGACAACGAGCACGAATTCCGAGTCAGCGACGAGATCAAGCTGACCGGGATGACAGTCAGAATCCTCACGCTGACCGAAGACAATTACCCCAAGAAAGTCGAGTATCGATTCGACCGACCCCTCGAAGATCCTTCCTTTTTATGGTGGCTGTTTGAAGATTACAAGTGGGAGCCCTTCACGCTGCCTGCTGTCGGCGAAACCATCAAATTCAATCCCTAATTGAATGCTTGACCCACCGGTTTGCAGCGCCTAGACTCAGTATGTACTGTCTTGCCCCCAGTTCAGCGAGTGTACAAAACCGATGACAGGCGGGGAGGAAATTCACGATGGCCAGTTACGCATGCCCGCACTGCAGCAATCCAGTCAGTGTTCCCGACCACATGGCAGGGCAAGTCGTCAGTTGCACCCACTGCAACGGACAGATGACCGTCCCCAGCGAGGCGCATCCCGCCGGAGCCCCGCCCCCTGAGCAACAATTACAGCAACCGAGCATTGCACTGGCCGTGGTCAGCCTAGTCTTGGGGATCTTGTCCTTTGTTTTTTGCTTTGGGCCACTCTCTGCAATACCTGGAATTATTACAGGACATATGGCCCGCTCGAAGGTAAAACGAGAGCCTGCCACGACGGGAGGCAGCGGCATGGCCTTGGCGGGGCTGATCCTCAGCTACATCAACATCGTGGTGGTGGTGGTCCTCCTTGTCCCCGCAATAATCTTGCTCCCCGCCCTCACGCGGGCCCGCGAGGCGGCACGAGAAAAGGTCAAGGGGATGGCCACATCAAGAATCCCTGCCCTTGCGAGGGCCGGCGAAGCGGCACGGCGGGCAGCATGTCAAGACAATCTGAAACAGATGGGCATCGTCTTCAAGATGTTCGCGAATGAAAACAAGGATTATTGGCCTCAACTGTCTTCGGAATCCGGCCGGCTGGCCTTTGCCAACGAGGGGACCGATTACACGGATAGCGTGCACCCGAACCTCCTCACCGATCTACGCATTCTTGTCTGCCCGAGCGATACGGATAATTACCTTTTGGATGCTCCCAATGCGTCCACCGACGCAAATCTTCTCATAAACGACCATAGCTATTTCTACCTGGGCTATGTGGTGACAAACGAAGAGGAGATGGCTGCATACGCCGATGCCTACAGGCAAAGCATTTCTGAAGGGCTTGGCTTTGACGAGGATCTCGAAGTGCCGGCCGGCACAGGCAACGCGGGAGGCGACAAGATCTATCGACTGCGGGAAGGGGTCGAGCGTATCTTGATAACCGACATTTTCAATCCTCCCTCTGGGTCTTTCGGCCAAGCCGAAACTCCCGTCCTCATCGAGCGGGTCGATAATCACGTTCCAGGAGGCGGAAACGTCCTGTTCATGGACGGGCACGTCGAATTCATGCACTACCCGGGTCAATGGCCCATGACAGAAGAGACCATCGGTATTTTGGAGTCGTTGGATGATCTCTGACCGGGTATTTCGTCAGTTGTAGGCAAGGCAATTAGCAGATGGCGAAGCCAAGCGAACCGCACTCAGACGAAGCACCTCCCGCCCACCAAACATCCTCCGCACCGGCCATAGGTCTTGTCGTCAAGATCCTTCTGGTGCTTGGTATTCTTTCGGCGCTGGCCATCCCCGCCCTCCTCCGAATCCGTGAAAATCAATATCCCGAATCTTGCGCGAGCAATCTGAAACAAATGGGCATCGTCTTCAAGATGTTCGCGAATGAAAACCGGTATTATTGGCCTCAATTGTCTTCGGAACCCGGTCGGCTGGCCTTTGCCAACGAGGGGACCGATTACACTTATAGCGTATACCCGAACCTCCTCACCGATCTATCTATTTATGTCTGCCCATCCGACACGGATAGGGATCTGTTAAATGCTCCCAATGCGTCCACCAATGCAAACCTTCTCATAAATGACCATAGCTACTTCTACCTGGGTTATGCGGTCACAAATGAAGAGGAGATCGCGGCATACGCCGATGCCTACAGGCAACGCATTTCCGAAGGGCTTGCCTTTGACGAGGATCTCAAAGTACCACTCGGCACAGGCAACGCGAATGGCGATACGGTTTATCGACTGCGGGAAGGGGTCGAGCATTTGTTCATCACACATGATTGGGTACGAGATACTAGCAATCCTGCCTATATGGGTCCGTCCACCATTCCCGTTCTCATCGAACGGCCCGAAAACCACATTCCCACAGGTGGAAACGTCCTGTTCATGGATGGCCATATCGAATTCATTGAATATCCGGGGAAATGGCCCATGACCGAAACGACCATCCGGATTTTGGAATCGTTGGATGATCTTGAGTAGGTGTGAAAGGTCTGGAGGCTGGTTAGGAGCTGGGTTAGCGATGTTGCATCCCGAAGGGATGCACGCAAGTAGCCTGGGGTGTAGTTCGCCCCAGGCGAACGAAACCCCAGGTCAACAATCCCTCCCATCCTGCGCCCCAGCGGGGCGCACGCAGCAATAATTCCCAAGGCTGTCTGTCATAGACAAAGGTGCGTCCGCCCCGTTGGGGCGGAGAACGTTGGCAATATTTGTCCGGGGGTTCCGTCCCGCTGAAGCGGGCCTCCACCCCCGGCTACTCGCGTTTGCCCTTCCAGGGCAACCATGAACCCAAAAGGGCCTCGTCATTCGCACAGCCATGTAGGATGGGCCTTGGCCCATGCTGTATTTGATTTGATGGGCCAAGGCCCATCCTACAATCTCTAACAATTTTCGGAAGAGTCTACAAACCTTGCAGATACCACCCGACAAATCTCTCGACACCCTCTTCTATAGGCACTTTCGGCTCAAAATCCAATAGCTCCCGACTTTTTGAAATATCCGCAAAGGTAATCGGAACGTCCCCGGGTTCCGGTGGAAGAGATTGAACCTCCGCCCTCTTACCGACAGCCTTCTCAATCAATTCAACCAGGTACTTGAGCGGGACAGTCTTTGAATTTCCGAGATTCAGAATCTCAAAGTCGAGATTCCGCTCCAAGGCCGCCACGACGCCATCGATAATGTCGGTAATGAAGGTGTAATCCCGCTCGGATGTCCCGTCCCCGTAAACCTCGATCGGTTTCCCGGAGTGGATCAGCCGGGTGAACTTGTGGATGGCCATCTCCGGTCGCTGCGCGGGGCCATATACCGTAAAGAATCTCAGGCAGGTGATTGGAATGCCGTGCAAGTGGTTATACGTGTAGCACATCAGTTCGCCGGCGCGTTTGGTCGCCGCATAGGGGGAGATTGGCTGGGAAATGGGATCTTCCGGGCTGAACGGAACCTTGGAGTTGATGCCGTAAACAGAGGAGGAGGACCCGAAAATGAAACCTCCGACTTCAAAATGCCTTGCCAACTCCAGCATGACCAGAGTCCCCAGGCCGTTCGCCAATTCGTAGATGGCGGGATCCTGCACCGAGGGACGGACCCCTGCCCGGGCCGCCAGGTGAACAATCCGGTCGGGCCGTTCTTCCTGAAACAGCTCTTCCATCCCTTCGCGGTCGGTGATGTCGATTTCCGCGAGGCGAAAGTTCGGGTTTTCCAGGAGCGGCCGGACGTTTGCTCTTTTTATATTGGGATCGTAGAAGTCGTTGAAATTGTCCACGCAAATAACTCGACGGCCCGATTCCAGAAGTCGGTCACAAAGATGCGATCCGATGAATCCCGCTCCGCCTGTCACCACGACTTTGTCCATACGACCCTTCCACTCCAGTCTATTGCATGGGCCGAGGCCCATCCTACGATCTCAAAACACTTCCAGGATTTCCCGCTGCTCGAGATCCCGGATTCGATCTCTCAATTCCGCCGCCTTTTCAAACTCCAATTTGGAAGCGGCCTCTTTCATTTCCGCCTTGAACCGGTCAATCAGCTTGGGAATGTCGGAAGCCGCCACATAACCTGCCCGCTCCTCAGCCGCAATATCCACAGTAACATAATCCGCCTCATACACGGTCGCAAAAACATCATGAATGCTTTTTGTGATGCTTTCAGGTGTGATATCGTGCTCTTCGTTAAACGCCGCCTGTTTGGAGCGGCGGCGATTAATCTCTTCGATCGCTCTTTTCATGGAAGAGGTGATCCGATCCGCGTAAAGGATCGCAGCGCCATTCACATTTCGCGACGCGCGACCGCATGTCTGAATCAGAGCGCGATCGCTTCGGAGAAAACCTTCCTTATCCGCGTCCAGAATGGCCACCAGCGACACCTCGGGGATATCCAATCCTTCCCGCAGTAAATTGATCCCGACCAGCGTGTCGAAATTCCCCCGGCGCAGGTCTCGGATGATCTCCGTCCGTTCCAGCGTGTCGATCTCGGAGTGCATGTATCGCACCCGCAATCCAATCTCCTGGTAGTATTGCGTCAGGTCCTCCGCCATCCGCTTCGTCAGGGTCGTTACCAGAACCCGCTCGCCTCTGTCCACCCGCGCCCGAATCTCCTCGAGGAGATCATCCACCTGATGCCCGGCCGGTCGAACCTCGATGGACGGCTCCATCAAGCCTGTGGGACGCACCACCTGTTCCACGACGAGCCCATTGCTCTTTTCCAGCTCGTAATCCCCCGGAGTCGCCGAAACATACACCACCTGATTGAGGAACATGTTGAACTCGTCGAAGGTCAGGGGCCGATTGTCTAAAGCCGACGGGAGGCGAAAACCGAAATCGACCAGAGTTTGTTTGCGCGACCGATCCCCCCGATACATCCCTCCCACTTGTGGAATTGTCGCATGGCTTTCGTCAACGAAAAGGAGAAAGTCTTCAGGAAAGTAGTTCAGAAGCGTGGCCGGTGGCTGCCCAGGCCGTCTTCCGTCCAGATGTCTCGAATAATTTTCAATCCCCGTGCAGTATCCCATTTCCTGCAGCATTTCCAGGTCGAACAGGGTCCTTTGTTCCAACCGTTGGGATTCCAGAAGCTTGTTGGCCTTCTGAAGTTCTTCCAGCCGCTCAGCAAATTCCGCCTTGATTCCGGTCAGGGCCCTCCTCATCGCCTCATCGGGAGTGACATAGTGACTCCCCGGATAGATGGAGATCCGGTCCATCTTCCCAAGCGTCTCCCCCCTCAACGGATCCACCATGGACAAGGCCTCGATCTCGTCGCCGAAGAATTCGATCCGAATCGCCCGATCATCCTCATAGGCCGGGAAAACTTCCACGACATCTCCGCGAACCCGAAACGTTCCCCTGTGAAAATCCTGATCGTTCCGCGCATATTGCATCCGGACCAGATGCGACAAGACCCTCGACCGCGAAATATCCTCTCCCACCTTCAATCCCAGCATCATTTCAGAATAGGAATCGGGAGAGCCAATGCCGAAAATGCATGACACGCTCGCAACCACAATCACATCCCGGCGGGTCAATAACGAGCAGGTCGCGCTGTGGCGCATCTTGTCGATCTCTTCGTTGATAGTCGCCTCTTTTTCGATATACGTGTCACTTCGCGCAACATACGCCTCAGGCTGGTAATAATCGTAGTAACTGACAAAATATTCCACGGCATTTTCGGGAAACAACTGCTTGAATTCGGAGAAGAGCTGTGCCGCCAGGGTCTTGTTGTGCACCAGGATCAGCGAAGGGCGGTTGACCCGGGCAATGACGTTGGCCATGGCAAAGGTTTTGCCTGATCCCGTCACCCCCAGGAGGACCTGATGCTCTATTCCTTCCTCGATATTTTTTTCCAGTTCCTCAACCGCCTGAGGCTGGTCTCCTCGCAAGATGAAATCAGAGACGAGTTTGAATTGGTCCATCTCGGCAGATCCTACCTGCGCTGGAAACGCAAGTTCGATAACACGGAAAGAAAAGGAAGAAGCATTCCGGGAGAAAAGGGGCCCGGATCGATGTGCAGAGGATCAACGTTTTGGGAGGGTCTACTGGGACTTTCCGGAACCGACCCCTGACGAGTCAGGAAAGTCGATCATATGTTGCCTGACCTCTCCGGCCCTTGTTTCAAACTGGGTTCGAGCTAGACGGCCCAGCGCCATACGCGCTGCAATCTGCGCACTCTCCGTAAGTAGCTTGTCCCGGGAACTATCCAAGGCGAGTGCCTGATAGTTTATGACCTGATTGATCAGATCCTCCCTCAATCGGTTCAGCGATTCCTCCAGGCCCGAAAGCTGAGCCGTAGCCTCCCTTTCCTGCGTAGGGAATTCGTTTCCAACCGTCTTGTAGCGGCTGGCCGCATCGTTGTAATGGGCAAGCGCCCGGGCAAAATCTTTCTGCATCATGTAGCCGCGCGCCCGCGCGACCAGCCTGTTCCCTTCTGAAATCTGGTGACCCGCTCGAGCACGGCGGGTCTCCCGTTGCACAATCAATCTCGATACTTCCTGAAGCCGCTCTGCAACCCTGTCATCCTCGGGATTGACGACCAGGGCGGAATTGAAAGAATCCCGCGCTTCTTCATAGCGCAGAGTCTCAATCAGATCTTCCCCCACCCTGACATAATGTCTGGTCATCAGGTTTTGCGCTTCATCATTTCCCGGATCTTGACGGAGCACTCTTTCGAAATAGGTGAGCGCGTCGGTGTGACTTCCCGCGTTGTAGAAGAGTTTCGCCACATGTAAACCGTTGGCCGATCCGAGCAGCCCCCGTGAGTCCATTTCCTGGACCGCTTCGACCGCTCTTTGGGACTGCCCTTTCTCAAGGAAGAACTCGATTTCCCGGAAATGGTAATCCTCGACGGAGGTCTTGTCAGGCGGCGATTGATACACCACGGCGGTCCGATCCAACACCGTGTGCCACACATCAGATACGGAAACCGCGGCTCGGTTGAACTCTCTTTCCGTCGCTCGGCGGGCAAATCCGTTGAAACCTTCCCCGTTTTCATAGGCCTGGCCAATCATGAGCCGCGCCATTTCCAGGTCGGCCCGCTTCGGCGGGAAATAATCGCGCGGGTTGAGCACCAGCTTCCGGGCTCCCCCTGCATAGGTGACGGAGTATGCGATTCCATCCGCATCTCGTTCATACTGTTCTTTCGCGAGCTGTTCGCCCGGTCTCTCTAAATCGATATCGATATAGAAGGGGAAGTTCAGGTCTGCGGCAATCCGACCCAGAATTCCCATTCGGTAGGCGATATAGGGCCATCGTCCGCCCTGGGAAACTTCTTTCAGCAGTCGAATCTCCGAGGCGATGACCTGCATCGCAGATTCCGGAGAGCCGTCGTAGCCCCTGAACCCGGACAATTCCTCCGGCCGGAGCAAAGCCCCTCGCAATATCTCTTCTTCGTATGCGGCAAGAACTCGCTGCTCCTCGATGGGAAGAGTTCTCAGTGCCGCCCGACAGATAGAACTGACGGTCGGACCTCCCCATCCGTAGGCTCCCCCAAGGGCAAGCCACCCTTGCGATAAAATGCCAAGAATAGTCAGAAACGCGATCTTCCTCATCTTTGTGCTCCACCTCATTGTTTATTTAGAATCCTCGCCCTAGTCGCAAGCCACGTCCTGGTTGTGAACCGATGATGTTCAATGCCTCGATCGTTCTCCGGACCGCTCGAGTATCCACGCTGCTTCCCGCCTGCCGGACGAACTGGTTGAGCTCTGACGCGGCACCGGTAAAATTACCCCTCCGGGCATAATACCCCGCAATCGCCACATGGGGCTCTGCCGCTGAGCTATCCAGAGTGGCCGCCTGCTTGAATCTCTGCAAGGCCTGCGAATCCTGGTTTGCCATCTGGTAGGCAAGCCCAAGGGTGTAAAGAAAATGGGGATTCTTCCCTTCCAGGTCGACGGCCCGGTCCAGGTGGGAAATTGCCTGAGAGGTATTTCCCGAAATCAAATAAGCCAACCCGAGTTGGTTCTGCGCCACAGCCTCGTAAGGGCCCTGATAGCCCACTACTTGTTCCAGCTCCTGGATGGCTTCACTCCAACTCCCCGTCGCGACCAGCGCGCTTCCATAGAAGAAACGCAACTCCACATCCCGTGGGAGTCTGGGAAGAACGGAGCGGATGGTTTGAATTCCCCCTTCATGGTCGCCCGATGCCACCTGGGAAATCCCCAGGAACCTGAGCGACTCGTCGTCGGATCGTTCTTGCCGTACCGCCGTCTTCAGGTGGCTCAATGCCGAGGCCTCCGATCCGCGGACAGATTCATTCAATCCCCTGAGTAAGAACGCCTGGGAACTCGTCCCGCTGGCCGTCTGAAGAATCGCGTTGGCATCGGCGTGTTTTCCAGCCTGAACCTGTGCCGTGGCGAGAGCCTCTCTCCACCCCAATTCTCCCGGCTCAGCCCGGACCGCTCTTTCAAGGGGCTCTACGGCCGAATTGAAATCCCCCTTCGACAGTAAGGCCAGCCCATAAAGGCCTGCCCCCTTCGGATAAGTGGGATTGTCCGTGTACAGTTGCTGTAACGCGCTCGCGCTGCGCTCAAAATCTCCGTTCAAGCCCGCCGAAACGCCCAGCATTACCTTCGCTGGATGGGATCGGGGGTCGAGCGATGCGGCTTGCTCAAATTCTTGAACGGCCAATCCGAGAGCTTGTTTCCGGGCAAGAACCATCCCCAGATAATAGTGGGCCTGGGAACTCTCGGGGTCATGCTCTATTGCCTGACGGAGGGATTCCTCCGCTTCCTGCCAGCGCTTGGCTTCGTAATATCTTCGTCCATCGGTCAGGTAATCCCGGGACGCCGCATACACGACGATCAAGAACAGTACCACCAGGACAACGAAAGCTCCGGTGAGGACAACATTGCTCTTTGTTGTGACAAAATCTCTCACCCGGGCGCTTAGCCCCGTCCGCTCCCGCCTCAGCCTTTGCCGGGTGATAACGTTGAAGCCACACTCCACGCAGATGATATCGCGGGGTGCCATTTGAGACCCGCAATTGGAACATCGCGAGACGCTGGGAGTTCCATTCGGCATTATTTGACTCCTCTAATCAAACTGTTAGACGTCGGACAGAATGCAAACGAAGCTTCCTTCGTTCTCTGCACCTATATTATAGACTATGAGCGGCGTTCTTCGCTCGCTGATGTCAGAAAAACTGTGCTTAATATTTTCTTCAAGCTAATTTCGGAGAACTGCCGAATGGCTCAAAATATAGAAAATATGACTCAATGCCCCTTTCTCCTGAAAGACCGCAGCAATTCCCTGCTACGTCACGAATCTCCGCAGTGTATGGTAAAGAAAACGGTATCCTTTCCCGATTTCGCGGCGGGTTCCGTCCGTGTTCGTGTATCCCAAAATGCGGGCAAGCATCCATGCCAGCCAGCCCCGAGTTGGAAAGACCCCGTCGTTGATAATCTGATTCAATTCGTCGTCGGAAGGGCCCTGAAAGGTCTTTGCTAATACACCATAAGAAAACCCAACTTTTAGTAAATCTACAAAGATCTTCCCGCCATAAAGCTCTTCGCCGAACTTGCCACGCCACGCCCGATCGTAGGCCTTCAGGAAAGCCGCATCAAACCGTCCTGCAGCCAGGGCGCTTGCGGCCTGTTTGCCCGCCATTCTCCCTGCCTGAAGGGCGTACGATATCCCCTCTCCTGTCCCCCCGTAGACCATCCCTGCCGCATCTCCGGCCACCAGGATTCGGTCCGAAAAGGTCCGGCGGAGGGGACCCGAACAAGGAACCATTCCGTTCAAATCCTCTTTCTGGCTGGCGTTTTCGATTCCACTTACTTCGTGTAGAGTTTCTCTGAAGGGTTTTTGTGGAGGTGTTCCGAATAGGGACCCAAAACCAATATTCGCCTCGGATCGGCTCTTCGGAAAGACCCACAAGGCGCCCGGCCACTGTTGGCTGAAATGGAACAAGAAGTAATCGCGGGGAATGTCACAACCCGTAAATATCCCCCCATAGCAGGTCATGAGGTCATTCGGGGTACGATCAATCAGTCTAAGCTTCTGCTGGAGATTGAACCGGGCCCCCTGGGCAAGAATTGCCAACTTCCCTCGGAAGCTTCCTCCCCCGACCGACCGGAGCAGGACATGGTCGGAATGGACCTCGATATCGCTGATTCTTGGCCCGAGAATCACTCGATCCATTACCGGAGCGGCAAGCCACTTCTCGAAGACAGGCCGGTCTATCCCGAAGTAGGGCAGATGCACAGACCTTTCGAGATCGCCGAAGCGAACCCGGTGGGTATCAACAGCATTCAATAGCCATGGCTCTTTCGAAACATCACTGCCGAATAACTCCAGCAGATCGCGCTGCCTGACGCCCTCACCGCACTTGAGGGGCCGCCCAATCTCTCCCTTGAAATCGATACAGACGTAGTCGTAGTCCTGAAGCTCCCGGGCAGCGCTCAGGCCGGCAAGCCCCGCCCCGACTATGAGCACATCGTATGTCTTGGTTTTCATCGATGGACCCCGAGTGAAATGGAAGCCTGGAAGCCGGCAACTGTAGCGCTTGGGCCGACTTCCGGCCAAACAATCGGGAGATTATAACACAGCGGCCGGCCCGGCCGAAGACGAGCCGGTTTGACCCTTCACTCTTCCGAAATCAGCATGGTCCCAGTTGGACTCCCTTCAGCCGGTCCCAAACGGTCCTGAGTCCCCCGTAGTATCTCATAACCTCAATGATTAAAATAGGTTAGGATTTTGGTTTATTTTGTTTGCTGATTTGACTGTGTTTATGATTTCATGATAGAATAATATGGCAAGTCTAAACTTTTCAACGATTTAGACCGGATCTCAGCATTCGAGACCAAGCCGGAATGTCGTAAAGCATGTTCGGGCGCTTGCGGAGGAGAGGATGGCGGATAAGAACAGCAACAAACGTCTGGGCGACATACTCCTTGAGGAGGGATTGATCAATAAGTCCCAGCTCAAGAAGGCCCTCAAGTACAAAGAAGAAAACAGAACCTTCCTGGGCCAAGCGTTGGTGAGCCTTGAAATGGTTTCGGAAGACGATCTGGTGGACTTCTTGGTCCGCCAGTGCCGGATTCCTCACTTGAAGCTGGATGAATATGAAATCCAGCCGGACATAGCCTCTCTTATCCCGCCAGAGATCTGCCTCAGACATTACGTCCTTCCCATTGACAGGCTGGGAAATCTCTTGACTGTGGCAATGGTCGACCCGCTGGATGAAGAGGCCTTGGCCAATGTCCGGGAACACACTCGGCTCCGCGTTAAACCCATTCTGTGCACATGGGAAGATTTTGAACTCGTTTCCTCCAAGTTGTTCCAAGGCGACGCCAGAGGCGCTGCGACTGCAGCAATCGCTGGAAGCCATGAGAACGGCGACCCTGCCGTGGCGGTCGAAAAGCTGATAGAAAGCGCAGTCGATACCGAAAAGCAGGAAACCGAGACATCCCGCAAGGCCCCGCCGGCCAAAGGAAAACCTGCTGTTCAAGAGGCTGATGCAATTGGAGAGCCCGAGGCTCTGGTAGAGGGATATACCTTCGATCAGATGATCCCGGGGGAAGTCAATTCATTCACGCTCGCCCTGGCTCACGCAGTCGCCGAGACTCCAGGAATCGAGTACAATCCTTTCTTTCTTTACGGCGGCACCGGCACAGGTAAGACTCATCTTGTCAACAGCATCGGCCATGAGATTTGCCGAAACACGCCCGAGGCCACCGTGTGGTATGTGCCGTGCCAGACATTCCTGACCAAACTCGACGACGCCGCCAAAGGCGGCGTGGTTGCTGAATTCGCAAAACGCTATGTGGCCGGAGAGCTCTTCATTATCGATGACGTCCAGTTCCTGGCTGGGAATGAAAAGGCCCAGGACGTGTTTCTGGGCATTTTCAATGATCGGTATCGAATGCACAAACAGATAATCGTGGCCGGTGATCGGGCTCCCAACGAGTTGAGTGGGCTGAGAGAACCGCTCATATCCCGTTTCTCTTCAGGAATCATCGCCCATCTGGAACCCCCGGAACTGGAAGCCCGGATCGAGCTGGTGAAATCGTACGCGGAAAGGGTCAAGGTAGAACTTCCACCGTCCGTGGTGGAATACCTGGCCACCGAGGTCGACAAGGATATCCGCCGGATGGAGGGGTGCATACGGAAAGTTGCGGCCTTCTCAAAGCTGGTGAAGCAGGAGGTCACTCTTCCCCTGGCGGCGGAGATACTTCGGCAACTGGGTAGAAGGAATTGATACACTCCGGCTCTGCAAGGCATTTGCCTGATCGTCGCTTGGAGAAACTTTGAGATATGGCAATCGGAACAAATCGTCGGCTGGGTGACGTCCTGATCGAGCAGGGACTCCTGACACAGGAGCAGCTCAAGACCGCCCTCAAGGCAGCTCGCCGAGAAGGGCACACCCTTCAGCGGAGTCTGCTGAAGTCAGGTTCGGTCACGGAAGAAGATATCGCCATAGCCCTCTCGGAACAGCTGGGCCATCCCCTTCTCCGAATAGATAACTACAACATCTCTCCCGAGATTATTGAACAAGTCCCTGAAAGTCTCGCACGCCAGCATCAGCTGATTCCAGTGTCACAGACAGGAAACACGCTGACTATTGGTATGGCCGATCCCTTGAATATCATGGCCATCGACGATCTGCGAATGCTGACAGGGCATGATATCGAGATCATTGTGGGCCTCCGGTCTGAGGTTTCGAGAGCCCTCGATAAGTATTACGGAGGGCAGGACGCTGCCGCCGAAGAGGTTTTCGAGGAGCTCCTGAGCGAGCAGATAGGTGACGAAGGGATCGAGGTTCTCGAGACCCAAGGCGAGATCGAAGACATAGCCAACCTCCGTACCGAGGCGGAAGAAGCCCCCATTATTCGTCTCGTGAACATAGTCTTGATTAACGCCCTCTCTGATGGGGCAAGTGACATCCATATCGAACCCTTCGAGAAAACGATTCGCATCCGCAACCGGATCGACGGGGTCCTACAGGACACCAAGTCCCCCCCGAAACAGGTCCAGTGTGCCCTAATCTCCCGGCTGAAGATTATGGCGGACTTGAATATTGCCGAACATCGGGTTCCCCAGGACGGCCGGTTCCGCATCAAATACAAGGGCCGCGAGGTGGACTTCCGGATGTCCACCTTGCCAACTCAATACGGCGAAAAAGTAGTCCTCCGCATCCTCGACAAGGGAAACCTTGCTCTCGAACTGGAGAAGCTTGGATTCGAGGAACACCCCTTCGCGGCTCTGACCCAAGCCCTCCAAGAACCCCATGGAATGATCCTGGTCACGGGGCCGACGGGGAGCGGGAAGACAACCACCCTATACTCGGCACTGCACGTATTGAACACCATTGAAAGGAACCTCGTCACGGTGGAGGACCCCGTGGAATATGATCTGTATGGGATCAATCAGGTTCAAACCCATGCGGACATTGGCCTTTCCTTCGCCAGCGGTCTCCGGTCCATTCTCCGGCAGGATCCCGACATCGTGATGGTCGGCGAGATCCGAGACGAGGAAACCGCGGATATTGCAGTGAAGGCGGCCTTAACCGGCCATCTCGTCCTGAGTACCCTTCACACCAACGATGCCGCAGGTGTTCCGCCCCGGCTAATCGACATGGGTGTGGAGCCATTCCTGGTTTCGTCCTCGTTGTTGGTTGCCTCGGCGCAAAGACTTCTGCGGCAAATCTGCGGCCATTGCAAGGAACCCGTTAAGGTCACGGAGGAAATCCTCGAGCGGATCGCCGGCAATCCAGATGGATTGGAGAAATCAACCTTTTACAGGGGACGCGGCTGCAAGAAATGCGGTAAGAGCGGGTACAAAGGTCGTCTCGCCGTCATAGAGGTCATGATCAACAATGACGAGATCCGTCAATTGATCATGGAACGGGCCAGCGGCGCGACGATCAAGGCGGCAGCGGTCAAGGCTGAGATGCATACCCTTCGTCGAAACGCCCTAGCCAAAGCGGTGAAGGGGCTGACCTCCCTGGAGGAAGTCCTCCGAGTTACTGCTCCCGACTAGGCCGGCTCGGACCGGGCCCATAGGGCGAAGCGACATATCCAGCACCGTCTTTACAGAAAACGACTTAGCCGAATTGAATTTCCCCAAACTGTGGTAGACTAGCGTTTGACGAAATTGAGAACGTTGCCGGTCAGGTAAGGAGGGAGCCAAATTATGGAGCTTGATATTAAATCCATCTTGACGGAGATGCTTAACGAAGGGGCGTCAGACCTCCACGTCGCGGTAGGAATCTCTCCGAATATTCGCATCAACGGCAAGCTCTCTCCGATGGACCTTCCGAAGCTGAGTCCGACCGACACCAAAGACCTCGTCTACAGCATTCTGAACGAAGACCAGATCCGAGAGTTCGAGACCCAGAAGGAGCTGGATATGTCGTTCGGGGTCAAGGGATTGAGCCGGTTCCGCGTTAACGTGTACCGAGACCGCGGCTCCGTGGCTGCCGCGATTCGTACCATTCCGTTCGAAATCAAGAGTTTCGACGAGTTAGGCCTTCCTCCGATTGTGGAATCCTTCGCGGACATACCCAACGGACTGGTCTTGATATGCGGACCGACTGGAAGTGGAAAATCCACTACGCTTGCGGCGTTGATCCAGAAGATCAACCAGTCTCGCAATGGGCACATCATCACCGTCGAGGACCCAATCGAGTTTATTCATCGGCATGGGACGTGTGTGGTGAATCAGCGGGAGGTCAACGCGGACACCGTTTCCTTTAGTGCAGCATTGAAGCGAGTGCTTCGCCAGGACCCCGACATCATCCTCATCGGGGAGATGCGGGACATAGAGACCATTCAGGCCGCCCTGACGGCAGGTGAGACGGGCCACCTTGTTTTTGCCACGCTCCATACTAACGACGCCACCCAGACGATCAACCGGATCATCGACGTCTTCCCCTCCAGCCAGCAGGCCCAGGTCCGGACCCTGCTGTCCTTCGTCGTTCAGGGCATCATGGTCCAGCAGCTTATCCCGAAGGTCACGGGAGACGGTCGGGCCCTTTGTCTCGAGGTCCTTATCCCAACACCAGCTATCCGATCTCTGATTCGAGAGGGAAAGGAACACCAGATTTACTCCCTGATCAGTACGGGAGGACAGTACGGGATGCAGACGATGAATCAGTCGCTTGCCCGGCTGTATAAGCGGAACCTGATCACGCACGACGAGGCCATGAACCGGAGCTCCAATCCGGACGATCTGGAACGCATTCTGGCTCAAATGTAGTGAATTCGATCGGGGTAGGCGCCGCTCCCTGGTTTTTTCGGGCCTATCGTTTATAGAAAGGTCTCGAATCAAGTTCAAAGCAGTGAAGAGCAATGAAGAAGGAGCGCTGAGTTCTCGTCAGGCCACAGAAATACGTCCGAAGCCGCTGCTGTCCAGGAGTCAAGCGAATTCAGCTCCTCGGCCTATGCATCTCCTCGCTCGGCTCGAGGGTATAGTCAGGGGATTGCGCTATGAGATTCTCAGAGGCCGAACCGACTGACCGCCTCTCCGTTGTACTGCGCAATTCAGTCATCGCGCGGATTGTTGTCCTCGTTGGCCTACTGCTCATCATAATCCGCTTCCTTCCCCCAAGGTTTGAAGCAAGATTTACCGTCATTCTCCTCATTCTGGTCCTCGCCGCAGCAGTAAATCTCGTCTACCTCATATCCCTCAGGATAGCCCGGGTTTCCGTCAAGAATATGATCCGCCTCCAGCATCTGACGGAGCTGTTTTTTGTTGCGGGGCTTATCCACATGACAGGGGGAATCGAAAGCAATTTCTGGTTCTTGTTCATGATGACGATCCTGTCAGCCGGGATCCTCCTATCCTCGACAGAGAGTCTCATCTGCGCGGGCCTTTCCTCCGGAATGTTCACGTTGACCTGCCTCGCGGCAGACCGCTTTTCCTTCTTCCCCCCGGAAGGAGGAGATCTCACCCCGGAAATCTCATACGTTTGGATTAAATGGGCGTCGGTCATTTTCGCCTTTTTCCTGGCGGCCTTTCTGGGAGGACTCTGGTCATTCAGAGTTCGCCGGCTTCAAGGTTTCCAGGCGGAAATCTTGGACCACATGACCAGCGGGTTCGTTACTACGGACAGGGAGGGAAAAATCATCACGTTCAACGTGGCCGCCGGTGAGATCCTGGGGTACAGCCCCGAAACGGTGTTTGGAAAGCCTGTTGCAGAAATCTTGCGGGTGGCCTCCGGACACGAGCACCCTTTCCTGATGGCCACCAAGGAAGGGAAGGAAGTAAGCAGCTATGAAGTCCGTAGTTATACCGCCGACGGTCGGCAGATCCTGCTGGGAATCACGACCTCAATCCTGCGCGACCGCAAGGGGAGACCGCAAGGAGTGATCGCGGCGTTTGTGGACGTGACAGAGATGGAACGAATGCGAACCGAGCTCCGCACCCAGGACCGTTTGGCTGCGGTGGGAGAACTCTCGGCGGGCCTGGCCCATGAGATCCGCAACCCAGTGGCCGCCATTCGGGGATCCGTCGAGGAACTGAAGAACAATCTCGAAAACAGGGCTCTTTGCTCAGAACTGGCCCACATTGCCATCCGTGAAAGCGACCAGTTGAACAGTATCGTGACGAGTTTCCTGGAGTTCGCGCGAACTCCTCCGCACCAGCGTGAAAAGACCAACGTGTCCGAGCTTCTCGATGAGACACTCTTGTTGCTGAGCCGGGATTTGGATTCCTCCAACGGCCTCCATATCGAACGCGACTATCCGCCCGATCTGGGGCCTATTCGAGTCGATCGCTCCCAGCTCAAACAGGCCCTTCTAAACGTGGAAAAGAATGCGGTGGAATCCATGGGGAGTTCAGGACGTCTGACCATCTGGGCACGAGAAGATTCTTTCAGTCACACAGTCGACATTCGTGTTGTCGACGAAGGACCCGGAATTCCCGAAGAAGCGCTCTCGCGGATTTTCGAGCCATTCTTCACTACGAAGGAACGGGGCGTCGGAATGGGGCTGCCTGTAGTCCACAAGATAATCACCTCTCACGGCGGGAACATCCGTCTTGAGAATCGACCGGGCGGGGGAGTCGTGGCAGACATTTCCCTTCCCGTAGCCGACAAATAAAAACGCCCCGGCAGGGCAAGAAAAACGACACGGGTGCCGACATCCAAGAACCGGTGATCTTGAGGTCGCTTCAAAATGACAAATAAAGGGAAACACTCTGTTTTAGTTGTCGATGACGAGGAAGGAGTTCTTCGGACCATTTCGCTCATCCTCTCCAACGAAGGCTACCACGTCGTGGGGGCATCCTCCGTCGATGAATTCAAGGAAAAGATTGCCTCTTCCCTTTTCGACCTCGTGATTACGGACTTGCGGATGGGTGCTGACCAGGAAGCAGGGATGAAGGTTCTGGAAGAGATGAAACTTGCTTCCTCAGACGTTCCGACTATCATGCTCACCGCGTTCGGGTCCGTTGACAGCGCCATCGAGGCGATGAGAAAAGGCGCTTTTGACTACCAGATGAAGCCTTTCAAGAACGACGAATTGAAACTCGTTGTTCGGAACGCCATTGAGCACAAACGCCTTCGCGAAGAGAACCGAACGCTCCTTTCGCAGCAGCTTCTGTCGGGACGGATGGATAACCTGATTGGGAGCAGTCCCGCCATGGAGCAGATGAAGGATCTGATCCGAAAAGTGGCGCCCCTTTCATCCAACGTTCTCCTGCAAGGAGAAAGCGGGACCGGCAAGGAAATGGTTGCCCGAGCCCTTCACGCCATGAGCCCCCGCGGAAAAAGGCCTTTCGTGGCGATCAACTGTGGCGGTATTCCGGAGACCCTGTTGGAAAGCGAACTGTTTGGGCATGTGAAAGGCGCCTTCACAGGAGCGGTCGGCGACAAGAAGGGTCTCTTTGAGGCGGCTCACGGCGGCACGCTGTTCCTGGACGAGCTGGAGACCACGACACCGATGCTGCAAATCAAACTATTACGCGTCCTGGACGATCGAGTCGTAAAGCCGGTGGGAAGCACTGATTTCAAAACAGTGGATGTCCGACTGATTTCCGCCACAAACCAGGACCTGGAAGAGTTGATCGAAAAGAAGGAGTTCCGCGAAGATCTCTTCTACCGGTTGAACGTGATTCCCATTCATCTACCCCCTTTGAGGCAGAACCCTGATGACATTATCCTTTTGATGCGTCATTTCGTTTCGACTTTTTCGAAAACACTCGACCGAGACATCAAGGATATTTCAGATGAGGCTATGGCAAAGATCCAGGCCTATGATTGGCCAGGAAATGTGCGAGAATTGAAAAACGTCATCGAGAGGGCCGTGGCTTTATGCGGCAAAGAAGTCATCGAGGTGGAGGATCTTCCTGAAAACCTGCGCCAACCTCGTTGCCCGTCACCCACTGGGGATGTTATACTTCCCGCGGAGGGAATCGACCTCGAGAAAAATACCGAGGATATTGAGAAATCACTCATTATCCAGGCCTTGCAGAAGGTGGGACATTCCCAAACCAAAGCTGCTGAACTACTTTTCGTCCCGGTTCGGGCTCTGCGTTACCGGCTTAAAAAATACGGATTAGACGGCGGACGAGAGAAGCCTTCTCAGAATGAGGCAGAGGAATAGTCGAGCCTTATGCACTTGGAATCCCTCCCACCCACGGGCTGAGTAAAGGAGGACATACCCATGGCCAGCTTCACTTATACCGCGCGGGATGCGAACGGAAAGACCACCTCCGGTTCGCTCACAAAAGATAACCGTCAAGCCGTCGTCGCGGACCTCAGACGGAAGGGTCTGACCCCGGTTCGTATCAAGGAGGAGAGCCGCGAGGGCGCTGGGACGCGCCGGGCCGGAGCAAAGGCCGGGAGAACCGCCAGGGACAGAAAGGTCAAGCCCCAGGACATGGTGCTTTTTACGCGGCAGCTCGCGACGATCGTGGATGCCGGCCTTCCCTTGATGCAGGGGCTGGATATCCTGGAGAAACAGACAACCGACGAAAATTTTAAGCGGATTTTAAGGGATATCGGTGTGGACGTCGAATCGGGACAGACTTTTTCCGATACGTTGCGGAAACACCCCAAGGCCTTTCCGACCATGTACGTCAGCATGGTCCGCGCAGGGGAAGCCAGTGGAAACCTGGATGAAATCCTGGCTCAGCTTGCGTCATACCTGGAGGCGAGCGAAGCACTGAAGCATAAGATTAAATCGGCGATGACGTACCCGACAGTTGCCTTTGTTCTCGTGGTCGGGATCGCGTCCTTCCTCATCATTTGGGTCGTGCCAAAATTTAAAGATATCTTCGACTCACTGGGCGGAAACCTTCCGGCGTCCACGCAGCTGCTGATCACTGTCAGCAACGCGATGAACGATCACCTTATCCTGATCTTTTTGTTCTTGGTCGCCGCGTTCATTGGTTTCAAGTTTTGGCTCAAGACGGATGCAGGAAAGTTCCAATGGGACTCGCTGAAACTCAAGTTTCCCGTTTTCGGCCCGCTTATGTCCAAGGTCGCCATTTCACGGTTCACCCGCACGTTCAGCACCTTGACGCGTTCCGGCGTCCCGATCCTGGCAGCGCTGGAGATCGTGGAGAATACGGCCGGAAATGAGGTTTTCGCAAGGGCCATCTCAAACTCCAAAAACAGCGTCAGAAGCGGTCAGACCCTTGCCGATCCCTTGGAGGAGGCCAATGTCTTTCCCCCAATGGTAACCCGGATGATCGCCGTGGGAGAAAAAACGGGCGCGCTCGAATCCCTGCTCCTGAAGGTTTCAGAGTTTTACGACAGCGAGGTCGATGCGACCGTTTCCCAGTTGACATCCCTTATTGAGCCGCTGATGATCGCCGTGTTGGGCCTTGTTGTGGGCGGGATTGTCTTCGCCCTTTTCATGCCCATCTTCGGTCTCTCGGAAGCCGTGCGAGGCCCCGGCCCCTAGATGATCCGGATCAGTCACTAACCAGAAACAGTTTTTTCTAGAACAGGCGGCGGACCCGGGGGTCCGCCGTTTTCTTTTTCCGACTTCAATTCGACATTCCGGGAGGAAGATTGACAAGGAAGGAAGCCAATTGCTGGGTTAATCGGCGACAGACCTGAACAACCCCTGCAATCGCACTGAAACTGCATCTTATCCGATGAAAGATTTTGACTATCTGGCGCCCGAATCATTGGGAGAGGCCATTGACGCCTTGGCGAATGCTGGGGGCCGAGCTCACTGTCTGGCAGGGGGAACAGATCTCATCGACCACATCCGGTCGGGGCAAGTGGAGCCAACCTTGGTGATCGATGTGAAGAAGATCCCCGAACTGACCCGCCTGAAACTGGATGAGGAGGGGATCCATATCGGCGCAGCCGCAACCTGCACCCAGATCATCAACTTCGATCCAGTTAAGAAACACATCCCCATTCTGATCGAGTGCTGCTCGATACTCGGTGACATCAAGATCCAAAACCGGGCCAGCGCGGGGGGAAACCTGTGCAATGCCGCCCCCTCAGCCGACGCGGCCTCTCCCCTGTTGGTATTGGACTCTGTGGCCGTTATCGCAGGCTCTGGCGGCTCGCGCCGGATTCCACTGACGGAATTCATCACCGGCCCCGGCACGACTTCCATGCAAAACGGAGAGCTCTTGCAGGAAATCATTGTTCCTCTACCGACCCAGAATAGCACTGCCCACTACTTGCGATTCACTCCACGTGCAGAAATGGATATCGCAATCGCTGGTGCGGCGTCCTATCTGCGTTCATCCGACGGCTCCATCGGAGAGGCGCGGATCGGCCTCACAGCGGTTGCTCCTGTCCCTCTCCGGGCGAGAAAAGCCGAGGACTACCTGCACGGGAAAAAGGTCAGCAAGGCGGCCCTTCGCGAGGCGAGCGAAATCGCGTCCTCAGAATCAAAACCAATCAATGACATTCGCGGAAGCGCGGCCTACCGGCGCGAACTCATCAAAGTCCTCGTTTACCGCACGCTGAACCAATGCGCGAAAGACCTCGTTCTGGCTTGAGATCGGGCCCACATTGCGCCAAACCTTCCAGGCAGCCAAATGACCCGCTGGGCGCTGCCTGTCATAAGTATTTGTTATACAAAGAGATAAGCGGGATCCGCCGATCCCCTCCATCGGTGGTAGCGCCCGATTTGACACCCTTGAACAAGAGATTTAATATCTTGGCGGGCAAGGTAGCTTTCCAGAGGGAGGAGAGGCCGGTTCGTGAGCAAAAAGGAACGACTTGATCTACGCGATTCTGTCCGTGTCGAAATTCCCAACGTGGGCACGGTGATCAACGTGAGCCCAGAGGGAATGTGTGTTGTGATGCGGAAGCCCCCGCGGATCGGCACCCGGATGAAGATGCCAATTCCGCATCCGAGTGGTTCGCTTCTCAAACCGGCCGACGTGAAGGTTGTCTGGGTGGACAAGTCTTTTACGGGACAACATCTGATCGGCTTTAAGTTCCTCCAGGAACCCTTCACAGATGCCCCCTCTAAACCGCCCAAGAAACGATTCTTCTCTACCTCCATGATCTCGGGGACGGGCCTTGGGATATTATTCATCGGAGCCACATTCTACATCTTCTCACAGTGGAGCGAACTTCCGCGATGGGGCCACGCCCTTGTTTTCCCCTGCATCGTCGGAATCATTCTTTCCTTTGCCTATGCCATTAATCAAGCCGGAGAGAATCTGTAGCAGCAGGTTAGGGATACTTCTAAAGCCTTCGCTCGGCCTGGCCATTCATCACCCCTTTCTCTCTTTCAGATGAAACATTCGACTTGATCCCAATGCGTCTATCTGCTTCACTGTTTCCCAACAGTTGCCTGACAGACACCGCGCGATCCCAGCGCCATTCCGGACTGCTTCAATACAACCGCAGAAGGCGATGAAACTCAAGATCCTTTTCTTATGCACGGGAAATTCTTGCAGAAGCCAGATGGCCGAAGGCTGGGCGCGATATCTGAGGAGGGATGTCGTGGAAGCGTATTCAGCCGGTGTGGAACCTCAAGGACTGAACCCCAACGCAGCCCAGGTGATGGCTGAGGCGGATGTTGATATTTCACAACATCGTTCCAAGAGTCTGAATGAGTTAAAGCAAATCGAATTTGATTATGTTATAACAGTCTGCGGGCGTGCCCGGGAGAGGTGTCCTGTTTTTCCCGGAAACGCGAAGGTCGTGCACGTTGGATTCGACGACCCGCCGGCACTGGCTGGTAGCGCAAAGACAGAGGAGGAGGCCCTGGGTCATTACCGGCGGGTTCGCGACGAAATCAGGGATTTCGTCAAAACATTGCCGGAGGCTCTGGAACAATCAGGCTAGACTGGTTTTCTTCCGGGCGGTATTGCCCACGGGCACAATACAAACGCAGAAGGACTAAGAAATGTGGAACTGGCAGAATATCCTGAACACAATCAATAGAGACTTCCTGGGCATCAGCTTTGGGCAATACGGGCTGGCGTTCCTCGTCATACTGATTTCCCTTGTCTTCAAGAACTCTCTCGCGTGGCTCATCAGCGGCAGCCTGAAAAAAATCACCGCACGGACGAAGACTTCCCTGGACGACAAGCTGCTCGAGGCTACGAAAAAACCGCTCGGTTACCTCGTGATGGCCGTAGGAATTCGGGTCGCTCTGGGGAACTTAATCGAACACGATGGCCTTTTCAACTGCGCCAACAGCTTGATTGTCGCAGCCGTCATATGGGTGCTCCTCCGAGCGGCAGATGTTATATCCGAGTTCTTTCAATCTCTTGCCGCAAAAACCGAGACCAAATTCGATGACCAGCTCGTCCCCTTAGGGCGAAAGGCGCTCAAGATTTTCATCGTCTTGTGCGGGGCTATCGCAGTGGCGACGGCCTTCGACCAGATGGACAAGTTCGGCACTCTCCTGGCGGGGCTGGGTCTGGGTGGGCTTGCTTTCGCGCTCGCGGCCAAGGATACGGTAGCCAACATCTTCGGGGCCATCATGATTTATGTGGACCGCCCGTTTCAGATTGGCGACTTGATTCTTGCCGACGGCCAGAAGGGCGTTGTTGAGGATATCGGGCTGCGCAGCACAAAAATCCGGACGGCTTCCAAGACGCTAATCTCCATCCCGAACGGCAACCTCGCCAACATGACGATCGATAATTTCTCCAAGATGCCGAAGCGGCGCGTCTATATCACGGTCGGAGTAACATACGAAAGCACACCCGACCAGATGGAAAAGGCGGTGGAGGCCATCAAGAATATCCTGCGGACTAATGCGGATGTCCACCAGGAATTCTTCCTGGTCAATTTCACCGACTTCGCGGATAGTTCTCTCGATATCATGGTCTACTATTACACCAAGACCACGGTGTGGGCGGAGCATATGGAGGTCCGGCAGGAAATCAATCTCGCCATCATGCGTACCTTAGAGGATCTTGGAATGGAAATCGCCTTCCCCTCGCGAACGGTCTACCTCAAGCAGGAAAACGCTACTCCCCAGGAACTGGAGCAGACACGGTCCGCCAACCAGCCTGCAGATAAGTAAGAGTCCGACAGAATATTGTCTGATTTCGCTGATCCGGGAGGGTTCTCGAGGAACTTTACTTGCGTTTGGCCGCTTCCGCCGCAACTTCCGCGTAAATCGCTTCGGTCTGGTCCATCACCGTACCCCAGGTATACTTGGCGAGTGTCATCCCGCGTCCATTCTCTCCGAGGGTCCTGCGCAATGCGGGGTCCTTCAGAAGCCTCTTAATAGCCTCCGCCAACTCGACGGAATCCCCATACTTCACCAGAAGTCCTTCCCGTCCATCCCGGATCAGGGAAGAACAAGGACCTGTCCGGCAGGCGATTACCGGCTTGCCGAGAAGCCAGGCTTCAAGGTACGCGATTCCAAATGAGTCCACATTTGACGGCACGGCGAGCACGTCCGTCGCATCCAGAAGATCTCCCTTCAGTGTTGGGGGAAAGTCGTCAATGTTGACGATCCGGCGGCGTAAGTCTTGACGCTCCACTTCGAGATCCGCCATCAATTCCTTGGAATATGGAGTGCTTCCTCCCGCGAGAACAAGGCGGGTGTCCGGCATTTCGTTCCACACTCGTTTCATCGCCTCCACCAAATGCGCAATCCCTTTCGGTTCGATCTTCCTGGCGAGAAAGGAGACGATGGGCGCCTCGGCCGGAATTGCGAATTCGTTTCGGAAGCGGGCGCCCTCCGCGCCGTCAAACTGCGCTGGGTCAACGGGGGCTCCGACGATATGAATCCGCTCGGCAGGAACATAGCGGGCGATCAGGTAGTCCCGAGCATACTCCGTCTGGATGATAACGGCATCGGCCTCGGCCAGGGTCTTGAACATGATGTCGCGGTCAAAAGCCCACAGATCATCCGGGTGAATGCAGGGATAATAGATCAGGCCGCATCCGCCGATTTGTTTGGCTTTCAGGGCATAGTACATTGTTCGGAAAGGAAAGCAGATTGCCCCAACCACGTCGGCCCTGACGCGGGCAACCGCCTTGGCCAATGACCTGGAATTCGGACCGTTCCAGATAACGCGCAGTCGATCGTTGTAAGGCCAGCGGCGATTCCAGGACCTTTCCATCAGCCACGTCAGCGGCCCTCGAAAGGCGTGAGAGATCGGGTACCGGGCCACGGGAATGCCATTGACATCGGACCGGCCGGGCGGCAGGAGAGGGAGCGTTGGGTCGACGAAAGCTTCTGACCTGTCGGCATTGGTCGTAATGACGGAGATATCGTGTCCGCGTTCGGCCAGTCTTTCGGTAATTCCCTGAATACGGGATTCCGCCCCTCCGATCGCTGGGTAGTAGGAATGGCTGACGTGAACGATCTGCATCATTTGTTCCAGGTCTTACGGCCTGTCAAGTTTTCGGGAATGGCCTGCACGTGTTTTTTTCCTTCATAGCAAATCAATCCATTTGACCCACATCAACGCGCACCGAAGAGACGCATACGCCCACAATGCGCTCATCCTTGCCCGATTTCGCGTTTCGTTCTGAGTGCGTGGTCACTGAAATGTCAATTCGCAGTAACAGCGATTCATCGTCGATTGTAAAGCGTGCGGTCTCCCAGCTCCGGCTATCGACGTTGAAGTTCCCAACAACGCGTTGATTCACCGAAACCTGGAGCCCGGCCCTCTGCTCACTGCAAACCTTGATCGCCAGACTCCGATCGCAGCCTCCAGCATGCGGATTCCTCAGGTAAAGGGTGGCGAAGAGACCGGTCCAACGGCAGGGCTCGCCATTCCGTTCTTCCGGGTTAAACCAGCCGAAACCCAGGTGGGAGGCGTCGTTGTTCCCCAGGCTGATTTCCGTCCCGACCGAATCCGGGAAGACGTCTTTCTCGAACCGAACCGGATAATCAGGAACCGGATGAGACAGCCGAGGGTATCCGACACCTTTCTGAAAAAAGCGAATCACCTGTTCCTCACCAGTGACGAATTTCTCCCAAACTCGTTTTCGTTCACGCAGTGTTTCCCCGAGGCGGAAGATATTCCACAAGACAGCCCTGACCTGCAACCAGGCATGGCGTCTCTCCTTTCGCATCAGGTCTCTTCCGACGAGCTTGGTGTGGAAGTAAAGCATGCGTGAGAGAATCGGGAGGGCTGTTTTCCATCGGAAGTTCTTCAGAATCGTTCGAATCCGGTTACGCAGGTCAAAATAGGCGCCGAAAAGAGGACTGCGTCCACCCGGACGCATATCATGGTACGCCACGGACGCGGGCAGATAACGGACTGGATGTCCCGACAGCCAACATCGAATACCGAGATCCATGTCCTCGTAGTACATGAAGAACCGCGAATCGAAGAAACCGATTTTTCCCATCAAGTCTGATCGAATGAACGCAGCCGCCCCGCAGGCCGCCAAGATCTCCGCGTCGGGATCCCCTGCTTCAACGTCGAGCTCGAAACAGTTGCGGTCCCAACCCCAGAGACCTTCATTCGCCCTGATTCCGGTGCTGTTAATCACACGGTCTTCGCCGTCGTAGAGCAATTTGGGCGCCCAGATCCCGGTTTTGGGATCCTTTTCCGCTGCCTCGACCAGGCGGCCTATGCAATCCCGCTCGACCCGGGCGTCCTGATTCAACAGAAAAATGTAATCCCCCCGTGCGAGAAGCCGCGCTCGATTATTCGCCTCGGCGAAGCCGTAATTCCGGCTCAAATCAATCAGGCGAACATCAGGGAACCGGCGTCGGACAAGGTCGACCCCGTCATCGGAGGATCCATTGTCGACCACAATGATTTCGATTGGCTGGTAATCGCTGTCCTGAACCGAGTCAATGGATCGTTCGATCCACCGCGCGCCGTTGAAAAGGACCATCAGAACGCTGACGAGTGGATTGGAAATGGTCCTGGGGACGTTGTTGGAATCGTTACTCAACTTCGGATGAATATCCCGGTTCTGATGACTTCTTCAGGACAGAGGCGGACTTCTTCTCTACCAAATCCGAGTATATCTCCTCGAGTTCACGAGCGTTGTCATCGATAGTCTTGAATGACGAAGGCATATTGGCGCGAAACCGGTTAATCTGGTCAGGATCGGCGATGATTTTCCTAACCTTCGACAGCAAATCATCCGCATTCCCCGGTTCAAAAAGCATTCCAGTGCGCCCGTCCTCCATCACTTGTGGGATTGCCCCCACGTTCGAGGCAATGGACGGAACCCCGGCCATCATGGCTTCCCGAACGACAATGCAGAAGGTCTCGTGCCATGTGGACGGAACGATAAGGACATCAATCCGGCTCAGAACCTCAGCGATTTGATCATTATCAACGGCCCCGTGGAAATGCACATTGGGCCCTGCGCTCTTTTCCAGATCCTCGGCATAATTCTCCACCTTCCCCTCGACCGTCTGCCCGTATATGTCGAGGCGCGCCTCGGAAGGATCTAACTTCTTGAAGACATCAACAGCAATATGGACCCCCTTGTGAGGAACAATTGTCCCGAGGAAACCGAAACGAATGGGGCGCTCCCATCGATGAGGTTGGATATTCTCGTAAGGCTTCGCATTCATCCCATACTCGGAGAATCGGATCTTTTCCTCTGGGATGCCAAATTCCACGAATTTCCGCTTGAGGAAAAGGGATGGAGTGATTAGCAGGTCGGCTTGACATAGCATCTTGCGCATAACCGAGTTTCGGTAAACATAGAATCCTCCTCCCAACAGCCTGAACAGACCCCCCAGCCCGGGGACTCGCACGAAGCGATTCGAAAGACATTGGCGGCACTTCATACCGGACTCGGGTCCCGAACAGATCCGATCGTCAAGAGTCAGCAGCTGGACCTGCCGGCACATGTACCAGTAATCATGAAGATGGTGGACGACAGGAAGCCCGCGCTGTTTGGCGACCGCGATCAAACTTGGGCTCAGATGCATTGTGTGCTGGAAATGGACCAGATCCGGCTGGAATTCGTCAAGGAAGTCCCCGAATAATTTCTCGAGCGGCTTGCTGGAAAGCTGGGCGGCGTAGGGCTCCAAAGGATGGGAGATTGGATGGATATTGTACTTGACCGTGCGTACTCGGACCCCTTCGTATACAAGATCCCGTGACGTGAAATTCTCGTACTTCATGCCGGGTTCCCGGGTGAAAACCCGGACGTCATGCCGGTCCCCCAGGGCCCTGGCCAGATTATAGGTATAAACTTCCGAGCCGGCGATGCTCCAGGGAAGGAAATTGTGAATGACATACAGGATCTTCATATCGGACCATTGCCGAGGGAACCAAAGCTGTGACCTTACAGTTTCAACATGAACACGGCGCGTCGGATAATATCAGTGGAACCCGCTGAGTACAAGGACGACCCAGCCGTAGCCTCGAATGGGGAACCAACCGGAGCGCACCCGAATTCGACTGTCTGTCGGGCATGCGATTTGTGAGAAACGGATGGCGCTTGTTGTCTGGCTCGCAAGGCCGGCAGAAGGATTCACCTGCACACAGGGCCGGGGGGGTAGGAAGGGGACTAATCGGTCCTGTCGAGGAACAACATGAACGGTCTGTAAACTACGTTATGAACCACCAAGGTAGCAAATGAATCCTCGAATGTGGACTTGACCACTTGCTCGGTCGCCCGGCTGTAATAGACAGAGGTCAATTCGTTCCCCGACCGAATGTTTAATAGTAATGAATCCCGCACGTTGCGGATAGTACCCATGGCTGCCGAGTTTGAAGCGATCGCGGCTTGCGGACCATAGGGTTCTTGCTGCCCCGGGCTGCGGCTTCCGCCGCCCGGCGTTTGATCTTCACCTTCACCAGGAATTTCGCCTTCTCCCTCTCCTTCACTGGGGAACTCACCTTCCCCTTCTCCGCCTTCGGCGGATTCGCCAGGAATTTCGCCTTCTCCCTCCCCTTCACCGGGGAACTCACCTTCGCCTTCGCCAGGGATTTCACCTTCACCTTCGCCTTCAGCAGGGAATTCACCCTCACCTTCGCCCCCACCAGGGAATTCGCCCTCACCTTCGCCTTCCCCAGGGAATTCGCTCTCACCCTCACCTCCGCCCCCGCCCGGGATCTCACCTTCTCCTTCGCCTTCTCCCTCACCTTCTCCTCCCCCCTCTTCACCTTCGGCGGATTCACCTTCTCCCTCGTCTTCACCTTCCCCCTCTTCACCTTCGGCGGATTCGTTTTCCCCCTCTCCTTCACCTTCACCTTCGCCCTCTCCTTCGTCCTCTCCCTCTCCCTCGTCTTCACCTTCGCCCTCTCCCTCACCTTCGGCGGATTCGCCTTCCCCTTCTCCGCCTTCGTCCTCTCCCTCTACCTCGCCTTCCCCTTCACCCTCTCCCTCTCCCTCTCCGCCTTCGGCACCCTCGCCTTCTCCGGGGAGTTCACCTTCTCCCTCGCCTTCCCCGTCACACGAGAAGCTCCCCAGGCACGTCCCCCATCCTGAAACGTCCCCTGCGAGGTTACTGAGCGTTAAAGTGCTGTCCGGAGCCGGACAGTCCAGAACCGTGAACTCGAGGAGCACAATCTGATCTGTCGAACCGCCCGGTATTCCTTCGGCCCCGTCGAATCCACTGACTCGCAGAACCCCCGAGCCCAAGTCGTTCACATCGAATACATCGAAGTTTTCCGTCAGAGTGCCTGGTGAGAAACTCACATACTCCAGGATGGCGGTGTCATAAGTAACATCGAAGAGCAGAAGATTCACCTGGTTGGGCGCTGTATCTACGGGAACTGGTACTTGAACGGTGTCGCTAATACTTCCTGTCGCATCGCCAACGGTAAGACTGCATTCGCCTTCGCCCTCTCCCTCGCCTTCACCCTCGCCTTCACCCTCGCCTTCACCCTCGCCTTCACCTTCGCCCTCTCCCCCGCCTTCCCCTTCGCCTTCACCTTCGCCCTCTCCCCCGCCTTCACCCTCGCCTTCACCTTCGCCCTCTCCCCCGCCTTCACCCTCGCCTTCACCCTCGCCCTCGCCGGGGAGCGGGTCAGCCCTGTAAATGGCCTGGCTGCCATCGGCGAATTTGGCACGGAAGGCAATCCCGTCTACATCATTCATGCCACGGAAAAAACTCACATTCGTGACTCTCTTTCCGAAGATACGATCGCCTGTGACAATCACCTTGTCCGCAACGGGGTCCGGCCCTGTGAAGATGCCCGACTTTCCCGTGTCGAGAATGCCTGGAAAAGCGACTGTGCCAAGGCTGTTTATTGCAGGAAGGCCGAAGAAGAGGAAGGGTCCGCTGTCGTCAACAAATACTGTTGTGGAGCCGGAGACATTCGTATAAATCCCAAATCCTCCCGAATCGAGACTGGCGAAGAATATCAACGTGCTGCCGCCGGTTATGTGCGGGTCGCTGAAAACCCTGAAGGACCCGCTGTCGTCTTCGATCGTCGTTATAGTCCCACCCTTCTCGGTGAATATGCCGGTCCCGCCTGCGTCCAAATCCGCAAGAAAGGCCGTCGTCCCCCCATTGAGAAAAGAAGGAAGAGTGCCAAAGCTCGAGAATTGTCCGCTGTCATCCACGACGGTTTCGATGGTCCCGCCTTTGTCCGAGTAAATACCGGAGCCCCCTGCATCCAGGTCGGCATGGAATGCAACCGCTCCGCTGTTGATGATGAAAGGAGTGGCGCCAAAACCTGAAAACGATCCGCTGTCGTCCGCGATGGTGGAAGGGGTTCCGCCGGTTACCCGAATGACGCCCTCCCCACCGGCGTCAAACCCCGCGAGAAAGGCTAATTTCCCACCGTTGTTGAGTGATGGAGCGCCGAAGCTACTGTACTGACCGCTATCATCGACGACAGTGGTCACGGCGCCTCCATCCCCGGTGAAAATACCGGATCCGCCTCCGTCAAGGGTGGCCTGGAAGGCCACCGTGCCCCCGTTGTTCCCTGAAACGAATGGGTGGAATTCATCAAACTGCCCGCTGTCATCGGCGATCAGTGTAAATGCATACGATTGAGCCCACGCCACCGGCGTCAGACTCACAAGCAGCCCCAGAGCGATTGCCCCTACGAAAAGCCCGTTCAGCGGGCGAATGCTCTTGACGATCTTCATGAAAGTCTGTTCTTGAAAGGTCGAATTGGAATTAGATTGTGAGTGGGATTTGCCGCTCACTGTTCGAAATCCCCCGCTAAAAGCGCACGCATTTTCCAGAAAACTGTCGCTTATCGCCTGTTTTCTAAATACTTCTCTCTCAAGCATACGCAAGGAATGTGCCACAGTGCAGGGATAGAACTATTTGAGACAGATAATATGCAAATCTTTGTGAACAAAGGGGATAGCCAACACCCCTGGGAAGAGCTTAGGAGAGTGAGTAGTAAAAATTTGTCCTCGCCGTTCAAATAAGTTCACCCTGCTAAGTCCATACCGTCTCTGAGGATACAAAGCGGTGAGTGCCAGGTTCTCTAGAATTCCCAGAATTGTTTTCCGTGGCAAGGAGTCTCTGATAGGGGAGGTTTGTGGCTATGCTGGTTCCTTCGCCAGCATTCGCACATATATCTGCTCGAGTTCAAGAGCGTTGTCTTCAATACTTTTGAACGAGGAGGGCATATTGGCGCGAAATCGGTCGATTTGGGCGGGGTCCGCGAGGATCTGCTTCACCTTGGCCAGCAGGTCGTCCTTGCTCCCGACCTCGAAAAGCATTCCCGTCCGCTCATCCTCCATCACCTGCGGGATCGCTCCCAGGTTCGAGGCGATCGACGGAACCCCGGCCATCATGGCCTCACGGATGACAATGCAGAAGGTTTCATGCCACACGGAAGGAACAACGAGGACATCCATATCGCCGAGAACCTCCGCGATTCGAGAGTGATCAAAGGCTCCATGGAACCGAATGTTCTCGGTTGCCTTGCTTTTGAGGTCCTCCGCGTAGAGTTTCATCTCCCCTTCCAGAATCTGCCCATGGATGTCCAGAGTTGCCTCGGATGGATCGAGATTCCGGAAAGCCTCCACAGCGATATGAATCCCTTTTTGTGGAATGACCGTGCCAATGAGACCAAATCGGAGGGGGCGTTTTCGCTGATGAGGGCGCAGATTCGCAAACGGTCCCGTGTGCATTCCGTACTCTGAGAAACGAATCTTCTCCTCCGGAATGCCGAACTCCACGAATTTCTGCTTGAGAAAGCGGGAGGGGGTTATCAGCAAGTCGGCTTGGCAAAGCAATCGGCGCATTCGAGATGTCCGGTACACATACAGGAGGCCCCCGGCCCATCGAACGAGAGATCCCAAGGCGGAATTTCGGACGAACCGGCTCGATAGGCATTGGCGACACTTCATCCCGGATCCCGGGCCGGAACAGATCCGTCTGTCCAGGGTCAGCAACTGCACCTGGCGACACATGTACCAGTAATCGTGCAGAGTGTGGACGACAGGAAGCCCACGCCTTTTGGCGACGCCAATCAATGCCGGGCTCAGGCCCATCGTGTGCTGGAAATGAACGATATCGGGGTCAAAGTCCTTGAGGTATTCCTCAAAGATCTTCTCGATTCTGCGATTTGAGAGTTGAGAGGTGAAGGCCTCTAAGGGATGGGAGGCAGGGTGGGGCGTGAATTTGACGGCCCGAACCGATACTCCATCGTGGACCAGATCCCGAACCTGGTAGTTCTCTGGTTTGGGAGCCGGCTCGCGTGCAAAGACACGGACCTCATGACGCGCCCCAACGGCCTGGGCGATATGGTGAGCATAAATCTCCGCGCCGCCGAAACTCCAAGGGGGAAAATTATGTATGACGTAGAGAATCTTCATCACGAATCGGCAACAATCGAATCCGATTGGTCCTGGGAAGATGCCAGCCCCACCCGCGCAACTCGAATGCTGTAGTCCGTCCATTCGCCCGTGTCTTCAGCCCAGAAAACACGGTCTGCCTCCAATTCAACCGTGACAACACCGGGGGAGGATTCAAAACCGACGCGGTACGTCTCCCATCGGTCCTTCGGCTCAATGACACCGAGAACATTGCCATTCGCTTTAACAGCAACCCGGATATCGCCATGGGACGCGAGAGCGTGCCTGGCCCGAACATGAAGCTCGCACGCACCCCCCGCACTGGTCAGATAGGTCCTCGCACTCTTGCCTATCCAACGGTAGTTCTCGCTCTCTCCCGGCGGGCTGCCCTCCGGTAATTCCTCATCGACTGGATACCACCCTCCCCCCAAAGGCTGTTCCGTCGAATCCATGGGCAACTCGGAAGGGACATCACTTCCGGGGCGGAGCTCCCTCCCTTCGGGAATTGCCACCTTTGGAGCGACAGGATAACGTTTGTTTATGACTTTCCAGAACCGACAGGTCCCGTAACCTCCCACAAGGGCTTTCAATCGATAAACAATAGCGACCGGAATATAGACCAGTCCTGCAAGGACAGCCCATATTTCCGTTCGAAAGCGCGGAAAGTCTTTCCTGAGTCCGACGAACATCCAGGCCTCGGCGAATGCAAGGCGCGCCAGATAATACGGCGCCCACAATACCGGGTACTGGCGAAAGACGACGAAATACCGATTCCGAGTCGAAAGGAACCACTTTCTGAGTGAAGTCCCCGGCTTGCCCATCGTGGCGGAGTACTTGTGATAGACCACCGCCTTCGGTTCATAGACCACGCGATAACCGGCATTCCAGATCCGGAGCGACAAATCGACGTCTTCGTAGTAGATCACCCAGTTGGGAAAGAGGCCCACCTTCCTCAACGCCTCGGCGCGGATCATACAGGCCCCGCCGGAACAGGCGGCCACCTCTCTCGATTCGTTCCAGCGCGGCGAGTCATGCCGGCCCATTCCCAGGTCCCACCCAACGCCCTGGCAAGTGAGCTCCACGCCCGTGGAGTTGATAATCTCCGGGCTGTAAAACAACAGCATCTTGCACGCCAGGGCGCCGATGGACGAATCCTCCTCCATACGTCTGACGAGGTTCTCGACGCAGTCAGGCGCGATCCGGGTGTCGTTGTTGAGGAGCATCACATACTCTGCGTTGCGATCCAGGGCGAACTCCATGCCCTTGTTGTTGCCGCCACAGAAACCGAGATTCTCCTCGAACGCGAGAACAGCCACCTCCGCGTAGTTCTCGGTGACGAACTCGACCGAGCCGTCCGTGCTCCCATTGTCCACGAGGACAGTGGTCAGATTGTCGTAGGTCTGTTCCTTCAGGGAATCGAGGCAGGTTTCCAGATGCTCCCGGCCGTTCCAGTTAATGACAACGACGTAAGCGGGTTTGGAAGGCATAGGCAAGAGGCAGTGTCTGAGGCGGCAACGGATTCCAAATCATGGCAATGAATCCTTTCGCCTCATATCGGGAGTCGTTACGAGCCGTGGTCTCAATACAGGCGAAAGTATTGTGCTTTGCAGGGGAACAGGTGTCAAGGCGGCACGGAAAGGGGGAGCTCAGGGCGGATATCCCCGAATAGACCCAGCAGCATCAAAGATTGGTCACTGTCCCTTTGTCGGAAAGATCGGACTTGGGCGAATCCATTTCCCTGAACCGCTTCCATCGATTATGGAGCCACAGCCACTGATGGGGGTTTTGACGAATCGCTTTCTCAATGACTTGGTTGAGCCGGGCCGTGTTGTCAAGGATGTCCTGCTCGCGGTTGCCGCTTCGGACGATGGGGATTGGAGGCCCGAAATCCACCAGGTGCCGGCCCCCCTGGAGTCGGAGGCAGAAGCCGGGAACGACAACGGCCCCGGTCTTGAGTGCAACCGCGGCGGGGAAGGAAGTGGTGGCCGCCGGCCTTCCCATAAACGGCACGACGACGAAGTCCTTTCGAACGACCTGATCCATCGGGAAGCCAACGACCTCATTCCGCCGGAGCCTCGAAACGACGGCAAAGGCGGCTCCCTGTTTGGGGATAAGCCGGGCGCGGCCAGGCTCGCGAAGTGACTTTAAGAATCTATCCACATACGGATTGTTGAGAGGGCGATAAAGCAGGGAGAAGGGGACGTCGACCAGCCTGCCGATCAGGAAACCCATTTCCCAGCTTCCGATATGAGCGGTGATCAGGATCACGCCTTTTCCGGCAGAGAGGGCGTTCTTGATGTTCTCATAACCTGCCACCTTCACGAATTCGGACAAATCGCCCTCGCTCATAGAGGGAATCCGAACCAGATCAATTACAGTAAGCGCAGTATTCTCGAAGGCAGAACGCGCGATTTCCTCTCTCTGTGACCGCAGCAGTTCCGGCGCGAGCACAGCCTCCAGGTTGTCCAGGGCGACCTGGCGGTGCTTGCGGTCCACTAAAAAGGCGAGTCTTCCGAAACCCCTTCCCGCCGCTTCGGCCAATCCTCGGGGCAGAAGGTTGATTATGACTGCGAGCGCACGAACGGCGATCAATTCGAGAATATAGCGGAGCCGCTTTGAGAAACTCATGGGCGGTTTAGACATGGTCACAAAGAATGCCGACTTATATCCCCCATCTCGGGACACAGCCGGCGGAGAATGGAGAGGAACAGCCTACAGACTGAATTCTTGGGTAAAGCGGTGCAGTCTCTCCTGTTGGTCCGATTCCAGGTTGACAAATTCCAGCCCCACTATAAAGGTCCCCGCATTCTTCTTCAAGAGCTGCCTTTTCTTATGCCACCAACGGACACAAACCAGGCCGGCTAGCGGCGGCTGGTCGTCGGGAAGCTTCAAGTAGATCTGGAGCTGTTCGTCCATCTTGAGGAGCCGGTCCACATACACACAAAGGCCCCCCCCACCGATATTCTTCGTCGTGGCAGTGATCACCTCGGGGTCGCCCGACTCATCGACATTCAAGGTCAGCTCGACATCTATCCTGGGGTACTTGCGGCGGTTCTTGTCTGAGGTCATTGGCGTGGAGATCTTCCCTTCCCCCCCGTGCGGGTTTCCTAATTATACCTCAACGAAGCGCACTCTGTCAGAGGAATGCGGTGTTTCTCCGGCCATGTCTGAGGCTCCTCTCCCGGACAGACACAACCCTTTGGTGACGCTATACCTATACCGATCCTGCGCGTGGATTCTTGAGCGGGGCAATGGTATGGGCGCTCTCAGGGAGGATAGGAGTAAGCCCTTCAATTTGAATAGATTATGAGTGAAACGATGCAAGCTGTAAGGGCGACCGCCTTCGAGGAGACGTGGCCGAAATTCGACCGTAAGTCGTCCTATCAGGTCGACGGCAGTTGACCAATCAGGTCGACGGCAGTTGGCCATTCAGGTCGACGGCAAGTTGGCCAAGAAGGTGATCGTCGTCCCCAATAAGCTGGTGAATGTGGTGATTCAGTAGGATGGGCCGCAAGGTAAAAACTACGATTCCCTCAATAACTTGGCTCGGTGGAATTTCAACAGTTCACGTACCGAATCAATCTCATCCTTTGTTCTATCAATCAACTTGAAGCGATTCCCAAGTCCCTTTGCAATGATATCCACCGGTTCACGTGAGTATCTATCACTTCCTTCTTTTAGAAACGCTCTGCTAACAGTACTAGCCAAGACATCCACGAGTCTTTTTCTGCTCGAGTCCTCAGCCAGCAATCGTATGGGTGAAACCTCGACCGTTGCACTTCTTTCAGGTCGCTGATATCGTGATCCTATCTGTTGCGTAAGAGAGTCACTTCTATCCCTCAACAAGATGCTTGCATCAACTGGCGATATTGACCAATTATCGATCATGGGGTTGAATCGGAATTGCCTATCCCGAAAACGGTCAACAAATGCGGTTATCGATTCAAAGAGGCAACGATCCAAGATATGAGAGTGCAAGATTTGCGCAACAGGTCTTTCCCTCACTTCGCGAAAATCACGTCTAATAACATTGCCCAGTTCCTCATATTCGGTGATCACATTCTCCAATTCACCATTCGATAGATCCAGTGACACGACGACAACCTGGACCTCCAGGTCAGAGAACACTTCTGCAATTTTCACGACCCTTGACGAAGTAATCTTCCAGTTCTTGCGGGGTTGCTTATTCTTGAGCCCAGCGACCTCTGCACAGCTGTCGAATATTTCTTGTTCCCGGCGCGCTTCGTACGCAAGCCCAATTCCCAGAAATGAATCGCCTTTCCTGTCTTCGCGAAACGTTGGAGTGCCCTGTTCATCGAAGAGTAGATTAATTTCTTGAATATTCATTTCACGGCACGAGGGAAACAAAGGAAATGGCGACATTCACCTATTTCTCTGCCCCATCCTACGAGCGTCTTCCTTATTCTTCCCCGTGTGACCTTTGTCCTTGTCAGAACCTGGGATTGACGACAAACTCACCGCCCTTCAGAAGATCGACCTTGATAAAAGGGGGAATTCGCCCGCCAGGGACCACAACGTTCCCATGGCGCAAGTAGCTAACGCCCGATTCGCCCTCAACTTTCAGGTCACTTACGTAAACTGCTTTTGTGAGAGGCAATCCATTCTCAGCACGAACTATCATTTTGACTCCTATGATTTGTCGATTCTCACGTTCGGCAAAGAAGTTGAGGGGCATGGGCTGAGCCAGCTTGCGGTATACTATCTCGCCAGGTTTCAGGACTATTGGGGAGAGAATAACTCGATCAACCCCGGGCCACAGCTCACTAGTCGTTTTTCTAGTAAATGGAAGAATGAAGTTGGCTGCGATGACCGCTTCATGCTGATTGCCGCCATTCGTGAACATAATATCTATGCTGAGTTGTTCGTTCTTTGGATCATAATAGAAGCCGAAAAGTGTCGCTTCCAAATCATGATGAGTCCTAAAGTGAGCAAGATAGAAACCAAGCAACGCAATGACAATCGTGGCCCCCAACGCAACAACATACCTAATCCGAGAAGGTACATCCCGAGTCCTTGTGACAACCGGTTCCGTCGGCCCATTGGCATCCGATGAAGGGTGGTTAGAATTCTCAGTCTCCAAGCTTCCCTCACTGACTGTATTCAATAGGATGTAGGATGGGCCTTGGCCCATGCGGCAAACAAAAACAATCTCGTCCTGAATTCACTGTCCCTATTTGTCCTGGTCGTAAATGTATTTCTGCATTGCGTAGTCATTCGGATACTCCCGAACGGCCTTTTGTTTTGCGGCATTGTTGGGCATTGCCACCATGTAATGTTTTGCTGACAGTTGCTGGTCGTAGGTGAACTTCTGCATTGCATAGTCCGAAGGATACTCACGCAAAGCAATCTGCTTGACCTGCCTGTCGTTCACGGTACCCATGTAATATTTTGCCGACAGTTGCTGGTCGTAGGTGAACTTCTGCATTGCATAGTCCGAAGGGTACTC
>SDBV01000190.1_pt1 | contig 80863 bp, 57 predicted proteins | sample 2277081 | NCBI WGS metagenome assembly SDBV01 (sample SAMN10402039, study PRJNA504765) | marine sediment metagenome | isolation source: marine sediment core GS10_PC15, 223 cmbsf | place: Arctic Ocean: Southern Knipovich Ridge | collected 2010
TCATCAGCATTTAATCTTTCATTCCAGACTTTTAAAGTGTATTTTCCAGGAGGAACATTTTTTATTTGAAAATTGCCATTTGCATCTGATACTGCAAAATATGGATTCTGCAAAACGATCACATAGGCTTCCATCTCAGGATGTACGTTACATAATAATACAGATTCGCATCCTAGTTTTTCATAGGTGTGCGATCTGATTTCATTTTTCGTCCATGTTCCGAGATTAAACTTATCCGCACATTTATCAGGCGTAAAAACATTATGCAATACATCATCACTATTTAGGAAGTCGAGTGTAGTGCCTAGTAAAAGCGGCATAACATATGGTTTAAATTCCAGCCCTATCTGGTTCATAACAGGATGCTTATCCGGAGGAGAGAAATTGCCATCAACGTGATCAATATAAATCACGTTATTGGCGAGATATTTTTCTTTTCCGGGATCCACCTCTATTTTTCCTGTGATCTGAGAAAAGGCGCTCATTGCGTTTATAGCAATGATGATAACCGGCAAGAGATATTTTATAACATTCATGATCAATATTTTATTAAATATGCCTAGAAACCTTAAATCGAAAGTGCTTCTATAATTTCCAAATAATGTTAAATCTTATAACACTTCAATTTCAAATGCCTTTTCAAGCATTTCATCATCATGCATGTAATTGAAATGAATTTCATAATGTCCTGCTTCATCGAAAGTCCGGGTTCCTTCATAATGATTTCCAAGATCGTCTTTTGTCAAAGCCATATCGCTATGACTTCCACCATCATGACTTCCTATTTCACAGGTGACCATTGAAATGGTCAAATGTTCATCCGAGGCATCATCATGGCCGTCATTATGAGCCCCACCTGCTACTACCGGTTCGAATGTAATTGTAATGACAGTACCGGCAACTGCAGGATTTGGCGTGTATGACATTTCAATATCAATGGCTACATGTTCAGGCTCTGCTGTTTTTTTGTCGCAAGAAACTATCAGAACAGTAAGAAAAAATGTTAAACTTAGAATGAGTGAAATCTTTGATGTTTTCATGATTTAAAAAATTTATGTTAATGAATAATAAAGTTTAGAATGCGAAATCCAATCCAAAATACAAGTTGTTTAATTTTGGATCATCAATATCTAGTCTTGTTTCAATCTTAAAAATGACATTTGCAACTACCAATGCACTTACGTGAGGTATAAACTGTTTTATAGCCGGACTTTCCTCAAGATTTGCCTGTTCATATCTCAATAAGCCGGTAAGCCACGGGTAGAATTCATAATATACATCTGTAAAAAATAAGTCGTAATTATCCGTGTCTGCTTCACCATCGGAGCCGATTATATATCCTCCAACCAGGTTTAATTTGTTGTACCAAATATTTGCATCGAACCCAATGCGAGAAAAATCAACATCTGAGGCATTGATCGTATTTATCCCTTTATAAGCAAAAAGGCCAAGAGCAAAAGATTTTTCAGATTCGGAACTTGCTCCATCCCCAAGTGAACCATCATAGCCCATGCCCCCTATTTTATAACTCACCCTTCCGTAATAGTCTCTGAATGAATTATTATCTTCTTCGATTCCATTTCCATTTACAAGACCTGCAACATACCTGAAACGACTGCCGATAATACCGGAAGCTTCCAAACCCAACTGAAAATTTTCAAGTCCAAAAAGTCCCCCACCACCATGAACATGCTCCGGAATAAAGCTATTTCCCGTTTCAGACGAATAAGTATTAAACGAATAGGGTACATTGGTGATCCCTCTATGATTTGACGCAAAAGGCACAATATCAGGAATGAACTGACCCATTCTGATATTTAATGTGCCTTCCGAAATACGCTTTTTAAACAGGTCATTAAATCGTACAAATAACCTGTCAAGGCTACCTAATTCATCTCCTTCAAATAAATGTGCTCCTACAAAAACTGAAACTAAATCACCAAAATTAGAAACAGCCAGCAATTGTAATATCGGCTGTGAAAATTCTGAATAGGTAGAAGTATCTCCTTGACTTTCAACAATGAATGCGGTTCTGCCACGTAAAGCAATCGGGACTGTGCCGGGAATATTACTGGGCCACACTGCTTTTGGCCATACTCTTTTATATGCTTCGGCTCCCAATTTAATTGGTTCTTCTTTGATCTGATCAACATCATCTGTTGGAAAACGATAACCATTGTATCTAAAGGATTCACCAAAAGGATTTAACCTCGGATATACTGCATGACAGGTAACACAACTTGTTTTATACTTTCTTGAAAAAGCCGGAATAGAAAAAACTTGTTCCAGATTGATGAAGATGAATAAAAGCGTAAGGGTAAATTTTACTTTCATGTCTGTACTATTCAAATTAAAAAAATCATTGTCCTATTAATCGCTAATAAGAATTTATCCAATTACCTTGCCGAATACTAAAATAGAATCACAATACATTGATTATGTGAAGATTACCTGAATTGTAGGAAGAGGGATGCTTAGGAATGAGACACTATATTGCCTGTTGATGCGACATTGGATGTCTCATTTATAGCGTTTTTTTTCAACTTTATGCTTAGCGAGTAATCTATGGATGGTTCTCCTGTCGACTTTGGCTATTTCAGCGGCATGATTAATATTACCTTTAACTTTCTTTAGTAATTCAATTATATATTTCTTTTCAAATGCGTTTAAACAAATTGATCGTTCTTCTTCCAGAATAAATGAGTCAAAAGACAACTCAGGGATATCAGTATTTACATTATTACCCGGTATAAATTCAGGAAATCTCAACACCTGGTCATTTGCAGTGACCAAGGCCCGTTCAATTAAATTTTCAAGCTCGCGTACATTACCGGGAAAATCATATCCTTCAATAAATTCGTAAACCTCAGGAGCAATGGAATTTATTTTTTTATCCAACCTTGTAGCTTTTTTATGTACAAAATGATTTAATAATAGTGGAATATCATCTTTTTTATCTCTTAAAGGAGGTAAAAATATTGAAATCACATTTAATCTATAGTATAAATCCTCCCGGAATTCATGTATTTTAATACTGCTTTCAAGATCTTTGTTTGTAGCGGCAGTAAACCTGGCTTTAAGTTTTATTAGTTTATTTCCTCCTACCCGATAAAATTCTCTTTCCTGAATAACCCTTAATAACTTTATTTGAAGATCCATCGACATATCTCCAATTTCATCAAGAAAAATAGTGCCCTCCCCTGCTGATTCAAACTTTCCAATATGCCTTTCCTTAGCATCCGTAAATGCTCCTTTCTCGTATCCGAATAATTCACTTTCAAGAAGTGCTCCAGGTAATACAGAACAATTCATCGCAATAAATGGCATGTCCGCTGACGGGCTGTTTTTATGAATTGCACGGGCTACAAGTTCTTTACCGGTTCCACTTTCACCCTGAATTAGCACATTTACTGAATTTGGTGTATTTGCTACGGCTCCAATTAATTTATATACCTCCTGCATTTTGGGATGATTCCCTATGATTTCATCTTCAGTTGTTTTACCGGAAAGTTTTAAATTCAAACTGTTAATTTTATTCTGCAATTTGACCATTTCCAATGCCCTCTCAGTTACGATATATAATTTATCGATGTCGAGTGGTTTGGTAAGATATTCATAAGCGCCTAACTGAACTGCCTGGATAGCGGTTTGCATTGTTCCAAATCCAGTGATTATTATAACCGGAATATGTACACCGCGATCCTTTAATTCCCTTAAAACTTCCAAACCTGTCATTTTTGGCATGGTAACATCAAGGAAAATGAGATCCAACTTTTCTGAACCCACTTTTTTTAAAGCCTCAACACCGGTATTTGCAGTGACGATTTCAATTTTTTTTACTTCGAAGGCTTTTCGAAAGGCAAATTGTATGTTTTCATCATCATCAGCTATCAATATTCTCTTTTGGACCATTTTAAATCAGGGTAAATTAATTTATCGGAAAATAGATTGTAAATACACTCCCCTTATTTTCTTCACTGGAAACTTTAATCATTCCTCCATGTTGGTTAATTACATTTTTCACTAATGACAAACCAAGTCCGGTTCCTTTTATTTTTGTTGTAAAAAACGGATCAAAAATTCTTTTGATATTCCTAAAAGATATTCCTGATCCATCATCTTCTATGCTCACATGAACTATCGGTGAACCTTTTTTTATAATTATCTCATTAATATCATATTTTGAACCATCAGTTTCCGCTATATTAATTTTTGCCAATTCGTGAATCTCATTTTCAGAAATAATTAATTTAGAGGAGATGGCAATTTTCCCTGAACTATCGATCGATTGTATTGCATTCAAAAGTAGATTTATCATTACTTCTTTAATGCGATTTTTATCAATCAGAATCTGTGGGATACGATCATCAAGATCAACTATAAAATCAATATTTTTATTCTGAATATGGGATTTTGAAGCTTCAAGCGCTGATTTTAAAACTTCATTTATATTATAATTTATTAATTCAAGTTTAAGAGGTCTCGATAACTGTAGCAGATCATTGACAACTCCTTCCATTCTACTTACGGAATCCAGTGCGACGTTAAATGAATCTTGATTTGACTCAGTTTCATCCTGGTTCCTTGCTAAAAGTTGTAAAATCATTCTGACTGAGGTCAACGAATTTCTCATTTCATGGGCTATTACCGCAGCAAGTTCACCAGTAGCGGCCAATCTTTCAGAATGGATTAATAAATCCTGCAAACGTTTCCTCTGCGTTATGTCAGTTATAATTTCCAGAATAGATTCCTGCCTTGAGTTACTTTTGATTGGAACCAGAAGAAATTCAATATATTTTTTGATTCCATCAGCTTTTTCATAAGAAGCAAATGAGGTCTCCGCTTTCAATTTTAATTTTACTTTTTCATAAATCTTTTTGCTTGCTTGTCCTTTCCAACTTGTAATTTCAAGATAATTTTTTCCAATCACATCATCATTTCTAATATTGAATATTTTTTCTATTGCAGTACTGGTTGAAACCACCCTATCTTTATCGTCATAAAGAATAAATCCAATTGGCACATTATTGATGATTGTATTCAGTTTATTCTTTTCATTCTCAAGATCCCGGGTTCTTTCAATGACTTTCTGCTGAAGAAAATTTTTATGCTGATTTATCTCAATGTCTCTCTGTTTAAGTGATTCAGCCATAATATTAAATTGATCAGCCAGTTCTTCAATTTCATCATTGGTCTTGATAAATGCCCTGGTTTCATAATTTCCGGAGGCAATAAATTTTGATTTTTTAATTAATTCTTTTAGAGGATTTATAAACTGCCGGGTTGCAATCAGAGCAAGTACGAATGATACAATGAGAAACAATATGAATAATCCCGAAACAACAAACCGGTAATTGTTCAGAGATTTGAAAATTTCATTTTTAACCACGCTTATCAGTAATGTATATTCATTATCCAATCCGAAATCAGAAGAAAAAACTTTTGATTGCGCAATTATTTGGTTCTTAACATCATAAATTTTATGTGAAGGATCAGTAAGAATTTTACTTGCTATTGCATCACCGAAATCTTTTCTGAGGTTTAAGCTATCTTTTGAAGCCAATAATTGATTCCAGTCAGTTTTTTTATCAGAATGGTATAAATAATACCCATCACTATTTACCAGCATAATAGTGGCTGGAGGAATATTGAGATTTTCCTGGTTGATTAATTTAAAAAAACTATCGGCATAAATCTGCAGAATAAGTACACCAAAAAAATCTTTTTTCTTTACATGATATATGCAACTGATAGCGGGTATAAATTTTTCATTTGCTGTTTCCCGAAGTTCTACCGGTATGAATGAGGCTGTGTTAGGAGGAATATTGTTGGCAATATATAAATAAAATCTAGTGCCCCCGCTCTTCATTTCTGATCTTTTGATTAATTCATAGCCCAGATCGGATTTTTGTACAACAAATTGTTTATCACCATGTTCATCAATAAACATAATCTGGTAAAAAATATCCCGGTTATGTGTAAAACTTAAAACTTCCGGTAGTAAGTCATCGATTGACCTTTCAATTTCAAGTGTATTTTCACTATCGACTGCTGTAATAAAATGGTCAAAGGTTGTAGATGAAGTAAAAAAATGAACATTTTCTTCAATAGACCTGAAAAACAGATCAAGATTTGTTTGCATTTCTGCTAATGCATAATTAAGATTTTTAAATGATATCTGACGTAAGGAATTTACATTCGTACCGATTCCAATAAAACCAACTATCAAAACAGGAATAAGCGATAAAGCAATAAATGCTATCAGCATTTTACTTCTAATCCTTAATTTGAAGATGGTATTGAAATTATACATACCGGTATTTTAAGATTATATTAAAATAGTTCAATTAGAAAATTTGCATCTAAATATAATGTAATTCGCTTTGTATATTAAAATACTTTTAAAAAGAAAACAGCAATAGCCTATTAATAGCCTATTATTAGACCTGTTGCATTTGATTTGAAAGTAGGTTAAGCAAAAATCAATTAAATACGCCTTAAATAAAACTATAGGAGAAATCCTCGATGCAGAAATAGTTTTTCATAAATCAAAAGAAGCCTTTCAATCAAGAAAAAAATTCATTGAGGAAAATCATCAAATCTATTGCCCGGAATGCGATCAAAGATTATTTATTGCAAAGAGTAAAAAAACAAATTACACTTTAACCATTCACCCGTATCCGAACCATGTATATTTAAAAATGATCAACTTCTTTTGAAGAAATTGAAGCTTTGAACAATGTTCTTGCTCAAAAGAATGGTATGGCGAACCCAATTATCGAGTCCAATGCAATTACTTCTATGGGCATCACGCCAAACATATCGTTAACGATTAGCTTTTGATGCCTTATTCTTGTTTTCCTTCTTTATTATGAATTCAATAAATATATCAGCTTTGGTGATTTTTATTGAACAAAGAAAGAATTGCTGTAATTAGCTATTGCTTAAATTCAGATTGCTAATCCTGAAAATCTCTATCTGCTATGGATAAAAGGACTCCGTCCGTAAAACATGATAGGATTAGCAATTGCAAACAAAAAGTAATGAACGGATTTGGGTAAATTACATTAATTAAATGTGACCTATACGCAGATTGTAAATCCTGCCTATCAATACTTCGACCTGCCCTGCGGAACATGTCGAAGAGGTGGTAGAAATTGATTTTATATAAAGGTGCAGTTGCAAGCTACACCTAGCTGAGGGGGATGGTGATGGGTAATCCGACAAAAATGATTAGAACCATTTGGATTTGGAGTGAAACCAAAACTGAATTTAACTGCCTGGAATACTGAGCTGCATAAATCCAGACTAAATAAATACTAAATATATTAGTTTTATTTGCGCTAAATATTGACATTGATTGCTAATTATATTAGTTTTAAACTAAAAATATTATTAATCATGGAAAGAGAAAAGTATTACATTTATGAAATCCTGGGTAATGGCAATCTGAAGAAGGCTTCATTGTACAGTTTCAAAACCAGGGAAGAGGCGGATAAAAGCATTAAACAATCGATGCATCCCATTGACAAGAAAAATATTATTGCCATTAAGGCACACGTTTAACCGGCAGGAATTAAAAAAAGTGAACATTTTGGAATATTAAAAAATTGTTTTGGAAAAATAAAAAATGCTATTATCTTTATCGGCCATTAACACCAAAAATTATTAGTTCATGAAGTTTCATGCTTAACTAATCTGTTTTTTAATGACCATAACAACCAAGAAAAAAGATCTGACACACACTTGTTCTAAGGAAATCCATGACCTGCTCCATCCTTACCCGAAGTCTTGGAATTGGCTTTGGCACTACTCCTCCACTGATCAGTACCAACGGGCAGCGCGTATTTGTCTTCAATACCTTGACGAAAAATATCAACAAAATTCTTCCGATGGAAGCTTTGCGAGTAAGCTGATGAGCAGGAAAAGAGCAGCGATGGATGGTAGGTGTCAAAAAAAAGCTAATATATATATAAGCTAAATAATGTATCATCCCGACAATATCCAACTTCATATCAACAATGTCCAACTGCATCCCGACAATATCCAACTTCATATCAACAATGTCCAACTCCGTCCCGACAATGTCCAACTCCATATCAACAATATCCAACTCCATCCCGACAATATCCAACTCCATATCAACAATATCCAACTCCATCTCGACAATATCCAATTTCATATCAACAACACCCATGCACGCCTCATCAGAATGCAATTTCAACTAATATTTGTCCAATTTCTTATCGACAGAATGCATGGTCATCTATATTTTGTCCTACTGAGGTGCGTCTTTTCAATTCTGGGATTCAATTTTCGAAGGCAAGCGAGTGGCAATTTGCCGACTATCCTTTGACGGGATCGGGCAGTTATGATATGTATTATCAATGTACGCTAAAAACAATAGAAGAAGCTGAAGCTACATCGTCGCGTGGCCCGGTGCATACCATAAATTTAATTTTTAACTACAAAAAACAATAATTTTATGACAAAGCAAGATCGTAATAAAGTGGCTATGTTTTTAACTGTATTGCTATGGTTAAAAGAAAAATTGAGCCAACTGACTACACTTCCAAATTTTACGGAAGTATTTGACGAATTTGAGGCGCTTACCAAGGAAATCGCAGAACTGGATTCCGGAACGGTTACGGGCACCAAAGGTGCAACGGAGGACAAGAGCGATGCAAGGAGTACACTGTCGCTGCTTACACTTCAGATGGTGGTAACAATAAAGGCCTATGCAGCTTACCTAAAGGACAATTTATTGTTGAACAGCATAGATTTCACTAAGTCACAATTGTATTATGTCTCTGACCAGGTATTGATGAGCAGGGCGACACACATCAGGAAGGTAGCCGGGGAGATTGGCGACAAAGCGATAGCTTACGGACTGACCACTGAAACATTAGGTGAACTGAGCGATGTCGAAACTGCTTTCAAAGCGCGCGTAAGTAAACCCAGGAAAACCCAGGTCGAGAAATCAGGTACCGGAGAACAGGTGCGTGCCAAAGTTGATGAGACGGACAATTATGTAAAAGAACAGGTGGATTCTTTGCTGGAGCTGGCAGGAAACACGAAGCCGGAATTATATAACCAGTACCTGGCGGCGAGGGTAATTATTGACCGCTGATAAACGTGAAAAGCATCGGGCCGGGTATTACCGGCGACTGAAACTAGCGGCAATAGAAGCTCACCTGACCCATGAAAATGGCAGGTGAGTTTTTTTTGTTGTGGAATCGCCCGGACCGGTTGGTAACAGGGTGTAGAAAAATGTTACACACAGGGAGGGGAAGATTAAGTGAAATTCGGATCCAAGAGCCTAATTTATCAACCTTCGACATGCTGTACGAACATGTCGAAGAGTTGAGTCATGTGCCGTAGGAGTCATCTAATATAATACATTGTTTGAGGTGATCCCTCGGGTAACTATAAAATCTACCAGACTCGACCTCATTTCACTGGCGCAGACACACAAGTGATGGGGTTAATAAATTTAGTTTGTTTTTTGCTTACTCAAAATGAATTAATCCTTTTGAATAAGCTACTCATCCTTGCAAAATTGCCTACATTTGCCATGTAACATATGTAACATGACATGGCACGGGGAAAATCTGGTAGGATCGTGATTGAAGTTGATCCTGATATTAAAAAAAAGCTTTATCTCAATCTTGAAAAAAGGGAATTAACTTTGAAAGAGTGGTTCTTGATACAAGCTGAGGAGTTCATTAAAAATAGCGACCAATTAAAAATATTTAAGTAGCATGAGATTTTCAGGACACGAGTCATTTCATTGCCGATCTTTCTGGTTAAAAAAAGGATACGATCATTTGAATGCAGGTAATGAATTCAAAGACGATGCAACTATACTACTTGGTGTGGGTAAAAATATGGTTGCATCGATCAGGCATTGGATCAAATCTTTTGGATTAATTGATAATGGAGAGGAAAGAATCAATCCAATTGCGGATAAAATATTCAAAAACGATGGATGGGATCCCTACTTAGAAGATGAAGGAACCTTATGGTTGCTGCATTATTGGGTGGTAACAAAAGAGTATGCATCTATTTATAGCCTTCTTTTTAACGAATTACGGAAGCGAAAGCCACTATTTACTTTAAAGAATTTCAATGAATTGGTAAAAGAGAAAGACAACAATACCAGCCCAAATTCATTGAGGACTGACTTTCAGGCATTCACCAGAACCTACGTATCAAAAGGAAAAACAAAGGATTTGGAAGAAAGCTACTCCGGAATTCTGACCGAATTAAATCTAGTAAAGGAAAATGATAAGGGCCTTATAATCGAGCCTGTTAAGCGACCGGGAATTCCATTATCAATTCTACTGTATTGCATTCTGGTGTCGAATGAAGGAGAAAAGTCCATAAGTTTCGATACCATATATAGTGAAAACAATAGTGTTGGGACTGTCTTTGCATTGAGTCGTGAAGGACTCAACGATTTACTCGAAAGATTGAGTGAGGAATACAAGGAAATTAATTATTCCAATGAAGCCGGTATAAGGGAATTACAGTTTAAAAATTTACCTGATCCAATTAAAATCCTGGAGGACTACTATGAAAACTAAATATTCTCCGTCAGTTAATATCATTCGCGATGAGGCACACGAAATAAATTATATTGTCACGCCTAATGCGAAAAGAATCGCACACCAAATCAATGACCTATTTCATAAAGGATTTCATTCATTTAACATAATTGGTTCCTATGGAACTGGAAAATCTTCTTTTATTTGGGCATTAGAAAAGAGTTTAAAAAAGGAAAAAGAGTTCTTTCAATTAAACCTCCAGGAGGATGCAAAATTAGAAATCATTAATATCATAGGGGAATTTGACTCACTAAAAAATCTTCTCGCGGATTACCTTGATATCCCTTTACAAAAAAGTACCAATAAAGATATTATCAATGCATTAACTTCCAGATGCACAAAGGACAAATTGGTCTTCCTTGTTATCGATGAATTTGGCAAGTTGCTAGAGCACGCTGTTAAAAACAATGTTGACGAAGAAATTTACTTCTTGCAGCAATTGTCAGAAGCAATCAATGACCCGAACCATAATTGCCTCTTTATCACAACCCTCCATCAGAGTTTTGATGCTTATGGCCATTATGGTCTTTCTGAGGCAGAACGCAATGAATGGAAAAAAGTAAAGGGGCGTTTTAAGGATTTAACCTTTAATGAACCCATTGAGCAATTACTGCTTTTAGCAGCTAACAATATAGATTCCAAATCAGTTCATGGTTCAGCGCTATCAGATCAGGTTCTCAAGCTTCAAAGTCAATTTCATATCGTAAATGTTGATTTTGATTTTATGGCCAAGGTTTCCAGTAAATTTTGGCCACTGGATGTCCTGTCGGCCTACCTTCTTTGTGTGGCGCTTCAACGATATGGGCAAAATGAACGATCCCTGTTTACATTTTTAGAATCTGAATTAAGTTCAATTAGCACATATCAGGCAGACAATAAAAGGCTAGGCATACCTGAAATCTACGACTACATTTATCACGAATTTTATTCCTACCTGAATTCTAAATTCAACGTTGATTACTCAGCTTGGGCCATGATATCATTGGCATTGGATCGGATTGAAGTTGAGTTTACTACTGATCAGCTTGTTGCTGACGATGTGATAAAAGTAATCGGACTCATTAATTTATTCGGTCATAAAGGAGCTCATATTGAGAAAGATTTTTTAGTGGATTATCTTTCCTTTCAATATGATTCCAAAAAGATTTTGTCTGCCATTGAAGAATTACAACGTATAAAGGTCATTCGTTTCAATCGCTTCAGTAAATCATATAAAATAATTGAAGGAACTGATCTCAACATTGAGGAGGAACTATTAAAGGTTTCTGGTGAGATAGAACGTAAGCTGGACATCACACACAAGCTGCTTGAGCACTTTGATTTTCCGGTGGTAAATGCCAAAGCAGCTTCCTATAAAAAAGGAACACCCAGGTTTTTTCAATATGTGGTTTCAGAAGCGCCTATTAGTGCTTTGGCTGATAATCAGCAAATTGATGGAGTGATCAACCTGGTATTTAATACCAATATAAATACCAAACAGATTATAGAAGCATCAAAGAAAACGCATGAGGTTATTTATGCATCTTTCCTGAATGTCAATAATATCAGGGAATCTATATATGAAATTGAAAAAACTCACCAGGTAATTGCAAATATCGATGATGATAAAGTCGCTTTAAAGGAACTTAAAAGTATCCTTAGTAGCCAGAAAAGATTACTAAATCACCAGGTGCTTGACGCTTTATTCACCAAAGATGTAGCTTGGTATCATAATGGAAAAAAAGTCAAAATAAGCTCTAATAAGACCCTCAACAAAAAGTTATCGGAAATATGCGATGATGTTTATCCATTATGCCCATCCTTCAAAAATGAGCTGATCAATCGTCATTTCATTTCCGGTAACATTGCTAGTGCAAAAAAAATATTTTTTAATAAGCTCGTTACAAATTATCATGATGATGACTTAGGTTTTTCAAAAGATCATTTCCCCCCTGAAAAAACCATTTATCTATCCCTTTTGAAAAATACGGGCATACATCGTAAAGAGGACAACGCATACAGTTTAGAGCAGCCGGCAGATGAAGCATTCCTTAAACTTTGGAAACACTGTGAAGCGTTTATTGAATCTGCGAAGAGTGAAAAAAAGAACCTGTCCGATTTATTCGGACAGTTAAGCCGGAAACCCTTCAAACTGACTTCCGGATTTCTTGAATTTTGGATACCTGTTTTCTTATTTATTAAAAGAGATGATTTTGCCCTTTTTGGGAAGAGTGAAGGATATCTTCCGGAAATTAACGAATCAATACTTTATTTATTCACCAGGACTGCATCAGACTATGAGATAAAATCATTTGATGTACAGGGCATCAAACTCGACCTGTATAATAAGTACCGGGAATTTTTACAGCTAAAAGATGTAGAAAAAGTAAATAATCAAAGCCTCATTGAGAGCATTAAACCTTTTTTGGTTTTTTATCGGGATCTAAACGTTTATACTCAAAAAACCAAAAGATTAGCAACGGAAACCATCAAAATCAGGGAAACTATTAAGGCAACTCAGGATCCTGAAAAACTCTTTTTCGAAGAGTTTCCAAAGGCCATGCAAATGGACTTAAATGATATTTTAAAGTCTGACAATGATCTTGAAGAATATGTCAATAAGCTTCGGAATTGCATCAAAGAACTCAGGGTTTGTTTTGATGAATTAGTGAACCGTGTAGAACAATATCTTGTCGAAGAAGTGCTTCAAAGCAAAGATTTAAGCTTTGAAGCTTACAAAGCCCAAATAAAACAACGCTATCATAAGCTGAAAGAGCATATGCTCTTGCCCCAACAAACCAGCCTGTTAATTCGTTTGAACTCCCCGTTGGATGATCGGAAATCCTGGATCAACTCCATCTGCCAGGTCATCTTAGGAAAAAGTTTGGACTCCATAAATGACAATGAGGAGGAAATGTTAAAGGAAAAGATCAAATCATCATTTTACGAATTGGATAACCTGGTATCCATTGCCGATATCCATGAAGAAAAGATTGATCAGGAAGTGTTAAAATTACAGTTGACTTCTTTTAATAAAGGTATGCGGGAAGAAACCATACTCATTCCGAAAGAAGTTTCTGAAGAAACCCAAAATAAAATGGAAGAACTAAGCAAATCATTAGGTTCGAATAAAAAAATGAACCTATATTTATTGATGAGCTTATTGAAGAAACAATTGGATGAGTAAAGTAAGGCATGTTATCGGAATATCAGGAGGAAAAGATAGCGCTGCTTTGGCGATTCATCTGCTCAATAAATACCCTCAGCTCGATTTAATCTACTATTTCTGTGATACAGGCAAAGAGCTCGACGAGACCTACCAATTAATAGAACGTTTGGAAGGCTATCTGGGGAAAAAGATTACCAAAATTGAATCGGAAGAAGCCAAACGATCAGGGAAAAATCCCTTTGATTTTTATTACAATGCCTATCGTGGATATTTACCTTCAAATGTAGCCCGCTGGTGTACCAAGAAAATAAAACTGGAGCCCTTCGAAAAGTTTGTTGGTGATGCTCCTACTGTCTCCTATGTCGGTATTCGCGGCGATGAAGATCGGGAAGGTTATATTTCAACCAAACCAAATATCCAATCCATCTTCCCATTCCGTAGAAATATCTGGAGTGAAGAAGTAATTAAGGATGTTTTGTCTAATGAAAACAGGACAGAAGTTTTAGATATATATAGCAATTTTTATAAAGGAACAGAGCTGGATCGTGTGGCATCTATAGTTGATGATAAACTTTTATTCCAGGAAAGAAATAAAGAGCATAACAGGAGGATTACACTTGATAAACTCGATAGTTTGTTAAATCAGGGTGTAGTTCCGTTTAATCATGTAATTTTTAAATTTTTAAAATCCAGGGATTACCCACTTTCTTTTGAGGATGACTATCCATTGCTCAATGATGAAGAAGTGTTGGTTCGGGAGGATATTTTTAGTTTGTTAAGGGATAGCGATGTTGGCGTACCGGCATACTATGAGAAAATTGACTATCATGTAAACGGAGAAGTTGGCCAATACGCCAGAAGTCGTTCCGGTTGTTTCTTCTGTTTCTTTCAGCAAAAGATAGAATGGATCTGGCTGTACGAACAGCATCCGGATTTGTTTGAACAGGCCATGGAATACGAAAATGAAAAGGAAGGCTTTACCTGGAATCAGTACGAGCCGCTTAAAGAGCTGATACATCCGCGACGTATCAACCAAATTAAATCTGAACACTTAAACCGAATGAATCGGGAAAAATCCAAAGGTTCAAAATTTTTAATCGACATCCTCGATGATACCGAAAGCGAAGGATGTACAGCTTGTTTTATTTAATATGGCAACAACAGTTATTGATTTCTGGTCGAATTTAAATAGAAAACACCCTAATAAGGTACATGGTATCTATAAAGCTACTCAACTATATGACGTTCCTAAAGTTCCAGGAATATATAGCTGGCATATTAATACCACAGAACTGAATTTCAAAGATTATTTTAAGGTGTTCAAACAGAAAAAAATTAATGTCAATCTATCAGGAAATTTAAAGGAGAAGTATCTTGGAGAAATACGAAACGTGTACCATGATAAAGACTTCAATTTTCCTTCAACTGATTATTCTCTATGCGAATTTGCAAGTTTTGCCTTTTGTCCACCAATGTACATTGGAATCTCAGTGAATCTGCACAGCAGATTAAATGACCATTATCGTGAACTTGAGAAAATTCATTTTGGTAAAGTGAAGCTGGGCGCATCTAAGAAACTTGACAGAACAAGATTTGATACTATATTCGAGTCTCAACATTTTGCCCAAAGATTAGGGCATACCTTGGTAGATCTTAAAAATCTTAAACTTGATTCTGTTTTTATTAAGACAATTGAGTTAGACGTTGGATATGCGAAAAGCGAATTACATAAAGTTGAGAAATATCTTAATAGAACATTTATTCCCTTATACGGCAGACGATAATGGCTAAACTATCAGGAAGAACAATAAAGACAAAATATATTGAATTACATGGCCAATTTGGAGAATTCAATGTTCCGAACAAAAAAATAAAGGTCCATTATTTTTCAACTTTTGCAAGCGGCAAGAATAAGCTACATGATTCATTCCTATTATTGCGGGAATTAAAACCAATGCGAGAACGGGTTAAAGCTAAAGATATCAGCAATTTAAATTCCTTACTTCAAAGGAATTTGAATGACTTTCGGGTTTCACGTGAATTAGTTCCCTATTTAAAGAATGAATCCTCACCGATCGCTTTTTTTCCTGCAATTTTAGCGGCCCTTTTACCAAAGGGATTCATTTCGCAAAATGAAGAAACCGATTACCCGAATTCTGAGAGAATTGAAGCAATAAACGAACAAGAAAATACTATCATCAATTATGGAGATAATTGGAATTTGGAAATATTTCGTATTGATGGACAAGAAACTACTTTAGGGCTTTTGAGTATTGATACAGATAATGTAGATGTTGTAGTGTTAGACGGTCAACACAGAGCAAATGCTTTTCGCGTTGTATCAGGGACATTCGAAAACGAAAAAAACTCTATTTATTCTGCGTTTTATAAGGATGTAGAACCTATCACAGACTTTAATGCAGATTTGCCGGTTACAATTATATGGTTCGATAATGATAGACCAAAATTCGACCCAAAAATAATTGCCCGCAGATTGTTTGTTGATGTTAATAATACAGCCAAAAAAGTCAGTCAATCCAGAACAATTTTATTGGATGAGTATGAAGTGCCTTCATTGCTAACCCGATTTTTTTATTCGATGTTAGCTGACATTCGGCAATTTGATACAGCCAAGTTTTCTCTATTCTATTCAGATTTTGATCTTGATTCAGATATTAATGTAAGCGCGAATAATACATTTGCTATTACCAGTCCTCAAATAATTTACGATATCTTTTCGTGGTTTACACTTGGGAGAACAGATCAGTACAATGCTGTTAACCGATATTCAGTAGGCAGAGAATCTTTTAGAAATTCACTCACAAAATTTGGAAATATATTTACATCATCTTCTTTTAATGAACGTCACATTTTTTCGGATGATGAATCCCCTAACCGTAAACGTGTGATTGTAAAAGACATTTATAATATTGAGGTCTTCGAGGAACAGTATCGCAATCTGTTAGGTTTAGTTATGTTCGACATTTTCAGTAAATTCAATTTCTTCCTTAAGCATTTTGAAGCTTCAGAAATAATAAGTCATATTGCAATGGATCATACTGAAATGGCAGTTTGGGAAGATGTGTTTTTAGGAGGAGAAGGTTTATATTATACTTTCAAGGACAAGAATTTAAGAGAGCAGAGTAATCCAATTTTAGATAAATATGTAAAGGCCATTGATGAAATTGAAAGAAAATTTAAAGATGAAAGGGCTAAATTGTTCGGGGATATTGACCCAAGAAAAGTCAATAGTGCATTTGACTCTGCAAATTCAAAAGCATTTCAGATTGGACTGTTTATGGCTTTAGATGTGTACAGAGAAGAATCCCCATTAATAGAAGTATATGATGGATTTCTTGCCAAACTGAACTCCAAATCTGAAAATGATTGGATCTACATATTGACTGATATAAAACAGAAAGTTATTAAGGGAGCCGATCCTAAGAAGTGGCCTGCATACCAGAACCTTATTCTACGAGCTATTCAAGACGAGTCAAACATTTATTATGAGAGCAGCAACTTTTTAGATTCTCCAGATGGGCGTGTTTTCGGTGACATGCTTGATGCCTCATTTAATTTATGGTTGGAAACGAATGATGAAATCGAATACGAGGAATTGTCAATAAATACGATCGGGACCGGAATTGTGAAAAAATGGACAATGAGCGCAAAAGAATCTACTGAAGCATTATTTCATAAAGCTCATATTGTACCAATTTTTGATATTGATTACATTACTTTTGGGCGAAAAATTACCGAAAATCTGATTAGTAAAATCAGATAATTCAATCTCCCACTTCAATCACCATTTCCTCCATACCACCAAAATTAAGAATAAAGGTAGAGTAGAAATGATCAAAAATATCCTTTAAATAATCTTCAAATTCCATTGGATCAGGTTCGGCATTATTTTCCTGAATCTTTGAAATCTGGTGCCCTCTGTTTTTAGTGATTGTATAAAGAAATAGAGTGTGGACATAGACAGAGGAAATACTTTTATTTACCACAAATTTTATTGATCATCAATCACCGAACTCAAACATCAATTCTTCCATGCCACTGATTAATTATAAATTAATACTTTCAATAGTCTTCAAAACTATCCCATGCTGCTTGGAGAAGTGTTTCGGCAGTGGCGTTTAAATCAATCTTTGAATGTTTAATCCACGCAGCCAACCAATAAAATATGAAAGTTTGGCTTTTTAAATCAGGGCCTCCATTTAGAATCAATACTCCCTGCAATAAAGGCTTCATTATCCTTTCCTTATCAATTTGTTTAGGACGTTCATATCCAAATCCACCTACGATGTGTGCAACGTTGAGAAATGCCGTAAAATAAGAGGGTTCTGAATTTGAATCGATTTTACCTCTAAACTCCTCTGCCCAATCAAATAACAAATATGAATAATCTGTAAAACTTACTAACTTCATCACTAGTATTGCTTTTCCCAAAAGGTCAAAAGGTAATGATTCAAAATCAAGCTTTCCATCACTTGTATCTTGTCGACTTAAGAATTCATTAAACTGGTAACTTATACTGCCTAATGCGCATTCAATGGATTCTTCATCCAAGAGAGGATCACTGGCTAACTCAGTTCGTTCTACAACAAAACGACCTAGCTCGGAAACAGAATTTGATAAAAATTCAAACTGACCGTTTCTCCTAAATCCTTCAATAGCTTTAAAATAGAAGGACAATCCATCCATATTACCCATATGCGTCATACAATTGGCTAACTGATGATAACAACTCATAAGATTCGTTTCATCATTTATTTCCTTCTGCTTTTCGATAGCATTATTATAATATTTTATGGCTTTTTGAAAGTCTCCAAGATCGCTGTAAGCATGAGCAATTTCTGAATCAAGCAGAGCTATATTCCCCAATATGCTCACATCCACCATTTCATCATCAGGTGCTTTGCTTTTCTCTTTCTTATATTCTTGAACCAATAGCTCCTTGGCATTTTGGAATAGATCAATTGCAGTTTGAAACTTGTTTTTACTGTGTGCCAAATTTCCTTTCATCCACAGGCAGTCTCTGTTAGCTTGAACATTATTAGTCTTTTCAGCCAATTCACACAATTCACGGCATGTTTTTTCAAATGCACCATGGTCGTATTGTCTGAGTTGCAATTGCGCGAGATACATGTATTGTGTGCTCGCAAAACTTATCTGCCCTAGGGCAATATTAGCTTCAATGCCTGCTTTAGAAAGCATAGTCCCATAATCAAATCTACCTCGTATGAAACAATACTTACCAAGAGCTCCGGCAATCCCCACTATTATCTGTAAATACTCTTGTTCCTCATCTTTCTTTTGTCTTTCCCTAGCTAAGGATATCATATGTTGGGTTATTCTAAAAGCGTTAAGTATGTTGTATAACTCAGAGTCCATTCGAACAATTCCATGTCTTGTAGGACCATGCTGTGCTGATTCGATGTAATGCATAGCAATCACATTTGCCTCAGTCATAATATTTATCAGTTGCTCTTTTTGAAGTATGACTCCCTTGTCTTCACTTTCAATATTTGCTTTGTCGAACAAAAATTTCTGAAGAGGATTTGGGATAGATAGTCTTTCCAAGCCTAGTAGATCGTTTTTATTTTCAATCAAGAAGAATTGATTTAAAATAGCAATATCCTCATATAAGGACGTATAATCTTGTTCTAAAAACGCTTTTTTAACTCCAGCGGGATAAAACTTTGCAATGTGGAGAAGTTTTCTTTGATTTTCCTGTAGGCTTTCATATACAGAATTTAAACAGACTGACAATGCATTTTCTTTGTTATGTTTCTTTCGCAGAGGCTGTTTGAGGGAGTCATGCTTTTGAAGATGTGTGATAACACGATCAGATGACTTGTAAAAGCTTAGCAGACCTGAGATGATTTTTAATACGAGCGGGTGTCCCCCGCTAAATTTAATGATCCAGTCAAGCTGTTCATCAGGGATTTTAAGTTCTTCAGAAATTTGATCGAGCAAAAGGGTCTTGCTAGATACCCCATTTAATCCACTTAACTCTATCACGGCCTTTTCTTCCTGAAATATGGACAGGGAAACCTGACTGGTGATCAATAATTGAACTTTATCGGTTTGCGTCATTAAAGCATGAATAAGATCTTCAGTCTCATCAGGCTGAAGAATAACAAGCTTCTCTAAACTATCGAGAACAATTGTTATTCGTTCACCCCTCAGTGAATTAACTAATGAGTCTTTTATAGAATGTCCTAAAGCTTCGCTAATTGCATTTGATAAAAGAAAAACCAAGTCGTTAATCGTTTTGACAGTTTCTACATCAATCCATAAAACTGGATTATGATATTGAACATTATGTAGGCCATTCAAAAGTAATTGAGTTTTTCCAATACCACCGATACCCTGAATAACGACCATCCTATGAAACTCCATCGCAGCAGTTAGCTCCATTAATTTGTCCAGCCTTCCAACAAAAAGAGAATTTGGATTTGGAGGTTTGAAAGAGCTACGATAACCTTTATCTTCTTGTTGTAATCTTTGTTTAGTAGCCTCGATGAGTTGTTGTTTTCTTTCCCTGAGTATCGTTTTAGGAATGACTCCATTATCAGCTTTGGTATGAACTTCTTTTGAAATCCGAATAAGATTATGATGGTGGTGGTTCAAGCTGATTGCATAATCAACAATATGAGCATTTTCCAAAGGATAGCCTTTTCCTGAAATGGGGCATTTACCCCCAATCTCGACTTTTAAATATTCTTGAATGTATTTTGGAATATCAGGTCTAGGTTCTTTAGGATTTGACCATGGTTCATTTAAATATTTATCAAAATCAATTAGCTCTTTCTCATAAAAATAGTTTCTACCTTCTCTAACCTCAGTATTTAATTTTCTCTTATGTCCAAGTTGTTTTTTAGGGGCATTCCTAATATATGCATAAAGCAGTTCTTTAGTAATTCCTAACTTAATTGCTGCTTCTGTATCATTTAATAATTTATTCATCTATCTCTCAAAATACTTCAATGTGGCTCGAAAGAAATAATACAAACTCAATTTTGAGGAATTATTTGTGTAGTACATTCTATTCTTTTAAAAAATTTACAGCGGCAAACTGGTTTACAAAATAATTTGGATCCTCATCTATTTTTGCTTTCATCAAATCAAATCCTCCATGTGCATATTCTTCCATGAGAACAATAAGTTCTAAAGCCTTTTTATCGATTTCTTCATCAGATAGTTCTTCCAATTGGAAAAGATCCAGATCTGATTTAGTAATCAGTGACATAAAAGTAAATTGAACCATTTGACGAGGTTGCCAGGCATCTACCAATAAGAATTTGGTCCCTTCCTTAGCGCGATCAAATTTAATACGATAATCCTTTTTTAATCCAAGTACCACGGCATACATAAAACATTCATAATAATTGGAGAAAAATTTACCCTTGGCAAATTTTTCTTCTTCACTGCCACCACCCCCTCTTGAAAATTTGTCAATTAGATTTTGTCTGAAAGATGTTGGGTACCTGGGTTCTTTTTTGCTAAACCGTTCAAATATATCAGTCATCAGATATTTAAAGTTTTTATATTTAATTCTATTTGGTTTTTATTATCTAAAGAAACTCCATCAGGGAAATCAATTTGATATAATTTTATCTTGCTATTAATTTCATCAAGATCTTTTTTCAGGTCATTTATTTTCTCAACATCCGGTTTATACCTGTTTATTCTTCCTGTATCTTCGATAAGCATTTCCTTTGTGATAATTATGGATTGCCTGAATGTACTTGCCACTTCTTTTAAAAAGAATTTCATTTTTACATCATCGAAATCGGAAGTAGGTGCATCTGCAATTAAAGGATAGGAATGGTTATAATTTCTTTGCTTATTTGCTGAAACAATCGCCATGATTATTGAAAGCTTCATAGAACTGATTAAAGAAGTGTTGAGCAGTTTAGATTCCTCTCCATTATCAACTATGATTGGTTTATAACCACCTTCCAAAGTCCCTTTAAATTTGATTTTTCCATAAAATGCTCCAGTAGGTGCATTAATGCGTGTATAGTGGGTGTTGGCTTGTTGCTCTAAAATCTCAATCAATTCTTGATACTTATTATCTTTTACTCTTTGGGCTAAACCTGAAAAATCTGAAAGTAAATCTCTTTTTGTTTTTAATATTTCAGGGACTTCTCCTTCTGATAATTCATCTAGTTTCTGATATATATTTTTAAGTTCATTTTCTGCTGTTTCTAAATGAACCTTATTTTCTCCCATTTTGCTACTGTACCGCTTTATATCTCCAAGACTGTTATTAACAGAATCGATAACAGATTTTGGGTTTTCAATATTACTGATCGTTAGCTGATCTTGAATCTCCTTATCTTTTTCATTCAGACGATCTTTGAGAGATCTTTTTTCATCATTCATTTGCTGTAATTCCATCAATGAATTGCGTCTGTCTTGATCAATATTTCCTATGACATCTTTCAGAGAAAGGCCCGCATGATAGATACGCCGATATATAGGATCAAAATTATTCTTTACTAATGATTCAGTTTCTGATTGTGGTTCGCTTTCTAATAACCTGGCGATTGCTTGATACTCAGGTCTTCCTTTTTTTGCTGATCGATCACAAACTAAACAATGCTCTTTTTCAAGCATTGTTTTTATATAAACAGGCTCGGGCACGCCTTTGGGCAATCTTGTCTGTAGCTGTTTATCAATCTTGTTCTTGAGATTTTGTTGAGCTTTTCTATCAACTACTTTTTCAGAATAGTGTTGATATTTTTTTTCGAACTCATCTACAAAGATTTCCATTCCATCAAGCAACCAGTGCCTGCTGAATAGATTTTTACTAAAACTTTGATGAAAGTCATCAATTCTCTTTTCCAGGTTCTCAATATCGCGTTCAATAGATAATTTGTCCTTTTTTAACTTATTAAGGTTTTGTGCATTTTCAAAAATTGAGGATAAGTCATCGTATTTAGTTTGTGCAGCAGTTAAATTATTCTGAGCTTCCTCAACCTCAATTTTTAACCTATCAATTTTCCTTTTTTGCTCTCCCTCTCTTGTTTGAAGTATTAATATCTCGCCTTTGTTTTTTTGACTTGCTCTAAGTGCTCTTTGTAAGGAATTAGTTGCGGTTTCAGCTGCTTTAGCAGAGACGGTAATATATTTATCCCATTTATCAATGTCCGATAGTTTTCTAATTACATTTTTTAAGGATGCATCGTTCGTTGTATCGATTAAATTATTAATTCCCCTTTCTCCTTGAAACCAAACATATGGTTGAACATCTGATGGGATCAAATGATCTAATATATCTCTATTGTTGGATTCTGGCACAGGTTTGAAATGAAGAACATCTTTCTCAAGTATTTCAAATTTGCTATGCGATTGTTCTACCCATACACCATCTGATTTATGGTTGGCAATATAACTTCTAATAATTCGATAGCTTTTGTTTTGGGACGTTCTGGAGTCTTCTACTTCAAATATTACTTCAGCTTTAACTGAGTCTCCAATTTCACATTCAGCCAGTGCCTTGTGAGAAATTAAATCCTTTTTTACCTCATCTGTGCGCTTATATCCAACTCTGTTCCCAAGTGAATTATCAGAGATATAATCTTTCATTACCCAAAGAAATGAGTCATATAGCTTGGTCTTTCCGTAGCCATTGGCACCCAAAACTAGGTTAAGACCTTCAGAAAATTCGAAGAAATTATTCTCACCATAATAGCAGAGAAAGTTTTTGAGTTGAATTGATTTAATTATCATATTTAACCTAATCTATTATCTAAAAAAGAATTAAGATTTGATGCCGCTGTATTAATTGTATAGGTGTCATTCTCTATTAATGAAGTAGCATGTTGCAGCAATGCGACAAAATCGTTTTGATGAGACTTGGAAAGATCAATATTAGCAATCTCCTCTTTGGATAAGCTATACTTTTTTTGAATTTCTTCGTCATCTAATAGAGCCCTTAATACTTCAATTCTGTTCATTTCAAATTAATTCATTGTGAATAGTATCTAAATTTAATTGATAATAATTGCAGATATCGTCAAATGGTTGAATGGAATCATATTTATTTAACGCCATGTATCCAAAATGAACTACTCTTTCCAATTCTTTTTGGACCATTTTTCGTTCTAGTTGGTATTTTTTACTATTAAAATCAATTCTTGGTATAACAACCATATCGTATACATAGGCAAATCTTTTGTCCGGATGTTTTCGTAGTATTCGACCTCTACGTTGGATAAACTGCCTTGGATTTCCTGTGCTTGAACAAAAAATGGCTTTCTCTGTTCTTGGAATATCCACCCCTTCATCGAGACATTTCATCGATAATAAAACATTCAACTTCCCATTGGAAAATTGATCAAGGACAAATTCTTTATCCTGAGAATCGCTCACATATTGAGCAATTGTTGTCTCGGGACTTTCTGTTCTAATTGTATTTGAATAAAAATCAATTATTCGATTTTCTTCCGATAAATCACTATATCCATCTGTAATATAGTTGTCATCACTAAAATAACCTTCAGGAGCATAAACCAATGTATAATCTAGTTTCTTATGCTTCTTCTCTATTTCGAAAAGAATTTCTTTGAATATCTGAAGTTTGTTTTTGGCTTTATGTATAATTCTTTTCCTTTCCAATAACAATTTTTCAACTATGCTATTCTTTTCTAGTTTGTTTTTAGAGAAGTTAAAGAATTTTACAAGACGTTCTGTAATAGCTACATATTCATCTAATTCATCTTCTGTAAGGCTTACAAGTTTTGGATAATAATAGTATTGGCATAAAATCCCCTCATCAATAGCTTTTTCCATGCTAAAACTATAGGTGTAGGGTTCTTTATCATGAAAGAAATCTTCCATTTTTGAAGATCCTTCGGGATCGTAAATTCTTTTAGGTGTAGCAGAAAGGCCTACTTTTTTCCCTAAATGAATGTTTTTAAGGATTTTAGTAACTCCGGGTGATCCTATATTATGAGCTTCATCCGCTATAAAAAGTGTACTAGAAGGAAGCCTCTTAAAGTAATCTTGAAATTTTTGTTTAGTGAAGGTAGCGTAGGTAGAAATAATTATGAAGCTGCTATCGATTCCAAAGTTAATTTGAGTCAGTATTCGATCTAGCTCACTTTGCCATCCTTTATATTTGGAGGAAACCTTAATAACCTCTCTAAAGTTGAATTTATTGGCTTCTTCTTCCCACTGTTGAACTAAAACATTGGTAGGAACTAATATGACAGCTTTGTAAGTGTCATTTTTTAAAAAATCATTTAAAACACAATTCAGTGCGGTAATAGTTTTACCAGTACCCGTAGCCATTGCAAAAATGCCTTGATAATTATTGCCCACCCAATTATCAAAAGCTTCCTTTTGATAATCTCTTGGTTCAGATTCAAAAGGAAACCTCGGTGATATTTGATAGAAATGAATTTTTTCCTCTGCTTTAATCATTACATTTTTCAGAGAGCCATAACCCTTTTTTGATTTGTTAAATTTAATGAGCCTCTTTTCATCCTCTAAAAGTTCATCCAAATCTTTGCTACCAAACGATTCAATTACTTCAATGATTGAGTTTGTATCTACCAACTCAATATCATCAATTTTTCCATTAAGTATGTCTTTAAAATAGCTGCTATACGCTACAAATGTCTCATTTTTAAATCCCCAGGATGGCTTAACATCTAATTCCTCTAAATTTTCAATTAAGCCTGAATAAGTAAAATTACATGATCCTTTAAATTTTACTTTGTCCTTACCGTCAGAAAATATTCCTGACTTATAATGAGAAATACCAAATCCTTCTGATGGCTTTATGGATTGAATTATCAATCTTTTTGAAGCTATTAACCAAGCTAAACATTCAAAGAAATGTATCCCATTATCCTCAAGGCTGGATTTGATTTTTTGAATATTGGAGATGTTAAAATCAAAATCTTCTTCCTTCGACTTAACTCCATGTTGTAGTATTTTTTTATCTTTTGCTGATAAATATTGATTAATGATAATTGTGGCAACTCCTCCATTTGCAATGAAACTTGCAAATCCAAGTGAAAGAACCCTGATTGCTGAACTACTGAAGTAACCCAATAATAATTCCAGTTTATTACTTTCCAAAAATGCTTCAAAGAAAAATTCTACGGGTTCATGATCAGAACCACTTCTATATTCAAATGTTGGAGGGAATTTAATTTCTTTTAGCATTTTAAGATATTAGTAATCTAGGATTTCTGTTGACAATGGTTTCTATTTCCTGCTCTGTGCCGGCTTTATATTGTAGTTGAAATAAATTCTGAGGTTTCATATTGGGAGTTTCAAAAGTCAATGTTTAAAAACGAAAAAATATATACTGTTAAATATCAAAACATTTTTTTAATTTTTAAAGCGCATTAACTTTTTTATTACATTTTAAGTTCCGATCCATTCGTACTCTTCGTCATATTCCCTGCTAGGTGTAGTTTGTACCTACACCATTATATAAAATCAAATTCAAGTAATATTGATGATCCGGAACCCGCTCTTCGACATGTTCCGAAGGGCATGTCGAAGCCGGATAACTTAGGATCTATGATCCAGCTGTTGCCTACCTGCTTGCAGCAGGCAGGCCTCTCGTCTTTCTGTCCGGCAAGGCAGGCTCGTGTCACTCGCCAAATTAGCATGTCATAACACCCCACCATTCCCTTCATTCCGCCTGCGCTTGTGTCTTTACAAATCTCAGAAATCCTCTCTTCTATTCCGTATCTTCTGTTTCAGGTTCTCCTTCGCTCTCCTCTACTTCCTCTTCATAGGATGTGGTAATAACAAAGGATAGATATACAATTTTCCATTCTCCATCCACTTTTTCAAGAATCCTAACACTAGTATTCTTTCCTAAAAATTCACCTTCGCTATTATGCTGAATTTCATCATAAACTGCCCAGGCACTTTCTTCGTAAACTTTAATTTTGTAGTTTATGAATTGATATTTATCTGTACTTGGACTTGGTGAATCCTCGTAATATTCTTTATACACTGTACTGGTATTCTCCCATCCATCATAATATTTATAATCCTCTTTTCCAGCATATAGCATTACAAAGCTTTCATCTCGCAAAAAGGATTTCGAATGTTGAGCAAAATCCCTGGCGAGATGAAGTTTTGTTTCATTTTCGATGGCAGCTTTAATTGCTTCCTTTTCTTTTTCAATGTCAATTTTTTTTTCACAGGAAGTTCCTGCAAGAAAAACTAGAACGATTAATGATATTAAATACTTTTTCATGATTTGAAGGTTTAAAGGTTATTAGTATGTGAATGTTAATAATATATTGCTCCAATTCGCTTGCCGATAACAAGTACAAGTCGCTATACCCATTGGATTTATCTATTAAATATACCAAATTATTAGTTAAAAGACTATAAGGATTTTCTGTGTTTGGTCTAAGACAAGTGAAAGACATTGTTTGATGATCCCTGGGATGTCCTGGGCAAATCCCCTAGGATTTAACTTGTGCAATAAAGTAAATTATTAGGATGAAATTAGTTGCACTTGGCTCCTACCCAGGAACTCCATACACTTTATAGATTTCCAACAAATGAATTGGCTTTAACAGCCCTTTTTTTGTGTCTATATCTAGTGCTTTACACAAGTTCAGAATGGTATTATAGTGCACATTAAATTATTGGAGCATATTCCCACTCTTCGATATGTTCCGAAGGGCATGTCGTAGACGGATATAAAAGGATCTATGATCCAGCAGCTGCGAGCCTGCTTGCAGCAGGCAGGTCTTTCGCGTTTCTGTCCGGCAAAGCAGGCTCGTGTCCCTCGCCAAATTAGCATTTCATAACACCCTCTCCAGGTGTAGATTGCATCTACATCTATATATCGAATATTAATGTCCCATATAAACGTTATTTGTGGATACCTCATGTCAAATTATGATTATGTTTACCATTATGGGGCTAGATTGAAAAAGCCCGGATCAGATGACCAGGAGTCGACAAGCATTTATAGATATTGATTTCATATGAGGGTGTAGATACAATCTACACCCAGTGGGGAGCTGAAATAGATAAATCAATCAATGATTTTGCCCAATACGATCATAATAAAGAAGCTCTGGAATGGATTGAAAGCAAACCAATTGATCATAACAAAGAGGCATTGGAAGCTTGTGAGGCAATAGATACCATGTTTGATCAAAAAGATCCTGAAAGTCAACACATCACCTCAGTCGATCACGAAGCCCGGAAGGTAGTAGCTGAAATGAAAGCTTTTAAACAATTTGATCATAATAAAAGAGCTTTGGACGATATCAAAAATTTGTAATTTCATTCATATATGCTCCTGGTATTGGAGTTCTGCTATAAGTTAAATGAGAGAAGGTTATTCCCAAATGACCTTTTTTTGTGCAAAAGCGAGAATTCTCGCTTTTAAAGCCGCTTATGTATTGCAATACATTGCTACTACAGATTTCAATCTATCACTTGTTCTGGGAGATTACTTTTTATTAGAATTTCTTGAGATGATAAAAATTCCTACACAGGCTAATATAATTAATACAATGCCTATTATTGATCCGTTGGATTTAAAAAATGAAAATGATGTTTCATTACTCACAACAGTTAAAATAATTCCAATCAACGCTAATATCATTGACGTAGCTCCGAGCATCCATCTATTTTGTAGAGAGGTAGCTTCTTCTTTTAAATTTTCTCTAACAGATGTAGGTATTTTTTGTGCAAAATTTTTCTGTTCGCTACTTAGTTCATGAACTTCAGCTTTCATAGCTTCCATTGAGTCGTAAATTCTAGAGTATTCTTCTGTTACTGATTTAAATTGTTCATCTATAATTAACAGACGTTTACCAAGTAAATTCCATGGATATCCAGAATTAACTAAATTATCTAAAAGTTTTTCTGGGCCCTTTTCCGTAGTAGAATTAACCCACTCATCCGCACGCATGCCAATAGGAGCACCCGCTCTTCTAGAAGTCACATAACCTTCCTGATCTTGGTATGCACCAGTATAAACATTTTCTGGAGTCTCTCCTTTTTCTAATTTAAATATGGTCAACCTAAACAGTTTTTCTTTATAGATGAATCTTCTTTCTACGTTAGAAGTATTGTTTATAGTCCAATTCAAAGTACCGGTATAGCCAGCATCGATTTGTGTTGTTGGAGCAACAATTCCCTCTCTAGCTAAATCTGTTGTTGGACTTAAAAAGGCATGTAAATCACAATCTGGAAATATTTTTTGAACAACTTCTCTTCGAAAATCAATTGTTTCGAAAGCTGTAAGTCCAACAGAATGACCCGGCTGAACAACAATTCCTTTCTTTTTTTTACCTAATTCAAAATGCTTGTTTGTATTGATAAACTCACCGTACTTTCCTAACCTAAGGGCATAAGAATTCGGTTTAATATTGGATTTATCACCATTTACTAAAACTTTGTCTATCAGAAGTTCAAATTCTTTATCGCTTAATAATTTTGCCATATTGGAAATGTGCCTTAAATAGGGTGTTTTATTATTAATTCTTAATTTAAAAGGATAAAGTTTCATCCATCCAATGGTCAAAATAGGTAATTTTATTCTATATATCAAATAGCCTCTTAAAATCGGTTAGTAAGATACTAAATTTGTTAGTTTAAATAAAACTAAATGCTAATATATTTAGTTTGCTATAGTATGACCTTGAAGATATTGAAAAACGAAAGCAACTCATTTGTATATAAGGTATGCAGCAAGGCAGAATAATATTATCCAGCCATACCGTTTTAACTAACCTTTAATGTTTTACCTCATACATACCATAAATATAAAAAATAGTCTCCCACTCTTCGACATGTTCCGAAGGGCATGTCGAAGACGGATAACTTAGGATCTATGATCCAGCTGTTGCGAGCCTGCTTGCAGCAGGCAGGCCTCTCGCCTTTCTATCCGACAAGGCAGGCTCGTGTCCCTCGTCAAATTAGCATGTCGTAACATCCCACATTCCCTTCATCCGCCTGCCTTCGTGTCTTCACAAACCTATGGATAAGTGCTGCTCGCCTGGCCTGTATTAAATTATACGGATGCAGGATGTACGTCAGGAGGAAACTTCTGAGCGCATTAAAAAAGGCATAAGTCACATCTGCCGGGCAGGTTTGCAACTCATTTGTTAGAAAACAGAACGGATCTGCGCTACATCCGGGCATTACCTGGGCACAGTTCTGGTAAAACCACAGAAATATATACAAGTGTCAATTCAAGCAGGTTTATCCGGCCCAAGCTTTGTTCTTTTTATCCCTGACTGCGCCTGCCTACGGCAGACAGGTCGTCTGATACTCAGGCATTACCTCATAAAAAGAAATGGAAAATCTCCTGCCCCGCCGGGAGTCGGGCATCAATAATAATTCGTTTTGTAAAATTTGTCTGTTTCCGTTCAAGCACTATATAATCATTTTCAATCCCCAATAATGTGTTTTCTAATTTTCATTGTTTAGTTTATTCATTTTTTCCTTGTATCTGTGTACGAAATTTTTCATTGGAATACTCTATTTCCTTCACTGAAAAGCCAGCATCTTTTACAATTTTTTCCAGCTCATCTTCTGTTGGCTGATTGTCCTTCGGAACATTAAACGTGGCATAAGCATGTTCGATACTGATAAATACATCCTTAGCTCCCTTTACCTTTTTCAGGTTCTTCTCCAGTCCATAGGCACAGAAGGGACAAGAAAGCCCATCCACCTGAATTTTCACATAGCTTTTTGTAGTTGTTTCTTGTGCCGAAGCAACGTTACTTATTACCATCATACTGAAAATCACCATCAGTAAAGAAAATCCTGTTGTTTTGATATTCATTATTGTTTTACTCATCGTATTAATTGTTTAAATGTGTAATTCAATTGTTAATTTATAATTGGTTTCCGTCTTAGAAATATAATCACTTGCTAATACTCCAAATTGTATGCCCCCCCCTGATAGCCAGGTTTCGATATGTAAAGTAAAAAGTTGGGGCAACTGCTAAATTTGAATCCCCACTTTCGTGTATTTTTTCACCATTCAAGGTTGATTTTTGGTAAGCGTTACCTGATGTTTCCATGAAAAAAACAATGTCCGGCTTGTAGTAATTGACTTTAAAGGGGCGAAAGCCAATACTTACGTTATAGCGTAAATTGTTTCCTTTAATTAAATCATTATCTGAGAATTTTAATGCATAAGCAACTGTTGCAAACCAATAAAATTTCAATGCTTCTTGGCCGGTAGTGAGTGCAATATTTAGTACTCTTGGCTTTCCATTTTCCGAAGGGAGTACCAGTTTTGAAATAAATGATCCCTGATAGCTTATTCCTGGTTTGGTTTTTAACCAAAACCGGTATTTGCTTTTAAGGTTTAAACTCCCATAATTGTAAGTCCCATTTTCTACATTAAAAGGTGTTTCTGCTATCATAGTCCAACTACGAGTAATTCCATAAGCAAATGCATATTCTGTTTCAATTTGACTACTGTTCCAATTCATTGTGATATGGGGGCAAAACCTCCTTTAAACAATACATGTGGACCAAATCCATAAAGTGGTTCATGCGCATGACAAAGATTTGTAATCAATAATGACGTTAAGGCTATAAATATGTGTTTTATCAAGTTCATAACTCCTTAAAATATCAATACTCTTGTTCCTAGTGTGTACATGAAATTTGTCTTTTGTGTACTTGGTGCATCTTCCACAATTGGTATTTGAATACCTGTTTCGAACAACACCCTGCTTCCGGCTATATATTGTATGCCCGGTGAAATGAATATACTGTTTCTGCCATTATCTGTGATTAGGTTCCCGTTCAATTCCATAAACAAATTAATTTGTTTGGGTGGATATTTTTGTGGCAATAATGGATAAGCGAAAGCCAAATTGTACAGGAGGTTATCAGGAAGTCCGTTGGAAGTTACATTATATGCCAGCTCTCCATAAATGCCGTATTTGGTTGTAATGTATCCCGAAACCAATCCTATCGCCGTTTGATAAGCCCCTGAACCAAGGGGAGGATTGCTAGTTGTGTTTCCTGTAGGAAAGGATTCTGTCAGCTTTATCAAAGTGCGAAAGGTTTTTCCTTTTCCGTCCTTTTGATGAATCAGATATTTAGTGTAAAGCTTTAAATCACCGAATCCAAAGCTGTTTTCCGATTCTTCCGGCGCTTTGTTTACAAAGGGAGCAATTATACCCATTTGCCATTTGGAAGTGAAGTTATACGGAACGATGATAGGTTGAATATATGTCTTGATATTCTCTTTAGAAATATAATGGCCAAATGTTCTTACTCCTCCACCACCTAAACCAAGCATGATTGGCGTATCGGTGAAAATTGGCGGCCCCTGGGCTTTTGCTTTATTACTCCCTAGCAAAATCATCAAACTCAGGATATAAATGCTGATTCGTCTTTTCTTATCCATTGAAAGATTCACTTAAAATAAACATGATCAGTACAATAATTGCAGTTAACCATGTAAGCAATTTTGATGATAAAAGGCGCTTTTTTCCATGCGACATTGACAATTAACCTCACTCTCATTTCTGCCTTGCTTCACTTGATGCCTATATGCTTTATAAAACTATACCCAATGGATAAGCTAAAAAGGTAAGGGCGCATTGGATATACCCATGCCAGATAACTAACGCCTCGACTAATGGCTGCAATTGCCGAACTCCGGCAACAGAATTTTGGCGCCACAAGGGTCAGTAATGTGGCTCCAATTGCTACCGGACTTTCAATATTTAGTCGTTTCATGTTTTGAAATTACGCCTGACCAATTCCTGCTTCGCCATGGCCCTGTCACAGCAATCGAGTAAATCTCCGTTAACTACCACGGACGGCACCTGATTGATCCCATAGGCAACCATCTTATCTGTACAAGTCTTCTCTTCACACTGTTTTACAAGATCATAAACAATAATCTCGCAATTATCACAAGAGGTTTCCTTTACCAATTTCACTACCGGATCACATACCGGGCAACCAGCTGTAAATATTTCTACTTTGCGTTTCATGACATTTTTTTATTTTTCCTTTTAAGAAGATATGTTTTTAAGAATGACAATGCTTTAATGAACAAACGACTTTCATGGTAGATAGAGGAATACTGTTCTCGGTTTTCCTTTATTTATCCATTCTCTCATTGTAGCATTGTATCATTCATTATAAAACAAAGCTATGCTCGAAGGAGGGGTGGTCGCCAAATAAAATTTAAACTTTTTTCTTAGGCTGTTTATTTTCAGTGTTGTAGCGCTTCAACCTTTTTTCAATTTCTGATATTTCCTGCATTTTATCGGTGAGTTCGTCCAGTTTAAAAGATGGGAATTGCTGCTTGATATAGTCTATTTTTTCTTCATTCCCACAATTGCCGGGACACGCTTCAACCGTATTCACAATTTTTATCGCCAGGGCTTTCCGATAGACTTCATCCAGCAGCAGGTAATGTGCTTTGTCAAGCCCTTTTTGGGCAGCTTTAAATTGATTTAGAATTTGCTCAGGGTCTTTTCCTTCTGCCAGCATTTTGCCAATCCCTTCTACCTGGCCTTTGATGCTGTTTAAACGGTTTATAACGTCCTTCGTAAGATCTTTTGGCAGCATATATATAAGGGCACCTCTAATAACTCAATTTTGTTTCCCAACTTGGGCTTTTTATGGCTTCCACACAGGCTGGCTCAAAAGTCCACCGGACTTTTGTCCTGTTACCAAAATACTCATTTAGCGATGCTAAACTCCGTTTTTGGTGCCTTGTATCTGAAAAAAATACCTGTGTTGGCATTCCAAAAGGAATTAATAGAGGTGCCCATAAGATAAAAATCAGAAATAATTGTGCATGAAAGGTTGTGCTCCTTATGAAAATTTTAAAATCATTCCATGAGTCCTGATCAGCTCGCACAGCAACTCAACTCGGCTACATCCTTATTGAATGTGATGGCCGCCAGCTTGATACCTTCAGACAAAGTCAGGTACGGGTGAAAGGCGTCTGCCAATTCCTGAATGGTCATCTTTGCCTTGATAGCCAGGCTGATTTGCATGGCCAACTCCCCTCCTTCCGGTGCGATAATTCGTCCACCGATCAGTTGGTCATTCTCTGAGTTTCTTATCAATTTGATAAAGCCCCTCGTATCCAGCGCCGCCTGTGCCCTTGGAATTTCACTCAAGGGCATCACGCTGGTTTCGTAGGAGATCCCTGCTTTTTCTGCTTCCTGCTCGTCCATGCCTGCCCCGGCTACCTGCGGATCGGTAAATACCACCCATGGAAGTCCGGTGTAATCCACCTCATCTCCGGTACTTTTAAAGGCATTCAATACTGCGACTTTACCCTCTTTCGCCGCCGTGTAAACAAACGCCGGAGTATTGGTAACATCCCCTGCAGCATAAATGTGCGGCACATTGGTTTCCTGTTTTGCATTTACAACAATATGTCCGGTTTCATCGAGTTCTATCCCGGTATTTTCAATCGCCATACCGGATGTATTGGGTTTTGTTCCAGGGGCTACCAAAATATGGGTAGCTTCAAACCGGCCTTTATTTGTAAATGCTTTTACAAGCTCACCGCTCTGTTCAAATTTATCGATGCGTACATTGGTATGAATGTCCATGCCTTCACTTTTGAATTGAGTGGTCAACTCATCGGTAATATCGGCAGCCTGTGTTCGAAGTATTCTTTTTGAGCGATGAAGAAAAGTCACCTTTGAACCAAACCTATGATAGGCTTGTGCAATTTCCAGTGCAATGTATCCGGCTCCAATTACGATGAGGTGTTTGGGGAGTTCTTCCAATTCAAATATGCTTTCGTTTGTTAGATAGCCTACTTCCTTAAGTCCCTTCATTTCAGGGATTTTTGTAGTTGCCCCCGTGGCCAGCAAAAATTTCATCCCTTTGTACTGTTTCCCATCAACCTCGATGGTTTTAGGATCAACAAATTTTGCCCATCCTTCCAGCACTTCAACCGTATCTAACTTGCCTACCACATCAAGGTATTTTTTCTTTTGTAAGGCGGCAATCAATTCTTTTTTTTGCTGTATGATAGCCTTGTAATCTATTGAAGCAATGGCAGGAGAGACGCCGTTAAAAGGGGAGTGTTGAGCCTTATGGATTTGTTCTGCATTTCTGATCAGAAATTTGGAGGGCACACAACCAACATTTACGCACGTGCCTCCTATATCCAAACCCGCATTGACCATCAATACAGATAACCCCATGTCCGAAGCAGTAGTTGAGGCTGAAAAGGCAGCCGAACCACCCCCGATAATGATCAGGTCGTATTGGCCTTTTCCGGTTCGATCTACATTTCCATTTTGACCGATTCCCTTTTTGACTTTATAATGACCGCCTTCATTAATGGTTTCGATGATTTCCTGCCGACTAATCTGGTCGGGGTTGTAACTAAATGACCCAGTCCCTTTCAGATAACTTACCTCTTTGGATACAACGGCATCTTTTCCATTAAATCGTTTCTCAATAGATGTGGCACAATGATCACAAGTCATCCCCCCGATGTCAAAACTTACTACTTCCGTCTTTTGGACCTTCGAAGACGGCTCAGGCACTTCACCCTCCACGGTGTAACTTCCCATTCCATTGATTGTGTCCATGATCTCATTTTTTGAAACAAGCTCAGGATTATATGAAAATGCTCCCTGTCCTTTTGCATAACTTACCTCCTGGTTGATAATTCCATCAAGTTGACCCACCTTGTTTTGTATTCCTGTTGCACAATGGTCACAGGTCATACCGGAGATCGATAAAGTAAGGTCTTGTTTTTGATCCATGGATTTTTGAATATTCTTGCTGTCAGAAAATATATTTTTCAATTTGTTGATTATGGGTTATTGGATTATTAGCTTTTGTTATTTGCTTCTTCTTTATGAATTTCAGCACTATAGCTGGTCTTATCCTCGATGGCTTTAATGATCTCATCTGGTGTGATTTTTTTAGGGTCATACTCTACTACCGCAAGATCACCGGGATATTCGACCGAATTTTTAAAAATCCCAGTAGTTTCAGATAGTACTTTATGTAGATTACTGGCACAGCCGGCGCATGTGAGGCCTGTTATTTTTAATTTAACCTTTTCTGTTTCCGTTTGCTGGGCTTGTATAGAATTTACTCCAATTTCTGTCTTAGCCTGACTGGGAGGCTTACAGCATTGGGCAATTGCCGAATTACTGAAGAATACCTGGAGCGCAAGAAATATTACCATTCCTGCGAATGTGCTGAATATTTTAGATTGATTCATGATGGAAATTTTATTATAATGTTCACTATTTTTTATAACTGTGTTAATGTGAGTATAATAGCATGCGAAAATGTATAGATGTATGCAATTATTTTACAATCTATCTATTTTGCATTTTCGCATTAATCGAATCCGCTATTCAACCACCTTATAGCCGGTCGAATTAATGGCTTCAACAATTTGTTCCCTGGTCGCTTTGGATTGATCATACGCTACTACCGCACTCCCCTTTTCGTAGGAGGCAGTTACTTCCTGCACTCCCTCGACTTGATTTGTGGTATATTTTACATGCTCTTCACAGCCGGTACATGTCATTCCCTCAACTTTGAATTCAATCTTGCTGATTGGAGAAAATGTTTTTGAATTTGCCACATCAAGTTGAACGGGAGTGTTTACTTCTGATTTGACGACCATGTAACCCGTTTCATTGATGGCGTCGATAATGCTTTCTTTTGATACTTTTTGTTTATCATATTGCACAGTCGCCTTTCCATCTTTAAAGGAGGCGCTTACAGAAGTTACTCCTGCCACCTCATTCACAGCATGTTTCACATGTTCTTCGCAGCCGGTACAGGTCATCCCTTTGATATCAAAATTAATTTGCTGGATATTTGAGACTTCGAAACCCGCAATACTCTTTTTGCTGTTGTCAGGATAGAAAATGTGCGAATAGCTTGGGAAGGACAACAAGGCTATACCTATTATTGTAACAATTCCCAAAAACATTTTTGACTGTATAAAAGGCTCTTTTTCATTAGTCTCGCAATCACAGGCGATTTCTTCCGCTTTACGAGGTTTTAGTTTTTGATACCACGCGAAACCCAAGACTCCGACTGTTAATGCGATCATAAACGGGCGCAAAGGCTCCATCCATGAAAATGTTGATGCTACTCCGCCTACGCCTGATATAAGCGCCAATACCGGTGTTATACAGCAAAGTGAGGCGGTAAAAGCAACAAGCAATCCTGCTTTAGCTGCTTTTGTACTTGTTTTTTGATTTGATTTATTTGATGTATCCATGGTTAATAATGATTAATTTTCAATTTTAACTGTATTTAGTATCGCTATTCTTTCGAGTACCGGAATCAGGATTTCCGTATTTTCATTGATGATAGAATAAAATATAGTTTGCCCTATTTTTTTGTCAAGTACCAACCCGCCGTCTTTCATTTTTCTTAGATGTTGAGATATTGCGGATACGGAAATTCCCAGTACATCACTCAGGTCACAAGGGCACATTTCCACTTCCTTAAATAGAAGAAAAAGAATTTTCAGCCTAACTTCATTTCCTGAAAGATTGAGTATCTTAGATAACCTGGAAATAGGCTCCTGAACTTTTAGCAGTTCTTCTTTGCAAGCATTGATTTGATTTTCATCTGCAAAGACCCTGATACATGAATTAGCTTTACTCATAGTTTTAATATTTTAGCGATTTCTTAAATACAACGCAAAGGAAGAGAAAAATGTTTTACTATTTTAGAGAATACTAAAATAAATATTTCAAATTGTCTTAAATATGTCATCAAACAAATAAATCAGAATATCTGATAGCTAGGGTAAAGATTTTATTTATATGCAGAAAACCATCGACAAACCCAGTTCCAGGATCTACAGCAACTGGAAGCATTTAAAAGGTCAAAAAAAGCAACAAAAATCCATGAATCTACCATTTGCCAATTCCGTGGTCTGGGGCTCCAAAACCAACAATCAACGCAATCATATGGGCCTGTATGGGCACGGGGCAGATTAGAACTCTCTTGGGGCAGTATAGCCTGGAGCATAAAAAAAGTAAATGGGATATGTACTCATGACCCGTGATTTTATTTAATAATTTCTTTATATGGCACAGGAGGTGTATTTACTGCTTGCTCAATTAATCGCAAGAATAAAAGCCCTCGACTTGTTGATGTTCTTCTATTATATCTAAATACATATTCATCAAGATAGTATTCAAGTTTATTCTTGTTAACGTAACTCTGATGCGTGTCGAGTAACCATCTTTTTAACAATGAAGCTATTCGATGTACATTTGTCAAGACCGCCGGATGAAAAAGGATCTATGATCCAGCTGTTGCGAGCCTGCTTGCAGCAGGCAGGCCTCTCCCCTTTCTGTCCGACAAGGCAGGCTCGTGTCCCTCGCCAAATTAACAGGTCGTAACATCCCGCATTCCCTTTATTCCGCCTGTAATTGTATCTTCACAAACCTATGGATAAGTGCTGTTTGCCTGGCCTGGATTAAATTATTGGGATGCAGGATGTATGTCCGGGTGAAATTCCTGAGAGCAAGTGAAGTATGAGAGACACAAGCGAGACGCTAGGGGATTATTTTATAGCCTGTAATTCAAAAGGGTTTGTAATAGTATGTTTACCAAACCTTATAAGCAAGTTCAATAAATCATTATCCTCAATACCTTCCCTTTCCAATACTTTTTTTACCCCAGGTCGAGCAATTGATGGGATACGCGATGAGAAAAAAGGCCACAATTCCTGGTTAACATATGTTTTTTTAATATCTGGAAAATCAGCGACTGTTTTAATGCCAGATGTCTCTTTAAATTCTTCAGAATATTTAAATATCCACTTCCCTTCTGTATATGACAGGCGTCCTACTTCAAGTTTATCTAACATCAGCTGGAACTCAGCTTCTTTCCCATTTTTTACTTTCAAATTCCGATTGAATGCTGGATTTAATAGCTTTTTAATATTTTTTAGCATTGATTGATTGCTTTCTTCAGATATTTATAACGCAAATTTAAACATTCTGTTATTAAAGATAATCTTTCCAAGCTTAATAATGGGCGGAGTTCTCCATTTAGCAAATCATTACATGCTTGAATTTTTTCATCATTGATTAAGTCATTAACAATTTCTTTAGTGTTTCCATACCTTTTTGAACATAGCGCTTTAATAATATCCAAATGACTTGCATTTGATTTATTTTCTAGCCCTATTTTTGGTTTACTTTTTGTTACATAATTTTCAAGCAATTTATTTCTTTGATAATGATTTTTATGCAATTTCTGTATATCATCTTCTCGCCGATTCCAAAATAATGCTCTGGCGGTATCATATATGGGAGAAAAATAAGGTTGGTGTTTATCATTTAAATGTTTTATTACTCCCCAATTATAGAAGTGTCTATCATTATTGCCAATAACTGCATCAAACACCAGCATTGTTATAAAATCATTAAAAATAGTTTCATATTGATATGGATAAGAGTGTTTTAACGTTTCAAGTGTAAATTTTATAGTGAAGAAATCTCTTGCCATCCGATTTTCTTCTATTTGTTCTACAAACTCTTTATCTCCTAAATAACCGGAATATAATTCTGCGCCATGCTCGAGTACTTGATTTTTTTCATTTCTAAATAATTTACTTAAAAATCGCACTTGTCCATTAACCATATACAATTTAGATTCAGCAATGCAAAGGCCTAAACATTCGCCAATTTTGTTTAAAATATATTCCGTAATTGATTCGTAGGGATACCACTTATGTCCTGTTTTAGCAATATATATTGACCAGTTATGTGGATTATGAATACGTTTTTTTCCGTTTTCAAACTCATAAACTCGTAGTAGTTCTTTAGGAGCATCTCCACCTACAGATGTTTCTTTAATAATTCTATATTTATCAACTTTTAAAGAAGGAATACAGCCATAAAGGCCATTGAAAAAGCCTGAATTTTTGAGAATTTCTTCCCTTTTTAGTTTTGATTTAACTAATCTCATTTACTTGATCTAAAGCTATGCAAGTATAATAAATGATGTTTTCTAATATGGCATACATCAACAAAAAAACACCAACAAATTTACTTCGTAAGTGTTTGATTATATATAGAAGGTTACTTTTAAGCACAAAAATCTAATGTGAATCATCAGATATTCACTGATATTGATTCTAGAGGTAATTTATCTAATTATGTATTTATCTAAAATACTAGACTTCTTTTGCATTATTTACAATATAAATCTGCATATCATTTTTAACCGCAGGCATTTTAAATATCATTAATGTTATTTCCCTTATTATCCCCTTCTATCACTTCTTCTTTTTTTGCAGTGTTTGTAAGGTTTGTATTTCAGAATAGAACTAAAATGATCTGATCCCCTCAAAACCCATTTTTTGCCAATTTTAACCGGATACTGTCCATGTTGACGGTATATTGACTTGCATACATTTGTTTCAAGTATCGGTTCTTACACTTGATGGCAATAAATGAAACCCACTCTTCGACATGTTCCGAAGGGCATGTAAAAACCGGATAACTTAGGATCTATGATCCAGCTGTTGCAAGCCTGCTTGCAGCAGGCAGGCCTCTCGCCTTTCTGTCCGACAAGGCTGGCTCGTGTCCCTCGCCAAATTAGCATTTCATAGTACCCCGCCGTTCCCTTTATTCCGCCTGCGTTTGTGTCTTCATAAACCTATGGATAAGTGCTGTTTGCCTGGCCTGGATTAAATAAAAAGGGAATGCAGGATGCATGTCAGGAGGAAATTCCTGAGAGCAAGTGAAGTATAAGTGACACAAGGGAGACGCTTGCGGACAGCGCGGCGCGGCAATCTCATCTTGTTGATGACCAAGTAAAACAGATAGCCTGCCTACCCCGCCTCGCCGGGCAGGGTCTGTGAGTGAGGCTGAGGGTGGTAAGGATATATGAAGAAGGGAATATTAAAGAATTGCCTGGATTATAAATCCATATCATCATGCTTCGACATGCCCAGCGGAACATGTCGAAGAGGTGAGGGATATCGTCCCTCCCGTTAAAACTCAATATCCGCTTATATTTCTTCTGCTTTATATCCCGCCTTATTTACAAGCTCAACAACATCGGTATGCAATAACTTTGCTGTTTCGATGGTAAGTATCCTGTCATCGTGTGTCAAATCCACTTCCCAATTTCCGATATGCTTATTTTCATCAAGAAAAGGGGTGACTTTTGAAAGACATCCTGTGCAATTGATATTTGTTTTAAATTTTAATTTGTTCATGATTTTAATTTTTATGATTTGGTACTACTTAGGGCCTGCTCAAATATAAATTGCTATTTTGAAAAATAAGTGTGCTACAGATTTGGAATATTTTTTTATTCAAAACCACAACAATAGCCAAGTTATTGCGAGGATTTTGAAGGGGAAAATATTTCGAAGATGTGGTACAATTATACATCATAAATGTAATTTATATTTGAGCAGATCCTTAATTTAAATCTTGCTTGCCTTCAGGCGCAGGCTATTGGCAACAACAGAAACTGAGCTGAACGCCATGGCAGCGCCGGCGATCATCGGATCAAGTAAAAATCCGTTAAAGGAATACAAAACTCCGGCAGCTACCGGAATGCCAATCACATTGTAAATGAATGCCCAAAACAAATTTTGCCGAATGCCCGTCACTGTTTTTTTCGACAGGTTCAATGCCTTAGGAATTGCCCTCAAATCTGAAGTGATTAGCGTCATTTTAGCCACATCCATTGCAATATCAGACCCTTTGCCCATAGCAATACTCACATCAGCCTGAGCCAGGGCATGAGAATCGTTGATGCCATCGCCCACCATTGCCACAATCTTTCCCTCAGATTGCAACTCTTTCACAAATTCAGCTTTATCGGAAGGCAAAACCTCTGCTTTGAAATGTTTTAAATTCAACTCATGTGCTACTGCCGTTGCCGTCTGATGGTTATCTCCGGTCAGCATATACACGTCAATATCACGGCTTTGAAGTTCAGCAATTGCTTTCTTTGACGTTTTCTTGATTTTATCAGCAATAGCAATCAGACCTAAGGCCTGATCCTGGTTAGCGAAAAAGATAACTGTTTTAGCTTCTTTCCTAAGATCATCAGCTTTTTTATTTAGTGCGTTAGTTACAGCAATATCCTGCTCGACTAAAAGTTTCTGGTTGCCAACATAGAACATCATCCCATCGGAATCCATCGCCTTAACGCCCATTCCTGTAATGCTCTCAAACTTAGTAATGTTAGCGGATTTAATTCCCTCCTCCCTGAGCTCTTGAACAACAGCTTCTGCCAGAGGATGCTCGGATTTTGATTCCATCGCCATTAAGAGTGGCTTCACATGCTCCGATCCAATCTCATCCTCCCAAAACATATCCGTCACAAGCAGTTTTCCTTCGGTAATGGTTCCTGTTTTATCTAATATAATGGCGTTCACCTTGTGCGCCAATTCCAGGCTTTCAGCATCTTTGATCAGGATATTGTTTTCGGCTCCTTTTCCAATCCCGACCATAATGGCTGTGGGTGTAGCAAGTCCCAATGCACATGGACAGGCAATTACCAGCACCGCAATCGATGTGAATAAGGCATGCGTAAAGGCGTCCTCCCCACCAAAAATCATCCATATAATAAACGTGAGGATGGAGATTCCTATCACCACAGGAACAAATATTCCTGCGATTTTATCAACCAGTTTTTGCACAGGCGCCTTACTCCCTTGTGCCTCTTGTACCATCTTAATAATTTGCGAAAGCAAGGTCGAACTCCCTACTTTTTCGGCGGTAAATTTGAAGCTTCCCTTTTGATTGACTGTACCTGCAAAGACTTTTTCGCCCCTTATCTTTTCGACAGGAACCGGCTCTCCGGTGATCATACTTTCATTCACAAAAGAACTGCCTTCACTGACTTCACCATCTACAGGTAGTTTCTCCCCCGGACGGATAACAATCGTATCTCCCTGCAGCACAGAAACAATTGGTATTTCCACCTCTTCACCATTTCTTATCGCTTTTAGAGTCTTTGGCTGCAATCCCATCAGTTTTTTTATGGCCGATGAAGTATTTGATTTGGCCTTTTCTTCGAGGAGTTTACCTAGTGTAATAAAGGTAATGATGACTGTAGCCGCTTCATAATATACATGTGGTGGAATGCCGCAACTGCTCAAAAATTCCGGAAACAGGGTATTGAATACACTGAAAATAAAAGCAATCCCGGTACTTAGCGCCACCAGGGTATCCATATTTGATTTTCCATGTCTCGCTTGGTTCAAAGCATTGATATAAAAGCTCCGTCCAAACCAGAATAATACGGGAAGGGTGAAAACCAATGATATCCATCGGCCGGGAACCCAATCCATAAAAAACATACCCAGAACAAATACCGGTAATGTCAGCATGGCAGACCAGGCAGTGCGGATCTTGATCTCCTTGTAGTGTATTTGCTGAAGTTCTTGTTGTTTTTCAGATGGATCTTCCACATCGGCGATCAAATCATAGCCCACCTGACGCAGGGCATTTTGAAGCGCAACGGTCGTAACTGATTCCTTGTATTCAATTAATACCGAACTGCTGGCAAAGTTTACACTTGCACTGGAGACTCCTTCTGTATTGTTGAGAATGGACTCTACGCTTGAAGCGCAGACTGCGCAGCTCATCCCCGTAACAGGGAAGGTATTCTTTATGATCTCATCATGCTTATCAGTTGATTTTCTGATTGGTTCAAGAACATGTATATCTTCCATAAGTCTATTTGTTATGTTTAACTAGATATTAACATTACAAAATTGGCCGAAGAAAGAAGATATTGTGTTACAAGATCTGCTAAAGGTTTTACATGATTGTCAGCAGTGGTTTTTAGGATCTAAGCATTAATATTCGTGTATTAATTGGCAAAAGTTTGGAGTGAACTAAAGTTTAAAGTGCCTAAAGTCATCAAGAACTCCTTAACTTTAGGCACTCTAAGTACTTGAAACTCCAGACACTTTTCTGGCTCGTCCAGATTAGGATCTAAGCATTAATATTCGTGTATTATTTGGCAAAAGTTTGGAGTGAACTAAAGTTTAAAGTGCCTAAAGTCATCAAGAACTCCTTAACTTTAGGCACTCTAAGTACTTGAAACTCCAGACACTTTTCTGGCTCGTCCAGATTAGGATATAATGTGTGCACTAAATATTGTCTAATGTAGTTCTGCTCTTTTCAATTGTATTTTTAAATTGTGTTGGGGTCATCCCGGTCACCTTTTTAAACTGAGCGCTCAGATGCGCCACACTACTATATCCCAATTGATAACCGATTTGGCTTAAGGTAAGTTCGTCATACACGATGAGTTCTTTTACACGTTCCGTTTTCTGCCTGATGATAAATTGTTCGAGTGTGATACTTTCGACCGATGAGAATAACATCCCCAGATATTTATAATCATAATTTAACCTTTCAGAAATATAATCTGCCCATTTAACCGTTAACTCTCCCTCCGAATGATGAATTTTCTCGACGACAAGATTTTTCATTTGTTCAATCATTCTACTTTTTCGATCATCGATCAATGAAAATCCAATTGCTGAAAGATCCTTTTCGATTTTATCTCTTTGCCCGGCATCAATGGATTCCTTCAGATCAACTTCACCAAGTTTTACACTATGAAAGCTGATGTCCAGTTTGTCTAATATGTGCTGTACGGCCAAAATACAACGCGGACAGACCATGTTTTTGATATACAACTTTTCCAATTTGAAATTATTTTGAAAAATAGAATGTGTGCTTTTCGTTTTAATCTCTCTCTAATGCAACTTACAAACAGTTTTATAACTGTATTGTTAAGATGACATTATTATAATCTACAATAAAGTATTTTTTTATACGACAATATACCAATCTCCTTTATTATTATAATCAATAAACTAATCGTTGCAACACGTTCATAGCAGTTTCGGATTCTTGTATTATTCAAAGACCATAGTGATGCAGTCTGCAAAGTTATAGATCGCATAGTAATATATATCACTCACACTTTCTCCAATTGAATTTAGTTTTGCCAAATAATCTAAAAAAAATTATGACAATAAACGATGCAATTAAAGCAATCGCAGGGGTTTTCATTGTGACTTCCTTGTTCTTAGGATACAACGTGAATGAGAAGTGGTTTTTGTTTACAGCTTTTGTTTGAGTAAACCTATTCCAATCAAGTTTCACTAAATGGTGCCTCATGGAAAAAATCCTGATAAAAGCGGGAATGAATAAAGGAAGTGATGATTGTAATTGCTAAACTTTACAGAAATTTATTCCATATAGAAATTAACTAACTAGAGCCAAACAATAGCCCCTCGAAGGGCTAAAGTTAGCGCCATTTTCCATCAAGGTTACATCTACATTTCCGAAGTAAGCACATAGGTCCCGGACTGAACTTCAACTTTGGTGTAGCCATCCTGATAATCAATCTGGTCAGACTTGAAATAGTCGGATAGTTTTTCCCCATCTATCTTTACCTTTTCAGCGCTAATACCCGGCATGTACACCGTAGCTGTTGTATTGGCCGGAATGGTAATGCGATATTCAAACTGATTTCCTTCTTTTTTCCAACTCGCTTCTATTTTACCACTAATTGAATGATAGCTCCCTTTTGCCCACGTCAATGTGCCTTCAGGAAGGGGTTTCAATATGAAGCGCTTAAAGCCTGGCGAATCGTTGTCAGGCTGAATGCCAAGAATATTTTCATACATCCATTCACCAACGGCTCCAAAAGCATAGTGGTTAAAGGAGTTCATTCCTGCGCCCTGAAGCCCGCGACCTTTCACATACCCATCCCATCGCTCCCAGATAGATGTCGCACCTTGCTCAATGGAATAACCCCAGGATGGGAATTCAGTGGTTTCGAGTAGCTGGAATGCTTTTTCAGCATAACCTCGTTTCACCAGTTCTTTCATAAGTGGCAAGGTCGAATGAAAGCCTGTATTCATGCGGCCATCATAAGGAATAAATTTATCAATCATTCTAAGTTCAAAGTTCTTTTCCAGCTCTTTAGGAAAGATCTCATAGAACAGCGCCAACGCATAGCAAGCCTGCGCATCGCCTTCAATTTTACCTTCAGCATCCACAAATTCTTTAGCAAAAGCTAATTTGATATTCGACGCCAATTCAGCATAATAGCCGGCTTTCGTATCGTTTCCAATGGCGCTGGCCATTTTAGATAGATTATTGACTGAATTATAAAACATGATGGTCGAAAAAACTTCTGAGGGGATTTCTGCTCCGGTTTTAGGGAAACCTTTCGCATTCACCCTGTTTCCGTTGAGCCAGTCGCCATAGTTATTCCCCAAACCACTTTTCCAGATCAGACCGGGATTATTCTTATGAATGTTATGAATGTATTTCTCGTAGGCTTCAAAATGATCTTCAATAATCTCTTTATCTCCATAATTGAGATAGAGGATATATGGCACCTGAATGGCGGCATCTGCCCAACCCGGGGCATTGGTAAAATGTTTTTCGTAGGCAAAAGGATGGGGCGCAATGTCGGGAAATGTGCCGCGCTCCGATTGCGCATCCATAATATCAATAATCCATTTGTTGTAAAATGCGGCCATGTCGCGATTGAAGATGGAGGCCTGTGCAAAAATATAGGCGTCCCCCATCCATCCGCAACGTTCATCACGCTGTGGACAATCGGTAGGCACGCCATGCATATTGCTCACATGCGAGCGGTTGATGTTTTTATAGAGTTGGTTGAGCATGGGATTGGAACATGCAAAATAACCCGTGCGCGGCTGATCCGAAGCCACAACTTTCGCTTCCAGAATGCCTTTTTCCGGTTCGGCACGCAAACCTTGAACTTCTACAAAGCGAAACCCGTGATAGGTAAACCGTGGCTCGTACTCAAGTTTTCCGCTCGGCCCCAGGATAACCGTATCGGTCTGAATGGCCATTCCAAGATTCTCCGTGTAGAGTTCCCCATCCTCGTCAAGCATTTCGCCATGCTGAAGTACAATTTTGTCGCCCGCTTCGCCTTCGAGCTTTATCTTGCACCAACCTGCAATATTTTCCCCTATATCAAAAATATAATGCTCCTCTTTGGTCTTTGTCACACTTTTGGCGGCAAGTGTTTCAACAATCTCAATGGGCTGATTTACCTGTGGGACCAAATTTATATTCACCTCATTATCGCTTGCAACGTTATCCCATCCCGAATCGTCAAAGCCGGCCCGCTGCCAACCTACAACTTCTTTATTTGCATCGTATGTTTCACCAAGGAAATTATCAGCCAGGCGAAGTGGGCCATCATTGAAAATCTTCCACGAATCATCGCTGACAATCGTTTCCTTTTCACCATTCGCATACTCGACTTCCATCTGGAAAAAGAGCCTTCGGTTAATTCCATAAACGCCTCTTTTTGGAAAATACGGACTCCAGCGCACAGGTCCGAGCATGCCGGCATACCAGCCATCAGCAAGTTGTGCGCCAATTACATTGGTCCCGGCATGAAGCATATTGCTGACATCAAATACCTGATATTGAACGCGTTTGTTGTAATCGGTCCATTCTGGGGCCAGCACCCGATGGTCCGGCGATTGAGCATTAAATGCAATCTCATATACCCCCAATGCAGAAACATAGGCAATTGCCTGCACCGGTTTCTCCTTCAATTCAATTGTTTTACGCAATAAAGGCGATGGCGGGATCGCCCGTGTCTTTGGATGCGGAGGGGTATCCGTAATCCCATCCGTAAGCATGTCAGGATCATAGCCATCTTCGCGGTCTATCTTAATCAGCGCATCTTTATAGCTTACATCACAGTTCATTGACACGATTTTATCATCCTTAAGCACTTCCAGCTCGGCGAGTGAAAACGCAAAAAGCTTAGTGCGGTCTCCATGATCTTCAGGATCATGATTCCGGTGCATGTATTTTTTTAATTCCGTAGCCACAAACCGTACATAGCGTCCTTGAGCATTATCCAGTGTGTGTGCTACAGGCTTGCCTTTTGGAGCAGGAGCCTTATTCACTGCTACCAGTTGTTTCCAATCTTTCGCGTCATTGCTCACTTCAATGCGATAAGCAGGCGGAAAATAATAGTCTTTGATGCGTCGTTTGTTATTGTCGGAAGGGTATAATCTGATTTCATCAAAATCCTTTAGGGCGCCAAGATCAATTTGCACCCATTTCTCTTCATTCGGCTGATCCGTATAAGCGCTCAGATAGCCAATGTGCTTATAAAGTAAAGGATACTCAAGAGGCGCTTCCGGCTGATCACCAATCCACTTGGCTTTCCAGTCCTTTTTATCAAATGCGCCGCTTATAAAACTCGCTGTCTCGCTCCAATTCGAAACGTTTCCATCGCGATCCCACACCCTGACTTTCCAATAGTATTTGGTGAAAGAGAGCAGCTTGTTCCCCTGCCATTTAATGCCAAAAGTCTCATTTCCTATTGTTTTTCCACTATCCCATGTGCTTCCATTAGCAGCGTCAATCTCCTCCAGCTTGTCACTCACAATAAGCTGCCAGGCAGTTTGTTTTTGGCTCCGTTGAGTTGAGGAAATCTCCCAGCTAAAACGTGGAGCTGCTTTAGCTACAACTGCCTCTTTCATGTACTCGCAGCTCAGATTCCCGGCATGAAATTCAGGATTTATCTTCTCGGAACAGGCCTCAGTAAATAATAATATGAAAAGGATTAGTAAGTGATGATATCGCTTCATTGTACTTATTGATTTTTTTATAAAAGTATAACAACAACTAGAATAAAGTAGCGTATTGCACTATTCTCTTCAACTAAGGATTTAATCCGTGTTTTTGGAACAATTAAGGCATGAGAAGTTGCTGATTTCGGAGTTATTAAATATCACTATACAATTTGATTAATATAGGGTAGAAACCATTGTAACACTGGTATCGTGGTAATTTTTTTAAACATCAAACGAAGACAGTCCGTATACTTTATTCTACGCTCCATTTATTTCAACTACCTTTTGATCGTTCTGGTGTAGAAAAAAGGACCTGCACGATGACCTTCATGCGGATCAAAGGTTATGGTAATTTTACTATTATTGGCGGTCAGTTCTTCAGGTATATCGTACTGGATATCAATGAACTCGCCGTCTTTTTTACCGCTTATATCTTCGGTGGCTATTTTTTGGCCATTAACTAAGATATCAAAAGTTTTAGATCCTGTGAATCCACCCCAGTATTCAATAACCAAAGCCATCGGCTTATTTTTTAACACCTTCATGTCAAAGGAAAGCCATCCTCCGCGGTCTGATCCACGTGCTTTTCGACTTTTAAAATCTTCCATGATGTTCAGCTTTTCCCCGGTAAAATTGTGATCTCGCTCGGATTGCATCTCACCAGGCTGAAAAGCATCATACGTCATTTCTTCGAGCTTAAATTTACGCTCCAGCTTTTGTTGATATTCAACTTGATGAGCCTCCCAAGTATCCTGGTTGAACATATCGAAATAGACGGAATATCGTCGATCGTGTATCTTATAAAATGGTTTGATAACAATGTCATGCGGATTCCCCACATCTTCTGTTTTGAATACATTTTTTTTGCCAGCTACATCTTTCAACCATTTCTCCGGCGATCTGAACTCCGTTATAAAAACAGGGATATCTTCTGATTTCTTAGATTTATCCCTTTCATAAACACCTAAATCACCTGCCAGGAGAACCGGCCCATGAAAGATAGCAATACGACTTGAATCATCAGGCATAGATTCTAAACGCAAGGTGAATGGAAAGCGGACATCCAGTCGATCGCCATCCTTCCAAGTGCGATAGATAGCTAAATAATTTCCCGGCTTACTATCTACATTTTGTGGTGTCTCATTGATGTCTATTTCAATACCCTGTTCCGCCCAACCAGGATAGCGCACGAAAAAAGTAAAATCCTGGGGCTGATCCAAAGAAAATGTAAAATGGGATGCTTGTTCATCAGGGTAATTTGTTTGCTGAGTCAAAACCAATCCTTTTTCTTTCCAACTTACAGTGGATGCAATAAATTGACTCTGGTACAATTCATGCTCATTATGATAATAAATATTTGCCCCGTACTTGCTATGTGTCTCCATGCCTGTGCCCACACAGCAGGTAAAGGATTCAGGGTTTTGATAACTTTTGTGGCCCCCCATTTCCAGAGATAGATTGTAGATCACCTCTCCGGTTGCGGGATGTTGGGTCGCAAGAATTTGATTAAATAAGGCTCTTTCATAGTAGTCGGCAACTTCAACTCTTGGTTCCCATGCAAATAAATGCCTTGAAAGTTTAAGCATATTGTACACATTACACGTCTCAGTTGTTCCATTACTCAAGCGATTGCGTAATTTATCTGGTTCACCAAAATATTCATGATTCCCATGTCCGCCAGTAACATATGAATGGTGATTTACCACTGTTTTCCAGAAAAATTCCGCTGCTTTCCGGTAATCCTCAGTACCCGTGATTTCAAATAATCTCGAAGAAGCGATCAGCTTTGGTATCTGTGTGTTGCCATGCTTTCCGGGAAGAATGTCCTTGCCATCAATCAAGGGGTCAATGATGGCCTCATGGTGAAAAACACGTGCAATGTTAAGGTATTTATCATTGCCCGAATCTTCATAAAGGTCTGCCAGCGTTTCTTGCACACCGCCGAATTCACAATGCAACATCTCCTGAACCTGTTCATTAGTTAAATCCAACACGATAGTACCAATCCAATCCGCAAATCTTTTTTCCACTTCCAATGCCTGATCATTTCCCAAAATTCGATACGCATCGCGCAATCCCGCCATCACTTTGTGATGTGTATAAAAAGGGGCCCAAATACCATTCAAGTCAAAGCCTTGTGAACGAATTTCCCCTGTCGCAATTTCTTCTTCAAATATCTTTTTGCCATCCGTAAAGGCTCCAATATAACCATCTCCGTTAGCCACTTGCACTTTTGACAACTCATCTACAATGTAATTAGCTCTTTCTTTAAATAATTCATTTCCAGTTGTCTGGTACATGAGTGCACAAGCACTTAAATGGTGTCCCAGACTATGGCCGGCAAGCGATTCAGCCTCCCAACCACCGTAAGGCTCAGCCTTTTTCTTTAATCCAGCTTCTACCCGAAACCTTGCCAGCAAGCGATCCGGATCATAGTTCAACAACGATTTGATGTTGAGCTCCGTAGCATGTTTAAAAGGGCCCTCCAATAATTCAACATCGCTTAGTGAAAATGGCATTACGGCATTGGGAGCCTCTTTTTGATTTGTGATACCTTGTGAGTTGCATGCATTTAGCAACATAGAAATGCATACCATTGCAAAATTATATTTCAATATTTTCAACATCTTCTTTTTTTAAATTAACAATTCAATGGCCGGGAAACCGTATCAGATAAAGCATTTAGTATATTATCACTTCATACAATCCTGTTGCGTATTCTTCAGGCAGATCAATTACCATCCGTAATGCATCTGTTATGACAGGGACAAATTCAACGATGTCCCATGCGTCTTTAGTCACGGTATAATCTCCTTTTGCGATTACGAGTTTCCAGTGATCTCCATCTTTGTATTCTACTTTCCATCCGGCAGGGATTCGACAACCACCATGCGGGCCATCATCAAACCAATAGGTCTGGATTTTTGATACTTCCTTGTGTGTTCCAAAATCAAACTGTAGCCATTCGCTTGTCCCTTTCTTCGGCCACCAGTGCAGGTAGGGTACGGAATGGTCATTAGAGTGCTCCGGCAAAATTTGATCGTTTACCGCCACCATTGCTTTTGATCTGACAGAAGCAGTTATCTTACTTTTGCGTGCTATGGTAGGAGCCGGTTCCGGACGTGTATATTCAAGTTCATTTGCCAGCCATACACTCATTTCACCCGCTCCCCGATTATTCCAGAGGTGATATGGAATTAAGGTTAATTTCGCCGCTACAGAGACCTCAATACTTCCATCTAATTTGCGCGAAGCACGCTTTGCTTTACTTTCTATTGTATAACACCCACCCAAAATTTCTGACTTTTTTATTTTGAAATGGGCATCCGGATCAACGATCAAACTCAATACTTTTTCACCCGGATTATCCGCCCATTCAGCACAATAAAGAATTGGTCCTCTTTCAATAGCCATCTTACCCACATCATCTTTTACTTCAGGATGGGCTTTTATTTTTTGAACATTCATCGGAAAATTTATCTCTATTTCATCCCCCTCTTCCCAGATTCTAGTCAGCGAGACGTACCCTTTCCCATCGATGATATAGTTGATTTTTTCACCATTTAATTTAAGAACAAATGGCTCAATCTTTTCATCTGCGTAGGTATATAGATTACTCGGCACAGGACGGCTTATAACGTAGCCAGGGACTCTTAACTTGATGTTGGCATTAATCTTAAAAGCAGCTTTCACAGTGATATTTACGCCACCCTCCCACGGAAATTCACTATTTTGTTTTAGCGTGAGGTTTTTCCCATTTACATCAAAAGAAGTTTCGCTGGAAACGTATAAATTTATATAAATAGCATCGTCTTGCATAGCATAAATATATCCAGGCATAGACGGCAGGAAGCGTGCCACATTGGGTGGACAGCAAGCGCAACCAAACCATTCACTTCGTTCATGTTGTCCATAGGATGCCAGTGGATTCGGATAGAAAAAATGATCGCCGGAAAGTGAAACGCCATCTAAAATATTGTTATACATTGTGCGTTCCAATACATCAATGTACTTGCTATCACCTGTCATCAAAAACATACGGTGGTTCCACTTTGCATTACCAACGCCTGCGCAGGTTTCGCAATAAGCGGTCATATTCGGCAATTCGTAGGCATTGCCGAAAGCCTCTCCACTTCCGGTTGCGCCAATGCCGCCAGTGATGTAATACTTTTTGTCGACGATGTCATGCCATATACGATCAATGGCATTCATATAAGATTCATCGCCTGTAATGGCTGCAACATCTGCCATAGCCGCCCACATATAAGATCCGCGCACGGCATGACCCACGGCCTCACTTTGCTGGGTAACCGGCACGTGCGATTGATCGTATTTTTTTGGATTTCCAACCTCTTCTTTCCCGCGTACGTCCAAAAAAAACTTAGCCTGAACCAGGTAACGATCATCGTTTGTTACTCTATATAATTTAATTAAACCTAACTCCACTTCCTGGTGCCCGGGGTAATTTACAATTTTACCCTCACCAAATTCATCACAGATCAGATCCGCACTTTTGATGGCTATATCAAGGAAAGATCGCTTGCCGGTAGCAGTGAAATGCGCAACAGCAGCCTCAAACATATGTCCGAGATTGTATAACTCATGACTCAACTCGTGTACCAGCTCCCATCGTTGTTCTCCTGCCCAGGGGTGGATGTTTTTACCTATAGTGCGTGTGGTATACAAATAGCCATCGTCCTCTTGTGCCGTAGCAATAAATGCGATGAGGGTATCCATCATTTTTTCCATTTCCTTATCGGGAAATGTTTGGATGGAATAACTGGCAGCCTCAATTATTTTATAAATATCGGTGTCATCAAAAGGATATTCCGTACAAAATTGTCCTTCAATCAGGTTCGAAGCAATTTTAAAATTATCTACACGACCCGTTTTCACGCTTTGCTGATAAGCGATAGGTATGGTGACTTCATGATTGGTTTTAATTTTTGGGGCCCAAAAATCATCCTGAATATGAACACGCGAAAAAGGGACAGGGCTTATGGGATAATCTCTGTTCTGTGCAAGGACGTTGGTTGCCAGAAAACAGAAAATCCAGACCGTATTTTGGATGTATTTGTATTTCATGGATTAATTTAGGTTATACAGAAGCTTTCCATTCAAGGGCACCTCAATATTAAAAATAACGATATCTGCATTTCGATAAAGCGAAAGTCTGATTTTTCATGAAAATAGGTCTTTTTTAGGTAGTATATTCAACCTGTCTGACAATATATTTATCAATATAATGACACCACGTATTCACTTTCCTGACTTTCCATAGCGTATCCCACCTTCGGCACAAGAAAAGAATACTTTCCTAATTAAGGTCTGTCCATAAAGTTGCGAAATGTAGAAAATCTAAAAAGTAAATACCATAAATCCCCTCCACGCTGTTGCTGAAGCTTTAGTGTAGGCTCCCTTGGAGGGGTACTTGCTTTGCCGAAGCAAATACGCAAAGGCGAAGGGCTTTGCGTAGGCAAGGGTGGTATTAAAAAACATATTTGCTTTATTCATTTTTAACCTGACTTGGCGGTAGGCAGCAATACTCAAGGCTTTAGTGAACAACTTATTTCGACAGCGTTCCGTAAACAAATACCTTTCAATCATTTGATCTGTATAAGCTGTGGGACATTAATCTACAGCTCTTTATATTTAAAATTTCATCTTCAATTCCGTATTAGCCCATAAATTACTAACGGATAGTTCAACTGCCTTTTTCAAATCTTCGGTAGCAAGCCCTTTTTTACCAAGCCCCTTATAGCCCAAACCTCTTAAAGTATATGCCAATGATAAGCGGGTATTTTCGTCTTCTCTTTCTCCGAATATGGCGAAGAAATCTGATTCATCGCCTGAAGCTGGATTAAGTTGCTTGTCTCCATTTGCAACCAAGGCATCAAAGATCTCGGTGGCTTTGGTTTTATCTTTTAGTTTGAGAAAACTTAATCCCTGGTAATAGCTCATAAAACCCCTACTTCTACCAGATGTTTCAACTGCTGTGGCTAATTTATAGAAAGCCTCAGCTTCTTTCTTATTTTTAAGAAACTCATGCGCCAGCCCAATAAAATAATTTACCTGAATATCCCTGTTGCCGGATCTGGCACTTCCGGCTTCTTCGTCAGGCACCTGAGCCAATAGAAAGTGATCCAGCGCTTTCTGATAATTCTTATCTGTCAAATACTTTATTCCCAAAGATAATTGTGCGTCAATAATGACCTCCCGTACTCTTGAATTTCCCTCACGATAACTAAATTCCTTGCCTTTCAAATACTCAACCGATTTATCCGGCTGTCCGGCCAGGGTAAGGACCGTTATTTGACGGACAAAAGCATCATCACGCTTTTTAACCATCTCATTATTGCCCTCAAATATTTGTAATCTCTTTTCAAGGGGACTATTATTTAATTCATATAGCTTGTCAAGTTCAGTGTAAAAAATGGCATTTCTATTATCGAAAGAAATAGCTTTTTCATAGTAAGGAATGGCTTTTTGAATATCCTCATAATGACGATAATAACCCCAACCCAGGTTTCGATATGCCATAGCAAATTCAGGTTCATACTGCACTGCATTCTCCCAATAGGCTATCGCGGCTGGAGGTTGCTTGTTGTACAAAATGTTGCCGAGGTAATAATTTGCTTTTCCATCATTTTCATGATATGCTAAAGCTGTTTTCAATACCTTTACCGTTTCAAGGCGATACGGAAAACAATAATCTTCAGAAAGTCCCCGGGCTATATTGAAAAAGTTTTCAGCCTCGGTCCTGTCACCATATTTGTCTTGAATATAACCAAGATAATACTGTACAATAGGATTTCTTCCTTTAAATCGCAACAACACATCTTCGGCTTCACCAAGCATTCCCTCATTAAGATACCCTACTGCCAGTTCCAGGTAATTCTGATCAAAATCCCTCATTTTTTTGGATAATGAAGACAACTCTTTTACTTCTTCCCGGGTATTACCAGCTACTTTTGCAATCAAATAAACTTCATTTCCAACTCTGAAATTAAGGGGATCGATTTTGAGAATATTCGCTAAGGTTTCACTTGCCCCTTTATAATCACCCAGCCTTCTTTGGATAGAAGCTTTCAAGCCGCTTGCACGCGTATTTTTCATATTGACAGAAAGTGATTCGTTTATTTGATGAAGCGCTTTCTCAAAATCGCCTTTTATACACGAAATCTGAGCCAGCTCGTAATAGGCTGCTGAATAATACGCGTAATCCCAGGTGGCACGGTACAGGGTATCAATAGCTGCATCGTAAAGCTCCAGGGCTTTAAGAGTTAATCCCTGGAGATAGAGGACTTCACAGCTTGATGGACGGGTATAATCATGGGTTAAACGCTTTACTGCGCTCGAAAAATAAGTCCGTGCAGCGCTATAATCTCCATTTTTCAGCAGCTGGTTTCCAATAGCAGTGTTGGTTCGTGTATCATTTGGATCGCGTTTTAATGCTTCTCCGTAATAATCCTTTGGATCTTTGTAGAACTGTTCCATCCTGCTACCCGTTAAAAACAATTCTTCGACGGTTGAAATATCTTCGGGCGCCGGAGGCCTGTCTACCACTTCGGGTAGTTTCACCTCACGCTTCCTTTCAATCGCTTGGTATGATATCAGCACTTCATTGGTTTCTGTATCTATCAAAGCAGTAGAAAGGTCGGTGAAATTATAGGTCCCCTCTATTTCAATTAATTCCGTAAATGCTTTTTCCGGAGATATCATCAAATCCTTTTGCTGGATTGTATCCTTTCCATTTTTAAGGATGATTCGGGCATGATCAACTTTTTGGGTTGAATAAAAGCCAAGGAAAACTTTGTTGTCCTCACGCTGCTCCATGTTTACCGCTGCGTTGAGATTGGCATTTTTAAATCCTTCGATATCTTTAACCGGGTACCAGTATTGCTTCCATGTTTTTACTTCGTAAGGCCTGATCCAGGTGTAATCTGGCTGGTTATCAGAAAAAGCTCCTACCATAATTTCTACATAAGGTCCACTGGTCTCCGTTAACCTTCCCTCGGTAGCCTGTCCACGGGGACCTGATCCCCATTCCCAAAGTTTAGCCCCTTTTATGATGTTATGATCTCCAATATGAACCGTTCCACTGTTTTTCCCATGATCGTATCCACCCATAAAATCTTCTTTCAGATCATGTGCAAAAAACGAAGCCGCTTGCTTTACGTTTTTCCACCAGCTAATGTCAACACCCTCTGTATAATCTTGTCCTCGATACACTTCTGTTGAAATGGGCCAACGTGTAAATTCATTTTTTGCATGGAATGTGGCAAATTGAACACTGGGAGGGAATATGGTCTGATAATTTTCATTGGTATGCGTTGCTACGTTTGCCCAATTCAAAAAAGTGCTGGTGTATGGAGTAGGATTATAAATTGTAAGTTCTGCTTCAAAGTAAGACTTCCCGGGAGCAACCGTAATTCCTACTGTCCATCTCATCCTATGCCGAGGTTCGGTTTCACCAATAAATATGGTTTTACTGCCGTCCTCATTTTCCGCTAAGCTATAATCCATAGGAAGAAATGTGGATGCCCTATGGTGATGCAATACGCACCATTCAATCCCTCCTGACACCCATGCGCCTGTCATTCCAATATTTGAAGGTTTCACTACATCGTTTTTGTAAATAAAATTATAATCGTTGGTCTTATCAGTCGCATAATAGATTTTCCCTCCAATATCCGGAGTGATGCATAATTTTATATACTCATTTTCAAGCATTAAAGCTTTCCATGGATGATCTACCTTTTGATTTGAAATTACATCGTTTAATGCATAAGGGTATATGACTTGCCTTGCTCCCTGATAATTTCCCCCGGTATAAAAAATAGGCGCTTTTTCTGCCGGCTCCACCTTGTAAGTTGGAAGTATCCATGATTCTTCAGACATCTTCACTTGAGCAAAAAGACTTCCACCCATGATCAAGGTGAAAAAAATAAACGGGTACACAAATTGCGTATTTCTGATGTGCTTGAATTTCATAATCAACAGGTTTTTAAGTTTTGGGTATTTTATATTAAAAAATAATTAGCGGTATTTCATTCGTTCAAAAATAAAACATTAAACTGGTATTACACAGTATCTTACTCAGTAAAATTCACTTTGTTTAACTTCTATGGATGGGAGAACTTGACATACGCTTAAATTGTTCTTTTTTTATTCAATACAAATGATCTAAGTAAATAAATCATTCAAGGGCACTATCGATGATGCTTTTTCATTTGACTACAAATTTATGATTTAGGCTGACCATTTTCACAAAAACAATTCTCTGCATTTCATTTATAGATTTGAAACACCTACTACCTGTTGAATGCCTACATTGTATTATTCATTCCAGAGATCATACATCATTTCTTCAGCCCAAGAGTTAGCTGAAGGGGATCAAGATTATTTGAGGTTGAATAATAAAAAATGATGATATTAGCATCTTGATTTTTTTAGGAAACTCCAAGATTTATGAATGCCGGGAATAACAATGCGCATACTAATTTATTTTTGCTGGGGCTAATCTTTATCTGCCTTGGATTTAGTACTTCATGTAATAAGACATGGAATTTTGCCGGTAATGGTGAAAATCAAATTTTTACTCTTAAAAAACCATCAAGAACAGGCATAGATTTTAGGAATGACCTCGAAGAGACTACGGATTTGAATATCATCACCTATGAGGATTTTTATAGTGGTGGTGGTGTTGGCATTGGCGATATCAACAACGATGGGCTTTCAGATGTGATCATGACCGGAAATATGGTACAATTCAAGTTGTATTTAAACCAGGAAAATTTAAAGTTTAAGGACATCACTGAGCAAACCGGACTGAAAGTTCGAGGGAATGCCTGGTATACAGGAGTAGCCATGGCAGATGTAAATGCAGATGGATACCTGGATTTTTATATTAGCAAATCGGGTTTGCACGCACCTGATGATCGTCAAAATCTCCTTTATATCAACAATGGAGATCTTACATTTAGTGAACAAGGTAAGCCATGGGGAATAATCATGCTGGTTATGCAGTAAATGCTGCTTTTTTTGATTTTGATAAAGATAACGATCTCGATATGTTCCTTGTAAATCAGGGACCTGAAAAAACAGACCAGGGACGCCCCTCGTTCCTGAGAACTCAAGTGCATAAATACTGTGGTGATCGTTTGTATGAAAACATTGGAAACAGGTTTGAAGACATTACGTATAAAGCCGGGATCTGGAGTTCTGACATTGGCTTCGGCCATGGTGTTTCTGTCGGCGATCTCAATGGAGATGGCTGGGAAGATATTTTCGTTAGCAATGACTTTTTTGAATACGACTATGTGTACTTCAACAATGGAGATAAGACATTTACAGAACGTGTACATGAATCGATGAAACACATTTCCTTTTATTCTATGGGAAATGATATGGCAGATTTTAACAACGACGGATTTCTGGATATTGTAGTAGTTGATATGGTTGCCGAAGATCACTATCGAAATAAATCAAATCTCGGAGGGATGAAACCGTATAAATTCTGGTCTTCGGTAAACAAGGGATTGCATCATCAATACATGAACAATGTACTGCACATGAATAATGGGGACGGTACATTTAGCGAAGTTGGGCAAATGGCAAACATTTCAAATACAGATTGGAGCTGGGCCTCCCTGATTGTGGATTTTAACAACGATGGCCAGAAAGACATTTTTGTGACCAATGGGCTTGGAAAGGATATCCGCAACACTGATTTCGCTAAGGTATATGCTGAAATGGTTCGCGAGTACTACAATATATTCACAAAAAAAGAATATGACTTTTTATTAAATGCTATGCCTTCCGTAAAAGTCAAAAACTATATGTACAAAAATAACGGCGACCTGACTTTTACTAATATGGCTGAAGCGTGGGGAACAGGACAACCTTCCTTTTCAAATGGAGCTGCCTACGGAGATTTAGACAATGATGGCGACCTTGATCTCATTGTAAATAATATAAATGATTTTGCTTTTGTCTATGAGAATCAATCCGACAAGTTTGGTGAAAGTTCATTTTTAAAAATCAAATTTAGTGGGCCCAACCTAAATCCTTTCGGTATAGGTGCAAAGGTCAGCGTCAGTCATGGGAATGGCACACAATTACAGCAACTTTATCTTACAAGAGGGTATCGATCCAGCATGGAACCCAGCATGATTTTTGGATTGGGAGCTGATTCTATTGTAAAGGTACTGGACGTGAAATGGCCTGATGGAAAGTCTCAAATTTTGAAAAACGTACGTGCAAATCAAGAGTTAATGATTGAGTATAATGATGCAAACTTTGCGAAAGATATTGAGAATGTAGAAAATCCAGTTTTTTTGGATATTACAAAGAAATCAGCAATAGAGCATAAACATATCGAAAACGATTATAATGATTTTGTCAACGAGCCAATGCTTCCTCATAAAATGTCTTCATTTGGACCAAGTATGGCAGTTTCGGACGTCAACGGAGATGGATTGGAAGATTTCTTTGTCGGTGGTTCTACAGGATATGCAGGACATTTATTTCTTCAAAACCAAGAGGGCAGCTTTGATGAAAAATTTAATCCCTCATGGAATGAAGAAAAAATGTATGAGGATATGGGAACCTTGTTTTTTGACGTTGACTCCGATGGTGATCAGGATTTATATGTGGTGAGTGGTGGCAGTGAATATGAAGAAGGAGATTCGCTGTATCAAGATCGCTTTTATTATAATGATGGCAGTGCAAATTTTATAAGATCCGTGGGCGTATTGCCGGAAATCATTTCCAGCGGTTCCAAAGCTGTACCTTGTGATTTTGATCTGGATGGAGACATCGATTTATTTGTTGGCGGGCGACTGGTTCCAGGCAAGTATCCTAGACCTGCCGACAGTTATTTATTGAAAAATGAAGCGGGTGTCCTAATAGACATTACTGATGCTGTAGCACATGAGCTTAGAAAAGTTGGCATGGTTACTTCGGCAATATGGATGGATTATGATAATGATAAAGATGAAGACCTGATCGTCTGTGGGGAATGGATGCCTGTTACTATATTCAGGAATGACGCTGGTACATTCAACAAAGTTGCTGAAGATAATGGGCTGGAAAACTCTGCTGGATGGTGGTTTAGCTTGGCTCAGGGTGATTTTGATGAAGATGGTGACCCTGATATAATCGCCGGGAATCTTGGATGGAATTATGAGTACAAAGCATCAATAATCAAACCTTTTGAAATCTATAGCCATGATTTTTCTGGTAATAATAAACTTGATATCGTTCTTGGATATTATGAGAATAGTGTTCTATATCCATTTCATGATAGAGGTAAATCCATGGGACAGGTTCCACAGATAACTGAATCTTTTGAAACATATAATGATTTTGCCGGGGCAACTCTTGAGGAAATATATGGTAAAAAGGCATTGGATAGCGCGTTGAATTATAAGGCAAAAACATTTACAAGCAGTTACATAGAAAACACGGGCAATGGGAATTTTGTTATTACGCCATTAAATAGTCTTGCGCAGATAGCCCCCACCAATTCAATTCTGGTTAAGGATATTAATCAAGATCAGCATCTGGATATCATAATAGCAGGGAACTTGTATGCAACGGAGGTGGAAACAATACGAGCTGACGCCGGAATTGGTTTGTATTTGGAGGGTGATGGAAATGGCAATTTTAGTCCCGTGCCCTATTATAACAGTGGATTATATGCAGATGGAGATGTGAAAGATATGAAATTAATCCATACCATAGATGGCCCGATGCTACTTGTGGCTTCCAATAATGATCACACCAGGATGATTAAGATTGGTACAAAAGATTAGTCAGAAATATACTTATTTAAATAATCAATATTCTACTCATAATTAAGAACAAAAAAAGGGTGTATTGAAAATTCAACACACCCTTTAAAAAATTAAATTATTTTCTTTTAGTCACCAGATTTTAAATTTTCGTTAGCCAAAGTTTCACTAACCGGCAAAGGCGCATAATAGGTAATTGGCCCCAGGGGTTGCAAATCATCAGGATCTTTCTTAGCGACGACTTCTTCAACTTTTTGTAGTCTTACCAAATCAAACCATCTGCAATACTCACCTGCAAATTCCCAGGCTTTTTCCTGAACAATCTGATCTTGAGTAAGAGATGTGTAATCTACTGACGCATCAGGCGTATCTAGTGGTAATCCATGAGCCCTTCTTACAATTTTGTTAACTGCCTCAAGAGCCGATGCATCCTGATCATTTCCGGAATCCATTACTTTTGCTTCCGCATAAACAAAGTAAATCTCAGCCATACGTTCCAAAGTAAGCGACAACACATTTTCATGTGTAAATCTGTCGCCTTGCATTTTTTTGTAATATGGTCTGCCAGTAGAAAATTGCTGCCATGGTGTACCATCTGACAACTCAGTCTGGAAGGTAATGTCCTTTCTTAGTTGATCAGGAAATTCATTAAAGAATGTCAATTCAGAAAAATAATCATCCCATTGCGCACCTTCATCAGAAGGTCTTGCTGCTGAACCCAGATCTGTATTAAATGTGAACCATTCTGTACCAGCAAAATTCAAGGCAAAAACTTCTTCCTTATTACCATCATTGTTTACAGTTGCACTAGGCCACAAATCAATAAAATTATCCATAAGGCCTAAATTATAATCATCCTGGTTTTGGATAACTTCACCTGCAGTTTGTGTTGCAAGCGCATATTTGTCTGTTTGATTTAGAGGCCAGCCAGCCATATGCAAATAAACCTTTGCTTTTATTGCCTTAGCCGTTCCTGCGCTTGCTCTACCTGGTTGAGGTTTTGTATTACCCATCAAACTAATACCCATATCCAGATCACTAAGGATTTGATTATAAATATCCTGTTCAGAACTTGCCTCAATTTCAAGCACTTCCGGATCAAATACGTGTGTTTGCAACACTAATGGAGCTTTACCCCAAAGTCTTACAATCCAGAAATAATTGTAGGCGCGCATAAAGAAAGCCTCACCGGCAATGTGATTAATCACTGACTCATCACCTGTTGCCGTTTCATAGTTAGCAATTATGTTGTTGCAGCCCTGAATGGACTTATAACTACCACTCCAAATAAATGGTAGTCGCTCATTTTGAGCCGAAACTTTATACTGATCAAACTCTCTTAATGAAGCTTTGTTAGAAGCCTTATGTGTAGTTAAATCGTCACTACCCATCACGATAGCATGAGTGGCAGCAGAACCAAAACCAGTTATCCAGGTTTTTGTCAGCGGGCCGTATACACCGACTAGGGCCGAAGTAAGTCCACTTTCATTGCCTAATCCACCTCCTTCAGGGGTGAGCTGTGCTGATAAATCTTCCTCAAGAAACTCACTGCAAGAAAATAAAGCTACCAGCAGAAATATAATTATTGATAGATTTTTCATTATTTAAATTTTTTATTTTTTTAAAAGATAAAATTAATACCCAGTGTCCATGTTTTGGAGTTTGGATAAGAAGCCGCATCTCCACCGCTTCTGTCACCCTCTCCATTATTTGAGTAAGCTTCAGGATCAAGACCTTTATAATCAGTCAGGGTCCAGATATTGGTTCCTGCGATCATAAATTGTGCCCCTATACCTTTAATCAAATCTTCAGGTAAAGTATAAGTTAAACTAATATTCTTCAACCTGATGAAGTCACCACTTTCTACAAATCTTGAGGATTGGATATTATTAACATTTGATGGATTAAACGCTGGAATATCACTGCCTTCATTTGAGTTTGCTACCCAACGATCCAATATATCAACATGCATTGCCTCTCGAGCATCCGCATTTGGCATGATACCGGTCGCATACCCAAAATTCCATTTGTCATATCCACTTATGCTCATAAAGAACAGGTTCAATGAAAAATTACTTAATTCAAGTGTATTATTCCACCCGAAAATTCTTTCAGGAGTCCCCGAACCAACAACCATATAGTCATCACCATTAATACTACCATCATCATTCAGGTCTTCATACCTGGAATCTCCTGGTACGTTTCCATATCTGGATGCTTCACTTTCCTGACCCGTTTTCCAGGTGCCTAAGTAATTCAATCCCCAGTAGCTGGAAAGTGGGGATCCAGGCATAACTACAAGCTCGTTATTGCCGGATAATCCTGCCCCAACATTCCCGGGATAAAAAATAGCATCCCGATCTCCGATGTTTACGACTTCATTCTGCATGAACGTAGCATTAAATGTTGTGTGCCACCTAAAATTTCCTTTATCAATGACAGTACTGTTTAGGCTAAACTCAAATCCCTTGTTTTGTACTTCGCCCACGTTATTGGAAATATTTCCTCCTCCTGCGTATTGCGGGAGTGGTTCATTAAGCAATAAGTCAGTAGTATTTTTAACAAAATAATCCGCTGTCAAACCCAACCTTCCATTTAAAATTTGCATGTCGAAACCTATGTTCGTTTGAGAAGTTGTTTCCCAACGAAGGTTTGGATTTCCAGGATCGCCAACTACAATACCCGGCAACATGGTTCCATTTTCAAACGCACCTGCCGCTTCAAAATTACCAGTATTAAAGGTAGTTACAGTTCCAAACACACCTATTGCCTGGCTACCGGTTTCTCCCCAACTACCACGAATCTTCAGGTCATCGAAGAACCCTCCATGGAGGAAGCCCTCCTCAGAAAGTCTCCACCCCACTCCTACGGATGGGAAGGTACTGTACTGATTGTCTCCTCTAAATTTTGAAGATCCATCCGACCTGATAGATCCAGTAATTAAATACTTGTTCTTATACTCGTAATTTACTCTACCTATATAGGAACGTATCGATTCTTTTTGCTTATAAGCATAAGATGACGAACTTCCTGCCAAGGTAAGATTGTCATACTTGAGGCCTGGATAAAGTAAGTTTTGAGCATTGGAGCCAGATAAATCAATCTGTCTTACCTGATTCTCAAAAACGCCTGTGACAGTCAATTTATGAGCATCTGCAAATGTCTTGCTATACGTAAGATTGTTGGTGTTTTGCAAGAATATACCTTCTTCTGACTCTCTCCAGGCATTAGGATTACCATTATACAGATTTTGATTAAATCCTTTTTTCTGATTATTATAATAGTTGAAACCAAGAGCAACATCAAAACTAAGCCCATCAATAATTTCATATCTTAAAGATGCGTTTGCAAAGAATGTACTAATCTCCCTGATATTGTCGTTGTTGGCCAATTCAACAGGATTGTCCTTTATCGAAGAAATAGGATCACGCAAGGTATAATTACCATTTTCATCATATACCGGTGTTGTAGGAGCCCAGGTAAGTGGCCCAGCCAACGGTCCACCTGTAGTACCACTACCAATACCACCAATAGTACCACCTTCAACGTTATTGGTAATCCTTCTATTGAAATTCAATTTTATATCTGTAGTGACTTTGTCGGAGAGCTTTGCATTTACATTCGTTCTTAAGGCATATCTTGTGTAACCAGAATTTATTACAATACCATCCTGATCATAGTAATTACCGGATATATAGTATTTAATGGCATCTGTTCCGCCGGAATAATCCAGCTGGTATTCCTGTCCTGTAGCTGTTCCATATAATGCATCCTGCCAATCTGTTCCACCATTTTGCTTGTAAAAAGCAATTTCTTCAGCCGTATATTTGGGTGTCGTACCCATATCAGCTGCTCTTTGATTTACAACTTCAGCAAATGTTCCTGCATCTAACAAATCCCAATCGTTGATCACATTAGAAGTAGAAAATCTCGCAGTCAATGATAATTTTGGTTTACCAGTTTCGCCATTTTTAGTTGTAATAAGCACCACTCCATTCGAACCACGGCTACCATAAATTGCAGTAGCCGAAGCATCTTTTAATACCTGAATAGATTCGATATCCGCCGGATTAACAATGTTAAAGTCCGCACCAACAAATCCATCGATAACATATAATGGATCGTTATTTCCAGTAATTGAATTTGCTCCTCTTACTCGAATCGAAACGGTTCCACCAGGAGCTCCAGAGCTGTTAGTTACAACAACACCTGCAGTTCTTCCTTGTAATGCCTGATCCACTCTTGTTACTGGATGAGCTTTAAAATCTTCTGAATTCACAGTCCCAATAGCACCCGTTACATCTTTCTTCTCCTGAGTTCCATAACCCACTACGATAATTTCAGAAAGAGTTGTAATATCTGCAGCTAAAGTGATATCAATGACGCTTTGTGAGCCAACTACTATTTTCTCAGAGACATATCCAACTGAGCTAAATACTAATATTGACTCATTGTCAGGAACTCCAAGCGCATAGTTTCCTTCCACATCAGTAACTGTACCCTGGTTAGTTTCTTTTACAATAACATTAACACCAGGCAGGCCTTCGCCATCATCCGATGAAGTTACTTTGCCAGTAATACTAATCCCTTGAATGATAACTTGGATAACATCCTCAACCTCGGTATTTTTTACTTTTTTGGATATATGAATTGTATTATTTATTTGTTTGAATTTCAAATCAGCCTGCTTTGAGACTTCCAGCAATACATCGGCCACACTCACGTCTTTAAAACTTGCTGAAATGCGAACGTGGCTATTGATGTCTTCCGCCTGATAGGCAAATTTATAATCCGTTTCAAATTCAATTTCATTAAATACTTTGATTAAAGTTGCATTGTCGAATTGCAATGCCACGGATACTTTTCTAACACTCATTATATCCTGAGCATTCAGGCTAGCTGCATAAACAGTGCTGAGTACCAAACAGTTGATAATAAATGCGTGTAACGTTTTCCTAGACATATAATAAATTATTTGTCGTATAGTTTTTAAATTCATAATTTTAAGGAATTAATGATTAGAAAATTAAGTGATTTTCAGCCTATGCGATGTACCAGCATCCATAGGCTCTTTTTTTGAATATATATTTGCTTACCCCATAGGCATGTTAATTGATTTGTTTAAAATTTATTTCTACAATATCGCCATCGATCGAAAAATCAAAATATTGGACAAAAGCGATGCCTTGTAATACTTCTTGCAACGTATGGTTATCATATTTTGCTGTGTAATGAAAATCTTCCTCCAGGCTATCAGTTGCATTAATCGTAACACCATACCAATCTTCCAGTATTTTTATCATTTCTGCAAATGATGCATTGTTAAAAACAAGGACTCCATCTTTCCAAGCTATCCTATCCAGGTTGTCAAATTTGTTTACTTCAATTGTTTTTGATTTTTTAGCTATGGCTACTTCATATGGATTTAGATTAACCGTCTGCCCTCTTTTATTTCTAACAGCAACTCTCCCGCTTATAAGTGAAACCTCAACACGTTCTTCCGACATGTTTTTTATATTGAAACTTGTTCCAAGAACCGTAGTACTTATGTCACCAGAAACGACAATAAATTGTTTTAACGAATCCTTTGCCACCTCAAAAAACGCCTCTCCTTCCAACCTGATATTTCTCTCATTGCCATTAAAAGGCAGTTCAAAATAAATTTTACTATTTGAGTTAAGTATTACTTTTGATCCATCTGGTAAATTGGTAGTAAGTTTTTGTCCTTTGTGTGTTGATTTTTCAATGAAGCTGGTTGCAACATTTGGAGTTGTACCAGGTATATTATTTAAAATAAAAAATATGGCTGCAAGAAATGACATAATAATAAACAATACAGCTGCTCGCTTTATCCATGGACTCCAAAGGGTTCCTATGGAAGAATCCTGATTTTCTAATAAAATGATATTGTCATCGATGATATCTTTAAGATACTTAATCCTTTCTTTTGATACCTTTTCGGATTTGAAATTATTAGAAAGGATGATGTTTCTTATTTGTTCAACCAGATCCTTCTTGTCAGGATTATTTGCCAACCATGCTGTCCACTTATTGTCATTATTGGAATAAACCCACATTATAAAAGACTCATCTGCTATAAGCTTTTGAAGTAATTTTTTGCTTTGATTCATTTATCTACTCTGAATATCAACTGATAAAATTTGAGTGTTATATAAGCTAAATACAGCGGTAGAAATAATTACCCCATCAATTTTTGTTTTTTTTAAAATAAATTGTGATTGATGCTAAAAAAATAAAAATATTTTAATGAAATCTGATCTTAAGCTATTAATTGCTCTTCCCATTAGTTTGTAGATAGCTTTGATTTCCACCTTCATTATCTGGGCGATTTCCGCATAAGAAAGCTGTTCGTAAAATTTTAAAAAAATAACCTCTTTTTGTTTTGGTGTAAGTTTAGCCAAGGTATTTTTTAGCTGGTCAATATTTGCGGCATTGCTTTCATCCTGAATATTTTTATCTTCAAACGAATACTCCAAAAAGAAATCACTTATCTGATCAATATTGAAACTCCTTTTTTCTTTGCTAATTAACCTTATTACTCGCCTTTTTAGGGCAATAAACAAGTACGGTTTTATTTGATTTGTGCTACCTAGTTTTTTTCGCTTAATCCAAAGATCAGTAAATAAATCCTGAATACAATCCTCGACGATCTGCTCGCTATGGCTAAATCTTTTTCCATAATTAAACAATATGTTGACGTATTTATAATATATCTCATCAAAGGCATCCCGGTTGCCATGCCTCAGTTTATTCCATAATATATTGTCACTATTTTTCAAAAAATGAGCGGATAAATTCCAAAACTAGCAAAATTCTACACTTTTCCTCCTATGTTTACCTCTTTATGATTTATTATGAGTTTTGATAGATAAGCATCCCGTTCAGAATGAGAATCCTCTATGCTGTCAGGAAAGAAGGCAGTAATTCCATTGTGACCACCAAAATATATTTCACCTTCACCAGATTGATAGTATGAATCCCAGATAAATGTATTTGATTGAATTCCATCAGACTCGTGATAGTTTAAAAATCGCTCTGTTTTTGGATCAAATTTTCCTTTCCCATTAAGAGAACTTATCCATAAAAATCCTTGATTATCTTCTGCAATCGCAAATACCGAATTGGAAGGAGCTCCTCTGGATTCATCATAGCTTGTAAAGGTAGGTCTATCCTTTTCGAATGTCATTTTCACAAGCCCACTATTCCTGATTGCAAGCCAAAACACGTTTTTAGATTCTTGTGTTACCAACTGAATATTGATTGATTTTAGGATTGGATCCTGATTTAATTGATCTCCATAGTGAATAATTTTTTCATTTTTCTTATTATAAATTTATCTTGGAATGTGCAGTGGAGAACAAACAACATCGGTTGGTGCGGTCTCGCTGGTATTGGAGCAAATCATGAACCTGAAGTTATCATAAATCATTAATTTTAAAAGATAATTCTCCAGGTTAACGCACCATTACCATTCTTCTTATTTTATGCACATCAAAAAGTTCTTTGTTGACGTTGCGGAACACTCCGTCCACATTCTTTAAACTCTTCCAATTTCTTTTTTAAGCTTTGTACTATCTCAGGATATCTGCTATAGAGATTTATCGTTTCACCCGGATCAGTTTCAAGGTTATACAGTTGTCCGGGAGCATCAGGGTCGGTGTCCTCCAGTTTATACCGGTTCATTCCCCATTCCCCTTCCATATCGTAATTATTACCTCCGGATCCCTTGTGGTCGAGGTACTTCCAATGCCCTTCCCGGATCGACATAGCCAGGGAAATAGTCTGTTCCAACATATATTTCCGAACCGGTTTGTTGCCCTGTGTACCCAAAAGCACCGACAACATGCTGTAGCTGTCTTCTGCAGCATTGTCCGGAAGTTGCGCTCCAACGATTTCTGCGCAAGTTGCCATCACATCAGTGAGGTTTGTAAGCTGATTGCTGGTTGAATTTGCCTTTATTTTTCCGGGCCATCTCACTATGAACGGAGTCCGATGTCCACCTTCCCACTGGTCTCGTTTCACACCCCTCCATGGTCTGGCACCATCGTGGTTATACGTTTTTCGCATATCAATCACCGTAGGAACTTCCGGTCCATTGTCGCTTGCAAAAATCACTATGGTATTTTCCGCCACGTCAAGCCGCTCCAGGGTATTCATCAACGCACCTACTACGTAGTCCATCTCAAAAATAAAATCGCCATGCGGACCTGCATCAGTCTTCCCCTTAAACCTGTCGGCTGCAAATGAAGGCAGGTGAACCGCCTGCATGGAATGATAGAGAAAAAATGGCTCATCAGGAGTGTTCTTTACATGCTGCTCAAGGAACTCCCTACTCTTTTCAAGAAAAACCAGATCGACTTCTTCGTGGTTGAAATTGTCAGCTACCATGCCTCGGCGACAGTCGTTTCCATACAGATGTTTCGGAAGTTTACTCTTATCCAAAAGACGGGTAGGCGGAACTGGAATGCGGTCGCCGTCGATATACGCATAAAGCCAGTCTGTGGTTGGGCAGCAGGCCGTCCCGAAGAATTTGTCAAAACCACGATGAACCGGGCCATCTGGAATTGGGTGTGCGTAATCGATCTTATTAACCCCCTCCACACCTCTTTCCTTTATAATTTCACCGTCCTTGTCGAAAAAGGTCATACCAATATGCCACTTACCAATACATGCCGTGACATACCCCTTATTACGAAGCATTTTCGGAAGTGTCAACCGGTCTTTATTAATCAGGCACGGACCGCCAATGCCGCTAAAAACCCCTCTCATACCTGTACGAAAAGCCATTTGTCCGGTGAGGATACTGTATCGTGTAGGCGTGCAAACGGTCGAGGGGCTGTGAGCATCTGTGAATCTCATGCCCTGCATGGCCAATTTATCAAGATTTGGTGTCAATACCTTTGATTTGGGATTGTAGCAAGCTACATCACCGTAACCAAGATCGTCAGCGAGGATGAAAAGGATATTAGGAAGTTGGTCTGTTTCCTTTTCATTTTGAGAACAGGATAACACAATAACAAATATTAAGGATGTTAGAGCGACAGTTCCAAAGATGTTAAGTTTGTTCATGGATCTTTCGGTTGATATTGAAGATATTCCATTTAATTAATTTAATAAGCAGATCATTTAACGATATAAAACAAGTTCCTTCTTTTGGTAAGGTTTTGGGTAGCATGTAAGGTAGGCGGTGGGTGTAAATTTTGTTTCGCCACCTTTTATTCCCAAAACAATAATTTCCATTTTCTTCCATTGCTTTGGTAAGAGGAACATAGTAGGTATAATGTGACTTTGCTTCATAGCTGATATCATCACTTAATCCCGTTTCTTCTCCCACGGTGATATTTACTTCATCATATGAATCCATATTTTTGTGATTCGCAAATATTTCCTCAGCTAGCTCAGTCTTCGTTTCATCTACTCGAATCTTGATGTTTTTTGCCCAACAAAACCCTTTCAGCCAAATAGCTGTTCCTCTACTTGTTCCAGAGACTTACCTTTTGTTTCGGGAAGAAATAGAGCCATCACGATAAAGCCCACCATACAAATCAATGCATATAACCAGAAATTTAAGGGCCATCCCAGGCTTTCATTGATTTTTGGAAATGAGAACGTTAGTGAGAAATTACCAATCCAGATTGTGCCGGCAACAAGAGACATGGCAGTGCCACGTATACGATTCGGAAAAATTTCAGATAAAATAACCCACATGACCGGAGCAAGTGTGAAGGAGTATACAGCTACACTAATCAGAGTTAAAACGATAATAGGAATTCCTATTGATCCGATATAAAAAAAATATCCTTCAATACTATAAATGATGGCTAATGATCCGGCACCAAAGAGCATTAAAGCCTTCCGTCCAATTTTATCTACTGTAAAAACGGTGATTACCACTGAAATTACCATAACAGAACCAATTACTACGATTTGCAACATCATTTGCTTCATATTATAGCCGGCAGCCTTAAAGATGTCAGCGGCATAATAGAATACCACATTCATCCCGCACCATTGCTGAAAAATGGTGATAAACATACCCAGCAAAATGATTTTAAACAGCCGGCCTTTAAACAACTCGCTAAAATGGACCTTGCCAACTTCGTCTTTTGAAATGGTATTTTTGATCAAGCTTACTTCCGTTTCGGCATAACTTTCACCACCTATTTTTTTCAAAATTTCCCCAGCTTTTAAAACCTGTCCGTTTTTTACCAGCCATCGGACACTTTCCGGTATCAAGATCATCAGCAAAAAAAACAAGATAGCAGGAAATACCTGCAAGCCAAACATCCATCTCCATCCAATTTGCCCGTTCCAGCTTTGCCGGATGATCTCGGCAGTTGCATTTGCCGGCATTTCAGTGTCCATAAGTGAGATTCTCCAATTGGCCACTTGAGCAGCTAAAATCCCCATATTGATCATTAATTGGTTGATTGACACAAATTTGCCACGCAAATGTGCGGGCGACATTTCAGCAATATACACCGGTGCAAGGTTCAAAGCGATACCAATTCCAAAACCACCAAATATCCTGAAAAAATTATACATGTTAAAACTTGTTGCCAAAGCTGTCCCAATTGCGCCACCTGCAAACAGGATCCCAGATAGGATTAACAAACGTCGCCTGCCATATTTATCACTGAAAATAAAACAGAAAATTGCCCCTAAGAAGCACCCAATCAATGCAGAACTGGTACCCCAGCCTTTCATGTATGGAGTGGTTATGTTAAAATATGGTTCATAAAACGGCTTGGCACCCCCTACCACAACCCAGTCGTAACCAAACAGAAATCCCCCCATCGCCACAGCCAGGCTAATAAGCCATATAAATCCGGTATTGTATTTTATTTTTCCTGTCATTTCAGTCATTTGGAATTGATTGCTTTAAATAATACTTCAATATTTGCAGGCGGAATGTCGGGCAAAATTGCTTCGTGGCTTGGAGAAAGTACCAGGCCAGTCGGAAAAGTCTCCCTGAGCCCTGCAACTTCCGAACGGATTTCATCAGCAGTTCCTTTTACCAATAAATGTTGGACATCCACACCACCGACAAACGAGACCTGGGTTCCAAAATTTTCTTTCAGCCTTATGGAGTCCATATTCTTTGCCATTGCCTGAATCGGATGAATGGCATCCACTCCAATCTTAATCAGGTCGGGGATAATATCAAAAACGGATCCGCAGGAATGGTAAATTACTTTTACCCCATAGCTATGTGCCTGATCTATCAACATAGCTGCACTTGGCAAAACAAACTCTCTTAAATCTTCACAGGATACGATTAACCCTGTTTGACCACCGACATCATCGCCGATAAGTACTGCATCGAGATAACCTTTGGTGGCTTCAAAAAAGATTTCGTTGGCCTTGAGGTAAAATTCAAGTATCCGTTTTGTAACAGCCTTTACCATCTCAGGAGCAAGCAACATCTGTATCATGGCATTTTCCATCCCGAAAGCAGCACAGGTATCCTGAAACTGGCACGACCATAAGTCTCCCATTATAGCCCTGTCCCGTGGAGCTGATTTTACCCGTCTGCGACATTCTTCACGGTCAATATGTTTTGACGGTTCCGGCCAATTAAATTTATCTACCAGTGAAAGATCAGTGATATCTTCAAAAAAACCCGGGGAATTCAATGTCCTGAGTTCATCAGTTCTGGAATCCCCTTTTTTTGCGAATGGAAAAGCTTCCCAGATTGCTTTCCCTACCGAAGAACTATAGGGGACGTCGATAGGATAAAGATCATCGTCTATTATCACCCTTAATTCGTCAAGAGTAGATACTTTAAAATGCTTTAATAAACCCGGAATGGCATTTTTGTTCGGAAGTCCAAGCCACGAAGCAGGCCTGTCAACAGGCCTACGTTCTATGGTAGCGTAAAATCGTTCTTTATGTGTCATTTTTGCTTTAATCATTTTATTTCCTCCTAAATTGCTCGTTAAACTTTGACATAAATATCTGATTTTCAATTAATAAATGTTGTAATATTTATTTAAGTCCCATTGACATACTTCGTTTTATGCTTGTTAATATTAATCCAGTTTCCCAAGCTCTGGATTCTCCGGCCCAAAGTGTTTAAGCATCACAATAGGGTCCGTTTTTGATGGATTGGTAATAGTAAGCCCTTCAGTTGCTGCTTGCTCACTTACAAAATATTCATCATGGGTCAATTCGCCATAGCGTATCAAAGCAGGGGTTTCAATGTCCCATATCCCCATTTTGCCATGTCCCTGCATCATAATCATTCCGTAAGCTGCAGCATCTTTTATGGTTACCGTTGCCCCAGGTAAAACGGTTAGTTCTTTGGCGCTAAAGTCATTTGACTTGTAACAGATCCAATTTTCAACATACCCCCCGGCTTTCATCTCTTCAACAGCTTTCACTGGCTTTGGTCGCATAAACCTATTTTCCATGAAGTTGGGGTCAACATTTAATTCCCAGTCAATTACATCAATCAGATGATCATAATTGCCAATCTTTTCTTGTGGAGTATCTTTCCAAAGTAACTCTTCGGGTACTATTGCATCCCCAACCAGCGATTGATACATAGCGTAAACATCGGATGCTCTCTGAGGTTCGTAAGTGCAAAGGCTTCCTGGGGCATGAAGAACCCCGGGAGGAACATCCCAGCCGGTGCCGGGTTCGAGGCGATAAGCTTTTGAAATGTTAGTGATCTCATTATCTCCTTTGGCGTAGTTCATCAGGCACTCTTTAACCTGCTCTTTGGTAGTTCCTGGCTCAAATCCAAAAAAAGTATAGGGAAAATCCCCCCCATGGTTATTTAATTGAGTAGGGAAAAAATAAGCTTCGGGCTTGCCAACCTGCCCGGTTAGTTGGGCGTGTTCCTGTCTGTGGTGAACATGATGAGGTAATGCCCCCTTGTTATCGAAAAACTTTGAGTACATGGGCCAGCACTCGTATTCACTCCACAAACGGTCTCCTATCAGTGAACCTTTCAGTTCGCCAACGGCATCTCTCAGTAGTATTTGCTCTTCATTTGTTCCATCATCAAAGATAACTGCACTCAACCCTTCGTTTTCGCCCGTCAAAGGACCATTATCTGCCGGTGTTGAAGAAGCAAGCCATCGTTCATCAATTCCTCCTCTTTCACCCCCAAGAGCATAATAGTCGTCGGGATGTAGCTTTATTCTTCTTCCTGGCACACAAAATGAGCGTGGTACCCAGGTTGGAGCTAAACGTAAGATTCCTTCTCCTTGTTCTAATGCCTTTTTTGCAATATTTATTTTATTCATACTATTTTTATTTAGGTGTTATTTTAAAACTGCCTGAAGTTGTATTTTTTTTTCAAGGCCATCACTTCATCCAAAGACCTGACCCCGGAGACCCCATCCACTTCCGATAAGCTGGCTGCGGCACAACAAGTTGCCAGTCGCATAGAATCTTCCAAAGGCCATTCTTCATGTATTCCATAAAGCACACCCGCACAAAAAGCATCACCAGCACCTGCACCACCGGCAATATATGTATCGGGCAATTTCAATGATCCCACTTTTATTAAAGTCCCATCAGCAAGTATTCCAAAGGAACCTTCAGGCATATGAATTACGATGTGTTCCATTGTACCCATCTTTGCCAAAATTTCTACTGCTTCCTTGAGACCTGTTAATGACAGAGAACCATCTTCCCGACGAACTTCACGATTTGCAATTTTTCCAGCTTCAATTTCGTTTATTATCAGATAATCGACATACTTCAGCGCAGGCGGAACGATGGTATTAAAACGTTCCCCATCCTCACTTACCACATCTAAACTCGTCTTAATTCCCTGTAGTTGGAGACTTCGTAATAAAGATGCTGCCACGGTTCCGAATTCGTCATCCACTTTATCCATGCTATCAAGAAGCAATAAATAACCTAAGTGAAAAATTCTACAATCAAGAGTTTCAACCGGAACATGCGTAGGATTAAATTGTGCATTAGCACCTCGTGAATGAAAAAAAGTGCGATCTCCGGATTTTTGTTCCGTCATTACATCGGTGTAAGAGGTCACTGTTGAGTCCAGCGCAGTTAAATACGTAATATCGATGGGTAATTCTCCAAAATAATTCTTGATGTAAGCCCCATCCCGATCATTTCCTACCACACCTATACCAGCTAAAGGGAATGAGGCCTTCAGTTGCGCTAAATCCTGAAGTACATTTGCCGGTGCCCCGGCAATGGCATATGATTCATTAAAAATGTTTGCTAACATTCCCCGGGAAGGTAAAGTATCAATAACCTTCAGCCGGTCAACGATCCAGTTCCCGGCACAGGCAATTCCTTTTCTTTTTTGATTTGTCATATTTGTTTTTTCTATAAGATTCAACCTCCCAGTTCTCAATAAATACTGTGGCTCTATAGCTCATATAATTAATTCCACCACCTTTATCTGGGATTTCCCATACAACATTATAAATATATCTTAGCTCAGCTATCCCGATACATCAGGATTAAGCCTCATTTTCAGTAGAATATCAAACATGCGCAGATCACTTGATGCGATATATCTTCGTCTCAAAAGCGTCCAGCTCAATGTCGATCTGGTCAACGTCTTGGGCGATCTCACGCTTCGAGAAACATTCCACCACAGTTGAGCGCGATGGCAGTTTGATAGAGCGCTTGCCGGCGGCCTTGGCGTGTATCCCCAGGTACCGCCTGCCCACATAGATGGGATCGTTCGACTCGGACCAGACGTGCACACCAGCCAGCTGTGCGATGGTTCGTATCACTTCCGGTGATAGTTTAGGTGCCGCGCTGTAGACCGAGGTCCAATCGGGAAAACGTTTCACAGACAACCCCACCTTACCGGCAACAGCGGCCGGAGATGTGAGATGGCCAAGCACTTCCGCAGTTTCATCGTCCGAGTAGAGCACCGGACCGAACGCCTCGTCGCTGCCGTACTTGGGACCTAAGCCGGCCTTGGGCTGTACCGTGATGACACCGGACACTTTCTTCATGCCCAGATCTATCCCGCACAGCTCTTCGGCGTTGCTCAGGGCGAGCGTATCTCCAATGATACCCTGTGCCCAGACAAAAGCCAGCACTCGACCGTCGCCTTTTAAGTTGGCATCGATCCAGGCTCGCCGTTCGGCGTCCATAGAAATTGCGCAAAGGAACAGATACGCCTTGTAGCGAGGCATGTCTGGGTGGTCCAGGTCGCTGTCGAGGAATACGTCGAACTTGACCCCGCTTCGATTGAGGAACTCGCGTTGGAGATAGACAAGCGAGCGCAGCGGTTGCCGCGAGAGTCCTATATGCGCCGCGATGTCGTCGCTGACGATCACGGCGATGCCGTCTCCGTCCAATCCACGCTCAAGCTTACCGGCCTCGGCGTCGATCTCAGCCATCTGCTTGACGCCCTCCATCATCTTCTTGTTATTCATCCGATCCCCATAGCTGAAACAGTACCAGTACATTGGCACGCCCGCCGCCAGGTCCATCGCAAACTCGCGTCGCATCGTGCCAACGGACTGTTCCTCGTTAGCGGATTGTCCGAATCCGGAATTTGCCGGCCAGAGGTGACTGCGAAGGTCGGACTGGTTAACCCACATTTTCTGGTGCAGGCGAAGCGAGCCCAGTGCGGACATGTGCCCCCCAGGTTGGCCGGGGCCGCGGGCCCAGTAGGATGTCGGTGCCATGAGGAAGTCGATGGCGTCGCTCTCCAGCGCGCGACCGAGGGCCTGGTGTCCTGAGTGCTGAGCGTTAGCCCATCCGAACGCCAGCTCCATTATGTATCCGTACCACACCCCCGCAATCTTGGTTCCGCCTGTGGCCTCCTTGACGGCGCTGCAGAAATAGTCCGCTGTGCCTGCTGTCAACTCCGCGAAAAACGTGTAGTAGTCGATGACCGGACGCGCTGTCTGCGGGTCGCGAAGAGAACCAAGCGCGGTGTGCTTTCGCTTGGCTGGCATAGGGATTTTCGCGCTGTCGAAAGTGACCGTGTCACTGACCCAGGCTGCGCGCAGGTCTGCTTGGCGGCCATCATACCGTTCGCGGAGCCAATCGCGGAAGGCGCGCACCGTGGGATCACTGTAGTCCACGAAGACGCCCAAGGCCCCGCCGTGATACCAGCCTTCCGACCCGATGGAAGGCTGGTAGCCTACGATGCGATCAGCAAAGGGCGATCCCTCCATGTGCAAAATGAATCGTTTCATTGCCGCTCCCGAATCTTTGCGCCATTTGGTGGAGGCGAAACTGGCCACCTGGCGATGCAGATTGCCGTGACCAAATACGGATCCAGAGTTTCGGGTACTGCCGCTGGCATCCCGGCACAGCTCGCTCGGGTTCTCCTTCTGCCACCAACCATCAGTCCCCGGTTGCGCCGACGGCGGGAGACCAACGTTGAACAAGATTACAACACGAGCCTGAGGGTCGCATGTGAACAACTCGGCTAACATCTCGTCGATAAGTGTGTAGTCGTACTTATCCTTTCCCACCCAGCCCATCCCCAGCCGTAGAGCCAGTAGAGATGCACGCCGGCCTGCGCGAGCCGACTGACTTGATCGGGGTTCGGAAACTCGTACATGTAGGAAGCGGACGGAAGCGGCGTATTGTCCTCAAACATTTGTACTGTACCGTTATGTAGTTTCACTGAGTATTTCGTCGAACGTGGTTTCCTCGCGATAACATTAACCTCTGCCACCTGTCCATCCTCGTGTCCCTCGATGCGCGTGCCGCGTCGTCGGATGACGATCTCGTGACGACCACCCCAGGCCATAGTCGGGATCGCAAGCTCAACAGGCCCGATCGCTGTCGCCGTACCGGCTTTGGCTGCGGGACTAAGGATGTCCGCGTTTGCAATAATAACCCCATCCCGGATTATCTGCACCTTGGTTGTACCCTCAGCCACATCGTCGAGAGCTATGAGCGAAGCGGCCACCGTCAGCGACTTTCCTGCCGCAATCTGCTTGTCAGCGTCAACGGAGTCAAGGCGCAGCCGGCGCATGCGGTGTTTTTCGAGAAACTCATCCCTGGCACCCCCCCATGAAGCTGCCGGCTTATCCAAATGCGTTTCATAGATAGCCAACTGTTCCGACACAGGCATTACCAAATCGTACATGCGAACATCATCAATACAGCCGTTAAACGAACGCTTACCGTTAAGCGAGCCAATGTCAACATTTGTAACCGGCCATTTCAAACCGGCAGGCGTCAGTGTGTTGGCATTTGTTTTCCATACCAGATCGTTTGAGCGAAGAATCGACTTGCCCAGTTTGCTGTCGCAGACAAAGACAACATGATACCACCGGCCCGGTTCCCATATCAGCGGCTTCGTTGCGAAAGCCTGGAAGCCATGTCCGTCATGCCAGCCAAAGCGGAGCGTCCCTTCATTGACCTCCATCTGAATACGACGGATCGATCTTCGGTCTACAAGAAGAGGCTCAGAGGTGAAGCTGAGCTGAGATATATAAAAGCTAAACAATGTCCGGCCTGGTCCGCCGTCGTATTGAACCCACATCGAAAGCGTAAAGTCGGTCAGCTTACCCAGCTCAGCCGCTTCCTTAGCGAGACTGATCGAACCTTTGCCGGAAAACCGAGCTGCTTTGCCGATCTTGCCGTCAGCAGTGCTGTGGACCCCTTCGTCAAATTTCCAATGCCCGACAAGACCGTTTTGAGCCTGTACCTGCGATGAAAGAGCTATGATTAAAAGAGCAATAAGAATTACAAGACGATTTTTCAAAAGAATTGGCAAACTTTTCCGTGCCATCACAATCATTTGTTTCAACATAATACTTTTTCCTTTCATTTGAATATAACTAAACAATCAAAGCCGTAGTTTCCCTACTGATAATGAATAGGCTTTCAAGTTATCAATAGACGTTTCTGGTGTTATCTCGCAACCTGCAGAAACAATCCCTCTTTTATTAGCCTTTAGGAAACATTCTTTTACATTTTATGGCAATACTTTCTAAGATAGGTATGTAAACCTCTCCCCATTGCCACACCAGTATTTCCTTTTATAAGAATTTTATTCCCTTTTGATTCCAATTCAAATACATCTTTACCATGTTCAGACGGAATTTTTTCAAAAATGAAATTAGTATGATGATGCGGCAAGATTCTTGAAGCCAATTGCATCACAGCTTCAACTTCTTCATTTTGTTTTGAGCAACCTGAGAATACTAAAAACAAGCTACATAATATTAGAATATTTTTCATGTGTATTAAATTTATCTATGTCTCTGATTAGATACTGTATCCAAATGAAATACTCTAATCTTAAAGCCTCTTGCTGATCTGAAATGTATATGCATATTTACAGGGCCGCTTTGATTCTTTCTGCAAACTGTCAGGTAACAAAATAGTAGTTACCCCTTCGGTGCCATTATACGACCATGATAAGGGTTTTTCTACACCTAACATATAAATTTTGGAGCCCTCTTTTGGAGTTACCGATTTCAATGTCAACTGTTTCCCTGGCCATTCAGTAGCTATGGCATAAACCTTTTTATTGTCTTTACTGCGGGTATAGCAGACTGTTCCTTCAGATGTTGTGGAATAGGCTCGTGTTGAATAAATACCTTCACCATTGACTTTTAACCATTTCCCGATATCTTTCAATCGTTTTGCCTGAACATCGGGTAAAGCCCCACCTCCGTCAAGGTTAGTAATCAGGAGTAAATTACCACCTAGTGAAACGATGTCAACAAACATATTAATAAATTTTTTTGAACTCATCACATTCTCTTCCGTGTCCTCCCAGTTGAACCCATACGATCTGCTAATCCCCCGGCATTCCTCCCATGCCTTGTTCATATCCTTCAGTTTATGAATGTCCTCCGATTCATCCGTATAAAAGTCACCAACTTGCCTACGTCCTGTGCTCCAATGGGCGCTCCCATACCGATCGTTGACGGCAACTTCTTTTCTTCCCTCTGCCTGGTTGTAGAAGTAAGAAGCAACATCATAGCTGTAAACTTCATCCATAGAAGTGCTCCAATCAGCATCAAACCAAAGAATATCGGGGTCATACATATCAATAAACTCAGTTGCAAGGGGTACCAAATAGTCCATTCCATAGTTTTTTACAGGTATTTGACCAGAACTTTGCTTCTCCAATTCAACTGAATAAGGTCTCGCTTCACCTCCCCATGCCCGGTTCACCAAATTATTCCCTTCATCAATCATGGGGTATTCCCATTCTTCCTGACATAAATAGAAGCCGAATTTCATGCCTTGCTGTTTACAACTTTCCACTAATGGTCCAATCAGGTCTTTTTTAGGTCCCATGTCACCAACATCTCTTTGCGTAAAAGTTGATGGCCACAAACAAAACCCTGAACAATGTTTGGTAAAAGGAACTATATATTTCATTCCAGCCTCAACAGCAATATCAACCAACTTTTCAGGTTCGTATTTGTTCGCAGTAAAAAGTGGGATAAAATCATCACGTTGGAAATCATCCCCCCAGTTCTTTTCATGATAATCACTCCATACATTATTCAAATGCGATTCATACCAGTCAGGATATGTCCTTGGTTCCCCTCCCTGATCGCTTTCCAATGGCTGCTCGGGAGCCCATCCTGCAACAGACCAAAGTCCCCAGTCAATAAACATTCCAAATTTCAAATCTTCAAACCACTCCGGTGTAACATGCTTATTAATTGATTCTTTCGTAGGTTTCCATTTTCCTTTGCTGTTTACTTCTTTCACAGCCTCCATTCTGCTTGCC
>SDBV01000191.1_pt1 | contig 80696 bp, 68 predicted proteins | sample 2277081 | NCBI WGS metagenome assembly SDBV01 (sample SAMN10402039, study PRJNA504765) | marine sediment metagenome | isolation source: marine sediment core GS10_PC15, 223 cmbsf | place: Arctic Ocean: Southern Knipovich Ridge | collected 2010
CGCAGAATGTTCGCGGCAAGGATTTTTTACCGGGAACACTAATTCCTAAATTACCGAAAAAGCAAGCGCAAAGAAAGGGGCGTTACCACACACTGGCAACGCCCCTTCGATATACTAATTGTACTTTGTTCTCAAGTCGTGCTTATTTGCGACGACGCAGGAACAGTCCGCCAAGACCCAACAGAGCCAGAGTCATCGGCTCAGGGATAACAGAGACCCCGATTGACTGAGTCGGAACGTTCATGGACACGTCATAGTTGTAGAGGTCAAAATTCAGTACTCCTATGGTCCATGGTGCTGTGTAGGTGAAAGTAAACCAGTCACCATCGGCAACATCTCCGACCGTACTGCCAGCTGTATAATCCCAGCCGCCATATGCGCTGGTGTAGTCATTGACGGTACCAAGGTTACCAGCCGCTGCGAGATCCACACCGCTGTCCGCCGAGATGTCACCGTAAACGCCACCTGTCTGGCCTTGCGCCTGAGTACCAACGAAATCGCTGATCAGGCCGCTAACCGTAATGTCGAAGCTGGCGCCCTGGGCAACCTGAGCCGGAGCCGTAATCACAATCCCAGCACTGGCCAACGAGGCCATACCAAGAACCAACATTAATACTAACAATTTTCTCATCACTATTCTCCTTTCATACAAATTTTTGTTCGAACAAAACTTCATCCCATCTTCCAAAAAACTTTAACATGTAAAGTGTGTGTCAAAAAATAGAGATTACTTAATTACAATCCGCCGGTACAAGCTCATCAATCTTATTGAAGTACGTCAGCAGGATGTCGACGTCGACGAAGCCAACACGGAACGTTCCCTTACCAATAGCCTCCGATGTTCGGCTGAAATCAGCAGAAATCCACGTGTCAGGTAGAGCATCCGGATCATCACCATCTACATCCGGGCTGCCACTGTACGGCTTGTTGAAGCCGACCAGCAGGATGTCGACGTCGGCGAAGCCCACGTAGAACGTTCCCTTGCCAATCGCCTCTTTGGCATTGTTTGCATCACCATGACACTGACGCGGATTGCACCAGCTATCGGGCTTGCCAACGATATCCCACTCGGCGTAGTCGGCATGGCCTAGATCGAAACATTCAAACACAACTGGCAGGACGATCGGAGCGGTCGACAGGTTGCTTACCAGCGTACTGCCTACAACACCACTGTCCGGACCACGAAGCGTGTCAGCGGTGATCTCCACACTTGCGCTTCCAATGCCCACCAACTGCAGAGTAATCAGCGGATCTGCAGTAGCAGGGCCGGCGACCTGGTTTCCACCTTCATCCAGCACACCCATGCACACTGAAGCCAGGGTGTGAAACCCAGGGGGCAGAACACCAGGGCCCGCGGGATTTGCCATCGCATGACCATTGCCAACTACGTAACCCGACGGATTCGAGTAGGCCCAGTCGATGAACGTGTTAAACGCAGGATCATGCGCCACCATAGCGTCCTCATCGATTGTCCCGGTACCGGTAATCTCAATGCGAAGTGCTATACCTCGCGGCAGATCACCCTCTGTCGTGGTGTAGCTGATCTTCAGCTGACCGCCGCCAATGTCTTCGGCAGTAAAGGTCACCACTGCCATCGCCGGCACGGCCGCGACCAGCACTAGTACTAACATTAAATTTTTCATTTTGCACCCTTTCTCTTTCTCTTCTTCTTTCGCGGGGCAACGCGCCCCTATCTCTTCTTCTTTTGCAGGGTAACGCCCCCTGCAAAATTTCGCACAACCATCAAAAAACACAACCCTGCAATGAACCTTTATATGGAACGTCGGGCCAACACATGCACCGACACTGGAATATCTACGAAATGATCCACCAGGACTGTTTTAGGCTCTTTAGCATCACCTCCGATAAAAACCTACTCCCACACCCTGCCACTTCCCTGGCCTCTCCCGCCACAGGAAGCAGACAGCGCAACTCTCTGCGTCACGCTTATCGAACTGCATTCTACGATATCAGTACTGGGAATGCAACCTAAAAATTGTTTTTTTTCGATTTTTCCAAAAAAAACTCAAGTCTCCCCGCACCAGACCCGGCCGCTGTCCCGGATACACGCTTTTTTGGGGCCTTTGGGGGCCTTTTCTGGGCCTTTGGGGGGCTTCGGGAGGCTTTTTCGCAGCCCATGCCCCTCATCTGCATTACCAATCCGCATTTTATCGGAAATTTCTGTTTTTTTCAAGCCCACATACCCATATTATACCCGCGATATGCTGAAGATTTTCACAGGAAGGCTGTTTTTAGTCAGGATGACGCTGCTCTTGGCGACCTTGGCATTGGTAACTGCTGGTATTGTAACGATTTACGCGGCAGGCAACCCCGCCGACCCCACCGCCGACGGGGCCAATTCGGGCGTCTCACCATCTCTCTGGAAAAAGCAGGCCACCTTCGCCGTAGCTGGTCTGTTCTGCATCGTCGCCATGAACCTGTTCAGCTACCGATGGCTGGGTCCCCTGAGTTACTGGATATACTCCCTGACCTTGCTGGCGCTGGCCCTGCTGCTGATCGGAAGGGTCATCCACATGCCGTTCGTTCCGCGGGTCAATGGCACCTACCGATGGGTCAGGATCGGCCTCGGCAGCAATTACATCCAGATTCAGCCCTCCGAATTCTGCAAAATCACCTATATCCTCGCACTGGCATGGTACCTGAGATTTCGAAGTAACTACCGAAAATTCAAAGGACTTATCGGACCATTCGCTCTTACGTTGCTGGCGATGGTGCTGATCCTGCTTGAGCCGGACCTCGGCACCGTCATGCTCGTGATGCCGATACTGTTTGCGATGCTTTTTGTCGCCGGCGCGAGGGTAAAGCATCTGCTGATTATCATGGCGCTTGCCCTGCTGGCCACCCCATTCCTCTGGCAGAGGATGCGTCCGTACCAGCGTATGCGAATCTCCAGTGTGCTGTTGCAGAACGATTGGATATACGACAAGGCGATGGAGCACGAGTCCCTGGCGCGGATTCTTGCCGGTTCGAGGCAGGGGCTGCGAGAGTGGGAATCGACTCACGGCTATCATCTGATGCACTCCAAGTACGCCATCGCCTCCGGCGGCATAACCGGCTACGGCCTGGCCAGGGGGCCGTACATAAAGTACCGTTACCTGCCCGAGCGGGAGAACGACTTCATCTTCGCCATCATCGCCCACCAGTTCGGCCTCGTCGGCTGCATCGTCCTGCTGGCACTCTACGCCGCCATTATCGCCTGCGGCATCGAAATAGCATGGCGCAACACAGAGCCCTTCGGCAGACTCGTAGCCATCGGTATTATCTCCATGTTCGCCGTCCAAATTATCGTCAATGTCTCTATGACACTTGGTCTAATGCCCATCACAGGCCTGACGTTGCCGTTGGTCAGCTATGGCGGTTCCTCGCTGCTGGTCAGCATGATCGCCGTGGGCCTGTTGAACAACATCGGAAGGAACCGCCCCTTCTCCATCGCCACCAACCCATTCGAGCACCACGACCATTGAGGCACTACCTTTTAGCCAACCCCGAAGGGGTTCAACAACTTATTATCCTCTCAAAGGTTGTAGGCGACTGCCCCCCATTTTCCAGAAATCAGTTGACTTTTTCACTAAAGCGGTTTACTTTATGGCAATAAAGGTTCGATAATCAGGAGTGTACGAAAGACACAAAATGGGATTTGATTATAATATCTCACAGGCAATATATATGAAACAAATTAGAATTACATTACCGCAGAAAAGAATAGAGGATTTTTGTCTCAGGTGGAAAATTTCGGAGATGGCCCTGTTCGGATCTGTTTTGTCGGACGAGTTTCGTTCCGAGAGCGACATCGATGTTCTGGTTAGTTTCAAGGCCGATGCCGGGTGGGGGCTGTTCGAATTTGTGGATATGACCGATGAGCTTAAGGCTATCTTCGGACGAAAGGTTGATTTAGTAGAAAAAGATGCGTTGAGAAATCCATTTCGCAGACAGGCAATACTTTCAAGCAATGAGGTAATATATGCAGCCTGACCAGAGAGACATCGCTTATTTATGGGATATGCTCGATGCCGCTCGGATGGTGGAACAACTAAGTTCCGGCCAGGATTTTGCCCAGTATTCAAAAGACCGAAGGACGCAACTTGCCATCGAACGATCTTTGGAGATTATCGGTGAAGCAGCAAACAAGGTATCCACTTCTTTCCGCAACGCTCATCCTGAAATCCCGTGGCGACAGATTATAGGCCAACGCAATATTCTGATTCATGAATACGGCGAAATCAAGCAGGAGCGAATCTGGAAGGTAGTCAGAGAAAACATCCCGCAGTTGATTGAGCACCTAAAACCGCTTGTTTGACTTCATGGGTGACTGTCCCCCATTTTGTCTAATTTTTCTTGTCGCCTTTATCTATTATCTTTATCGTATCCATACCTTCAAATTTGGCTCCATCGATAAGTTCACCGCTTACTACCAATTCAATTTCACCAGCTTCAAGAATGTCCTGAACCTCTGCCCGGCTGAATTTTACCATCACAACTTGCTCTTCTTCATCAATCCAGACCTGAGCCGCTGCAATCTGTCCCTCAAGCAATATGCTGTCAGCATTTACATCGACAACGTCATAATCTTCCGGCAGCCAAATATGACAGCTAATCCACTTGCCATTGCTGGAAAGATTGAGCGTATCAAGGGCTATGTCAATCTCAGCAGGTATTGGCGGAATAGGATTTAGCAAAAATGCGTGTTTCTGGCCATTAATAGAACCAAGGCCAATAATCTGCCCTTTATTGTTGATACCCTTGGCCGATTCCAGATAATCCCATCCCGAATCCTCAGGCAAAAGGTTATTCAGGTCAACCATGCCGTATCTTTGGTCCCAAAGAAAGGCAGAACGATAAGTTGGTGAAGGGGAACCAATTGGAGGTAAGCCAATCCCAAATCCAAACATTATGATTCCCCCTAAGTGACCTATGTACATGTTGTTGGAAACAATACCGACAACCTGGTCAGCATCGTTAATCCCTAAGGCAATACTGCTGAGATAGCTGCTGTCGTGAATATCGACCATCCCATCTGTTTCGCTCCAGACAAAGGCATGATTAATCGCTCTCTCGTTTTCATCAAGTATATATGCTACTGAAGCACCAACTACTTTATCAAAGTTGCTGATAGCCCATGCACTGCTGTCATTGCTGTTCAACGTACCCAAGGTTATCATACCGTTATCGCTGTCCCAAAGAAAAGCATGTGTCTCGGCTCTTTCGTTTTCGTATAAAAAGCCTGTTGCCGAAGCGCCAACCACCTTACCGGCTGTATTAATATTATAAGCATAACTATCACCTTCGCCGAGAGAGCCCAAGTCAGTTATGCCATTGATGCTATCCCACAGTAAAGCATGCCTATCCAGGGAAACGTCAAGTAGATCAGAAGGCCCCGGGGTTAATGTTGTGCCAACTACTTGCATATTATCATTGATAGCACGGACGGAGTCGCCCATAATTCCCAAACCTGGACTCTCAAATGCTGTCAACTCAACAAAGCCGGTTTCGCTGTCCCACAGGAAATACCGAGTCACTATTTCTCTAAAACCCATCCGCCCACGTGGTAAGCGACCCACGATTTGTCCATTATTGTTGATTGCAATTGCGGATTGAATCCAATCCCACTCCATACTTTCGTCCAGCAGTTCTGTCATGTCTATCATGCCGTTAACATCATCCCAAAAGAAACCATGCCCTAACTCATCAGCGGGCCGAGATGTACCAACCACCTGGCCAGCGTCATTAATGTCCAAAGGGTAACTGGACAAGCCACCCAGGGTGCCTAAGTCGATAATTTCATATTCAGGTAATGCCCCAAGAGCTAACTCAGTAGTCAAAAGCCCTAACACAATTGTAATTACCAACATTGAATTTACTTTTCGCATTGTTCCGTTCCTTTCTGAAAAACAATAGTTACCTTGTGCGATCTACATGTAGAACAACTGCCGTGTAATTTTATAGGGCAACGGGTGTGCCAAAGTCTGGGATTACTGATGTTTCGCTGTTTTTGGGCAGCTGTCCCCGTTTTCGGAAGAGCATACGCCTTGAAACTTTTCTATAATTTATAATATCGCGCCTACATACCGGCAAAATTTGCCGGTTGGAGGGAATTAAAGGGGAAATTAAAGGTGTCCGGTATGCTCTGTAGAAAAGCTTTTTGGCAAGTTGGATTATCGCGATGTTGGAGGCACATTGACAATGAAGAAGGACTCGCTGGCGTTCTTGAAAAATATAACATCGATTTTGATGTGCAGTGTATTGGCGAGTGATTTCTTTCGGCCCTTCGGGGGCGCGGGCTAAAGCCCGCCAGAGCAGTAGAGCAGGTGAGCAGGTGAGAGAAGACAGCGTGGGCACGGCCCACCTCTGGAATCTATCCCGGAACCTCTGTAAATTGACTCGTCAGCGACAGGAACTGCATTCCCACCAGGTTTTGGGATGACTTCTAAAATCCGCTGGTGCCGAGGTCGGCTCTGCCGTCGTCGCTGTCGTAGGCGATCGCCTCGCCTGCCTCGCCCTGTTCCTGGCACACCTGGATTCGCTCGATGTGCTCGGCCATCCTGGTGTGGCTGTCAACGGTGACGAGTATCCCGCTTATCCTGACGTCTTCGGTTGCTATCTCGAATGGAAATGGCATCTGTGTGCGGAACGCCTTTATGACCGACTCAGTCCTTCTGCCCAGCACCGAATCGTGCGCCCCAGTCATCCCTATGTCCGTTATGTAAGCCGTGCCCCCGGGCAGTATCCGCTCGTCGGCGGTGACGATATGCGTATGCGTCCCGAATACACAACTGACCTTGCCGTCCAGATATCGGCCCATCGCGACCTTTTCGCTGGTCGCCTCGGCGTGCATCTCCACGATAACGACGTCAGCCTGTGACTGGATACGCGGCAGCAGTGAATCGATCTTGGCGTACGGACAGTCGCTGGGCTTCATGAAGATTCTGCCAATCAATGTTACGACACCCACCGTCACCCCTTTGGCGGTGTGATATATCGCGAAATCCTTACCTGCCGAGCTGGCTGACAGATTGGCTGGCCTGACGATATTCTGTGCCGATTCCAGCGTTGGGATGATTTCCTTCTTGCGGTATGCGTGGTCCCCCAGGGTTATCAGGTTTACCCCGTATTTGCCAAGTTTGTCGTATATCTGGGTGGTTAGACCCGATCCGCCAGCCGCGTTTTCGGCATTGACGATTACACAGTCAACGTCCCGCTCCCTGACCAGCGACAAAAGCCGCTGCGACAGAATGTACCTGCCGGGCCTGCCGACGACATCACCGATACATAGAATATTCAGTTTCATGACCAGCCTTCGTGTATGAGCCAAAGTCCTGTTCAGGACGTGTAAAGAACTTAACCGCCTTCGGCGGGACTTTTATATTAACTTCATAAGAATCTGTGCATAAACCATAATCGAAAACCTGCGTTTTTCGCATTTTCGGCTGCCAGCAGGATGATGCTCGCGTCAAAAGTCCGAATTCCAAGCCCGGAGCGCAAGCGACGGGACAAAAACAAGGTTTTTATTCGTTGTTTTACACTTTTGACTCAGGAATCCAGGATGCTGAAAAATCCAGGCTAATCCTGCTGGTAGTCTGTAAAGCGATAAACGCGAAAAATCATGTTCTGTAAAACTCTCCATTTTGCCCATTTTGCCTAAAATTACAAATTCCTATACTATTAAAATGGACCCCTGCCTTCGCAGGGGTGACTTCGATAAGATAATATTTATACCAAAGAGCACGTAGGGTGCGTTTTAACGCACCCTACGTGCTATAACCACTTGTGAGAACAAACACTTACAAAAACACCAAAAAATATTGTGCGCGCCGCCGGCTCAATCATAATCTTAAGAGACTATACTATTAAATTGTCTTTTTTACAAGTCCTTAGCGGGCGTATTCGATGCAGCGCAACTCCCGCAGCAATGTCACTTTGATTTCGCCGGGGTAGGTCATCTGATCTTCGATCTCCTTGGCGATATCACGGGCTATCTTGGTCGCGGAACCATCGTCGATTTTATCAGCATTAACAATCACGCGAACCTCCCGCCCCGCCTGTATGGCGTAGCAGCTTTCCACGCCCTTGAACGCTCCGGCGATTTCTTCGAGCTTTTCCAGCCGTTTGATATATCGTTCGAGTGTTTCTCTGCGGGCGCCCGGCCTGGAAGCACTGATTGCGTCAGCGGCGGCGACCAGAGGGGTGTACGGATTGTCGGCGGGCACATCGCCATGATGGGCCTCAACGGCGTTCAGCACAATCGAAGACTCCTTGAACCGCTTCAGATAGCTGGCCCCAATCGCCGGATGGCCGCCTTCGGTTTCCCTGTCCATCGCCTTTCCTATATCGTGAAGCAGGCCCGCCCGTTTGGCAATAGCTCCGTCAAGTCCAAGCTCGTCTGCCATTACCGCGGCCAGAAAAGCGACCTCCACACTGTGCCTGAGCACATTCTGCCCGAAACTCGTACGGAAATGCAGCGCCCCGAGCATGGCGAGTACCTTGTTGTTCAATCCTCGCACGTCCAACTCCACGGCGGCGGCCTTGCCCATCTGCAGAACCTTCTGGTCAATGTCCTTGGTTGTCTGGGCGACCAGTTCCTCAATACGGGTCGGATGGATTCGTCCGTCCTGAATCAGTCTTTCCATGCTCAGCCTGGCCACTTCACGCCGGACCGGATTAAACCCACTGACCACGATAATGCCCGGCGTGTCGTCAACTATCACATCGACGCCGGTTGCTTTTTCGAAAGCCCGGATATTTCTGCCTTCCCTGCCGATGATCCTGCCCTTCATGTCGTCGCTGGGAATATCAACCATTGAGACCGACATTTCACAGGTCTGCTCAGCGGCGTATCGCTGGATCGCAGAGCTGATGATCTCGCGGCTCTTTTCTTCTACGGTTTCCTTCGTCTCTCCGATTTTCCGCTCGATAATCGTGTTCATCTCATGCTCGCATTCGTCCTCCAGCCGCTTCAGCAGCAGTTCCGTGGCCGAGCCAACGTCCATCGAGGTAATCTTCAAAAGCTGATTTTTCTGCTGTGTTATCAGGTTTGACAGATGCTTGGCCCGCGCGTCACAGCTTTGCTTTTTCTGCTGCAGATCGTTGTCGGACTGTTGAAGTTGTTTTTCGCGTTGAAGGAGCTGGTCGGCCTGTCGGTCCAGGGCATCTTCCCGTTTGCCCAGTTGGCGTTCCTGCTCTCGAAATTTCCCCTGTGCCCGCTCGGTTTCGGCGTTGAACTTTTCCTTCCTGGCCATCACCTCGTTTGCGGCGTCAAGCTGGGCGGATTTGATGATGTTTTCGGCCTGACGTCTGGCGACCTCGATGCGATTTTCAATCTCCTGTTCGATGCCCTTGGCCTTGGCCCTGGCAATAATCTGCCGAGTCACTATGGCCCCAACCACACCGACAATAACACAAACCACCCCAATAACCACAGCGATAACTATATCCACATCCACAACAGCAAGTATATCCATAGCCTGATCCTTTCCAAAGCCATTTCAACATAGAAATATTTCACAGTCGGCGCAGACACGCAAACGGCTCTGGCGGTAAAAGCTTTAAGAAATGAGATATATGGTCCCGGTTGTCTCTGGCGACGCAATTCAGACGGCCAAAAGCCCGCACATCCATGCGGACCCACCCCCTGCCGGTGGTTCAGTCTGGTCACACATTCCAATTTCCGTCCTGTCCATACCCGCTCGCCCCCTTACATTACCGGTCAAACGTCATGGTAACAGTATCCCGATCACCATACTCACCGACGCATAAAAACTCCGGACTCGGCACCTGAAAACGTCAAGTGCCTTTCGCCCCGTTCCTGATGCAGCCGATGTCCTTGTAGCTTTAACTGCCCTTTGCGGCCCGTTGCACGGTTCCGCCGCTTCCTGTGGCCACACGCACCGGTTAAAACCGGCGATTCCAACAGGATATCCGCGTTTGGCCCCGCAACGCAGAGCCCACCGTAGTTCATCATACACCCACTTCGGCAATGGTCAAGCAAAAACAACAACTTTTGTTACGCATTCCGGACGTTCAGACTACAGGGCGATTCGGGCATACAATGCCGGAATCAGAGGCAATAAATTGCCCAAAATGAATTCAGCTACGCATGTGGTGTTAAAATAGGAAAACTTCGACTTTTATCGGACTTGGGACATATATTGTGTCATCCTGAGAAAAATTGAGGGGTTTTTGGCAATTCACACTTAAATCGCCGCCCAATCAGACCGAATACTATGGTGCGGAAGGCTACAGAGCCACGCGGTAACCATGCTATGGCATGGACTTTTTGCTCAAAATCAGCAATTTCGGCCAGCCAGGCTGGGATGTGGGTGAAAAACTTATGCAAAAAAGAAAAGATGTACTGACAACCGGACAGGTCGCTCAAATATGCAGCGTTGCCCCCCGAACCGTCACCAAGTGGTTTGACTCCGGACAGTTAAAGGGCTATCGCATCCCCGGTTCGCGTGACCGCAGGATTCCCACCAGCGAGCTGGTTCGTTTCATGAAAGCGCATGACATCCCGACCGACAACCTGGATCTGGGCACGTTGCGTGTGCTGATCATTGACAGTGACCATCAGGCCGCCGCCGACCTGGCCAGGACACTTGCCAATCACAGTGATTACGAGGTCAGCATCGCCGACAACAGCTTTGATGCGGGCCTGGTCGCACAGAAAATACTGCCCAATGCAATCATAATCAATCTTATGTCGCGCGATATTGACGCCACCCAACTGCGCAAGTATGTCAGGTCCAACGAGGATCTCAGCGGTGCCAGGATTATCGCGGTCGCGGCAAATCTCAATTCCAGCGAGACCTTCGCACTGCAGCAAAAAGGCTTCGATGCGGTCATAACCAACCCCAAGGACATCTCCGAGGTGGTCCACAACATCGAAGATACCATGGCGGCTACCTATCGATGATTGATTATTGATAACCGTTCACAGCCAGAAACGGTGCATTAAAACGCACCCTGCATTAAATACCAACCAGTCCCTTGAAAACTCCCGCTTTGTCTGTATCATGCCGGCATGGACGAATTTACCGACCGGATAATCTGTGGCGACTGCATAGAGCTGCTGGGCACTGTTAGGGAACCGTTTGCCGAACTGATCTTTGCCGATCCACCCTTTAACATCGGCTACCAGTACGACAAGTACAAGGACCGGGTCAAGAGCGAGAGATATATCGCCTGGACCGAGGACTGGATGGGCGCCTGCGTCGATGTCCTCACTCCAACTGGTTCGTTTTATATCGCAATCGGCGACGAGTACGCCGCGCATGTTCGGCTTATCGGGGAAAAACTGGGCCTGACACTTCGCAACTGGATCATCTGGCATTACACCTTCGGCCAGCAGACCAGGACCAAGTTCGCCCGTGCCCACACGCATATCTTCTATTTCGTCAAGGACGCCGCCGACTTTGTCTTTAACGACTTTGCCATCAGGGTGCCCTCCGACAGGGAGCTTACATACAACGATAAACGGGCCGATCCCCGCGGCAAGATGCCCGACGACGTATGGAATAAATATTCGCGCCTCTGCGGCACGTTCAAGGAACGTCAGGGCTGGCATCCATGCCAGATGCCCGAACTTCTGCTTGCCAGGATCATCTCGGTCAGCTCCAATCCAGCCGACCTGGTGCTTGACCCGTTTATCGGTTCGGGCACGACCGCGGCGGTGGCCCACAGTCTCGGCAGACGATACGCCGGCATGGACATCTCGGAGAACTACGTTGAAAATGTTAAAAAACGCCTTGGTGAGACAAAAAAACCAACGCCCCGGAACCTGTTTACAGATATCTGCGGTGATCCAGTTACAGATACCAGCGAAGAACTTGAACTGAGGCGTCTCTGCGTCGAAATCGGGATAGACGTCAAAGATGTCGTTGTTACCCCGAAGCTGCTGAAGACATACGCCAAACAGTTTACGTTACGCATGAATAATGGCAAAACGTATAAACCGGCGGACTTGCTGCCGGGTTTGAAGGACATCCAGAATTGGGCCTATCAAAAATCAGGGACATAACGCGGACCTCCGTCCCCTTTGTCATTTCGGCGGTGATGCTGACGGTCATACAGGTGCCTTTTACCTTCGGCTCCCTGGCATGGGTCTCGATGGTGCCGTTCATCATAGCGTCTCTTTGTCGGACCCGGACGTGGCGGCTGGTGTGGGTAAGCTACGTCGTCTCGGTGGCCTACTGGCTCGGCAATATCTACTGGATAGGCTACGTAACGGTGCCAGCCTATGTCGTTTTCTGTCTCTATCTCGGACTTTACTGGCCCGTGCTGGTTTTATGTCTTCGTTATTGCCGACGACGTTTCAGCGCGGTACCACTCTTTATCGTCGCCGCCTTCCTTATCACCGGCGCGGAGGCCTGGCAGGGCATAATTTTTACGGGTTTTAACTGGCGGCTTTTGGCGCATAGCCAATATGCCAACCTGCCGTTGATTCAGATAGCCGACACATTCGGTGAACTTGGCGTTTCCTTCATCGTAGCGATGGTCAACGGGCTGATCGCCGAGTTGTGGCTCTCAAAGGCCCTCCGGCCCTTTGGCAGAACAAACATGCTAAAAATTATCTTCGTTGTCGCTGTCCTGACTGCGGCAATGGCATACGGCAACCGGCGAATCACCCAGAGCGCCCAATACATGCGAAAAGGTCCGTCCGTCGGGTCGGTTCAGCCCAATATCCCGTCACACATAAAAGAGATGAATGAAAACGGCCGGTGGATTCTGCTGGACCTGATAAAGCTGAGTGACAAATGTTTCGATGCCGGTGCCGCCCTTGTTGTCTGGCCTGAGACAATCGTGCTGACGAGCCTTAATCCGGGCTATATGAGCCTCTGCCGTCAGGACAGTTCGCCCAGGCAGTTCGACGAACTGATTCGCGGGCACGTTGCCGGCAAGGGGTACCTCCTCACCGGCGCCCACGCCACCGATGTGGCGCCTCTTCAGGACGGTGAGTTGAAGATTACAAATAAGTACAATTCGGCTTTTCTTTACAGGCCCGACGCGACACAGGACCGTCAGCGTTACGACAAGATTCATCTTGTACCCTTCGGCGAATATATCCCTTTCAGGTACAGTGTGCCCCTGTTTTACAGGCTCGTAATGAGTCTGAGCCCGTATGATTTCGACTACCAGTTGACAAGGGGCGTCAAATATACCACCTTCGAGATTGACCATGCCGACCAGAAGTATCATTTCGGCGTGCTGATTTGTTACGAAGACACCGACGGCGAGGTCGTCCGCAGGATGGCGGTAGCCCCCGACGGGGTCAAGAAGGCTCACTGGCTCGTGAACGTCAGCAACGACGGCTGGTATGTGCGATATCGCCACGACAGGGTGATCGCCAGCACCGAGCAGTGCCAGCGCGCCGTAATCACCGTCTTTCGCGCGATAGAGAACCGTGTCAGCATCATCCGCAGTGTCAATACGGGCATAAGCTGCATGGTCGATTCGCTGGGGCGGATACATGACGGCTACTCAGCGGGGGATCTGCCGGAAAAAACCCTTAAAAGACAAGGGATTGCGGGCTGGTTTGTCGATGATATAATAATAGACAGCAGAGTTACGTTCTTCAGTCAGCATGGCGGGCTGCTGAAATGTCTCTGTGCGACGATGACGGCGCTGCTGGTCCTGGTCATGGCTGCCGGGTACGCAGTAAAGGGTAAACGGAAAGGCACAGAAAAATGAAAAATCCAATGGCATTTTCGTTACTATTATTGTCACTGTCACTGTTATTGTTATTGCCGCTGGGCATGATCGGTTGTGTGAAACCTACTGACGGTATGGCATATAACAGCCACCCCGAAATCGTCACCGGCCCAGCCACCGAAAGGGTTACGGACTTCGGACGCCTTACCGACACAGCCATAAAGATTGTTCGGCAGGGCCTCGGCGACGAAAACAGCTACATCAGAAGCAACGCCATCGAGGTGGTATCCAATACCGGGCGCAACGAACTGATGCCCATGGTGACCGAACTGCTCAAAGACAAGGTGATGCCGGTCAGGTTCCACGCGGCCCTTGCCATAGGAGACAGGGACTACCGCCCAGGCGAGTACGCGGTAGCCAAACTGCTCAATGACGAAAACAAAAACATACGGATAGCCGCCGCATACGTTCTGGCTAAATTCGGCAGGACCGGTTATGTGAACACGATACGAAAGGCCACTGCCAGCAGTGACCCGACTGTCGGGGCCAATGCCGCGCTTTTGCTGGGCAAGCTGGGTGACAAGTCCGACGTGCCGCTGCTCTATGACATGCTGGGCAGTATGGAATCGAGCTCGCGAGCCAAAATTCAGGCGATAGACTCCATCGCAATGCTGGGCGACGAGCAGATATATCGTAAAAAGCTCTGGCCCCTGCTGATCAGCAAACATCCCGACGAGCGTGTAATGGGGATAAAGGGCATGGCCGCCCTCGGAACCCTCGACGCAAAGGACGCCATCCTGACCATGTTCAGCGACGACGTGCTCGAAGTAAGGCTCTGCGCCGCCGAACAGCTCGGCAGGCTCGGCGACCACAGCGGCCAGGCCATAGTAGCCGAATACCTCTCGAAGATATCGCCGGCCAGGACCGAGTCACTGGTAGCCGATACGCTTGCAATATTTGCGATAGGCACGATCGGCACCGAGTCGCTAACGAGATACCTGCCCTACCTGCTGCGACACGATTCACGGGTTATTCGTATGGCCGCCGCGCAGTCCGTGCTTATTCTGGCAAAACCCGACGAGCGCCGCTGACTATCGACGCAGTCCATGACGGGTCTGCCGAGGCGGTGAACCCCTGTTCCGGGAACAGTTCTACCAGCACAATGACATGCTGACCGACGCCATGGACGGGGCGGGGCGGCTGGTTGGTTAGACGTTTTTTCTGCGAAGCTCCTTGCGGACCATCACGCGGGTTTTGGCGCTGGCGTATCTGTGTTTTTCTTCTTCGGTAACGGGGATTACCGGTGGTACAGCAGCGGGCTTTTTGTTTTTATTGAGGGCGACGAATGTAAGGTGTGCGCTGGTGACGATGCTGCTGCTGCCCGTGGTCGGATCCTCTCTGCTGACCTGGACGCCGACTTCCATCGATGTCGTGCCGGCGTAGTTGACGCAGGCCTTCAGGACAACCTGGTCACCAATGCGTATCGGCTCGATGAAGGAAAGCGAGTCCATGCCTGCCGTGACAGTTTCTTTGCCGCAGTGCCTCTGTGCGGACATGGAGGCAACCATATCGATCCACGCCATGATCGCGCCGCCAAATGCCGTGCCGTAAGGATTGGCCTGGCTGGGCATGACCAGGTAGCGGCTTTCGACGGAACTTTGTGAAGGGCTTTTGCCTTTTGTTTCGCTGTCCATCTCTTTGTCCCCGTAAAGATTGGCAGATATTTCCAACAAAAACGGATATCCCAGGTGAAAACAAAGATCCACCACCCCTCACCACAAAAAAAAGGCGACCCACGGGCCACCCTGTTGTAATCACGAATCGCCAGTCACATAGCTGTCACAGGCAGACTAATTGGCGAGGATGTGGATTTTTTTGCCCTGAAATTTCACTTCGCCTTCTTTGAGGGCGAACAGCGTGTAGTCCCTGCCTATACCGACGTTGAAGCCGGGTTTGAACTTTGTGCCGCACTGGCGAACCAGGATGGAGCCTGCCTTTGCCAACTGGCCGCCGAACAGCTTAACGCCGAAATAATTCGGGTTGCTGTCGCGCCCGTTTCTTGAAGAACCCTGTCCTTTTTTATGTGCCATAATTATGCCCTCAAATTGCCTGTACCGACTCCTGCTTTCTCCAGAACTCCGCAGTATAGCCATCCCTGGTCAGGTTGTCTATGGAAAAATTTGGAATTTCCCCAAGGCCCCCACCCGGCAGAATCACGGGTTTTGGGCTGAAAAGCCCCCCGAACACAAGGTTGGGGCAAAACAAAAACCCCCAATTCAAAAATTGAGAGACCGGAAAGAGACCGGAAAGAGACCGGTTCATCAAGGCCAAAGGCAAATTTAACACGGCCAGGCAGGTCAGAGTATTCGGAAGAAAAAATTGTTTTTGGCGGCTGGTTGTGATATACTCGCAGCCCGTGGCGGGAGGCTCAGGTAGATAATTTCAGGGGATTTCGGCACGGCAATTTCGTGTTTGATTCGTATTTGAAAGGAACGATGATGAAGAGAATTGCGATGATGCTTTTGACGGTGTGCGTGGTTTGCACGATTGGCATTTCGGCTGAGGAACAGAAAAAACAGATCAAGCCGGACGGCTACGAAGTTCACGATATGACCCAGCCCAAACCAGATATAATTCGCCCCGGCAAGACTGACGACATGCCTCCGTCGGATGCGATAGTGCTTTTCGACGGGACGAACATGGACGGCTGGAAACACATGAACAAAAAGCCAAACGCCCCGAAATGGCGAATCGTCAACGGTGCGATGCAGGCGGTCAAAAAGGCAGGCTCCATCCGGACTGAAAAGCAATTCGGCAGTATGCAACTGCATATCGAATGGCGAACCCCCGAAAGGGTCGTCGGCACCGGCCAGGGACGCGGCAACAGCGGTATATTCCTGATGAGTACATACGAAGTTCAGGTGCTGGACTCGTGGCAGAAGGGCACGGAAGAGTATGACAATCCGACATACGCCGATGGGCTGGCGGCATCGCTTTACGGCCAGAAGCCCCCGCTGGTAAATGCCTGTCGCGGACCACACCAGTGGCAGACGTATGACATCATCTTCCATCGGCCGATCTTCAAGGGCAACACTAATGAAGTGGAAAGGCCCGCCACGGTCACGGTGATTCACAACGGCGTACTCGTGCAGGACCACTGGAAGATACAGGGCATAACGTGGCACAAGAAGCTCGCCGAGTACCGCTATCACGCCGACAAGATGCCGATCCAACTGCAGGACCACGGCAACCCGACTGAGTATCGCAATATCTGGGTGCGTGAACTGAAAGACTGATGGACAACCTACATGGCTTCCGAGTAGGTTGCTGCTCGACTTCTTAGACGTTACGACTTTTTTTACGCGTCATTTCCCGGCACAAAGCCTGCACGCAATGTAAGGGAACAGGAAAAACATGAAAATCACGAGCTTGCACAGCCCCATTCCACAGTAATGAATAACCGCAAACTCGTGCCTTGACAACTCGAACCACCTGGAATGAAACCCATACATCCAGTCATCCGCCAACAGGTACATGAAAAACCAGCACAACAGCACCGCTACGCCAAGCACAAAACACCGAATTGTAATCTTCGCAATCGTTTCCATCTCTGTACTCCCAATAATTAACATTCGTTTCCGACAGAACCCGCCCTGCATAATCGACATAATCGACATTTATCGGCTGGCGACTTGAATATGCCGCCCTCGGCGCGGATTTGGTGCTTGTCCGGGCGGTTTTTTGTCGTTAGAATGGCTGGACTTTATCGACGTGGATATCGCAGTACCGAAAACACGAACGGAAACACAGACGGGAACACAGAGATGTTATTGCCGATTCGGACCAGTATAATACCTCGCAGGACGCCGTATGCCAACTATGCGCTGATTGTGCTGAACATCGTCTTTTTTATGCTGACCTATGGGCCGCACACTATAAGACTGTCGCCAAATCACGCCATCTCTGAGCCGCTTCATCTCTGGGCCAAGCAGTTCATGCTCCAACCGGCCAACCCATATATCTGGCAGTTCGTCTCTTACGCATTCCTGCACGGCGGCCTGATGCACATCTTCGGCAACATGTATTTCCTGTACCTCTTCGGCAACAATGTCAACGACAAGCTCGGCAATATCGGATATGTCTGCCTGTACCTGGCAGGCGCCGTCTTTGCAGGCATCGGGCACATAGCGATGGGGCACGTGAACCCCGTTCTCGGTGCCAGCGGGGCGGTTGCAGCTATTACCGGGGCATACATGGTGCTCTTTCCGCGGACCCTCATCACAGTCGTTTACTGGCTGTTTTTCATCGGAACCGTCGAAATATCCGCCCTGTACTTCATTATATTCAAGCTGATCTTCTGGGACAACATCTTCGAGCCGTTAGTCTCTCCTCCGCAGGCGATCGCATACGGCGCGCACCTGGCGGGCTATGCGTTCGGCATCGCCGCGTCACTGTTGCTGATCGTGTTCGGCTTTATCTCGCACAGCCAGACGGACCTGTGGTTTATGATACGCCAATGGAACCGCAGACGACAATATCGCGAAACCGTATCCGACGGCCACGACCCCTTTTCCGGCAGGTCGGGCAGACGCCGTATCAAGGTCAAAGTCACCGAATCACCGCAGGAGCAGGCCCGCCAAGACGAAATCGCAACATTGCGCAGCGAAATCATCGCGTTCGTCAACCAGCGAAACATCCCCGCCGCGGCTGACAAATACGTTCAGCTCGTCGGCGTCGAGCCGGAAACCGTCCTGCCGCCGCAATGCCAACTGGACATAGCCAACCAGTTAATGTCGTCAAGTCGCTGGGAGATGTCCGCACGGGCCTATCAGGCGTTTATGGACCATTATCCCTCCGATAAGCATGCCGAGCAGGTATGCCTGATGCTCGGACTGATCTATTGCCGATACCTTAATAAGTCGGAATCGGCGATAAAATATCTCAAAATGGCTCTCGACAGGCTCACCGATCCGGGTCAGATACGGATGTGCCGACAGGAACTGGACGGGCTGGAAAACTGAAACAAGAGGTTCATCCCGTTGATGCGCAGGTATTCAGCACATAGGGTGCGTTTTAACGTACCGTTTCTCAGTGCCGTGGCAAGTGGTCAGGAAAAAAAATTGACAACGTTTCAAACGACTGGTAATCTGTAGCACTGATGCCGCAGGATGCGGTGTTGTTGAACAGCGATCTTATTATTTAAGGGGTGACTAAAATGTTGTTCCGAAACAAAGCATTAACCGCCGTTATCGTCGTCCTGCTCGCGGCAACCGGTTACACGCAGGGCGCACAACCGGGTTCTCTGAATACAGCCTCCGGGGTCGTCGGGTTCCCACACATTGGCCAGATCACCGGGGACAATGTTTACGTCCGTTCCGGCGCGGGCATTTCGTACTACTTCTGCTCGAAACTGGGCGAAGGCGACACTGTCACAGTCGTGGCCTATTCACCTCGATGGGCCAGAATACTGCCGCCGGCGGGCAGCTTTTCATGGATATACAAAAGCTACATAAAGCTGGACAAAGCCAACCCAGGCCTCGGACAGGTCACCGTTGACAATGTCAGGGTATGGGCAGGCTCCGAGAGAATTCCGCCGGACGACTCCACCTCTCTCCAGGCCAAACTCAACGAGGGAGACCTCGTCAGACTTGTCGAGCCGCAGCCGCAAGACAGCGATTACTATAAAATCGTACCGCCGGCGGGCGCCCGCCTGTACGTCAGCAGGGACTATGTAAAGTACACCGGCCCAATGCCGATAAAGCCCCTGCCGCAGATTCCTCCAAGACCGGATACCGCAAGCAAACCGCAGCCGGTCCCCGTTGGTCCCCCCGTAACCACTGTGCCCAAAATCGGACCAGTACCAAAAAAAGTCGCGACAGAAACACCGGACACCACTGCCACCAAACCGCAGACCCCCGTCTTCCACGCTCCGGCCGTTGCGACCGGGCCCAAACCGCAGACCCAATCCACCCCCCCCGTTGCGACCGGGCCCGAACCGCCCAAAACGCAGCCCATACCCATCCCGGCCGGGCCGTTCAGCGAGAAAGAACTGATTGGGCAATGTACGGGCATCAGCGAACAGATCAGGGCCGAGCTTACAAAGCAGCTCAGTCAGCAGGATTATACGCAGTTCAAGAAAAAACTGACCGTGATTTTGCTCGATCCGAACGTGGGCAATGCAAGAATCTACGCGGAGTATTACCTGGACCGTCTGGAGGGCTACGAACTGGTCCGAAAGGCATCACAACTACTGGCACGCCAGCAGAGCAAACTGGAAGATATCAGGGCCGAGATCAGGCAGGACTATCAACAAAAACTCACCGCCGTCTCCAGGGCCGGAAAGTACATTATAACCGGAAAAATCTACCCCTCACAGGTATATACACAGACCGGCCGGAAGAGATACATCATCAAAAACATGGCTGGCAGAATTGTCGCCTACGCTGTGCCCTCCGGCAAGCTGGCTGGTGTTGGCCTGGCAAATCTTATCAATAAAAATGTCGGCCTGGTCGGCAAGATCATATCAGCCCCGGCCAATTCGGTTACGCTCATCGAATTCACGCAGGTAGAGCTCCTTCCGGACAAATCCGCTACAATAACCGGAAGTTGAATGACAAACACATTGTCCGATCAAAGGGGCAGATCGGAACCTCAGGGGCCTTATCGTGGAGTGGTGAGGTGTCTGACAAGGAAGTAAAACGCAAACCTACTGGTGGGTAGGTCGAATTCTACTGACGCCGCCAGCCGAAGCCGCAACCAGCCAAAAATGGAAGATAATTTCTTACTATTATCGTAACATTTTAGCACGTAGGGTGCGTTTTAACGCACCGTTTCTGACTGTGAACGGTTACGATTCTTCTTTATCCACGTCCTCGACTATTTCTGCCTCTGCTTCCTTCTTGACATCGGCCTTTTTGCCGCTGTGACTCTTGCGGTGGGCAACCTTCGGAAGCGCCGTCACAGAGTCGCCCTCGCTCCAGCGTTCCTCTTCCATGAGTTTCTTTATACGCTCAGCCCGGCTAAGCACGTTACGATGCCTGGCCAAGGCGTTTCTTGTCTTCAATGAACTGTCTATCGACATCCGCTATGTCTCCCATGATAACTCGATTTATACCCTTCAGGGTAGCAATATCCCGCGAGTAAAGTTGTAACTTACTGCTGCAAAGCTACTTAGCCGCGCACAAACGGGAATTTTCAATCGCCGGCAGTATACAACCGCACACTACGCGGCTTTTAATCGTCCGTTTTCTTTTATTATACTCTTATTATACCCTTAGGGGTAGAATGTTACTTTATTTTTTCGCCGTAGGCATCCTGAAACGGTGTTGCAGCAAACCGCTCATAGCCCTTCGGGGCCTTGTACAGCGAGCCTATTCTCTTTATATTGTACATCGCCACATTTCCGTCGGAACCCTTCCGAGAGGGGTTGGCATATTTTTCCTTTGTCAGGAGAAAATAGTAACCCAAACCCGCCCGCTCTTCTATTTCCGTCTCCACACCATTTTTGGCGAAATAGTCCTTAACCGGGCCCAGGTCTCTTGCATTCGTATAGGTCGTAATAATAATCCTGTGGTCCGCCAGGGGCCTTAGCAACTCTTTGCCAATATCGCCACGTTCGGCAGGTGCGTCCTTACTGTCGTTTCCCGACACATTCTCCGGATCGTCCACATCTCCCTGCCCGATCTCCTCTACCCTGCTCGGATCGACACGTTTCTGCAATTGGACATCCGTAGTCGGGGCACCGGCGATCCAGAGACTGGCCAGCTTGATACCCCCGATTACCGCTGCAATCACCGCGACAATCAGCAGAAGCATCAACGCAATTGACAGAGGCCCGCGACCCTTCACTGCCTGGCTCTTCGGCTTTGTTGACGGGGGCCAGTTGCTTGAATCCGCTATCCGGCCATACGGTTCCTTGCCCGCCCTCCGCTTTTTCAGGCGGTTTTTGAACCTGACCAGACCGAATCTTCGCTCCAAACCCGAATCGGAGGTCTTTTTCTTACGGCTCTTACTCACTGCCTCGTAGAGCGCCATTCGCCCTGGATTCTTCACCATTTTCCTCGAAAACTCCGACTATCTCTGTAATAGACTCCATTCAGGCACAGATACAGACACAGGGCCTCTGCGCCAGCGAACCCCGCCAGACAAACACTGCTACAACTGATACAATACCCGAGCACAAATTTCAAGGCCAAACTGTGACAAACCGTCGTTTTTGTGTAAATGGGAAAAATTTTGCCCTCCACCCCGGTATTTTGACTTGACAACAGGCAGCGATTAGACTACTTAGGCATGTTTGCAGTTGTTTTCTTTATCCGCCCGCCCCGCCCGCCCTGCCCGACCCGCCCGGCGTGCAACATCGCCTCAATGAGGCGGCATCGCGGGAATGAGGCGGCATCGCGGGCCACGGTTGGGCCGTGGGGGTCGGCGGCGACAGCTTTGGTGTCCGCTGAACTCAGAAAAGCACGGTCGGACAATCGGCCAGGAAATCGCAACAAAGACGACATGGAGTAAGTAATGTTACCAGCAAAAAAGACAAGTAAGTCCAGAACTCGTACGCGGCGAAGCCACCACAAACTCGACGCGACTAACTACTCGGTGTGTAAAAAATGTAACTCCGCCAAATTGCCACATGCCGCATGTGACAATTGCGGCTACGTGAATCCCAAAATCACGCTCAAGCTTGGTGAAGAGGCGGCAGGCTAAGGCTATGCGCATCGCAATTGACGCCATGGGAGGCGACCACGCACCGGAAGAGATTATCAGAGGTGCTCTGGAAGCCAGGGAGATGCTCGACACGGAGGACGAACTGGTCCTGATTGGTGTTGAACAGACCGTAGAGGCTTATCTCGATTCGCTGGGGGCCGACCGCTGCCACATAGCGGTTGTCAACGCCCCGGAGGTTATCGGCATGGATGAGCCGCCCGTGGAATCGCTGCGCAAAAAACGGAAAAGCTCGATCGCGGTCATGGCCCGCATGGCGGCGCACAAACAGATTGACGCGGTAATCTCGGCTGGCAATACCGGCGCATGCGTGGCCGCCTGTCAACTGCGTATGCGAAATCTGCCCGGCGTCAATCGACCCGGCATCGGGGTCGTACTGCCCACCCTCGGAGGCCCCGTCACTATGTGCGACGTCGGCGCCAACATCTCCTGCAAGCCGATCAATCTCTACCAGTACGCCGTTATGGCAAGCATATATTCACAGCAGTTTCTGGGAATCGAAAGGCCGCGGGTCGCCATCATGAGCATCGGCGAAGAGGCCGCAAAGGGCAATCAACTGGTCAAAAAGACAAGCGAGTTCCTGCGGGCCGACGGCGGCCTGAATTTTATCGGCAACATCCAGGGCAGAGAAATCTTCGACGGGGCCTGTGACGTGGCCATCTGCGAAGGATTCCTCGGTAATGTCGTCCTCAAACTCACCGAAGGGCTCGTTGACATGCTCTTCAAGGCGATAAAGCAGGAGTTGATGGGCGGTAATCTGAAACTGGCCATGGAATTCAAGCCCGTGATGATGGAGATATACAAAAAGTACGATTACCACGAATACGGCGGAGCGCTTCTGCTCGGTGTAAACGGAACCGCGGTGATCTGTCACGGCTCCAGCAAGAGCAGAACCATTAAAAACGCGATCATGGCTTCGAAAAAATTCCACACACTCAGGGTCAACGAACGGATCGTGGAGCATCTTTCCAGTACTTCGGTGAGGGCCAATGGAGACTAATTCCGAGAATTCGTCGGTAATACATTACAACGCCGTTATTGCCGGGACCGGTTCTTCCGTGCCGGTAAAGGTAATGACAAACGATGATTTCGCCAGGATCGTCGATACATCGGACGAATGGATCACCTCGCGAACGGGGATAAAGCAGCGGCATATCGCATCGGATGGCGAAACGACCGCCACCCTGTCCACCGAAGCAGCCAAAAAGGCGCTCCAGGGCGCATCACTTGACCCAAAAGAGATCGACCTTATCATCGTCGCGACGGTCACGCCGGAGATGGTATTCCCTTCGACTGCCTGTTTCGTGCAGGAAGCCATTGGAGCCACCAACGCATGGGCCTTCGATCTGGCGGCAGCGTGCAGCGGCTTTGTCTATGGCCTGAGCATAGCCCAGCAGTTTATCTCCAGCGGACGGTATCGCAACATAATGGTCATCGGCGCAGAGACGCTCAGCACACTGACAAACTACAAGGACAGGGGCAGTTGCATTCTCTTCGGCGACGGCGCAGGCGCCGTGATCGTCCAGCAGGGAACGGGCAGGCCGCGAGGCATCATGTACAGCAACTCCTCAGCCGACGGAAGGGGCTGGAAGAGCCTCAACTGCCTGGCATACGGTTCCAGATACCCTGTCGGAAAACCCCTGGACGACCCGGATATGATCTATATGAACATAAACGGACGCGAAATATACCAACTGGCCGTCCGACGAATCGTTGAAATGGTGCACGATTGCCTGGAAAAATGCAGCCTTATGATCGACGACATCAGCCTTTTCATCCCGCATCAGATGAATGCGAGGATCATCGAGTCGGTCGGAAAACGTCTTAAATTAAAGGATGAACGCATCTTTATCAACATCGAAAAATACGGCAATACTTCAGCCGCCTCTATCCCCATCGCACTGGACGAATGCGTCAGGGGGGGCAGGATAAAGCCCGGCGACATCGTCCTGCTGGCCGCATTCGGCGGCGGGCTGACCTGGGGAGCAAACACAATTGAATTTTAGCGGTATGTAGGGTGCGTTCAGGATGAAAACGGCATTTTTGTTTCCAGGACAGGGGGCACAGGCAACGGGCATGGGCAGGGATATTGCCGCCGCCTACCCCGCCGCGATGGAGGTATTCGACAGGGCAAACCGCATCGTGGGTTATGACCTGAGGAGCCTTTGTTTCGAGGGCCCTGAAGAAGAACTCGGACGGACGGAAGTCTCCCAGCCAGCCATATTTACCACCTCCGCAGCTATCCTGGCGGTGATAAAGTCGAACGAATCGACCGCGGGCATCACGCCCGATGTGACAGCGGGGCTGAGTCTTGGTGAATATACCGCCCTGTACGCGGCGGGCGTCATTGATTTCGAGCAGGGGCTTCGGCTCGTTGGGAAACGGGGCCAGGCAATGCAGGCCGCCGCTGACGCCTCGGAGGGCTCAATGGTGAGTATCCTTGGACTGGACGAAGAAAAGGTCGCACAACTCTGCCATGAAGCCGCACAGGACCAACTGCTCACGGGCGCCAATTACAACTGCCCCGGCCAGATCGTTATCAGTGGTCACACCCAGGCCTGCCGGCGAGCAGCGGAGCTTGCCGAAAAATACGGCGCGATAAAGGCCATACAACTGAAAGTCGCCGGTGCTTTCCACACCGAAAAAATGCGCCCCGCCGCCGATGCCCTGCAGAAAGCACTTAAAGACAGCGACATTGCCAACCCCGGCGACATCAGGATAATCGCTAACGTCAACGCCGAATACTACAGCGACGCCGACCAGATTCGGCAGGGGCTGGTCCGCCAGTTGATAGAGCCGCTGCTCTGGCAGAGGTGCATGGAAAAACTCCTGGCCGAGGGCGTGGAAAACTTTTACGAGATAGGCCCCGGCAGAGTCCTGGCTGGCCTGATGAGACGGATTCGGCGAAAAACAAAGGTCACCAATATAAGTGACCTTGATTCGCTGAACAAGCTGGTCAATTAGATGGCGGATACTAAAATGACGGAGATCAAAGACATGGCGGAAAAGAGACTGGCAATCGTTACCGGCGGAGCCCGCGGCATAGGCCGGGCGATAGTCCTGGAGCTTTTGAAACAGGGCAGGCAGGTAGCGGCTCTGGACCTTAACAGCGAGCAGCTTGCCGAGCTTGAGAAGGTCGTCAAGGAGGCTGGCTACAGTGTTATAACGCGATGCGTGGATATTACCAGGACCGAGGAGTTGATCGATACGATTGGCGCATTGGACAATGAAGTTGGCCCGGTCGGCGTCCTGGTCAACAACGCGGGCATCACGCGGGACAAGCTGATGATGCAGATGGACGAGTCTGACTATGACATTTTGATGTCGGTCAATCTCCGTGCCGCGTTTATGGCGACAAAGGCCGTCCTGCGGTCAATGGTTCGCAACAAGTTCGGCAGGATCGTAAATATCAGCTCTGTCGCCGGCGTAATGGGCCAGGCAGGCTCGGCGAATTATGCCGCCAGCAAAGCGGGCCTTATCGGAATGAGCAAGTCAATTGCACGAGAGGTCGGCAAGAAAAACGTCACTTCCAACTGTGTAGCACCGGGCTTTATTATGACCGAGATGACCGAAATACTGCCCGATATGGTGAAACAGGGCGCCCTGGCGGTCATCCCTGTGAAAAAATTTGGCAAGCCGGGAGATGTGGCAAGGACTGTGGCATTTCTGGCCAGCGACGATGCCGGCTATATCACCGGGCAGGTAATCTGTGTCGATGGCGGTATGGCCATGTAATATACTGCTAACGATTGAAAATTGCCGTTTGTGCGCGGGCAGGCTGCCTTACAGCAACAGCTTAAAATCCTGCTCGCGAGAATTTACTGCCCTGAAGGGTATAAATTTCAAAAAAGTGTTTGAATTGCACCGGCACGGTCGGTATAGTACCGCGCAAAGTTGAGCGCAGGTGGTATATTTCCTCTGGGGCTTGGCGTAAATGGGTTTTGTAAATGGATGGAAGCAGATTTTGTGAGCTAACATCCGGTAACCAATTAAGAGTTTATGGAGACTTCGAAAGTGGCTGATATTGATGTAGGTGTAATTGAAGCTAAGGTCATAGAAATCGTCAGCGAGCAGATGGGCGTCGATAAGTCTGAGATCACTCGTGAAACATCGTTTATCAATGATCTCAACGCCGACTCGCTCGACACCGTCGAGCTTGTCATGGAATTCGAGGACGAGTTCGACATGAGCATCCCGGACGAAGAAGCCGAGAAAATCCAAACCGTCGGCGCTGCCATCGACTATATCGTCAGCACTACCAAAACACAGGCCTAATAGTCGACGAATATGGATAAAAGACGTGTAGTCATCACGGGCCTTGGGAGCGTCACCGCTCTGGGCGATTCGGTCGATGAGATGTTTCGTGCTCTGTGCCAGGCATCCAGCGGAATCTCCGTAATCGATGCGTTCGACACGAGCGACTATCCGGTCAAGTTCGGCGGTCAGGCCAAAAAATTCGATGTGACCAGGTACATCTCCTCCCGCGTCGCCAAGCGTATGGACCGTTTCACGCAGATGTCACTTGCCTCGGCGATTCAGGCCGTGGACGACAGTGGTCTGGACTTCAGCAAGGAGGACACCTCTCGCGTCGCCGTCATCATCGGCACCGGCATAGGTGGCCTCATAGAGATCGAAAAGCAGCACACAAGGCTGCTCATGAAGGGCCCGCGGAAGGTCTCGGCCTTTTGCGTACCGAAGTTGATGGGCAACGCCGCCAGCGGATGCGTCTCGATTCACTACGGCCTGACGGGCCCGAACATGTGCATCGTTACCGCCTGCGCCTCTGCGAGCAATTCCATCGGCGAGGCCTACTACAATATACTGACCGGTCGCAGCGATATGGCCGTCACAGGCGGCTCCGAAGCGGCGCTCACCCCGGTGGGGATGGCTTCGTTCTGTTCGCTCAAGTCCCTCAGCACACGCAATGACAGCCCCGAGACAGCCTCCAGACCGTTCGACAGGGACCGTGACGGCTTCGTTATGTCCGAGGGTGCCGGCATGGTGATACTGGAGGACTACGAGCACGCCAGGGCACGCGGCGCCAGGATATATTGTGAGTTGATCGGCTACGGTGCCACCGGTGACGGCTATCACATCACCGCCCCGCTGCCCGACGGCAAAGGCGCCGCCAAGGCCATGTCCGTCGCGCTGGCCCAGGCTGGCGTGGAAGTTGAGGAGGTCGATTACATCAACGCACACGGCACCGGCACGGAGCTTAACGACATCGCCGAGAGCCTGGCAATCCGCTCCGTCTTCGGCGACTATGCCTGTAAACTTGCGATAAGTTCCTCCAAGAGCTGCCTGGGGCATCTGCTCGGTGCAAGCGGAGCCGTTGAGCTGATTGTCACCGCCAAGACGATTCAGAATTCGGTCATTCCGCCGACGGCCAACCTTGAAAATGTCGATCCCAGGTGCGACCTGAAGCTGGACTACGTCCCCTGCACAGCCCGGGAGCGGAATGTCGATGTGGCGATGAGCAATTCGCTGGGCTTCGGCGGACACAATTCCTGCCTGGTAGTCGCAAAAGTCTGACCCACTTCAGATGGCTAAAATGTTACGAAATTTTCCAGAAGCCGGCTCCACCAACTTTCCGAGTAGGGGAGTTGAACCTCACAATTCGTGATCATGCCCCGTTTTCCGGGCGTGCCTCTTTCTGCAGCAGTTCCAGAAGGTACCTGCCGGACTGTGTGAGGGTCTTGTTTTTGCGCAGGATGACGCTTGTCGGCCGGAAGAATGTCTCGTCGGCAAACCGAATCGCTTTGAGGGTTCCGTTTGCCAGTTCGGCGCGTATGGTGGTACTGGGCAGGATGCTGACGCCGGCACCGATTTCGACGGCCCTTTTGATGGTCTCAATGTTGTCGAATTCCAGTGCGATCCGCGGCTTTGTGTTGTACCGCTCAAATATCGCGTCGATTAGCGTGCGAGAGGGAACGTCCTTGTCGAAGGCGATAAAATCCATGCCCCGCAGGTGGTGTATATCGACAGTCGAAGCAGACGCCAGCGAACTGGTCGGGCTGCACACCAGCACAAGCGGTTCATTTTCAAACGAATAGACATCGATGTTACGCATCTTCTGGGCGACCGCGACGATGCCGATATCGACATCGCCCCTGAGAACACGGTCGTATATCTCACTTGCGCTGCAATACTGGATCCGCAGTGTCACTGTCGGGTATTTCGCCATGAATTTTTTGACATACGGCTGCAGCGTATGCATCCCGATGCTGAATATGGCGGCGATATTTATCCTGGTGGTTGACTTGCCAAGCACAGCCAATTCACTGATCATCCGGTCGTAACGGTCAAGCATATCCCTGCATGCCAGGTAGAATATCTGACCGGCTGGCGTAAGCTCCAGGGGACGCTTTTTGCGGTTGACAAACTGGCATTTGTGCTTGATTTCAAGCTGTGCAAGCTGCTGCGAGACCGCCGACTGGCTAACGCCGTGTTTCTCAGCCGTGCGAGAAAAATTTCTCAGTTCTATCAGATCGCAAACGATCCTTAGTGTTTCAACATTCAGCATCAGTCCACCTTATGGCTCGTGCGTATTTGATTATAATGTCGTTATAACATAATCGTTGCGACTATCAAACAGTTTTTTGATAACGTCCCAAAGGTTGTAGGTGAAGGTACGGTGGGAGTTTGTGCCGTTATCCTTTTTTTGTTTTTGGTTCATGAATTCGGTTGTCAAAGGGCCTGGGCAAGGCTAAACTGCCCCACTATGGGCAAAACAATTGACATTAAAAAGGCAGTGCGTCAGCTCCTGGAGGTCGAAACGTTCTTTGCGGGCGATTTTACATTGAAATCGCCGGAGTTGCTCTGTGAACCAGTTGCCGACGCATCGGGGCGGGCATCGGACCAGATGCCTGACGTTTCCGCTGCCGCCGGGCAGTTAAGGACCATCGCCGCCGAAGTCGCCGGATGCAGGCTGTGCGCCGACCTTGCCCGGACACGCACAAAGGTTGTTCCCGGCGAAGGCAATCCATGTGCGCGGCTTGTCTTTGTGGGTGAGGCACCAGGGGCCGACGAGGACACCCAGGGCAGACCGTTTGTCGGACGGGCAGGCCAGTTGCTGACCAAGATTATCGCAGCGATGGGACTCGAACGGCAGGATGTGTTCATATGTAATATCCTGAAGTGCCGTCCGCCGGGCAACCGTGACCCAAAGCCGGAGGAGCGGGATAACTGTCAGCCGTTCCTTCGACGTCAGTTGGAGGCCATCCAGCCGGAGATTATCGTCGCGCTGGGGGCGCACGCGGCAAAGGTGCTTTTGGACGTGAATCTGCCGATTGGTCGGCTCCGCGGCAGGTTCCACGAATACTATTTTTCACCGGAGATGCCGCCGGTAAAGCTGATGCCAACCTACCACCCCGCCTACCTGCTGCGAAATTATTCGCCCGACACACGCCGACGCGTCTGGGACGACATGCAAAAAGTCATGGCCGAGCTGGGACTGAAATCGCCGTAATACTTTACTTCAAATGGCTAAAATGTTACACGAATTCTAATCCTTATTTACCATTTTCGCCATAGAGCCAGTGTTCGTCGGCCAAGGGGTAATCAATGATTTCTTCCGGCTTGAAGTACAGCGGTATTTCGTATTCCACCGAGGCAGGCGAGTCCGAGCCGTGTATCAGGTTGAATCCTCTTGAGCAGGCAAAGTCTCCGCGGATCGTACCCGGTGCAGCCTCTGTGCCGAACGTCTCACCCATCATCATCCGGCTCATCTTGATTATGCCCTCAGCCTGAAATACCATCACCATCACCGGCGCCGACGAAAGATAGTTCACGGCTTTGTCGTAAAAGTCCCTGCCCTTGTGAACGGCGTAATGTTTCTGGGCCAGGGCCTTGCTGATCTTCATGAATCTTGCCGCTACGGGCTTAAAGCCTTTGCGTTCGAATCTCGAAATGATTTCGCCAGCCAGGTGCCTCTGGATGCCATCGGGCTTGATAATGATCAATGTCCGTTCGGGTGTCATCGTATTTCTCTAATCTCCGGATGCTCAGTGGATAAAGCACTGCCGGACCTGAAACGACAGACCCGGCAGAGACAGCTCAAATTGAAAGAAACAACAAATCTTCGATTACATTCCCTTGGGAACGAAGTAGATTTCAACCCTTCGATTTACGGCGTTGCCCCTGCGGTGTTGCCCTTATTGCCGGGTTACATTCCCTTGGGAACGAGATAGATTTCAACCCTTCGATTTACAGCATTGCCCTTGTTGCCGGGGGCATTGGGGGCGATTGGTCGAAATTCGCCGAAGCCCCGGACACTGAGCCGACGCGCTTCGATTCCCTTGCCGGACATTATATTCAGCACTCCTATTGCCCTGTGAGCCGAAAGGTGCCAGTTTGTGGGATGGCTCGCCTTGCTGTACCTGATGGGCTGGTTGTCGGTATGGCCGGCGATGATGATGTCGAACTCGGTCCCGTTGCCGCTGTTCATGATTCCACTGAGTGTCGCGATGGCTGCGATTGCCTTGGCCTCGACATCGGCGCTTCCCGGGGCGAACAGCAGGTCGCTTTTGAATTTCAAAATACCCGTGTCCTTATCGAAATCGACTATGTTATTGTTGCGGGCGAACTCCTGGAGCTTCAGGTTCAGCTCGGGAGGCAGTGGGCCGGGCATCCTCAGCAACTGGGCCTGCAACTGGCCGATCAGGGCCTCCTGTTCTTTGATGGCGTTTTCAAGCGCGGCAATCTCAGCACCACTCGCGCCACGACCGAGTCCGCTTTCGCTCTTACACGTGTCAAGTTGATTCTGTAACTGGTTGAGCATCAGGTTCGCCGAGCCGAGTTCGTTTTCCATGCCGGCGATTTGTTGTTGTTGAATGCGATTCTGAGCCTTCAGGTCATTATACTGCTCTTCCGAGATGCAGCCGGTGGTGGCAACGACCAGGACGGCAAGCAACGCCGTCAGTGAAAAAGTTCCAATCCTCATTTCCATTCCCTTTCAAGCAATCCGTTAATCTACAAGTGAGTCCCTGCCATTGGGTCTTTTGGCTCCCTTACAAATCAAATTATCGGCATTTCGCGCTTTTTGCATGAATCTCGCACGATTATGCCGGCTGGCGGCAAAGAGTATCTTTTTACTTTTTGGCTTTCTTGCCGCCCATTGCCGCGGCTATCAGCAGCATCAGCAGCACCAGAATTGCCAGGACGCCCGTGACGCACCATATCATGGACAGGTCGGCGAAGGCAGTTTTCTGAGCGATCTTGACAATCGTGGGGCTAAACCCCCTGAAGGCGGTTATCATTACGATAGCGGTAAATATCGTGGCCGCCAGCGGAATAAACAGGCTGATTCCGCAGACACTGTCGAGACCTGTAGGCTCCGGCTCGATGTACATCGCCACGGCTCGGCCATCAATGGGCATCGAGGCGACCGGGGCTGAAATCCCGACAGACGATCCAGGTGTTTCAATCTGTCCTTGCTCAAACAATTCGTCCGCCTCGGCGCCGATGCCGCCCGGTGATATTTCGCCATCGGCAGCGGCTGGCAGAATGTCATCGAGAACCGCCCCAAGACTCGTGTCGTCGGCCTGGAGCGACAAGTCCAGCAGGCCGGAGCCGCTTCCGACGCTCTCGAGATTTATATCGTCGTCCAGGTCGCCGAGCATATCGTCCGCACTGTCATCGGCAATGATATCGCCCTTTGTGTCATCGGCAATGATATCGCCCTTTGTGTCATCGGCAATGGTATCGCCCCTTGTGTCACCGGCGAGCTTGTACTCGTCGTCGGTATCGCCGAGAACGCTTATACCCATAGAGCCGATCGTTGTATCGGCACCGGTCAGGTTGCCCAGGCCAGTCAGGTCAAGCCCGTCGAGTATGTTATCTTCGCCGAGTTGTTCCCGATCGGCGTCCGGCTTGAATGCAATGTCGGCCGTTCCCTCAAGGCTGATATCTGCCTGTGAGCCCGAAGCCGCCATGTCCGCACTGGCAATCTCGTCAACCGCGGTAATGTCGATCTCGGCGATTGACGAAGCCAGTTCGTCAACGTCTTCTGTCTTGAACAAGAGCTTGGGACCGTCACGGAACTCGCGAAGTTTTCCTTCCCGGAGAATATCTTTGATCTGGGCCTCTGTCTTGCCGAGTTTCTCGCATGCTTCCTGCAATGTATAAAATGTTCCCGCCATAATTCAATTCTTTCCAAACTAACCACTCACCAATGTCAGTCCCGTGCCGCACCTCGGCAACAACGTCTCTCCGCCAAACCACGACGACCTCGCAATACTGCACATTGCCCCCACGGCCCCGATGGCCCCGGCGGTACAATCCCGCCTCGGCCCTGCGCACATATACCCCGCCAGACCAATACCCCATTCCTTCATTATACAGTTATTCCCATTCATTGCAAGCTGTTTTTATTATCCGTAACCCACTGTGTCAAAACGACTTCGGATTCGCCGAATCACCGTGGGGCCTTCGGGGGCATAAAGGCGTGTCGCCGAATTCAGGCGACTGACATCCACTTTGTCTGTGGCTTTTTTGGCCGCTTGCAATCGCGCCTGGCCGCGTTATAATACCGCTATCGGACGAATTTTTCGGCATGGAGGTCACGTGGCAATACTGGCAGGGATTGATGAAGCGGGTTACGGGCCCTTGCTCGGGCCGTTGGTGGTCTCTTCGGCTGTGGTTTCCATCCCCGAAGACCTGCTAAAGACCGACCTCTGGCACGCCCTGTCCGGCGCGGTAGCCAGGGGTAAAAAACACCTCGCCGGCCGGCTGTTGATTACAGACAGCAAAAAGGCCTACACCCGTGCTTCGGGTCCGGTGCATCTGCGAAAGACCGTTCTGGCATCGCTGGGCTGTATTTCCGACCAAATCCCCGAAACAGCCGGCCAACTGGTCGCAGCCCTGTCCCCCGATTGCAGTGACCGGCTGGTGGGATATCCCTGGTATGCCGACCTTGCCCAACAGCCACTTGGCGGCAACGGCGACGATGTCGCACTTGCATCGGCTGTGCTGCAAAAAACAATGGACGCAAACGACGTCCGGCTGCTGAACATCTCGGCCAGGTGTCTGGATGTGGGTTATTTTAACCAGATGGTCTCAGCGGTGAAGAACAAGGCAGGCGTGCTCTTTACCGAATTGTGCGGACTTATCGAACAGGCCTTCCAGTACAGCCCGTCCGGCGGGATGCTTCAGGTCATCGTCGATCGGCAGGGGGGCAGGATCAATTACAGACAGGAACTTTGCCGGATGTTTCCCGATATGCAATTGAAGATCCTCCGGCAGGACTGCATGACAAGCAGTTATGAAATGCACGGCGGCGGCAGGGCGATGCGGATACATTTTACGGTAAAGGCCGACGACCGTTTCCTGCCCGTTGCGCTTGCCTCGATGACCAGCAAGTACCTGCGTGAAGTCCTTATCGAGGGCCTGAACAGATATTTCCTGCGGCATTATGGCCGGCTAAAGCCCACCGCGGGCTACTGGCAGGACGGCAATCGATTTATCAAGGACCTGGAAACCCATCTGCCCAACCTGAAATACGACAGTCAAATGCTGATCCGTTCACGATAGGAAAAAAGTTAAGGCACAGTCTGGCCATGTCTAAAACAAGCGAATTATTCGAAGTAAACGAGTTAATTGAAGTGTTCTGCGGCATTCGGGATGCCGGGACGATGCGGCGGTTTTTCGACGAGATATTCACGTCCGCTGAAAAACACGACCTGGCGATGAGATGGCAACTGATGAAGATGATAAACGACGATATCCCGCAGAGGCAGATCGCGGCGCAACTGCGCATCAGTCTGTGCAAGATAACCCGCGGCGCAAAGGTACTCAAAGACGACAAATCCGTCACGAAGAAAATTTTGAGCGGCGTACAAAAGAAAAAGCCAACGCTCCACTAAGGCCGTTTATCGGAAGCATCTCAACGAAACACATGCTCGAAGCATCTTTGCGAGACGATTATGTCCGTACACAGGGTGTTTTTGCGACGAGTTTCCCCGATTTTGACATAGAGGCCGATTGTCCAATCTGTTCAGGTGATGTATAATGCCGCCAATGAATCGGCCGAAAAGTGACAAAAATCCTCCAAACGAGGTCAAAACCGCCTCCCTTAGCCTGGGCAATGGTTACGGGGCGATTGTTGCGCTGCATGATTCGGCGGTTCGGACGTTGAGTAAAGCCGACTGGAGTAAGACCCTGGCCGACCCAGCCGGGCTGCTGAATCGGTTTGAACAGGTATTAAAGGCTGACGGCGATGCAAAGGTAGGCGTTTGCAATCTCGCAATCGGTCGGGAACGTATAGCTGTCGTGGTTAAAAGTCGCACCCGATACAAAGGTCCCTCGGGAATTGTCAGGTCGGCGTTGCCTGTTAGGGCAGTTGGTGATTTCCGGACGGCCCGTAAACTGCTCCGGGCGGGTATCGCCACGGCAATGCCGCTCGCTGCGGTCGTGCGAAAGGCTGGCACCGCGGGCATTCACAGCCTGTTTATAACCGAGTACATCGAAGGCGGCATGGATTTATATTGTTTTTTTGAAAGTGTCCAGGCTGGGCGATTGTCATTGACGCATGCTTCCAGGCGTGACCTGTGCGTATCTCTGGCGGAGATATTTGCCGGATTGCATCGGGCCGGGTTGTGGCATCGGGACGCCAAGGCCGGCAATTTTTTCGTACGTATCTCCGAGCCGGGCCGTTTTGAACCATTGCTGGTGGATATGGAAGGGATTAAGCCATATCGTTTCTGCCGGGGCAATGTCCGTTTTCGCGGTTTGTCCAAACTGGCAGCTACACTGCTCTGGTGCGAGTGTATCGGCAGGCGGGATTATTTGCGTGTGTTTGTGAGGTATGCTAAGGTAACGGGATTAAGAAGGGCTCGACGTGCGGGGATTTTCCGGGCCCTGGCCGGTGCGGCAATGGCGATTCGGCTGACAACACTGGCCGAATCGGCCATTCGAGGCTCGGCAGTCTCAACCGGCAGGCCCAAAGGATAACGGACAGTGGCGGGGTAATGACTAAGACGGATTACAAACGCATACTGATTATCAAGCCCTCGGCGCTGGGTGACATAGCCATCGCGCTGCCAGCCCTGTCGTCGCTGCGGTCCAGTTTCCCAGATGCCATGATTTCGTGGCTCGTTCGTCCGGAATTTGTGCCGCTGCTGAGGCTAACCGACAACGTGGATGAACTGCTGATATTCGACCGCAGGCAGTTGGGCAGTTGGTGGTACAATCCTGCCTCCTTCTGGAAGCTCATAAAGCTCTTCCGGATGCTTCGGCGGGGCAGGTTTGACCTGGTGGTAGATTTGCAGGGCCTTTTTAGGACGGCCTTTTTAGGTTGGGCAACGGGGTGCAAAAGGCGATTCGGCTCTGCGCGTGCCAGGGAGTTTGCAGCCCTGTTTTACACCCACCGCGTCAGACCCTGTGCGGATTCGCTGCATGTGATCGACAGCTATCTCGATATTGTCTCTGCCGCTGGCGCCGAGGTCCTGACGACAAACTACGGCCTGAAACCGACCGATGAGGACATCCGGAACGTAAAGCAGCTTCTGGCCGACAATGGTATCGCCGACAATCGTTACGCAGTCATGGTAACCGGTTCGTCGCACGGATTAAAATGCTGGCCCATCGAGAAATTCGCGGCTCTTGGTGAACGCATAAATGCCGAGCTTGGCCTGTCGCTTGTCGCGGTGGGCACGGAGGGGGAAAAGCCGGTTAACGACAGACTGCAATCGCTGTGCGGCAAAACCGTCGTAAACCTTACCGGGCGGACAAATATCGCCCAGCTCGCAGCCCTGCTCAAGAATGCCGGCGTGGTTGTAAGTAACGACACCGGCCCGGGGCACATCGCCGCGGCACTGGAGGCGCCTCTGGTAATAGTATTCGGCCCGACCAACCCGACAAGGATCAATCCGTACCACAGAGAAGACGCCTTCGCTGCGATTGACCCCGAAGGCAGGGGAACCGCAATCAACGACTACCAGCCGGAGTACCGGATTGACAGGGTTCCCGTCGAACTTGTGTTTGACAAAGTCGTCCGCCAGGCCAACTGATGACCTGAACGGTTACAAAAAACAAAGTAATACTTTAGCCGTATGAAGCAATGCTGACAATCCCGATTTATTGGGATTCGATAATACTAACCGTGTCATGTCTGCGCAGGCAGGCATCCATTCTTTCATCTTGGTGCGTTGGGATGTTAAAATGGACCCCCCGCCTTCGCAGGGGCAACTTCGATAAGATAATATTTATACCAACAGGTATCTGAGCCGACGAGAATGGGCCGCGACCGACCCTGTATTTGTTGCCGGGTTGTTTCAAAACTCAGGGGATGCCATGTCAGCGTTGGCCGATCCGATAAACCGGCTCAGAAGAAACCGGTTTCCCCTTCCTCGTCGCCGTCCTTATCGTCAAGCTTCCAGCGGTCTGTCTCATCTATATCATCCAGTTCCCGCTCGACATATTTCATGATCTTGTCCTGCATCGGCCCCATTTTTTCCTGCCAGGCCGACATACCGCGAAACATGCTCGCCATCATATCAAGCCGCAGCAACTGCCACTTGGCCAGGCATTCAGGCTCCTTGACGTTGCTGAATGGGTCGCATTTGAAGGTTTTCCGGCCCTGCTGGTCGGACTCGAACAACTCGCAGTCTTTACATTGGATCATTTCAGCACCTGCCTGAAAATTCAGCAAAAAATTAACATGCCCTTGCTTTCGACTATGATAGCATATATAATGCCCAGTTGGAATGTTTTTGTGGCAGAGAACTATAATTAACTGATTACTGAATTACGACTGAATCAGCCAGTTGGAGAGATAAATGGCCAAACCCAGACGCAGAAGAAAAATCGGCAGCAAAAAGAGACGTGCCCGCTGGAAAGTAAGGCATAAAATCAGTTAGCACCGCGGTGGCTGTACGTATTAAGAGGCTCTGCCCGTGCGTATTGGGGTTTTCTGGCCTCTGTTAAGGAGCGGTACTGCCTGTGTGTCTCTCTCTGGTCCGCGATATGGTCCCCCCTGATGCGGTTGGGCTGCGATGGAATGATAGAATCAGGGTGGTTTGGGGGTGTCTTGGTTTTGTATATTCTGCATACAGTTTTACGGACCTACCCAGCCGTCCGCAAGGTATTCATCAATTCACCCACAAATGATCTGGCCAGTCTCCAATCCGCCTACGCAGAGGCAATGCTGTTCTAACCCCCGGCAAGCCGTTCTTTCTGCGGGTGGGTGCCCATAACAGCAGGGCGGTTAGTTTTCATTTGTCGGGACGGCGATTTTCCATTTGACGCGAATGGGCATGGGATTTAGACTATGATTTGGCCGGCCTGAGTTTAATCGGTCTGGGCAATTGGAGTGCGACTATGGGTATAAGGGAAATAATCAGTGAGCAAAGGGAACAGATATTAGCCCTTGCCGCCGGATATGGCGCGTACAATGTACGAATATTTGGTTCTGTGGCTCGGGGGACAGCGGATGGTACAAGCGATGTGGATTTTCTGGTCGATTTGGAAGATGGACGCAGCCTGTTCGACCTTGGTGGGCTGCTGATGGACTTACGGGGTTTGTTGCATCGAGATGTTGATGTTGTAACCGAAAACGGCCTTCATTGGTATATCAAGGATAGAATTCTCGAAGAAGCCCAGCCGATATGAAAGACGATAAACTATATTTGATTCATATTTCCGAATGCATCGAACGCATAGAATCGTGAAGAATCGCTATGTTTCCTGTTTTTTAATTTACCTTGGATTCGGCGCGTCTGGTCATTTCGTCCAGACCGTCCAGGCATAGCTGGGACCATGTCTCCATCGTGTCGCGGACATCGATAAGTTCGGCCTGCGTCATAAAAGCCATCTGCGTGATCATCTGCTCCCGCCTGGTGACATTTGCTGCGTCCAGGTTCCACAGGTGGACGACACCGAGATGCACGCTGCCGACCTCGTTGGAGTCATCATTGAGCAGGGCGACGATCCGGCCGGTGTGCCCTGCTGCGACATCCACCTCTTCGGTTACTTCACGCTCAACGGCGGTGAAATAGACATCCCGCAAATCGGTGCCGAACAATGGGATTTCATCGTCTATGGGGTTTATGTGGCCCCCGATACCGATGGACCGGTTGCCGACAAGCCGTGTCTCGCCAGCACGTTTTCCCCGCACATAGCTGAGATACCTGCCGCCGTGCGTCATAATCACATACGGAATAAGCTGCTTGTAAGTCGGGTCAACCTCAGCCTGACAGCGTGGCATGAACCGGGCCATGCCGGGTGCAAAAAGACTGTCCAGATAGCGATCCACATCAAACTGGAGACCCTGGAACAATCCTGCCTCAGCCAGCACCCTCTGGGCGACAACCAATACCTGCTCTTCCTTCGCCATGCGCTGCTGCCTTTCTGTAGATTTCCATGATATCATAGGGGAATTTAGCGGAGTTTAGCCCATTTTGTCCCTGTCGTCAAGACAATCGGGCCGATTCCACGCCGAAGGGGGGTGGATTTTCATCCCGACAGGTGGAATCGCGGTCCCCGAGTAGAATCGCCGGGGCCGATGTGATATACTGGCTGGTCTATGGCTCCCCGGAAACTGCACATTAAGAGCTTTGGCTGTCAGATGAACAAGCTGGATTCATCGCTGATCACCTCTGCGCTTCTCGAATCCGGTTTTGAGCTTACCGACCATGTTACCGATGCCGACGTCGTCCTGATCAACACCTGTTCGGTCCGCGAACATGCCGAGGCCCGCGTATTCTCGCACCTGGGCCATTTGAAGCACATCAGAAAGTCCAATCCCGCCCTCGTTGTCGGCGTAATCGGCTGTATGGCCCAACGGCTCGGCAGTGAGCTTCTGGCCCATGACGCGGTCGATATCGTCGCGGGCCCTTCGCAGATTCCGCAGATTCCGTCGCTGATCGCCGAGGTCCTGAGCCAGAGATGTCCCAGGTTGGCAGTTACTGCCCGGATTCGCGACCGTCTGGCCGACGACCAGTCCCAGCAGCTCGATCAGTTTGAACACGCATACGATTCTGACGAGAATAACATCCCCGGCCAGGCGTTTATCCGGGCGATGCGCGGCTGTAATAATTTCTGCACATATTGCATCGTGCCGTATGTTCGTGGGCCGGAGGTGTCCCGCCCGCCGCGTATGATCGTCGAACAGGCAAAGAGGCTCGCCGGCAGGGGCGTCAGGCAGATTACGCTGCTGGGCCAGACGATAAACGCCTATCGGCATACCGACGGCGACAGACGATACACACTGGCCGACCTTCTGGAGATGGTTAGTAGCGTTGACGGGATCGAATGGGTACGATTCATAACCAGCCATCCGGGCCGATTCGACGAATCGATCCTCCGCGTAATGGCTGAGCTGCCCGGCGTGTGTCCATATCTGCACATCCCCGCTCAGAGCGGTTCGGACAGGATACTGGCTGCGATGAACCGGGGCTACACGGCAGGGGGGTACATGCGTCTGATCGACCGGGCCAGGCAGATTGTGCCCGGCATCGCCATCGCGGGCGATTTTATCGTGGGCTTTCCAGGCGAAACCGAGCAGGACTTCGAGGAGACCGTCGAACTTGTCCGGGAGGCGCGGTATAAAAACTGTTTCGTGTTCAAATATTCGCCTCGGCCCGGCACACGGGCGGACGCGGACGAAAAATTAGCCGATACGATACCGCAGGACGTAAAGAAGCGGCGAAATACCGAACTGCTGGCGGTGCAGGACGCTATCAGCGAGCAGGACAATCGGCGATTTATGGGCCGGACGCTGCGGGTACTGGTCGAAGGGCTCAGCAAAAAGCCGCACCTGAACCGTGCCGAAAACGAAGACATGCCTCAGTTGATCGGCCGGACTGCGGGGGACTATATCGTTGTGTTCAACGGCCCCGAATCGCTCGCAGGCCGGTTTGCCGACGTACAGGTCACAAAGACCGCGGCGCTGACACTGTTTGCAACATTAGCGACCAACGACAACCACCAGTCAGAAACGGTGCGTTAAAACACACCCTGCGTATTGCGGCGATTTTGCCCTTCCGCCTTGACTCGGTCAGCCTGCCGTTTGTCACGCAGAGATCGATGAAGCTTTTCCGGTTCAGCTATTTTTTCTTTGGACAAATTATAATCTCTCATATAGAGTGCACTGCTCGCGATTGAGAATTCCCGTTTGTGCGCGGCTAAGTAGCTTTACAACGGTAACTTACGACTTTACTCGCGGGAATTTACTACCCCCAAGGGTATATTTGTCGGACACAAGACGCTCTTTGATTGAAAAAATGGAACTTTTCAATCGGAAGTAGTATGCTATGACTTATGGCAGAGAAATTTTGGTAGTATTATCGAGTTATATGATTGGCTGTGTTTGTACCGGGTATTATCTAACTCGTTTTTTTACTGGTAAGGATATCAGGTCTTGCGGTAGTGGAAGTGCGGGGGCCAGAAATGTCGGGCGTATGCTTGGCAAGAAAGGCTTTATCATCACCATGTGTTGCGATTTCGCCAAAGGTATGATAGCGATGGCTATAGTAAATAGATTACAAGTCCCTGTCTGGGCGGTAATGCTGAGTTTGCTTGGCGTTGTGATAGGTCATATTTATCCTGTTCAACTTGGGTTTCGAGGTGGTAAAGGTATAATCGTGACACTTGGTGCTTTGTCGGTACTCGACTGGCGTTTGGCGGCCGGTCTGCCAGTGCTTTTTGCGGTGTGCTTTGTATTGTCAAAAAAATATATGCTAAGCGGAATGGTTGGTATTATAGCGTTGCCTGCCATGGCGGTTTTGATGAAGCATTCAACCATGGAAATCACAGGAATAGCGATTTTGGCACTTATAATACTATTCGCCCATCGAACGAATATCCGCAAGTTGATTCTGGCGATGCATGCAACAACAAATGTAACACCAAGCGGGAGCAACAACACACACGGGAAAGGATGAATATGTCTGTGGCACTCAAATTCAAGATTGCGACGGAGTCGTGGGAATTTAACCAGATAAACAAGCTTAACTATGAAACATTCGTTGAGGAAATTGGCCAGCATAACCCTAATTCCGGTAGAAAACTGGTGGACAAGTTCCACAATGAAAATGATTACATTGTATGTATAAATAATCATGACTTGCTTGGTATGCTTGCCGTTCGCAATAGTCGTCCTTTTTCACTTGATGGAAAGCTGGATGATCTTGATTCGTATTTGCCGATGCACCGTTCGGTGTGTGAAGTGCGTCTTCTTGTGGTGAAAAAAGGGCATCGTTATACACATTTGCTTGGCGGCCTGGTGCAGGAGACAGTGAAGTACTGCCTTAACCATGGTTATGATCTTGCTGTTATCTCCGGCATACTTGAGCAACAGAAACTGTACAGGCATATGGGTTTTGTGCCATTTGGGCCTGTTGTAGGAACTGCCGATGTGAGGTTTCAGCCGATGTACCTGACTCCCGAATCATATTCCCGGTCAAAAGCATCGCTTCGCCGACCCGTTTCTGAACTTGCCTCTTCAAAGAAAGCTGTCCTTATGCCGGGGCCGGTAGAGATTAATTCCGATGTTTACAGGGTTTTTGGCATGAGAGCTGTTTCACATCGATCGGAGGAATTTCTGGAAATTCATAAGGACACAAAGAGACTTTTGTCGAGGCTGGTAAACTCAAAACATCTCGAAATATTCATGGGTTCAGGGACGCTGGCAAACGATGTTATTGCGGGACAATTGTCTCTGAATTCCGGGAGAGGACTTGTTTTAGCTAATGGGGAGTTTGGTGAAAGGCTCATTGATTGTGCGGTTCGTTTTGGATTGAAGTTTGAAACATTGGCTTTGGACTGGGGCGAGGCGTTTGATGCCGCTGATGTTAAAAAAATTCTAAATGACAATTCCGATATTAAATGGCTATGGGCGGTGCATTGCGAGACATCGACGGGAATGTTGAATGATATGGCAGTGCTGAAGGATATTTGCAGCGAAAGAGGGATTTTGCTCTGTCTGGACTGTGTCAGCTCGATAGGTAATACGCATGTGGATCTGAAAGATGTTTATCTTGCCTCGGCTGTTAGCGGGAAGGGACTATGTTCGCTTTCCGGGCTATCTATGGTGTTCTATACCGATGAAGTTGTGCCGCCTTCACGATCTTTGCCCCGCTATCTGGATTTGGGGGTGTATGCTGAAAAAGATGGAGTTCCTTTTACAGTTTGTTCCAATCTCGTTTACGCATTGCATACGGCATTAAAACAGATGGATATCACTGAGAAACTGCAGCAGATTTGTGAACTTTCGGCGTGGTTGAGACGGAAGCTCTGCAAATGCGGGTTGGACATTCTGGTTTCTGCAGAACAGGGATGTCCGGCTGCGATCACTATCTGTGTGCCGGACCGGTTGAACTCTGAAAACATCGGGAGGAAAATGGCAAACAAAGGGTATTTATTAAGCTACAGGAGCGAATATTTGCTGAAAAGAAACTGGATTCAAATATGCCTAATGGGCGAAACAAGCGGGATGAAAGAGAGACTTGGTTCGCTACTGACGAACATGGAACAACTCTTCTCCTAACGGATAAAAATGAAAGCCGGTAATAATAAACTCTAAAATGAATATGCAGAGAATCTGTTTTTTGACTTCTTGCTCTTTACAGATGACAAAATAGGATCCGTGACAAACGGGGTTTTTCAGGGGTTCCACAAGTCCTTAGAATACGCCCTGGACCATGCTTCTCCTTCGCAGGCTGTTCAGTCGGGCCGTTGTCGAGTCGAGGTCCCTTTGCAGCATCCGGGCTGTGATGCCCGCCGGCAATGCGCCGGGAAAACGCTTTGCAAGGGCGATTACGCTCTTGTACTGTCGTATCAGGTTGTTCAATACGCCGCCGATCTCGTAGTAAAACTGAGCAGGTGTGGCCGTCGGCTGCTGGACGGTAACGGTTTCATACTGTCTGCCGCCGCGTCCTGTCCGCGTTGCCTGGTAGCCGCTATCATCGAAATCGTCGTAAAACCTGTGGTTGGTTTGTTGCCGGTTGCTCGAGGTGCCGCGATTAAGGCGTGAATTTCTCGCTCCCTGGCGGCGAACCTGACGGGTGATGGTTCCGCTTCGTATCTGCTCCTCGACGAGGTCAAGCTGCGACTGTATCCTGTCGGCTCCTTCGTGCAGACGTTCAATCATGGCCAGCGACTGACTAATCCGGCGCTTACAGGCGTCGAATTTTTTTATGACTTTTTCGTGGGACCTGTTGAAAACAAGCCTGGCGTCGGCGTTGTTTGTCTCCCGGATAATCTCCTGCAGCGATCCGAGTATCTTGTCGGCCATCTTTGTCTTGACGGCTTCGGCTGGGGTCAATGTGAGTATATTGCCGGCACTGGTCTCGCCCGGGATTCCGTCACCGGTACCGGCGCTGGATGAGGCGCGTGTGAGATAGCGAACGACTCTCTGGTCGTCTTTTCTGTCCTGGAGATTGATGATCGAGCTGCGGCCGGCCAGGTCCTTTACTTCGACCACTTCGATTGACGGATCGAGCATAGCCATGGCAAGAACTGCCGAACGATGGTTCTTTTTCGCAAGTACCCCAGCGTAATCGGCGTAAGAGGACAACTCTTTCGGATTGAATGGTCCGTGGATATCTTCGGGATTTTTGGCGTTCGTCCCCGCCGCCACGGCCGGTGCCACGGCAGCCATTAGCGAACCCGGAGAGATAAAGACCTTGTCACAGGACATAGCCAGGGTGGTGGCAGAGGCGAAAGCTCCGCCGTGTTTGCCCGAACTGATAAACGCCACGATGGGGCAATTGTCGGTTTTGTCGGCGACGTCGGCGATCAGTTTTGTATATTCGCCGTAACCTCCCGGGCTGTCGATGTCCAGGATGATACACCGTGGGCCGTTATTGGAGGCGCTGACAATCGTTTTGGCCACGGCTGTGGCCACGGCCCGGCTCAACAGAATCTGTTCCTTGTCGATGGGAATAACCACTACGTTGTCATGCCGACCAAGATTGTCCGGTGTGATTTCATAATCGTCCAGCCTTAACGCTTTGAGCTTGTTTTCTTCCTCGACGAACACGAGCACACGCCCCTGTGATTGTTTTTGTGTCGCAAACCCGTGGAAGATTTCCTGAGTTTGACGGTGTTTGAATGTGTCGGCGGGGCAGTTCGCAAAGGCTGTCAACGCAATCGCCACAACCATCAGTTTCATTTTCGCGGCCATCTGTCTCTCCTTATCCCTATCCCTACACCTGTTTACGGTTTCGTATCGCAGTCAATTGCCCGGCCTCCTCTACCGCTAATATACGCTATTGTAGCCGAAAAGGTCGCACAAGTCAAAGAAACATACCGGACTGCGTCGTTTTTGCTCACATGCCACTGCCTTCTTGCAATCCATGCCAAATCCAATATACTGACACATAGCTGTGAGTCGCGCAGGATGTAATGGGAAATCGAATTATCAGTAACATTTTAGCCATTCAAAGTAGTTTTAAGCATTTTTCGGCATTTTTCAGAAAGTATTTTTGCGATTGTCCGTATCTGAGCCGCCTCCGACCTATGTGCTCGGTCGCGGCCCATTCTCGTCGGCTCAGATACTTGGTTAATACCATCGAATCCCAATAAATCGGGATTGTCAGCATTGCTTCACACGGCTAAAGTATTACAATTATCATAGGAAGTGAATATGGGTGATTTGGAATATAAAATAATCGTCGGGCTGGAGATACATGTTCACCTGGCTACGCGGACAAAGATGTTCTGCGGCTGTGAGCTGGTATATGGTCAGAAAGCCAACACGCGTACCTGCCCGGTGTGTATCGGTATGCCCGGTTCGCTGCCGACGATGAATAAAAAGGCATTCGACTACGCCGTCCTGGCAGCCCTGGCGCTGAACTGCCGGATATCGTCGTTCACCAAGTGGGACCGCAAGAGCTACTATTATCCCGACCTGCCGAAGAACTACCAGATTAGCCAGTACGACCTGCCGTTCAGCGAGAACGGATACATCGATATACCCATCGCGGATGGCCCCGGCGACGGTAGCAACGTCGGCAGCGTCAAGAGGATACGCATTATCCGAGCGCATCTGGAGGAGGACGCCGGCAAAAATACGCATACGCTGGGCAATTTTTCGGCGATAGACCTGAACCGTGCGGGTACGCCGCTGCTGGAGATAGTAACCGAGCCGGACATGAACAGCCCCGCTGAGGTGCGGGCGCTGGCTCAGGAGCTTCAGCGGATCGTGCGATATCTGGGCGTCTCCGAAGCCGACATGCAGAAGGGACACATGCGATTCGAGCCGAATATAAATCTGCACATTACGCGGGACGGAAAGGTCTATAAAACGCCGATCAGCGAAGTCAAGAATCTTAACAGCTTCCGGGCGATCGAGCGGTCCGTGGAATACGAGGTGCAAAGACAACTCGGCGAGTTCATGGAAACGGGCCTGACGATGCAGATGGGCAACAAACGCACATTCGGCTGGGACGATGAAAATCAGCAGACGGTCCTGCAGCGTGAAAAGGAAGAGGCCCACGACTACCGGTATTTTCCCGATCCGGACCTGGTGCCCGTTGAGATGACCGAAGAATGGCTCGCCGAGATCAGGGCGGGGCTGTGCGAGTTACCGATAGCCAGGCAGCGTCGTTTCGTGGATGACTGTGGATTGAGTGACTATGACGCCGGCGTATTGACCGCCGACCGCGCCACTGCCGAGTTCTTCGACGAAGCCGTCCATGCAGGCGGCGACCCGAAAAGGGTGTGCAACCTGCTGACGCAGACGGGCATGAAGATGGCCAATGAACGTTCCTGCGGCATCGCCGGGCTTGGTGTCGATGCGCAAAGGCTCGCACAATTGGCAAAAATGGTTGACGGCGGACAAATAAGCGCCTCTGCCGCGGTGACGGTATTCGAGGAAATGACCCGGTCGGATAAAACCCCCGATGCGATCGCCGGCGAAAGAAATCTGCTCCAGACCAGTGACGCCGGCGAGATTGAAGGGCTGGTCGAAGAGGTCATCGCCGCCAATCCCGCTGCGGTCGAGGATGTCCGCTCCGGCGGCAAGAAGAGCAAGAAGGCACGCGGCTTTTTGATGGGCCAAGTCATACAGAAGAGCAAAGGACAGGCCAATCCCAAGGTCGTCGCCGAGATATTCGCCAAAAAGCTGTAACTAATCTATACAGCACTCTGAAAAATCCCAGGCATTGCAGGGGGCGTTCGGGGTCAAGTCAGTATGTCTTCTCTGAGCTGCCATAGATGAGGCCGACCCGGCTGACATTGGGTATGATTGGCATGATATTCGGGGTTGGTCGAAAGGCGTTTGACCAGTAGATGGCGAATGCCTTTCCCATCAGGTAGTCGCGCGGGACGGTTCCTGCGTTGTAGGTTTTTCCATTGTTGCCTTTGCCGTTCTGCCGCCACAGCCGTGCGTCGGAGCTGTTGGGGCTGTTGTCGCCGCAGACGAAGAATTCATCCTTGCCGAGGGTAAACGGTTCGCCCGTTCCGGCCCGCTCGTTGCCCCGGCTGATATAGTAGGTGTCCCTGTAGATACCCGTGTGCATCAGCCGCAATGTTCCTGTGCCGAATATCTTTGCCTGGGGATTCTGCAGTTTTGAAATTTCACCCATCGCCCCAGGCCGGTCGCCGAGGTCGAATCTGAGTTTTTCGTTGCCGTATTCCAGCACCAGTTGATGATCGACGATGGCGAAACGGAATTGACTGGCTTTGCCCGGCGTCACCGGGGTCGGAGCCGTGGCAAGTTCGACAAAGCTGCCGTTGACAAGTCTGCCGACCTGCATTGTGCCCTTGAAGTTCACGCGTCCGAAGTATGACGTGACGTATTTTTCGATGACGGCACCGACCACCCCGTCGCGTGATTGATTGATAACATAATATTGTATCATCAGGTCCGAGCAGACGGGCTGGCTGTAGTTGAGTCGGCTGTGGTTATACCCATAAGTGCACTTGAAGTCATCCTTTGTAAGCGGCACGTACCTGATGGTCTGGACCCTGCTGTCGGGGACGCTATTGAGTTCAAAGACGGTCCCGCTGCCCGCGTTCAGGTCCCAGTCACAGCCGGGTTCATTCTGAAAGGGTTGTCTCCATTCAGGCCCAGGGTTACGGTCGTCGGCCACGGCAGCAGACACCATCTCCGGCGAGGGCTGATAGTCGTTCGTATAAATGGGCATCCAGAGTTCCCGCTGAACACGGGGCGGCTTCCGGGCGATACGATTGTTGATATAGATATCGCCGTCGATTATTTCGATGGTTTCACCCGGCAGGGCGACCATGCGTTTGATATAGTTTTCTATCGGGTCGGAGGGGTTCTTGAAGACAACAACATCCCAGCGTCTGGGGTCTTTGAACTGGTAGATGGACTTGAGTACGAGGATGCGATCACCGTTCGAGATGGGCACAAATGCGTCGGGGGGCAGGACATAGCTGCAACTTGGGCACGTCGGGCCGATGGCCGAATCGGCGCCCACGTCAAATCGGTATCCGCAGCGATGACAGCGAAGGGCGTAATGTTCGCCGCGAAGCGTCTCAGCCATCGAGCCTGTGGGTATGCGGAAGGCCTCCATCACGAATGCGCGGAAGGTGAAGGCCAGTATCAGGGCGATGACCATCCATTCGACGGTATTGACCGCGCCCCGGACGGCGGGGTTGTACCGCAGGAATGGATGATCCTCTAGCTGTGTTGTCTGGGGCATAATAATCCTATCCTAACTGTAATACTTCAGCCGTATGAAAAAATGCGGACAATCCCGATTTATTGGGACCCGATAATATTAACCATGTCATGCCTGCGCAGGCAGGCATCCATTTGTCCCGGTGTGTTAGGATGTTAAAATGAACCCCCGCCTTGGCAGGAGTGACTTCGACAAGATAATTAACCGGGCAGCATACAGGGGTTATCGGCATAAAGGGCGGTATTACTTTTGTCCGCCGTAAATGATTTTCATTCCATCCACGTATGGGATGTTCATCAGCATCTTCACGAATTTCAGGACGCGGTTCCCTTCGAGAATTCGGGCGATTTTTGAGTCGTTAAATGGTTTTTGCGGGCCGGGCCAATAGACAAAGAACGCCTTTCCGACCAGGTAATCGCGAGGCACAACGCCGGGAGGGTATTGGTTTCTGGTTCCGTCGGGTTTTCTGTTTCCCATGCCCGGCCCGGGCCAGAGGCGTCCGTCAAGGCTGTTGGGGCTGTTGTCGCCGCAGACGAAATATTCGTCCTTGTTAAGGGTAAAGGGCTGCCCCGGGCCTGCGCGTTCGATCTTTCTGCCGTCAATGTTGTCGATGTAGTGGATGTCGCGGAATATCCTGACGTGCGACAGGGTCAGCCGTCCGGCTCCGAGTATTGCTGCTTCGGGCATTGTGGATTTGGCGGTCCCCATGGCTCCGCGGTCCGTGCCCATGTCGTGGACGAGTACGGAGCCGGCAAATTGCATAATGAGCCGATGATCGACATTTGCAAAGCTAAAAGCCGTCGCCCCGTCAATATTATCGACAGTGATCCCGGAGTGGGCCAGTTGTTCAACCGAGCCGTCAATGTTGATTTTTTCGATAGTCATCGTCATACCAGCGTAATCGACGGTGCCCCGATAGCGGGTGTCGTATTTGCTGAGGGTCGCTCCGATCGCCCCAGCCCCGGCGGCGGCGGCGGCGGGGTTGTCAACGTCGAACGCTATTTTCAAGTCACTGCAAATGGGCATCAGGTGATACATCTGCGGATCGTCATATGCGTATGTGGCACGGAAGTCATTTCCTGTTTCCGAGTTGTACGAGATTGTCTGGACCTCCTGGTCGGGCGGACTATCCAGCGTAAAGGTTCTCTGCTGCCCCTGGCCGAGGTTCCACGTTGAGCCGGGGAGATTCACGAAGGGCTGTTGCCACTTATTCGGGCCGTTGAACCTTTTGACATCGGGCCTTGCGGGCTGGTAGTCGTTGTCATAGACGGCCATCCACAACTCCCGCTGGACCCTGTCGGGCTTGCGTTCGAGTTTGCCATCGATATAAATATCGCCGTCGATGATTTCGACGGTTTCGCCGGGCCTGGCGATCATCCTTTTGATGTAATTTTCTTTCGGTCCGAGCGGATTTTTGAAGACGACCACGTCCCAGCGTTTTGGCTCGAAGAACTGGTAGATACACTTCAGGACGAATATCCGGTCGCCCTTGGTGACGGGCACGAGCTGGTCGGGGCTGTCGATATAGTAGCCATCTTCGACATGGTGCATACCGCCTGATCTATCTGCGACATTGCCGCGAATAACAAATATTTTATCATGCGGGATAGACAGCACCTTCGAACGGTCCTCAAGAAGGTATCGTATCTGACCGTCAACCTGCTCGTAAATCTTCGTGGCTGTGTTGTGATAGAACCCGCAGCTTGGGCATCGCGGCGGAGTCGGTGCTATGGGTATGTTGTATCCCGGTACGACATTTCTGCCGAGACGGTAGTGTTGCGGTGTGAAGTCATAGTCGTAGCGGTAGCCGCATTGCTCGCATCGAAGGCGAAAATGCGCACCGCGAAGGGTCTCGGCCATCGAGCCGGTGGGAATGGTGTAGGCCTGCATTTCGAATACGATGAAGACCAGCGTCACGGAAAAGGCAATAATGAGCCACTCACACGTGTCGTACAGGCCGCGGGCCCGACCTGTTTTTTGCTGTCCTGGCGCATCACGAAGCAAATTTCGACCTTTCACTGGAACGGCATAGTACGTAGGGCGCGTTTTAACGCACCGTTTCTGACAAGGGCCCTGCATTATCGGCGTGACCCGCCAAAAGGTCAAGCCCAAAAAGGAACCGCCGACAGAAGGCGATTGGGCAACCAGGAGGCGTTATTGGGGAAAGGGCATCGGATGGCGGCTTCTGGCCAAAGGTTCGGACAGTGATTTTTTAGTCCCCGAACAGCCCTAAAAGCCCGAATCGAAATTCGGGGATTTCCCGTAACAACCCGAATGTTACCTCCGATGGCGTGGCCTGTACGGGCCATTTTGGGGGCCGCAGGTGGCAATTGAAGCTCTGAGAAAAAAAATCCAAAAAGCTCTTGCCGTATCGAAGTCGTTATTGTATAGTGAGTTGTATCGCGTAGGCACGGGAGCATCTGCATTGTGGCGTGTCGGATGTGCGTTGTTTTGGAACTGCTCACTTATGGTATGAGGTAGCCGATGTCAACCATTACCAAAAAAGAACTCATCGACAGGATAGCCGAAAATACGCAGGCCAAGCGTGTGGTGGTCAAGCGAATTGTTCAATCGTTTCTCGACGAAATTGTCGAGGAGTTGGCGCGGGACAATCGGCTTGAGTTCAGAGATTTTGGGGTATTCGAGACGCGTATGCGTGCTTCGCGTGTAGCGCAGAACCCCAGGACGCTGGAGCGGGTGAAGGTTGGGGCTAAGCGTTCTGTCAAGTTCAAGATGGGTCGGCTGATGAAGCAGAAGCTAAGGCAGGCGTCAGTGAAGATTACCGAATCCGCCAAGTCCGGCCGGAGTTCTGAATAGTCAACAGCAGAGCGTACCCGTGGCGTGCCTTTCAGTGCGTCGATTCGCCGTGGAAAGGTCCGGGCTTGTGTGACGGGCGTAGATGGGCGTACCTTTCGGAGGGAGTATTTGATGTTGGATGGGACCGTTAAGTGGTTCGACAGGAAGAAGGGTTACGGCTTTATATCGAGCCAGGGCAATTCGGATGTTTTTGTCCATCATACGAGCTTTTCTCAGGAGGGGTTGTGCGGCCTGGATGAGGGTGACCTGGTCTGCTTCGAGATTACCCAGGGCGAGAAGGGCCCACGTGCCGAGAATGTAAGCCTGAAGCCGGCCGACGGCCAGTAGGAGCCAAGTGGCAAGCAGGGGGCCAGTATAAGGGGGGAGCAGTCATTTCCACAGGGCCGGTAGTCATCTGAATCTGCCGCGGTTCCGCACTGAGGGTCGCATTGAGGAGATAATCTTTTTGTCTTGAAATCCGGCATCGACTGTGATATACAGGGTCGAATACAGGCTGGCTGGTTTTGGGCCGATATCTTTCAGGATGGATTATGTATGCAAGTGGCATCCAACCTGCTCTTGACTGTCGTGTGCTGGTGCTTAATAAGCACTACATGGCGATGCGTGTTGTCAATGTCCGTCGAGCGTTTTCGCTGTTGTTTCGAGACATGGCCGAGGTGGTCTCGTTCGAGGAGGGAGTCTTTTCCAATTATGATTTCCAGAGCTGGCGCCAGATCAGCGAATTGAAGCAGCAGTTTGAGGAGCAGGAACACGACTGGATCAGCACCGTCAACTTCAACATCGCCGTGCCGCGGATTATCAGGCTGCTCGTTTACGACAGGCTGCCGCGACAGCGGGTGAAGTTCAACCGCAGGAATATCTACGCACGCGACAGGAATCTTTGCCAGTACTGCGGCAAAAAGTTTCCCACGCCGGAGCTTTCGCTGGATCATGTCGTTCCACGCAGCGCAGGGGGGCGAAGCACATGGGAGAATCTGGTCTGCGCCTGTACCAGATGCAACAACAGAAAGGGCGGTAAAACCCCGCGGCAGGCGGGGATGAAGCTGATCACCACGCCACTGAAGCCAAGACACAACCCCATCATCCACGTGCATCTGAGCCACAAAAGATACCGCAGTTGGAAGCAATTTCTCGATAACGCCTACTGGTCGGTCGAACTGACCTGACCGGGCTGGCCAGGAGCGGGGGTGGGGTGACTTCCGGCGGTCTGCAATCTGCCCATCATCGGCGGGATAACTTCTAATTCTTCATCAGTCGGCATTGCCCGGTTGCTTCGATGACATCACGCCACAGCGCACCGTCGGGGTTTATGCAGTTTCTTTCGGCCACGGCCATCCTGATCGGCACATGTACGAATTCGTCGTGAAGCAGGCTCACGAGCATCTCGGTTCGCCCCGTCATCGCGGCGTGGACGGCGTTGGCACCCAGCCGGACACAATAAACCGAATCATTCGGGTTGGCGGGCATTGAACGGATTATGTAGCTTGGGTCGATATATTTAACGTTGACTTCCTGGCCGATGGCCTTGAAGTGGGCATTGATCCTGTCTTTCAGGAAGATACCGATATCGCCCAGTTTGATATTGCCCGACGCGTCCGTCTCGGCGGTCTCTGCCAGCAGATCCTGGCCGGCCCCCTCGGCAACGAGGATGACCGCATGGTCACGCCTGTCGAGCCTTTGTTCGAGATGCCTGAGCAGCCCGTTGTCACCGTCCAGATCAAAGGGCACCTCCGGAACCAGAACAAAGTTTACATCGTTAATCGCAAGGGCCGTGTGTGCGGCGATGAACCCTGCCTGCCTGCCCATGACCTTGACGATTCCCACTCCGCGCGGCGCGTCATATGCTTCGACATGTGCGCCATAGACCGCTTCGACAGCCTTGGAGACGGCTGTGTCGAACCCGAAGGACCGCTGCACAAAGCTCAGGTCGTTGTCGATGGTTTTGGGAATACCGACTACGGCTATCTTGGCGTTGCGTTGGCGAATCTGCTCGGCAATGTGTAATGCCCCTTGCTGTGTGCCGTCGCCGCCGATGCTGAACAGCATATTGACGCCCATTTTTTCGAGCGTATCGACGATCTCGACAGTGCGGTCGCCATAGCCCCGTGACGAACCGAGGATCGTACCGCCTCGCCGATGTATATCGCGGACCAACTCGGGCCCAAGCTCTACGGGTTTTAGGCCGAAATCCTTCAGGAACCCCCGATAACCGTAGCGGATACCAGATATGTGTTTAACGCCATAGCGGTGCCACAGGCACATCACGATCGCGCGGATCACCCCGTTGAGTCCCGGACAAAGCCCCCCGCAGGTCACAATGGCCGCATGTACCCCGGCTGGGTCGAAGTACACCTTCTGCCGCGGCCCGGCCTTTTCCAGCAGTGCTGACGGGGCGGACTTTGCCGTGGACCCTTCCGGCCCGGCGAAAATATCGTGGAGGACAAACTCATCGTCGCGGACATAATTGGCAAGATAGTCACCCTGCAGGCTCGAAAGCTCTATCGGGGAACCAAAACGCGACTCACCAAGTGTCCTGATAGTGAAATCCATTTCAACCATGCCGCACTCCTTGTACACCGCCGATCCCGGAGCCCCCTTAAAAGTGGTAAGTCCCCACGACGAAAATTTCGATTACAAACTTCCGCGGACATTGTAGCAGAACTGTGATAGTATAAAAAAGTTTTTTACGAAAAACAGGTGATTTTACCGACACCGGCTGCCTGTTACAGGGCAGGGGGCTTGTTTTTACCTGACGAGTCTGCTAAACTCCTCAGCGATCGTGCTGCCTTGCCGGCGGTGGTTCCTGTAAGCTGTGATGGTTAGACATCCAGGAGACCTGTCCATGCAATCAGTGAAGTTTCTGTTATTGCCATGTCTGCTCCATCTTGTCATCGCCCATGTGGCGACCTCGGCTGCGTCTGACCCGCTCGGCAAATACAGTCTCCCCTGGACCAGCCAGGTCAAATGGGACAATGTGATAAACATAAAAAGCGTAAAGGCATCCTCCGTTGGCGAACGTCTGGCAGGGGCCCAGGATATTCTCGTCGGGAATGGCGGCGGCGTTGTGTACTTCCCGGCGGGAGTATATCGCTTCGATGACCATATCTCTATCAGGGACGGCGTCGTTCTTCGTGGCGCCGACCCTGCCGGTGTCACCGACGCACGCAAAGAGGGCTACAATCCGCCGACATGCTTCGAACTGCCCGGATACCTGCCGCGGTTCACGGAGGATGAAGTACCGATTGACAGGGCCTTTAAGGGTATCCAGCTTGAAGATGTTAGTGCCTCCAATTGCGGCCTTTTGAATATCGCCGTCAACCGCGGTCATGTCTATTTTGACTCTGAAGAGGGTTATGGAACCGGCCGAAACCGCTTCGTTGTCGGCTGTGTATTCACCAACGCCGCCGTCGCCGACCCCGCTATACCCAGCGAGGGCTTCGGCCAACATCCGTGGCAGAGGTTCACCGACCGGCACCACGCCGTCGTTACCGTCAAGGCCCTGGAGAATATCCTCGTCGCCAACAATCGCCTCCCTGAATCCGGCGACGACAACTTCGTCATAAAGGACTATGTCGTAGAAGGTGCGATCATCAAGGATGGCGTCGTCTTCGACTATGACAACCGGCCCGGCCTGTACGTCAACGATGCCACTATCGGCGGAGCGGGCGACAGTGGACCCGACGGTACGCCGGAGACGCACCCGTGGGGATTTCGCAAGGGGATCATCATTCGGGATAACTACGTCTTCTGCACCGGCAGATGCGCAATTTCCTTTTCCGGTGACGGCACCATCTGCAAAGACAATGTCATCCGCTTCGAAGACAGCGTCCGGCGTCCCACGACCACCGGAACGAACCTGACAAAGGGTTTGGATACGAACGACAACCGCGCCATCCGGATACGCGGCTGGCGATGGACCGTCGAGGGCAACGACTACCTGGTCTATCGCAACATCTGCTCCGACGGGGTCTATCGCATCAACGACGGCGAAGGGATCATGCACGAGGACCACGTCAACAGCACCGTCCTGGACAGCAAACTGATAAACAACCGTGGCAACCGTTACCTGTCCATCTACAGGACTGCCGGCATCGATGGCCTGCTCGTCAGGGGCAACGCCATCCGCACCACCGGAAGCATCGCCGCCATCTACATCGTCGCCAACCGTAACAGCGGACAATACGAATGTCGTAACGTCACTATCGAGGACAATATCACCGCCGGCGGCGGGATCCACATTGAAGGTTCGCCCGCGGTCGACAATATCATACGAAACAACAAGCACATCGGGCCCGACGGCAAAATTATCAACAAGGCAAGGGCGAATATACGAAACAATACGGGATACACCATTTCGCGGTAGGGAGGCATTAAGAGGAACTGGACGTTTATGAAGGACAGGCAACTGGTGGAATTAAAAGAGGCTGTTGCCCAGAGGCTGCTGCCGTTCGTTCGCAATCCGGGCAGATATATCGGCGGTGAGGTCAACCAGATAAAGAAGGACCTGGCCGAGTGCGAGGTGACCGTTGCGCTGTGTTTTCCCGACATCTACGAGATCGGTATGAGCTACTCGGGGCTTGCGATCATCTATTCGATCCTCAACGGCATCGAAGGTGCAGCCGCCGAGAGGGTCTTTGCCATGTGGGACGACGCTGAGCAGGTGATGCGCAAGGAAAATATCCCGCTGTTTTCGCTGGAATCCACCACAGCGGTGGCGGGGTTTGATATTGTGGGATTCAGCCTGACCAACGAGATGTGCTACACTAACATGCTAAACATGCTGGACCTTGCGGGGATACCGCTGCGAGGGGCCGACAGGGGCGACGGGCATCCGCTGATTATCGCCGGCGGAAACGCTGCCAATTGCGCCGAGCCGATAGCCGATTTTGTGGATATGTTCGTGCTGGGCGAAGCGGAGGAGGCCATCGTCGAACTCGTAGAGTTGTATCGTCTCTGCAAGCGGGCAGGGGCGGGCCGACGGGAGTTTCTTCTCCAGGCCGCGCGAAAATATAACTACGTGTATGTACCGTCGCTGTACGAATTCCCCTGCCAGGACGAAGCGATTAAAACGACCACGTCTGAAACGATCACGTCGTTGAAGCCGAAAGAAGCCGATCTGCCTGTTCGGTTTGAAAACGCTATTGTTCAAGACCTGGACAGTGCGCCGGTGCCGGAAAAACCCATCGTGCCCTTCGTTCAGGCGGTGCATGAGCGCGTCAGCGTGGAGGTGATGCGAGGCTGTCCGGGCAGGTGTCGATTTTGCCAGGCGAGTTTTTGTCGTCGGCCAATTCGCTATCGCAGTGTCGAACGCATCTTCGAGATCGCCAAAGCCAACTACCACGCGACGGGCTTTGACACGGTGAGCCTGCTTAGTCTGTCAACAGCCGATTATCCGCAACTGGAAGAACTTACCGCAAAGCTGAGCGAATATTTTCAGCCGCGGCATGTGGGAATATCGCTGCCGAGCCTGAGGGTCAAGGCCCAGTTGAAGTTGCTGCCCAGCCTGGTAAGCTCGGTTCGCAAGGGCGGACTTACCATCGCCGTCGAGGCGGCAAGCGAGAGACTGCGGAAGATAATCAACAAACCGATCACCGACGAAGACCTGCTGGCGGCGATTGAAGCGGCCTATGTCGCGGGCTTTCAACGTGTCAAGCTGTATTTCATGGTCGGATTTCCCGGTGAGACCGACGAAGATATCGAGCGGATCGTCGATTTGTCATGCGAAATCGGAAAGCTGCGAAGGAATGTTGACGGCAAAGTCGCGTCGGTCAACGCCGCGGTGAGCTGGCTGGTGCCGAAGCCGCATACGCCGTTTGGCAGACTCGGCCAGAAGAATCGGCAGTATTTCGAGAGGGCAAGACAGATACTGCTGGACCGAAAACGCCAACTGAAGGGACGGTTTGTGCAGCTCAAATTTCACAACATTGAAACGAGCATCCTCGAATCAGCCATCGCCAGGGGCGACAGGCGATTGTGCAGCGTAATCGAGACGGCCTGGCGAAACGGGGCAAAGTTCGATCTGTGGAGCGAATGCTTTGACTTCAGAATCTGGCGAGAGGCGTTTGCCGAACACGGTATGGATGTCGAAGAGGAGGCCCAAAGGCTCTTTGCCGACGACCAGGCTGTCCCGTGGCAGCACCTTGGCGGACCGTCAAACGATTACCTGACCGGGCACCTGAATGATGCGATGACACTTGCCGGGGAGGGGTAACACAGAGCCAGCGACCCGGTTTTCAGGTGGTTTTTCTCAGGCCCGGCGGTTCGGCCAGACCGCCTCTGCCGTTGGATTTATGAAATTCGCTGATGATGCGTGCCGCTTCTGCCGGATCGTCCACCACATTGTAAACCGTTAGGTCTTCGGGGGAGATGTATTCGTACTTGTCGAGCATGACGTTTTTGATCCAGTCCAGCAGCCCCTGCCAGTATTCGCTGCCCATCAGGATGACGGGGAAATAGGCCTGTCTGAGCGTCTGTATCAGCACCAGCGACTCGAACAATTCGTCCATCGTGCCGAAGCCGCCGGGCATGACGACAAATCCGTGCGCATATTTGAGGAACATGACCTTACGGCAGAAGAAATATCGAAAATGCAGCGAGAAGTTCTGGTATTCGTTGGGCAGTTGTTCCTGGGGCAGTTCGATATTCAGGCCGATACTCTGGCCGCCAGCCTCTTTGGCAGCCTTGTTGGCTGCTTCCATGATCCCGCCGCCGCCGCCGGTGATGATGGCAAAGCCGGCCTTGACGAGCTCCCTGGCGGTTTCGGCGGCCAACTCATAGTACTTTGTTCCCGGCTCGGCGCGTGCCGAGCCGAATATTGACACAGCAGGTCCCACGTGTGAGAGTTCGTCGAAACCCTCGATGAATTCGGCCATAATCCGAAAAATTCGCCACGGCTCTTCCGACGACACTGTATTGTTAAGCATTTTTTTACCTCATTAAACCATTCCGGAAATAATTTTATCGGCTGATACCGTCGGAATATTTAGCGGTTCTCCCTGGAAGGTATCCAAAAACCTGGTGGGAACACCGTTTTTGATACTGATCGGGGGCAAATCACCATAGTTGGGGTTTTCCGGCCGACGGGCAGTGCCGGGCTATCAGGCAGTTGGCACAATCGGGCCTGCGAGCCTTGCAGATATTTCGGCCGTGCCGGATTATCAGGTGGCTAAACATCGTCCAGCCGCCCCATTTGCGCTTCGGCACAATCTCCATCAGGTCGAATTCCAGCTTTACCGGGTCGCTGTTTTCCGAGAGCCCCAGCCTGCGCGAAAGGCGAATCACATGCGTATCGCAGGTAATGCCCGGAACGCCGAACGCGTTGCCGAGTATGCAGTTGGCGGTCTTTCGTCCGACGCCTGCCAAAGTCAGCAACTCCTCCATCGTACCGGGCACTTCGCCGTCAAACTCGTCAATCAGTTTTTGCGAGGCCCGGCGGATATTCAACGCCTTGTTCCGATAAAACCCGGTTGGGCGTATGTCCTTTTCGATCTGTGTCGGCTCGGCGGCGGCGAAATCGGCAGGGGATGTGTACTTCTTGAACAGGTCCTTCGTGACGATGTTCACGCGCACGTCGGTACACTGAGCCGAGAGGATCGTGGCGACCAGCAGTTGAAATGGGCCATCGTAGTCCAGCGCCGTCTTCGCATCGGGATAGGCCCTCTTCAGTATGGGGACAATTGCCTCCACACGCTGTTTTGCCTGCGTTTTGTCAACCTTCAGTTTGTCAGCCGTCAGCTTTTTTCGCCCAGCCATTCAGTCACCATGTACCCGACAGTGTTTCCAGTATCCCCGTCAACCGCCGCCAGTATCCGATAATGTTTCCAGAATATCCATCAACTGCCGTTTGTCGAAGATGCCGACCAGCTTTTCCACTCTGCCGCCGGGCAGGAGCAGGATTGTAACCGGGACTGTGCCGGGGATGCCGTACACCCCGCTGAGGTCCTCCGTGGCTGGGTAGTTGATTACGGTTGTGTCGGCGATTATCGCGGTGACCCCTTTTCGGTTGATGATTTCGATGACATCCCGGTCGTGATAGACGCGTTTGTCAACCACTTTGCAGTTGGTGCACCAGTCGGCGGTGAATTTGAGCAGCACCGCTTCGTCGCCGGCTGATGCCTTCTCGATCTCGGCCCGGTCGTATTTCTGCCAGGCGATGGCTGCCTGTTGCGGGTCGGTACTCGCGGCGGGCAGGTACCATGCACCCGCCAGGACGGCTATGGCCACGGCGATGAATCTGACGGTCCATTTCTTTGTCGCCGACATCGACAGATTCACCCAGCCACCCCACATCCATACACAGAATGAAAAAATCACCGCGTATTTTATCACTTCGACTATCCTGTCTTTGTCCAGGGCAGGCAGCATCAGTCTGGCGGCGACGAACAGCAGCAACAGCCCCATGCCCTTGCGAAACAGGTCCATCCACGCGCCCGGTTTCGGGATGCTGTCCAGCAGTCCGGGAAAGGCGACGAGAATCGCATACGGCAGGGCCATGCCCACGCCCATCAGGATAATGGCTATGATGCTGATTGCCGCCGGCTGGGTCTGTGCCCAAACCATCACCATGGCCAGGATCGCACCGCTGCACGGCGTACTGAGTACCGCCGCGAAAAAGCCCATGCCGACAGAGCCGGTAATGCCCTGGCCGGAGCCCTGCCTGTCTGTGACCGACGAAGGCAGAGAGACGGTAAACACGTCCAGCAGAAACAGGCCAACCAGGACGACCACCAGAAACATTCCGATGACCACGTTGGGATAGCGGTAGAAATCGCTCCAGTTAATCACCATGCCGGTGCCTGCCTTGACGATGGCGACCGCGACGGCAAAGGCGACGAAAAACAGGACGATCCCGCCGCAAAAGGCCGTCCCCAGTGCGAACCTGCGGGAGGACGCCTCCCTGGTCTGTTCCACCAGCCGCATGATTATCAGCGGGATGATCGGCAGGACACAGGGCATAAGATTGATGGATATCCCGGCGATAAATGCCAGCAAAAAGGCAATCGGTCTGCTGAATGACGCGTTGCCGGAGAGGGCGTGCGTCTTGGCGGGATCGGGGGTTATCTGCTCGGCAGATTCAAAGGTTACCTGTTCGACAGCGGCGTTGGGGCTCAGGTCAATTCTGGCTGGGAACTTTTTGGTAAACGGCATAAGGCAGACCTGGCTCGTACAGGGCACACCGCTGACGGTCACCTCCACATCGAACGCATCGAGACCTTCCCGGCGTGACTGTATGGGCACGAACACGGAAAAGTTGCCCGCATAGACCTCAATGTCCGTATCCATGGCCGGGTCGCGGAAGAATTTCCATTTTGGGAAAATTGCATTTCCGAATGTCACCCCGTCGGCAGTGGGGCTGGCAGGGACTGCGGCGACGGCAACCTTCAACTCCATCCCCGGCGCAGGGGTCGTGTCGGCTCTTGCGTAGTAGTGCAGGTCGTCGGTCCCCTCAAAAACGACCAAGGCACCGAGTTTGTCGCCGAGTTGTCCTGCCCGTGCCGAGGCACGGGACCACTGGCCTGCGCCGTTTGCGAGCTCGATTTGCTGTGACCGGACGGTCGCCCCGAAACTTGCAACAACAGCCCAGAACAACGCCACAGTAGTCAATAATGACACCCTTCGCCGCATGGCACGACTCCCACATTAAATTCGATTTATTGCATTTTTGGCACCAGCATATACATTTGAAATGAATAATGAATAATCATTTGTCATTTTAAAGCTGTTGCCTTTTTGGCGTAAAAGCGTTAGACTCAAAGGACTTAAGTAAAATAACCATTGTTATCTACCAACTTTATTGGATGATATCCACAAAAATGGATTTCTGCCTTCGCAGGAATGACAATTTTTCGCAGGAGCGACAGGACATTCGGCGATGGCAGCTATCTGGACGATTGTGATTGTTGTTCCCGTAATTCTGTAAAATTGCCGGATGGTCCTTCAGAATCGAGCAGGTTTTGCCGACTTAAGGGATTACACTGCTTGTTAATATCAACGTTAATAAACGGATCTGGCGATGGAAACAATCGAACGTCAAAGAATGGCATCGACATTGTTTGAGAGGTACGAAGGGAACCCGATCCTGACAGCGAAGGATTGGCCCTATCCGATCAATTCGGTGTTTAACCCGGCGGCTATCCGTATCGACGGCGAAGTGCTCCTGCTCAATCGCGTTGAAGATCTTCGCGGCTTTTCACATCTGACCGTGGCCCGCAGCAAGGACGGACTGAGCAACTGGGTCATCGACGACAAACCGACAATGATGCCTGACCACAGCACCAAGGAAGAAAAATGGGGCCTGGAGGACCCGCGGATCGTCTGGCTGGAGGAACAGAAGCAGTTTGCCATCACGTATGTATCCTTCAGTGAGAGCGGCCCGGTCGTCTCGCTGGCCATCAGCAAAAATTTCCGCACCTTTGCGCATCTGGGTAGTATGCTGCCGCCCGAAGACAAAGACGCCTGCCTGTTCCCGCGCAGGTTCAACGGCAGGTTTGCGCTGATACACAGGCCCGTTGTGCGGGGCGAAGCGCACATCTGGCTGAGCCTGTCGCCGGATTTGAAGCACTGGGGCGACCACAGGATACTGTTCAGGACACGGCACGCCTACTGGGACGGTGCCAGGATAGGCCTGGCATGTCAGCCGATAGAAATACCCGAGGGCTGGCTTATCCTCTATCACGGCGTACGGAGGACGACCGCCAGCCAGATATATCGAACGGGCATGGCACTGCTGGACAAGAACGAGCCGTGGAAGGTGCTGCGAAGGAGTGAAGAGTGGGTCCTGGGCCCGCAGGAGGACTACGAGCGTATCGGCGATGTAAATGACGTTACGTTCGTCACCGGCGGTATTATCATGAAAGAACTCAACCGGCTTTACATATATTACGGCGCCGCCGATGACAAGGTGGCCGTCGCCACAGCCGATATGGACCGCGTGCGCAAATATATCATGACCTGCCCGGAAGTTACCGATTAGCGGTTAGTAACACGTATCGCGACGGGTGATGTGTGTGGGGCAGTGGCGGTCAATTGTCGGCGGGTTTGTCCGAACGAATCTTCAATGTCTTTTCAATCTTCAATGTCCTTTCAATCCGCGCGATCCTAACTGAGATGGTGTCAAGCTTTCGGACAATGTCGTCGAGTTTGCGGCGCGAGTCTTTCGTGTCCTCCGCCAATGCCGTCATGTTACTCCGCACCAGCGACATGTACTGGTTCATCAGCCGTTCGTAGGCATCCATCACACGGGTGGTTTCGCTCTGATAGGGGGCGATAGCGACTTCGGGCCGCAATTCGTACGCGGTGTTCTGCGCGTCGCTGAATGAGGCCGTCCATGCGATAACGATCACCATGACAATGCCTATGACGGTCAGCTTAGCTATGTGTGTTCTGGTAATCATGCTGGTTTCCCGTGATAATTTAGTTTTTTTACCGCGTATATTGCACGGCTCCCAACCGGGTGACGATCAGCGCCCCGGCCCGGCTCATCTGTGATATCGGGTCATTGGGCCGGCAACTGTTGAAAATAACCGGCAAACCGCGGCTGTTATACCCATGACGTGATAAACATTTGAAAAACCACCCCCGTTGTGGTACACATTGGCATGTTGTACAGGCGATGCCCCTCGGCGCAATCGGCGGATTAAGGATTCAGGCGAACCATGGCTGTTCAGTTTATTCTCGGCAGAAGCGGTACGGGCAAGACCCACCACTGCATCGAGGCGATTGTCGAATCGCTGCGACTCGGCAGCGGCCGGCCCCTGGTACTGCTGGTCCCGGAACAAGCTACCTACCAGGCCGAAAGGTCGATCCTCTCACACGGCGACGTCAACGGCTACAGCAGGCTCTCGGTGCTGTCGTTTGACCGGCTGCGGTTCAAATTGCTCGGCGCCGAAGGCTCACGGACGGAGGTCTCGCGCATGGGCCGTGAGATGATCGTTCACAAGATTCTGCAGGCCGACAAAGACAAACTGAACATATTCTCCGCCGCCGCCGAGACGCCGGGCATGGCTGGCCGGTGCGCCCGGATCATCACCGAACTGCACGACTGCGCCAAAGACGTCTCGGACGTGAAAGAGCTCGTACAATCGTTCCAGGGCGACTCGGCAGCCGGTATGACGGCGCTCAAATTCGCGGACATGGCGATTATTTTCGAGCAGTACCTGACATTTTTCCAGGACCATGCCGAACGGTTTGTCAATCCCGGCGCCGAGCTTGCCAGGGCACGCCGGGGGGTTGCTGCCTCCGAGCTGCTCAAGGGTGCAAAACTCTGGGTGGACGGTTTTGCGGGTTTTACCACACAGGAGCTGGCACTGCTTGTCGAGATGCTGAAAGTCGCCTCGCAGTCGCACATCGCTCTCTGCCTGGACCCCGCACGGATAGATATGACTAACACGGACATCGAAAGGCTCGATCCGCTGAGCATGTTCGGCGCTACCGAGCGGACCTATACCGAGCTGCTGGGCATCCTGAAAAAGTGCAAACTGGACATTAGCGTCCCAGCCATTCTTGAGAAACGATGGCGATTCGCCGAGGCGCCTGGGCTGGAACATATCGAACGCAATATCTTCCACACCGGGGCGGTGTCAAAGAACGTGTCTAAAAACGTATCCGGCGGGAGCGGGGCTGTAAATATCATCGCCGCGCCGAACGGACGCAACGAGGTGGACTTTGTCGCCGACAAGATCGTCGAACTGGTCAAAAACGCAGGCTACCGATATCGCGACATCGCCGTGATCGCCTCGGACATCACGGGCTATCAGCATTACATCGAATCGGCCTTTGCCGACTGCGGCATTCCATACTTTATCGACAGGCCACGGGCGATAGAGCATCACCCGGTCGTCGAAATGATTGTCTCGGCACTTAACATAGTGACGGACGGGTTCGACTCCAGCGAGATGTTGACGTACATGAAAACAAATCTGGCGGGCATCAAGCCGGAACAGATCGACATGCTGGAGAACTACTGCCTGACCTTCGGCGTCAGCGGCAGGGACTGGGTCGGACATCAACAATGGAACTTTGCCGATGGGGGCAGCGGGGGGGGCAGCGGGGCGGACAAACGGAACGGGCAGTTTGACCAGGAACAGATCATCGACCGCATCAGGCGGGCCGCCGTCGAACCGCTGGTCGCTCTTAAAAACGACCTCTCGAACGGGGCTGACGGCAACGATGACTCTCCCGTCACCGATGACTCTCCCATTACCGCGGGGCAATTTGTCACAGCCCTGTGGACATTCATGGAACGGCTCGGTGTAGGCCGGACTCTTGAGCGATGGAGCAGTGAATCCGAGGATGGCCGAATGCAGCACGGACAGCTATGGGGCAAATTGGTGGGCCTTTTCGACGAATTTGTCGAAATCTTCGGTGATGACCCGATCAATCTGCGTCACTGTCGGGGGATACTGCAAAATGCTTTTTCCGCCCTGACGCTTAAACTCATCCCTCCCACGCTCGATCAGGTGCTGGTCGGGGCCATCGAACGGAGCAGGCACCCGGACCTCAGGGCGGTGTTCCTCATCGGCACCACGCAGAAGCTGTTTCCCGCGCCGGTGACGTTTGACAGTATCCTGACCGACCAGGACCGGGACGCCGCCGAGGAGAGAGGTTTTGGTCTCTCTGACGGGCTTGACCGACAGCTCGTGGGACGCCAATACCTGGCCTACATCGCTTTTACCCGGCCCGCGCATCGTTTGTATATTACCTATCCCATGCTGGACGAAGCCGGCTCGGCGTCGGTTCGTTCGCAGTTTATAGACTCGGTCCAGTCGCTGTTTGGCTCTGACGATGGTCTCGACACTGTCGTGTATGACGCCGGCGGCGGTCTCGAAACAGTATGCAGCCATGTACGGCTGGAAGATGTCCTGTGCGAAAGGCTCCGCCCAGACAGCCGGTGCCAGGACGACCCGCAAAAGGATTATGCCGAACTGCTCGAATGTCTCTGCTCGCACGACGCCGCCGAATTGTCCCGTATCGGGCAGCGGATAAGATACGCCGTCGAATATGATAACACAGCCAGCCCCGTCGGCGCCACGGCAGGGTCGCTTGTATGTTCGGCGAGCAGGCTTGGAACCTTTGCGGCGTGTCCATACAAATATTTTGCCAGGTATGTGCTTCGACTGCAGCGGCGAAAACAGTTCGGCTTCGAACCGATGGACATGGGGTCATTTTATCATGCCGTGATCGAAAGACTGTACAGACGACTGAAAAAACAGGGTCTGGACTTTGCCGGCACCGACGATGACTACCTCGCAGGTGCGCTGCACGAAACCATCGCCGAATTGATCGACTCGGATAGTTTTGTGTCCGGCTTTATGAAGCGCTCGGCACATAACAGCTTTATCATCGCCAGCGCCGCCGCGGTGCTGGAAGGGTGTGTCCTGGAACTTGCGCGTATGAGCCGGGCGGGCGCCTTCAGGCAGTGTGGCTCGGAGTTATGGTTCGGCCCGGACAGTGAACAGATGCGGCTCGAACTGGACACGGCCGGCGGCAATCATGTCAGTATCACCGGGCGTATCGACCGAGTTGATATGGCCGACACTGGCGACGGCAGGACGGCGGCGATCGTATTCGACTACAAAAAACGAAGCAGAGGCGGCATCTCGTGGGACCGCCTATATCACGGCCTGGACATGCAGCTTGCAGTCTATATGCTGGCCGTCGATGGCGCACAGATTGACGGACGCAAAATCGACAGCGTAGCGGGTGCATTTCTTGTGCCGATTGAAATACCATCGAAACAAATACCCATCGACCAACTGCAGCAACACACCGAAAAGTTCAAACGCAAGGCCAGGGGAGTATTCGACGGCGACTTCGCCGAACTCCTGGACGCTGCGGGCAAAACCGGCTGGAACGATTATTTCAATTTCTATACAACCAAAGACGGCCAGCCGTATGGCAGCGAAAACTACAGCGGCGCTGTCCGACCCGAACAATTCAGGTTGATGATGCGGTTCGCACGGGACAAAATAGGCGAATTGACCGACCGGATATTCGCCGGCACAATCGACATCGCGCCCTACAGGCTCGGCGGAAGATCTCCGTGCAGCTATTGCGATTACCGCCCCGTCTGTAAATTCGACTGGCAGATAAACGGTTATAATGTGCTCGAACCGGTCGGCAGGGGGGGATTTTTCGAGGAAATGGACAAACGATATGCCCACTGACGGCACACAATGGACGCGGCAGCAGGCACTGGCGATCGACACAATCGACCGTGAAGTGCTGGTTACCGCATCGGCTGGGACCGGCAAGACTGCCGTCCTCTCGCAGCGATGCGCAAAGCTGCTGGCTGGCATCGCCGATCCGACGGACGTCTCGCAGATAGTCGTGCTGACCTTTACCGAGGCCGCCGCCGAGGAGATGCGATCGCGTATCGCCGGGGCGCTTAGCCGGCAGTATGAACGTCTCGGCGGAGACCACCTGCGCCGCCAGATACTGTCGCTGGACGCGGCCCATATCGGCACAATCCACGCATTTTGCAAACGCACCATCGACGAATTCTTTTACGAGCTGCCGATAGACCCGACATATCGCATCATCGAAGCCGATCAGCAAAAACTCCTCAAAACCGACGCGCTTATCGAAACAGTTGACAGAGCATGGCAGGACGCAGCCATTGCCCCGGCGATGGAAAAACTGCTCAGCGGTCGCGGTATCCGGGGGCAAACCGACGGGGTGCTGGGCAGAATCGTCGGTCTGAGCGGATTTCTCGACGGCCTGGCAGGACGAAACCAGTGGTACCAGCGGGCCGATGCGATTGCAGAGATGAGCGCCGCCGGCGCCGCGGATGCCGCCGGGATGTCAGGGGCATTCCTGATGGACAAACTGCTGGGCTGCGAACAGCGAATCGAACATGCCCTGCTGCTGGACCGGAAACTGGGCGGAGTGGGATTCTGGGACGAATTGATACGGGAAAAACTCCTCAGACCCGTCGAAAACTGTATCGAACTGCTCCAGCGCGACGATATCGCCGGGGCCATGAATTCAATCCGGCAGATGGAATCCTTCAGGTTTAACCCGTACAAGGGTATTCCCAAAGAAACCGCGGCGCTGATTAAGGCGCCGGCAGACGATGCCAGAAAAATCCTGAAAAATCTGGCATCGCTTGCAATCGCCAACCCGGATTACGAACGGCTGGTAGCCCCGTCGGCGTCGCTGCAAACCAAGGTCATAATCGAGCTGGTCAAACGGTTCGACGATAATTACAGCCGAGCCAAAAAACGACTGAATTGCCTGGACTTCGCCGACCTGGAGCATCTGGCGCTCGAATTGCTCGACAAAAACGAATCTATCGCCGCCCGGCTGGCGGATAGATTCAGGTATATATTCGTTGACGAGTACCAGGACATCAACGCCGTCCAGAAGGCGATCATCGACAGGATTCGCCGAAAGGATAATCTCTTCGTCGTCGGTGACGTCAAGCAGAGCATCTACGCGTTCAGACAGAGCAGGCCGGAGATATTCCTCGAACAACTGCGTGGTGCCGCCGAGACGATCGAATCCGGCAGCGTCGAATCCGGTAACACAGCCCTGCGGGTGGACCTGTCGGATAATTTCCGTTCGCGAAAAGAGATACTGGATTTTGTCAACGCGGTATTTAGCCGTGTCATGTCGGCTGGGATAGCATCCGTCGATTACGACCAGAGGGCGTTCCTCAAGGCAGTGATGGACTATGAACCCCTCGAAGATACCACCGGTAAAGATACCGCTGGCAAAGGTGCCAGGCCGGTTGAAATATACATCCTGAATGAAGAGCAGGCCGACGAAGAGGACGAACGGAACGAACAGAATGAAACGACCCCTTCCGTGGAGGACGATCTGCGTGGGGTTATATCTTCGTCACAGCGGCAGGCATGGCTGATCGCACAGCGCATACGTCAGATGGTGGGTGCCGACACTGGCCGGGCACAGTTTACGGTTTATGACAAACACACCGGCACATACCGCGACGTAACCTATGGCGACATCGTGATATTGATGCGGTCCCTGGCCAAAAAGGCAAACCAGTACGTGGAGGTGCTGCGAGGGGCCTCTGTTCCGGTCAACAGCCAATCGTGCGCCGGTTATTTCGCCGCCACCGAGGTGGTCGATGTCATCTCACTGTTGAAGGTACTGGACAATCCACGGCGTGACATCGAACTGGCCGCGGTACTGCGAAGCGCGATGTTCAAGGTCACCGACGCCCAGCTTGCGATGATCCGCAGCAACAACCCTGTCGGCTCGGACCATGATACTGCCACGGCGGGCGATACAGTTGTGGCCGACTTTTACGAATGCGCAGCCGAATACGCCCAATCGGGCCCGGACGGGCGGTTACGGCAGAGACTGGCCGGGATATTTACGCAATTGAATCAATGGCGGAGACGTGCCCGACGCGGCGGGCTTGCAGAGCTTTTGTGGGATGTATATCGCGGCAGCGGCTACCTTTCGTTTGTCACCGCACTGCCCGGCGGAAGCCAGCGCAGGGCCAACCTGCTCAAACTGCACGACCGGGCGATACAATTCGAGGGCTTTGCGGGGCAATCCGCCGCCACCTCGCTGGGGCGCTTTGTGGAATTCGTCGAAAAGCTCCTGGAAGAGGGACAGGACTGGGCGCCTGCCGAGCCCGGCACATCCAGCCAAAACGCCGTGCGTATTATGAGCATCCACAAAAGCAAGGGTCTGGAGTTTCCGGTGGTGTTTCTTGCAGAGATGAACGGGCAATTCAACAGGAAAGACACGTTCGGCCCGTGCCTGATTGATCGGACAAACGCCTTGGGCATCCAGGTCGTTCAGCCGGAATCCGGCGCCATAATCAACACTGTCTCCCACGAGATAATCGCCGAAAAACAACTGGCAACGATGCTCGCAGAGGAGATGCGGATACTGTACGTGGCGATGACACGTGCCCGTGAAAGGCTTGTACTGTACGCCTCGAAGAAGCAAACGCAGTGCAGAAAACTCCTGGCCGACTGCGGCACAGACACCGATGGACAGATACCCACCTGGCGATTGAAGGGGGCCCGCTGCCACTTCGACTGGGTCATGCAGGCACTGGCCAACCGCCGGGAGCTGCTTGATTTATTCGGCATCGACGACATTACCGAAACATCGAACGATAACTCGGATAACATAGACGATGGGCCGGACAACCTGTTTACCGCCCGATTGATTGGCAGCACCGAGCTTGACGATATTTCCAGGCAGGTACTTGCCTCCGGCCGCAGCCGAACGGGTCGATTGCAGATTGGCACCGGCACCGGACCTGCCGGAAAGATGCTGCTGGCAAAGGTTACCGCGGCAATCGAGAGGCGTTATCGGTATCAGTCCGCTGCAAATATGCCTGCCAAACAGTCGGTCAGCGAATTATCGCACCGCGACGATGAATTCGCACTGGTGGACCTTGACGGCGTATTTGCGCGTCGGCCCAGGGTTCTGACGCGAACATCGACGAAGGAGCCGGCAGGGCCACCGGCCCGACCATCCGCCAGGCAGGTGGGAAGTGCAACACACCTGGTCATTGAATCGCTCGATTTGTCGGCCCCGGTCACGACTGAGGCGGTGGGCGACTGTGTCGCAGGGCTGGTATCGCAGGGCAGGATCGCGGCAGAGTTATCCTCATTGATTGACTGCGATGCCGTAAGAGGGTTTTTCGAGACTGAACCTGGCAGCAAGGCGATTGCCCATGCCGACAAGGTCCGCCGGGAATGGCCCTTTACGATGGCTCTGGATACGGGCCGATTCGATGCGCGGACAGGTACGGGAGCGGTGGATAATGACGCGGTTGATGCGGATGACGCGGATGATGCGGTTGCCCCCGGTGATTTCATGGTAGTCCAGGGCATCGTCGACATGATCGTCGAAACGGAAGATGATCTTATCGTCATCGACTTCAAGACGGATCACATCAGGGCCGAGGAGGCAGCCGAACGGGCGGAACTCTATCGCGACCAGATGGACTACTACCGCCGCGCCGTCGAGGCGATAATGAAAAAGAGCGTAACCGGCTGCATGTTGTACTTCCTGACCCCAGGGGTTCTGATCGACTTTGACGGATTATAACCCACCTCGGCGACAACCAATGTTTACACAATGAAATCCCCGGGTTCAAAATCGATTCTTTTTTCGAGCTCAACAGATTCGGCTACCTTTGATATCATCACTTCTGTTCGCCAGGCGACCTCGGGGGGGCAGTTCAGTTGGCATTTGCCGCGTATGGCATCGAAGAAATTTTTCAGGTGCGGCAGGTGGGCTGGATATCTTATTATCGCTGGGATGTCATACCTGGGCGGTGTGGGCGTTTGACGTGAGTCGGCGATGCCTTCGGGTTCTTTTTCCTGTTTTTTTGTACCCGGCAGGTGGTGGCCTTCGGTGTCGAGAACGACGCCCACATCGACCCATCGCTCCCAATTTTGCCATTCTTGCCTGGTCTCCGGATTATCCTTTTTTATCCAGCCCTCCCGGTATGTTGCGCTTTGGCCGGTGGTTTCGGATATGACCAGAGTTGCCTGGTCGCCCATGAACTGCTCAAATATGCCCCGGCTGCTGTTTGTGGAGATCGTTTCGTAGCTGGCCCGGACGCTGCCGGACGGCGTGGCAAACTCGAAGATCGCAATCGTGCTGTCGGGCCATTGACTTTGGCTGCGGTAGCCGCTGTTGGCGCAGGCAATGACCGATGTGGGCATCGCTTCGCCCAGCAGCCAGCTATAGACATCGAGCTGGTGCGAGGCCTGGCTGGCAAATAATCCGGCGCTGAGGTTCTTATGCCATCGCCAGTTGCGCAACTGCTCCATCGATTCGTAGCCGTTGTCTTTGAGGATGTTTGGCGCTATTTGTTTGCCGGCTGGGGTGCCTCTGGGTGCGCAATAGTCAACGCCGCGGTGCCACTGGCCGCTGATGTTGGTGATGCGGTGCAGGACGTTGGCATTGCCGAGTATCACTTGCCGGCAGTATTCGTATCGCGGATTGCTGCGGCGCTGTTTGCCGATTTGCAGTAAACGGCCCGTACGTTTGGCGGTCAGGACCATTTTTTTTGCGTCCTGCAGCGAATTGCTCATCGGCGTCTCGCAATAGACATCCAGACCCTTTTCCAGGCAGGCGATTGTCTGGGTGGCATGACAGAAGTCCGGTGTGGCAATCAGTACCGCGTCGAGCTTTTCTTTATCGAGCATTTCGCGCCAGTCGGTATAGGCGCTGGCATCGTGACCGAAACGCCGGATTTGTCGGAGCTTATTGGTCATCGCCTCCAAATTGTAAGGCCAAATGTCACATATCGCCCTGAATTTTATGCCGAATTGCCTGCCAACGCGCAGTATCGCCGAGGCAAGTGCCCGGCCCTGGGTACCGGCACCGATCAGGGCGATTTGGAGGTTACCTTTCCTGGTTTGCCGACGAACAGGACGATCCACGTCAGTTTCGGTTGATATGCCAGCCATGGCAAATCCTTTCAACCTGAATTATGACCATATTGCCGTTACTATTGTCCAATAATAACCTTCCTGGCGGCTGTGTCGCGGCATCAGCCGTGTGTCCTCTGCCCGACTGAGTTTGCGTTTTCATTATATCAAACGAACCGCCCCGTGCATACCCTGTAAATTTTAAAGGCAGACAGACTGCCGGCAACCTTGGATAATCCCGTCAATTCCACCGGGCAAATAACCGCAATGTGCTGGTGTTGGGGCCAGGCGTTGGGGCCGGGCGGCGGGGCCGGGCGGCGGTTAGACCAAAAAACCTGTAAAAAATGCTGGAAACAACGGCGTTTTCCACTAAAATCACCGTCCTATGAAGTTTGTGCTGATCGACAAGATAATATCACTGGACAGCGGCAGGGAGATAAAGGCCGTTAAGAGCGTCTCGATGGCAGAGGAATACCTGGCGGACCACTTTCCGGCGTTCCCGGTCCTGCCCGGCGTCCTTCTGCTGGAAGGGATTATCGAGGCTGCATCGTGGCTGGTGCGTCAAAAACAGAACTTTGCCAACAGTATGGTCTTGCTTGAACAGGCCAGAAATGTTAAATATAAAAGTTTTGCCGCGCCGGGTATGCAGATCGAGTACCATGTGACGGCCAAAAGCATCGAAAATAATGTCAGCAGCTTTGTCGGGACGGGTATCTGCGGCGACGAGCAGATCGTCGAGGCACGCCTGAGTCTGCGACATTTTAACCTGGCTGACGACGATCCGAAGATGGCGATGGTTGACGGTACAATAATCGAGAATATGAAGCAGCGATTTAAGCTGCTGTATGGTATATAGTATTTAGCGTTTGGTATTCACCGTTTAGTGTTTAGCGTTACTCTTCATCGCGGAAGTTTACCGCCATTAGGAGCATTAATAATTTGCGGAGGCATATTTTATGGCAACGAGTCGGGATGAGATTTTTGAAAAAGTAAAGGAAGTTATGGTCGATGCGCTGGGCCTGGATGATGACGAAGTGACCGAAGGGGCCACGTTGATGGGTGATCTGGGGGCCGAGAGCATTGACTTTCTCGATATTGTTTTCAGGCTCGAAAAATCCTTCGGTATCAGGGTTCCGCGTGAAGAGCTGTTTCCGGCAGATAGCCTGATGGGCAACCCCGACTATGTCAGCAACGGCAAACTCACGGAAAAGGGGTTGGCCGAGTTCAAGGCGAAGATGCCGCATACGGACTTTACCACGTTCGAGGCCGACCCGGATGTCAATAAGCTGGCAGACCTGTTTACGGTCGCCTCAATAGTGAACTTCATCGAGAATAAACTCAATGAACAGTAAGAACGTATAAAAAAATCATCTTCCATTTTTGGCTGGCAGCGATAACGAAACGGCAAAACGGTGCGTTATACCCTGCCGGCGACTACCGGCGGCGGGCAACTGAATACTGGCAACTGAGAACCGACGGCTGAAAACTGGCAACTGAGAACCGGCGACGGACCATGCGTTGGATATGGATAGATAAATTTCTGGAGTTTAACAGCGGCATCAGTGCCGTTGCGTTGAAGAACGTGACGCTGGCCGAGGAGCATCTGCACGATTATTTTCCGGGTTTTCCGATCATGCCGGAATGCCTGATGATCGAGGCGATGGCCCAGACTGCGGGCATCCTGGTGGGCGAGGCGAGGGGCTTTGAGGAAAAGGTTATCCTGGCCAAGATCAAAAAGGCGGCCTTCCATCATTATGTCCGTCCCGGCGATACGATAACGATCCATGCCGAGATTGAGTCGATTGCCCCGGAGGCAGCCAGCACTGCCGGCAGGATCATGTGTGGTGATAAGCTCATCGCCGAGGTCAGCCTGATATTCAGTCATATCGACCAGAACATGGGCGGCAAGCGGTTCCCCGAAGAAAACTTCGTCTTTACGGATATGTTCAATTCGCTTCTGACCGGGTTTGTCGATCAAAACGCACAACAGGCGGAGCAGACACAATGACGGGACGCCGCGTTGTTGTTACGGGGCTGGGAGCGGTAAGTCCGCTGGGGATGAGCGTTGCCCGGACGTGGGAGGGTCTGCTCGAAGGCAGATGCGGCATCGAGACCATTACCGCATTCGACCCGGCTGGTTTTACCTGCAAATTGGCCGGCCAGGTTGGGCCGTACAAGATCAGCAAGCATGTCCCCAGGAGCCACCGCAAGGCGATCAAGCTGATGAGCCGGGACATTGAGCTTTCCGTCATCGCCGCCAGCGAGGCCGTCGCCGACGCGGGCCTTGTCACAAGGGCTACGGGGGCGGACAACGTAACGATTGAACCTGAACGAACGGCGGTCAACTTTGGCGTGGGACTTATCTGCTGCGACCTCGTTGAACTCGCTCCGTCGGTGGCGGCGAGTATAACCGACGGCAAATTCGATATTCACAAATGGGGCAGGGCGGGGCTTGAATCCCTGACGCCCCTTTGGCTGCTCAAATATCTGCCCAATATGCTTGCCTGTCACGTCGGTATCGTCCATGACATTCGCGGGCCGAGCAATACCATCACATGCGGCGAGGCAGGGGGGCAGTTGGCTATAAGCGAGGCCGCCGAGATTATCGCACGCGGAGATGCGGATGTTGCCATTGCCGGCGGATGCGAGGCAAAGGTCAACCCCATCATCATGCTGCGGCAGTGTCTGCTCAAACGTGCCACCGATAAGTGTAATGACAATCCGCAGGGCGCGTGCCGTCCGTTCGCAGCCGATGCGACCGGGTCGGTGTTCGGCGAGGCGGCGGGCGTATTGGTGCTGGAAGAGATGGGCCGAGCCATAAAACGCGGCGCACGCATCTACGCGGAGATCGTCGGGTCCGGTGCCAGCAATAGTATCAACACGACGTACGAGCATCTCGAAGCCGACGGCAGGGGGGTCGAACTGGCCATGGCAGGTGCATTGACCGATGCCGGTATCGTGCCCGGACAACTGAACCTGGTTATGCCGCACGGTACGGGCATAGCCGACGATGACCGAGTCGAAGCCAACGCCATCGCAGGCGTCATGGGCAATGCGGTGGCCGATGTCAGCGTCTGGCCCACCAAGGGCATGCTTAGTCATACCGGCGCAGCGGCGGGCGCCCTGGATGCCATTGTCGCGGCAAAGGCCATCAGCCAGGGCAGGGTCGGGCCGGCGAAGAACAGCCAACCGGCAGCGGAGGGCTGTAAACTGAACATCAGCCCCGTCGCCAAGGACAGGGATATTAAATATGCCATGTGCAGCAGTTATACATTCGGCGGCCAGACGGCGGCGATTGTACTTAGACGATTTGATGGTGAATAGATGACGGAACGCGTTGTTATAACTGGAATGGGCATTGTTTGTCCGTTGGGCCATGATGTGGAGACGGTCTGGCAGGGTCTGCTGGGCGGTGCCAGCGGCATGGCGGAGACGACTCTCTTCGACGCATCCACCTTTCCGTCGAAATTCGGCGCCGAAGTAAAGGATTATGACCTGTCCGGGCACATCGGGCGTCCTGAACTGCACAAACACGGCAACCGCGGGTCACAGTTTGTCCTTGGCGCCGCGGCAGAGGCGTGCCGACAGGCTGGCATTGATATAGAGACAGAGAGCCCGACCGACGGGATAGACCGCGGCAGGATGGGTATATATCTCGGAGCAGGGGAAGGGTCGGTTGACAATGACAATTTTTTCGCGGCCATCGTCAACGGCTGGGACAACGAAAAACAACAGATGGACTGGCAGGCCTGGGCAGATGCGGCATTCGGCCGGATGGACGCCATGACCGAGATGGAGCAGGAGCCGAGCATGCCGGCCGGGCATGTCGCGGTGCTGACCGGCGCTCGCGGCAGGACGCGGAGCTGTCTGACTGCCTGTGCGGCAAGTACTCAGGCCATCGGCGAGGCGACAATGCTGATCCGGCACGGCAGAGCCGATGTGATGGTCGCAGGCGGGGCGCATTCGATGATCCATCCGCTGGGCGTGACGGGGTTCAGCCGGCTTACCGCTATTTCGACACGCAATGACAGCCCGACGACGGCATCACGTCCGTTCTCAGCGACCAGGGACGGCTTTGTACTGGGCGAAGGCGGCGCGGTGGTGATACTCGAATCGCTCGGTTCGGCGAAAAAACGCGGGGCAAAGGTTCTCGCCGAGGTCACGGGCTTCGGCAGCAGCAACGACGCATTCCGCGTTACCGACATGCATCAGGAGGCACGCGGAGCGGTCCAGGCGATAAACGCGGCACTGGCCGATGCGGAGATTACCTGTGAGAAGGTTGACTACATCAGTACGCATGGGACCAGCACGTCGGAGAATGATTCGATAGAAACACTTGCGATAAAGACGGTCTTCGGGGAACATGCAAAGGACACGCCTGTAAGTTCGCCCAAGAGCATGTTCGGGCATCTGATCGGGGCGACCGGCTGTGCCGAGCTTATCACGTGTGTGCTGGCGATACGCGATAATATCCTGCCGCCGACGATGAACCTCAGCGAGCCGGACCCGCAACTGGACCTGGACTATGTGCCGAACAAGGCGCGAAGGGCCGATGTCAATATCGCGATGAATGAATCGTTCGGCTTCGGCGGACAAAATAATGTACTGATTATAAAACGATTTGAAGAATAGAAGCTGAATTTTGAAACCGGCAGGCCGACCATGATAGACATAAAACTGATTCGAGAGGATCCGCAGAGGTTCAAGGACGCGGCGCGGGCCAAAAACTTCGACGTTGACATTGACAGACTGCTGCGGATTGATGCGGAGCTTCGTGACATCAGCAGGCAGCTTCAGGAGCTAACCACCGAAAAGAACAGCATCGGAAAGAGCATTACCTCTCTGGATGGTGACCGCAAGGCAGCCGCGCTTGTCAGGCTCGGCGAACTCAAGGCCAGCCAGAGCGGGCTTAACGAGACGACCAAAGAGTTGCAGCCGCAGTTTGACGCGTTGATGATGCAGGTTGCCGCCCCGGCCGCGGCCGATGTGCCCGCCGGAAAGGACGACACGGAAAATGTCGAACTTCGCAAGTGGGGTCAGGTACGGCAGTTCGAATTTGAGCCGAAGGACCATGTTCAGCTTGGGCTGGAGCTTGGTCTGATCGATATGGAACGCGGCGTTAAGCTGGCCGGGACGCGGAATTATTTTCTTACCGGCCACGGCGCCCTGCTGCACTGGGCTGTGCTGCGGTTTGCGATGGACCACATGGTTGCCAGGGGCTATCGACCGATGACTGTGCCGCTGCTGATGCGTGACGAGGCGATGCGCGGGACGGGCTATTTTCCCGGCGCCGAAGAGCAGACATACCGGATGGAGCGCGACGGACTGAACCTGGCAGGCACCGCGGAGGTGCCACTGACGGCCTATCGTTCGGGGGAGATCGTGGCAGAGCTGGAATTGCCGTTGAAGATGGTCTCGATGAGCACGTGTTTCCGCCGCGAGTCTGGCGCCGCCGGCAAAGACACATACGGGCTGTATCGCATTCATCAATTCGACAAGGTCGAGCAGGTGATCATCTGCGAAAACGACGAACAAAAGAGTATCGAATATCATCGGGAGATACTGTCCAATTCCGAGGCGGTCATGCAGGCGATGAACCTGCCGTATCGCGTGGTCAATGTCTGCACGGGCGACCTGGGCCGCGGCCAGGTACAGAAGTTTGACATCGAAACATGGATGCCGTCGCGCAACAGCTATGGCGAGACGCACTCTGCGAGCCGGTTTTACGAATTCCAGGCACGCCGAATGAATCTGCGTTACAAGCAGACTGCCGACAAGAAGAATCTGTTCTGCCACACGCTGAACAACACCGTCATCGCCTCGCCGCGTGTGCTGATTCCGATTATCGAGCTGAATCAGAACGCCGACGGCTCGATAACCATCCCGGAGGTGCTCAGACCATACATGGGCGGCAGGGAAAAGATTACCAAAAACGCTTAGATACCGGGGCTGCGTAGATACCGGAACAGAGAATCTTTTCGAACCGGTTGAAATCGTGTCGAATTAGATTATAATTGATTGCTGGCGGGTATATTCGGGGATCTGTTTTGCCCGGTTGCCCGTTTACTTGATTGCTCGATTGTTTATCCTGGGTTATGCCGATGAACAAAAAATTATCAATACCGAGCGAAGAAGTTGCGGCATTCTGCCAACGGCACCATGTCCGCAAATTCTCGATATTCGGCTCCGCTTTGCGAAGCGACTTCGACAGTGACAGCGATATAGATGTACTTGTCGATTTTGCCGATGGGCATGTGCCGGGTTTTTTCGGCCTGTTCGACATGGAACAAGAGTTGTCGGAACTATTCGGAGGACGAAGAGTCGATCTGCGCACTCCGGAAGATTTGAGCCGTTATTTTCGTGACGAGGTTCTTGCCGGGGCGGAGGTGCAGTATGTTGAGGGATGACGGTGTACTGGTCAGGCACATGCTTGATGCCGCCCGGGAAGCAGTCGCTTTCGGCGGCGAGTACAGCAGAACCGATCTTGACGGTGATCGCAAATTGAACCTGGCCCTTGTTCGATTGTTGGAAATCATAGGTGAAGCTGCCGGCGGAATATCCGAGCAGTTTCGGCAAACACATTCCAGCGTGCCGTGGATGAAGATGATCGGAATGCGAAATCGGCTCATTCACGGATACTTCGACGTAAATCTCGATATCGTATGGGAAACCGTGAAAGACGATTTGCCCCGTCTGATTGCTCAATTGGAAGACATTGTGCCATAGGGTAGGTCGATAGTTTAGGACGGCGGGGTGTCACTGCTTGGATGCCATCGAACGACAGTTAAGGCTGCTCGACGAACGGCTTGACCGGTCCGGTCCGCTGGCTGGGATGCTGATTGACAATCCTCTTTTGCCCGCGGCCTGCGGGCTGATCGCCGGGATCGTTCTACAACATTTCATTGGGATTGCGCCTCACTGGTGGCTCTGGGCCATCGCCGTCGTTTTGTCGGCGTCGATCCTGCTGCCGATCATCGTTGCACGCGGAAAAGATCGTGACCGTCGGGCTGTGATTTTCGGCACTGCCATGGCGCTGTGTTTTTTATGCGTCGGAGCGATTCGACTGGCGTATTACGACCTGCCGCAGGGCAACGATATTGTCAATTTTGTCGGCGCCGAGCGGAAACTCGCCACGGTCCGCGGGCGGATCATCTCCGAGGTCTATAATGAAGACGACAGTGACAATGAAGACGATAGCGACGACCGACAGTCCAGTGGCCATTTTTTGTCTTCGTCAGGGGCCAGCTTCTATCTGCGGCTTGACCGGGTAAAAACGACGACTGGCTGGGCGCCGATTCGCGGGACGGTGCGCGTACAGATATCGGAACGTGTCAAAGACGTCAATGTCGGTGATGACGTGCAGCTCTATTGCTGGCTGGGGCGTTTTACAGGGCCTGCCAATCCCGGTCAATTTGACGTAGCCGACTACCTCAGACGTCGCGGAGTACACGTCTCGGCAGCGGTTAAATCAGCCGACGGCATATTGCTGCTTCGCCGGGCGGCTGTTTTGTGCTGGTTCTTCTGTGCCGCTGTCCTGGTGCGCCGCAGACCCAGGCCCGTCAATACGCTGGCATTTACCGCCATCGTCCTGTTGCTGATTCGACCAGCCGACATCTTCGACACCGGCTGGCAGCTTTCATACATGACCGTGCTGGGGATACTGCTTTTTACCCGGCAGTTCAAACACTGGATAATGACCGTCACGCTGGACCGCGTCACGGTTTCGGTGCAGACATTGCAGCAAAGGCCGACGATCCGCTTTGTGATGTGGCTGGCCAATCGAATCGTCGAACTGCTCGCGGTGGGCCTTGCCGCCTGGCTGACGGGCGCGGGCATCCTGCTGTATCACTTCGGCACGATCACACCGCTGGCCAGCATCTGGACGGTCCTGATATTCCCGATAGTCCTGGCGATTTTGCTGCTGGGGTTCCTCAAAATCATCATCGCCCTCTGGCTGCCGACGGTCGGGCTGCTGCTGGCGGTACTGCTGAACGTCCTTTGCAGTACGCTGATTGCAATCGTTCATCTGCTCGGCAGAATCCCCTTCTGTCAGATCACCATCGGACATGTGGCCGTCGGGTTTATCGTCGCCTACTACCTTGTTCTGCTGTGCCTGAGGTTTATGCCCACGCCCTCCCCGCGCCTCGGCAGAGTAGGGCGGCTGCGACCCATTGCGATCGCTGCGCTGATCGTGATAGCTGCTGCCCCGGTAGTTATCAGGTACACCCGCAGTGCCGGCAGGGACCACCTTGAAGTAACCTGCATCTCCGTCGGTCACGGCCAGTCAACATTTATCGGCCTGCCGGGCGGCGGAAACGTCCTCTTCGACGCCGGCTCGCTTACCATACGCAACTTCGGAAGACGCATGGTCGTTCCCTTCCTGCGGCAAAAGGGTATCACAAAGCTGGACGCGGTTCTTATAAGTCACGACGACATCGACCATCACAACGGACTGCCCGAAATCGTCTCAGCGGTGCGTATTGGCCGAATCTATGCCAACGACGCCTTTATCGATAAGACGCAAACGTGGTCCTCGGCAGGCCTTCTTGCCAGGAACCTCCAACTCGAATCGCACAGGATATGGCCCTTACTGCCGGACTCTCTGCCAGAAAGCGACGCGGTGATCTCGGCACTCTGGCCAGACGATGAAGCCTGCAATACCCCCGCCCTCAGCGATAATGATAAATCAGAGGTCCTGCTAATCGAATACGCTGGCCGACGCATCCTGATATGCAGTGATATTGAAATATTCGCACAACGACGATTGTTTGAGTTGTACCCTGACCTGCGGGCCGACGTCGTCGTAATGCCCCACCACGGTTCATTGCTGAATCTTATGGACGGTTTTGTCGAACGGCTGGGCGGCCGAACGGTTATCATCAGCTGCGGCCGCACCGGGGCCAAACGCGCATACAAACCACCCGCCAACGTTGACGCATTTTACACTGCCATCCACGGCGCGGTAACGGTCCGCGTTGACCGTGACGGGGTGATGAAACTATCTTCGTTTCGGCAGCTCCCCGACATCCTATCCCCCTGACCCGGCGCAGCAGAAACCAAACAGTTTTTGGTCCGACGTTGGGTATGTGGACGTTAGCGGGGAAGAAGGTTACGGAGCAGGGAGCAGGGGGCTGGGGGCCGGGGGCCGGTGGAGAGCTGGGAGAAAAAAAAATGAAGAAAATTGAAAAAAGATGGCGGCGAAGAGGGTGGACACCTGGTAAATAGGACATGCCGAATCGGGGGGTGGAAAAACGGCTGTAAGTGTATGCGGGAGGCGGAGTTATGGGGATTTGGTGGTGCGGGAGGCTGGTGGGAGGTGGGAGTTGTGGACCTGAGACTACATGTTCAAAAGTGACCTAAATGCGCCCAAAGTGCGCCTAAAGTGACCCAAAAGTGACCAAAGTGCGCAAAAATGATGCGTTTTTGAGGGGGGGGTTGACTTTTGAAATATCCCGGTATAGCTGATTGATAATTGATTATTGATGATTGATTATTGGTGGCCGATGGTTGATTATTGGTGGTTGATTATTGT
>SDBV01000192.1_pt1 | contig 80628 bp, 69 predicted proteins | sample 2277081 | NCBI WGS metagenome assembly SDBV01 (sample SAMN10402039, study PRJNA504765) | marine sediment metagenome | isolation source: marine sediment core GS10_PC15, 223 cmbsf | place: Arctic Ocean: Southern Knipovich Ridge | collected 2010
CCGTTCCGCCGGGCGATTTCAACTTCTTCCAGAACACCCGGTGCTTTGTGGGTTTCGGGCCCAACCATGACCAGAACCAAATCTGAATTTTCGATCTGACGCTCCGTCCGAACTTCCCAAACTACCCCGGGTTCAAAATCCTCCATTGCCGAGTCGCCGGCCACTTCAAAAGGAGAATCACTATTCTCTGATTGCCTGATGATGAAATCCTTCAACTGCTCGTCGCTTGGGTAGCAATAACTCACGAAGACTCGTGTTCTTGGACTCTTGCGAGCAAAGCCTGGCGCTTTGAGTTTTTCCACAAAGAGTTCGGCTACCTTCTCAGGAGGGGTGGTGCCTGGTATAGAGCCAATTGTATCCGCTATTTCAGGTATTGTCGTATCATCCAAACGAATTGGAAGAATATACTCTGTCATTTCATCCTTCGTTGCTCGTTCTTTAGCGAATTTCAGCTCCATGCGAGCCCAAGCCTTCTTGGGATAGTGTTTTGAAATGAACACCATACAATATTGGGCATACGCTCGGTAAATCTCGCCAAAAGTGGGCGGAAGATCCTTCCCCCAAAGAAAGGATTGCTCATTATGATCATAGAAGTGACTGATGCCGTGGCGACCCAATTCGTCCGCTACAGATTTGGCGTACCCTCTATCCTCCCCTGCAAAGGACAGCACTACGTCGTATTTGTAGTCGCTACGCTGATCCATCTTTGATCCTTCACAACTTATAACTCATTAAAGCAATTTCTTTAGGTTCTCCCAATTCCAACTATATAACCGTCCCGCATTCGGGACAGCAGTGTAATTGCCATCCTTGTAACCGATGATCTGAACAATGGGAATGTCATTCCGCCGTGCCATTTCAACTTCTTTCAGAACACCGGGTGCTTTGTGGGTTGTGGGGCCAACCATAACCATAACCAAATCTGACCTTTTGATCCGACTTTCCGCCTCATCTTCCCAATTTCGCTGGGGTGCAGCTTCCTTCATTGACCAGTCGGCCACTTCAAAAGGAGAATCACTGTTTTTTGATTGCCCGATGATGAAATCCTTCAACTGCTTGTCATTGTCAAAGTCGAAACTTACAAATACCTTTTTTGCAGCCATAATCGGCTCCTTTCTTAAAAATACTCCTTTGAAAATTTTTAATCGAATTTTGGTTGCGTTATATCGGTAGCCTCTTCACTAAGAATTTTCAGTTTAAATTTGTTCCACTCTAACTCTGCTAAGTATGTTTGCATTGTAAACCGATTTTTTTGATGCCAAATCAACACTCCTGCTATAACAAAAACCAAGCCAAAAATCATGACCACCAGCGCTTCATTAGCTGAAAGAAATATGTCAAAAATATCTATGAGATTAGCAAAAATGCCGAATAAGAAAAACAATACACCTATACCTGCAATGTAAAAGTGAAAACCATAATCGGCCCTCAGTCTAAATTATTATTCGTAGTATTATCCGGATTTGACACGGGGGTTTTAACCTCATTGATTTCTCGAACGTGATAATTGGGATATTGACCAGTTTCAATTTCTCTTACAAATTGTGCTCTTGTCATATCCTGGCCTGTATAATTATCATGAAATCGTTGATTTCTACCAGAATCGTTTTCTTGCGTAACCTTAACTCTACCAGCCATAATAGGCTCCTTTCATAAAAACTAACGATTCGTTCTTTAACTATTCTTTGGAAGCCAGAAGAAATGGAGGGTGATGTGTTTTGCTGCAAATCTAATGTTAACTACTCAAACTACCGACCATCCATAATCAACTGGTCGTCCTTGTACTTGCCCTATAATAGTGCAAAACCCATGCCAAGTGGCCCGAATAATAAAGACGGCCTTTTTTAGCTTAAAACAAAGGTTTTTGATTTACTCAATCTAAAGAACCTGCCAATTTGGCGTAGCCCAAAAGGATTAGTGCCAAAAACAGCTGTTTATACCATAATCCGCTTTGATCTGTGGTTAAACATTCTTAAGTCTCTTATGCCTTTTCGTGGCTATTATTTTCACTTTCTCGCAATCCGCATCATGGCAAATAGACATCACTAATCTCAGCCGCAATGGGTGATGGGAGCAAAGGTTTAAAACACCTATAGGCCATTTCGATTTGCTTAAGTCGCATTTGCTTACGACCATCACCGTTTTCAAAAGCATTAATTGCTTTACGCGTTCTTACCAACCAAGGTATCCACACATCAGAGTCTATATCAAACGCCTGTAAGGGTATCATTTCATCATTCTCCAGTTCCTGCCGAATATTGTGGTAGTAGATAAGTGGGGCGTAAAGGATGCTAAACAGGATACTCAAACCGATATTAATTCCATCTTCTTCGCTCGATAAAGGTGCCTCGCTTGATAAAGCCATTTCCTGTACCGTCTTTGTAGTCAGTCCCAGTAGAATCGGGCCCGGGTCACCCTCATCGCCGGCAGAAATTTCATTGATGATTCCTTCAACCTCTTCCTCAAACTTTCCTCTCGCTGCAACATTCCACTTTTTGATAAAATTATTATGGTCGTCGAGAAGTTCTTGTCGCTGTTTGTTGGTGAGCTTGGTGCTAAATATAGCTGATCCATAAGCCACACGATTGAGACCTAACAGCATATATTTGAGGTTGTAAGCTGATGAGCAGGCCCTGCGTATACTGTTATGAAGTAGTTCGTAAAAATCCTCATCAGTGTGTTTAACAATCAATGGTTTATAGATCTTTTCAAAAAGTTGCTCGGCTTTATCTTCTTCATCGCTCAATAACCCTCCATTTTTTTGCAACTGTTCCCAGACATATACCTCACTTCGGCCGTCAACAAGGTCATCCAGCCAGTGCGACAAGGCCACAATGAATGCCTTTTTTTCAATTTCCTCGGCATATTCCTGTTTTTCACACGACGGCAGAGCCAGAATGTAGGATTGGATCCTCAATTCGGTATCCGAATGGACACGACTATGAATTCGGTCATATTTACCTATTTGGGAAAATAAATTATCAAATTTCTCTAGTCCTTTTTTCGTTTGTTGGCGGATTCTTTTGCGATGCTCGTCATCTGGTAGTTCTGGCGTAGGCCAGGCCAGATATGCCGTAGAGATAGGGCTGTGTTTGGCAGAATAAATAGATACTGCCACGTCGATTTTATCTTTCAAATACCAAGTCAGCCCAATCCCTATCAGCGACAGCACCGTTACCAGGACAGGTGGTATATACCTAAGAACAAACATCTCGGAAGTGTCAGTGCCAAGCACGGCAATTAGTAGACCACATAGTGCGCTCGGGACAGCAATGGCCAAAGCAAGGCGAAGTAATTTAAATACCTTCCTCAGCAGTTGCTTATCAGTAGATGATACGCTTGAAGAATTATACAGAATATGGAATCGCCAGATTAGAAACCCTGAACCAATGCTGGCCGCGAGGAGAAAAACAATCGATTTGGTCCAACTGTTGGCAGCAAGGGCACACATACTGCAGATAAAAAAATCAAGGAAATATGTTTTAAATTCGGCTTTTGGCTGAACCCGATATATATACTTTGCATACCACCAGGCGATACATAACAAATCGACCAAGAAAAATATGCTTGCGACAGGGAGCAACCACGAGTACGGAAAATCATTTAAAATGAAGTCGCCATTTTCCTCTCCTGCTTTGAAATATTTATCCTTGGCATTATTGTATTCATTCTTGGTTTTGTTAGCAGTATCTCCAGCAGTCTTGGAATCATTGTATTCGTTCTTGGCCTTTTTATATTGCTCTCTCAGTTGTTTAGTATCTCTATCGGGGGTAAAGTAATTTACAAGCTGACTAGCCCAGAGGCCCATAGCAACAGCAAGCATAAACGAGACAATCGGTTTCGGGTCGATTGCAGTGTTTCTTTCTGTCATGATTTTATCCTTATTTTTAAATAATCATTCTTTTTATACCAAAAACTCGCCGAGGGTGCATAGCCTCCTTTTTATGCACCCCCGGCATTTATTCAACGAGTTACAATTCACTATTTACCATCCGTTCGTCCCCGCGCAGCGGAACAAAGCCCCCGCGGCGCCTGAGCGGAGTAAAAGAACCGCTAAAAAAAGAAAGCCGGCCGGAAAACCTCCCGACCGGCTTCGGAGGAGGGTGATGTCCTTAATAACATTTATCAAAATTCACTATACGCTATATAAACCTTCGCGATAGAGATAGACCTTCTCCTTTATATAAAGGGCGTTTCTGATCGGGCCGATATTGACGGTAAAAATGATGATTTTTTCGAATTTTAAGCATTTTTCAGCCTTTTCTTCGTGTTCTCTCGCCGTGCTGTGCCCGTCGCAGCAGGTCTTATCTTCGTAGTAAGCCAGTCGTTAGCCCCGCGCAGCGGAGTTAAAGCCCCCCCCGCGGCGTTTGAGCGGGCTTTAGCCCCCGCGGCGTCTGAGCGGGGTAAACCGCGGCGTTTGAGCGGAGTAATATCACGCTTTTCGAGGCCTCAGGCAAAAATCGCAGAGTCAAAGTAAGTCTTCCCAGACCTCAGGCAAAAGTCACAGGAGCGAAGCAAATTTTCATCAGCAAACAGAGTGTTTGCATCGGTTCCGCGATTAAGACGCAGCAGCATAGCAAGCTTTACCCACTCTCCTCTAAAAATCGCAGCTCCTGCGATTAAAGCGCAGAAGCGAAGTAAATTCGATTTACCGGACGGCGGACAAAAAAGTCAATTAGCAAAAACAGCTTTCTAATATCGCAAACACCGTTTTCTCCAAAATTCCCTGCCCTGCCGCTATCTATAATTAAACCACCGCAGCTTTTCACCCGACACCACCGCTAGAAACAAAACCTCCGGCACTGCCGGAAAGAATATTGACTAATTTTTTAGGAGAGAAGAAGATGCCTACATTTCCAAAAAGTGAAGCTGAAGTAGTAGCCCTGGCTCAGACCATGATAGCCGGCTACACCGCCCACCCCGCCGACTTCCCGAGTATCGACCCGCTGGCAGAGTTAGTCGCCCTTCAGACGGGACTGAGCAGCTATCTTGCTGACAAAAACTCTCAGGAAGATGCCCACGCGCAGGCGAAGATCGCTACCGTAACAAAGGAAGGCAAACTCGATGCGCTGGTCGATCTGATGAAAAACGATCTGAAGCTCTCAGAGGTAGATGTCGTCGATGACCCTGAAAAACTGGCAGAGATCGGCTGGGGACCGCGGCAGCAGCCCCAACCTATAGTCGCTCCCGGCCAGCCGGAGAACTTCCGCCCGACGGCAGAAGGGCCCGGAAATGTATGGCTCGGATGGGAGAAACCGGCTTCAGGAGGGACGGTTAGAAACTATATCATCGAAAGACGCCAGCAGCCGGCAGGCGGCGGTGAGTTCGGGGCGTGGGAGGTAGTCGGCTCGGCCCTGAATATCGAAATCAATCTGATAGACCAGCCAAGAGGACTCCAGCTCGAATACAGGGCAATAGCAACCAATATTGCTGGCAGCAGTTTGCCGTCTAATACTGCGGCAGTTGTTCTTTAAGAGTAGTTAAATAGAATTTGAAACGAATTATCCTGCTCCCTGATAGAAAGGGGGCAGGATTGATTCGATACTAACCGAATACTAACGACTAATAACTAACGGCTAAACAATGTCACGGTTTCCAAAAAGACAGGCCCACATCGAGGCCCTGGCCTTTGCCATCACTCTGGGCGCATCGGAACACGCCGAGGACTTTCCCCGTGTCAATACGATGCAGATGGCTACCAGTATCAATGAATACATCCTGGCAAGGGACGCACGGGATCTGGCCCGGGCCGCCTTGAAGCTGGCTACCAGCCAAAAGAACAGGAAACTAAATACCCTCACAGCGTTGATGAAAAACTATCTAAAGCTCTCGCAGGTCGATACCGCTGGCAGCCCCCAGAAACTGGCGTTAATAGGCTGGGGACAGAAGGCAACGCCGCAATCGATAGAAGCGCCCTCTCAGCCGGACAACTTGCGCCCCCGGGCGCAGGGCAAGGGGGCTCGCTGCAACTGATATGGGATAAGCCCGCCTTCGGCGGACCGGTGCGAAATTATATCATCGAGCGCAGAGGCCAGCAGGAAACGGGTAGCCAGTTCGGGACGTGGTCGCTTGTCGGCTCGGCCCTGAATAACGAGATTAACTTAGGCCGCCAGCCAAGAGGTCTTCAACTCGAATACCGCGTAAAGGCAGCCAACGCCGCCGGCGAAAGTATAGCCAGTAACACCGTTGCGGTGGTCTTATGAAGCTAACGATAACTCTCTTGAATTCGGCTGTATCAAGTTAGCCAACCCAAAGCATTCTGGCGAGGCACCTGACAACCACTACACACCAAGCAAATAATACTGTATAGTATCACCAAGTATCACCAATATAAATAACCCGACAAAGGACACCAAAAACTATGCAGGCTCAACAAATCTACCAGACAGTAAGAGAAACAAAAATAATCACCATCGTCCGCGGCACAGACCAAAGCTCCATCATCGACATTGCCAAAGCTGTGGCAGAGGCAGGCGTCAGACTGCTGGAAGTGACCTGCAATACTAAAGGCTTTGCCGAAATGATATCGAAATTATCTGACCAGGCCCCGGAGCAAATGATAATCGGGGCAGGGACTGTAATCACAAAAGACCTCTGCCAACAGGCCATCGACGCCGGGGCCAAATATATAATAGCCCCAGATACAAATCCAGATGTCATCGGCTATTGTATTGAAAACCATATCGCCGTCATCCCAGGAGCCGTCACGCCAACAGAAGTACTGACCGCTAAAAGACACGGTGCAAAAATGATAAAAATCTTCCCCGCAGCTGCCTTAGGACCGGATTATATAAAAATGCTCAAAGGTCCGATTGATGACATTGATTTTGTAGCAGTCGGAGGGGTTAGGCCGGCAAACGTAGCTGAATTTATGGCAGCAGGCTGTATCGCCATCGGGATCGGCGGCTCAATCTTTAGCGATGAGGTAATAAAGAATAAAAACTGGTACAAAATAACCGCCGCCATTCAGGAATACCAAAAAATAAAATAAATTGATGGACAAATGCAATATTTGCCCGTATAAAGACTTGGTTAAGAAAAATTTATTACATCAACTTACAAGGAGCACAGAATGAACATTTATGTGGGCAACTTATCACGCCAGACAACCGAAGACGACCTGAAGCAGGCTTTCGAAGAATTTGGCCAGGTCGAATCAGCCAATATTATCAAAGATAAATTCAGTGGCGAATCCAGAGGATTCGGATTCGTCCAGATGCCTTCCAAAGAAGAAGCACAGGCCGCTGTCGAAGCAATGAATGAAAAAGAGTTGAGTGGAAATACCCTCAACGTTGCCGAAGCCCGCCCCCGGCCACAACGCAGCGGCGGTGGTGGACGAAGGCCCGGCGGAAGAGGTCCTGGCGGCGGTGGCGGTCGCGGCGGTTATGGAGACAGCAGTGGTGGCGGTGGCGGCGGACGTCGCTATTAATAAGCAGAATTATGGTAATGTAACTCACAGCCGAATCGACAGTCTTATGTTCGATTCGGCTTCCTAATTATGTGCCCGACACCTTCTTTGCCCATTAAACGCACGGCAATTCTTATGGCTTATTATTCACAAGCAAAAACCTAAAATGGAAGGGGGCAGAAAATGGCACAGGCAAAAGAGGCGACAATGTCTAAGCTCATCGATAAGCCGCCCTAAGTGACATTACCTTTGTCTTATTTGTCTACCTTATGCTGAGACGATTTCGGTTTTACACTTCGGTATCGCGGAAAGAAACATCGGCCCATAGCGTTTGTTAACCACGCGGGAGTCCAGGATTACCACAATCCCTTTATCGCTCTTGCTGCGAATCAGCCTGCCAAAACCCTGTTTGAATTTGATAATCGCAGAAGGCAACTGATAATCCATAAACCCATTGCCGCCTTCCTGCTGTATCTGTTCTATGCGACCGGCTATCAATGGCTGAGTCGGCACAGCAAAAGGTAAACGCACGATTATCACATTACTAAGAGCCTCGCCTGGAACATCAACTCCCTGCCAGAAGCTGTCGGTCCCGAACAAAACACTGCTGCCCTGGCCCCTGAAGTACTTCAACAACACACCTCTGTCCAGGCCTGCTCCCTGTTGAAGCAGTTCAATCCCGTTTGCTGCAAGCCAGCCAGCCATTTTTTCAGCTATGTCATCGAGCATCTGATAGCTGGTAAAAAGCACAAAAGCCCTGCCGCCAGTCTTCAGTATATATTTCTTGATCGCCTCACACGCCGCATCTGCAAATCCGGAGTCATTCGGGTCAGGCAAATCCTGTTCAATGTAAACCGTCACCTGCCTCTGATAATCAAACGGCGAGCCCAGCTTAAACGCCTGGAAATCCTTCAAACCGATTCGGTCCGCGAAAAAATCAAACCCACCCTTCGCTCCGGAATCAGTGCTCAATGTCGCGCTGGTTAAAACCACCGATTCATAGTTGTCAAACAACGTCCTTTTGACATCGGCCCCGACGTTCACAGCCGCACTTCTGAGCCGAACCGTCCGTCTGCCGGATTCGCTCGCCTCAACCCAATACACATAACCTGCTTTCTTCTGTTCCAGAAAGCACTCCAATTCCACAATCAGTTCCGCGCTTCTATTCGCAAAACGCAGTATTTCAAACTTCTCGTCGATATCTTCTGCGCCGTTTGCCAGTCGATTCAATTGTGACCGAAGTTTTTTCAGCGATTCCGATACAGTATCATCAACAAAATTCTTATAACATCTGCCTCCTGTCTGTTGCTTTGCGCCCTCAAACCAGTTACCAACCTCCTTAAAAAACCTGCTCGACGCTCGCCTTGTCTTGCCAACAAGCTCAATGGTCTTCTGGCCTGCCTTGTAAGCCAGAAGCCCCTTGCCAGTCCGCGGATTGTAAAGATTATTAAGCAAACGCCCTATCCCGTGATTGCTTATGTTTATCCCGAAATGGTCTTCGGCTACATGTTCGATATTATGCGCTTCGTCAATAATAATAAATCTGTAGTCCGGAAGCAGTGACGCACCAGCGTCCTTTAGCACAAGGTCACTGAACAAGAGCGCGTGATTGGCAACAATAACATCGGCGTTTTCCAGCCAACGCCTCGCCCTGCGATAAAAACAATCCCCAAAATACGGGCATCCTCGCCCCCGACAGTTGCCGTGCTCACTGTTAACTGCCTGCCATACCATAGCGCCAGGAACGAAATCCAGGTCACTAAGCGAACCATCTTTCGTCTGGCTGGACCAGGCTCTTATCGCCGCAAACTCTCCGGCAAAACGCTCAGACAATAACTGTCCCCTCCGAATCGCAAATTCCAGACGGCGTTTGCAAACGTAATTACCTCTGCCTTTTGCCAGAACTGCGGTAAATGTCGTTGGTAAACTATCTGCCAAAAAGGGAATGTCCTTATTGATTAACTGCTCCTGAAGGGTAATCGTATAAGTACTGATAAGCACTTTGTCTGCGCCGCTGCCAACCGCTTCTATCGCAGGCACAAGATACGCAAAACTTTTACCGACCCCGGTCCCGGCTTCAACCGCAAGGCGACCACCACCGGAAAATGTGCCCTGAACAGCTTGAGCCATCTGGACTTGTTGCTCTCTGTGTTCAAAACCGGCAAACGACCGCGCGATGACACCGCCCGGCCCAAACACTTCTCCCATATCAAATGATGTGTCGGGTCTTATCATTAATTTCAGATCTGAGCGTTGGTTAAACTACTGAGCAATACAGGCGAACCATTATCTTTTAGCCGCCGTGTGTATCGCTTCTCTAAGCACAATCACCGCAGGCACATCCGGCAACTTTTCAGCCGCCGCATCAATCGATCTGACAGCCTCGCTAAGCCTGCCCATCTGGTAATAAACATACGCCAGCAAAAAGTGCAATTCACCCGCGTCGCTTTTTTCCAGCCAGAACCTTACATCCGCTATCCTGCTCTCAAGCTTGTCCCTGTCACCAACCATGGCAACAAGGTCAATCTTAAACGCCGCATATTCAGGAAAGATATTAAGAGCCCTGGTAAGAAACAGTGCGCTGCTCATATATTCCCCTGATGCGAACAACGCATGGCTTTTGCCTGCATACGCCAACGGGTCCTGAGGCTTGAACATCAAGGCCAGCGTATAAGCATCCGCAGCCCTGTAATACTTACCTTCTTTGAGAAAGTCTTCCGCTTTTCGCATATATTTGTTGAACTTGTCCTTCGAATACGTAGCAAAACTCTTGTGCTCTCCACGCATTGCCTGGACTTTGGCAACCGATTCGCTTACTTCAGCGATTCTTTCCCGCACCGACTTCTCATCAGCGTCCTGGACCTGTCCAGTCTCTTCGGCTGGCTCACCCGACATAAGCTCTTTAACACTCTTACCCAGACCCTTAATGTCAAGCTTCATCTGCTCATAAATATCAAGCCCAATCTCCAGCATCGGCGGTTGTTCCAGCGCCTTGATTTTCTGTTCCGCACGCAATCGCTCGATATCCTCGATTGACCCAATCTCCGGCATCGACGGTTGTTCCAGCGCCTTGATTTTTTGTTCCGCACGCAATCGCTCGATATCCTCAATCGACCCAATCTCTGTTTTCAACTCAGGAAGTTGTGTCCGCTGTACAACTTGTTCTCTTAATGCAAGCGCCTGCTCCTTAACCTTTTGCATCTCCTGGCGGTATTTGGCTATTGCCACCTCGTCAGGCATCATCATTTCTTCACCGCCTAATGGATACCTGCCGAAACTTTTTGATACCCGAAGTTCCATCTCTTCCAGCGTCATCGACATCGGGCGGTATCCGCTGGCCAATTCGGTACTATACAGACCACCCAAAACCCTGCTTCCGGCAGGTAAAGAACGCTGAGTACCACCCATAGGAAAAGGACGAATCCCGGACACAATCGGAGGCCTTATAACGCCAATATCTCCGGGTCGGGTAGTCGTTACGGTCCGGGTCTGTGAATAAAACGGAGTCCTCTCTCCGGCATAGGTATAAATATTTTCAAAGTTGCCAACTCCCGCAGAACGCCTCAAAAATGAATCCAGTGAAGTCGACCCAAGCGGTGCACGGAAGTAACTGGTCGCCTGATAGGGGACTACACCACGAAACTGTCTGCCTGAAGCGATGTTGCCGGTAACCACCAGGTTCATACTTGTATCAATCGGATTGGGTGTGCGAGTAATATCCCTACCTAAACCATAAAACGGAACTCGACCACTGCCCACAGGGTCCCTTGCCTCGACCGGATTCCGTATCTGCGCAGGATTGCCGCCAACCTGGGCCTGTAATGGCTGACAGGTAAATAATAAAACCGCGATGGCAATTGCAATCCTCTTTCCCATAGTAAAATCTACCCAACCATCCCTGATATGTTCATCATAAAAACTGTTGCTACTCAGTCGTTTTTATATTTCGGCTTCTCGGCCCATCTTAGTTTCGTTGCCAACGTATCCCATTGCGTCCGAAGTGGATTATTGACAATAAGAAAGTCGTCCTCGGCCCTTTCGACGCTTACCACGTCTCCTTTTGTAAGTCCCAGCGAGATCTGGCCGTCAATCGAAACCGTTGTACCCTCATTCACTCGCTCGCCCCAAACTTCGATTTTGCTGTCGGCGTTAATAACAATTGGCCTGAAACTGAGCGAATGCGGACAGATTGGCGTAACCGTCATCGCCTGCAACCTGCCCGAAAGTATAGGCCCACCTGCCGAAAGATTGTAAGCCGTAGAGCCGGTGGGGGTGGCGATTATCACACCATCGCTTAAACACCCGGCGATCGATTGACCGTCCACCAGAATCTTTAACTCAATCGCCCTAAACGGAGGACCAGCCGCAATAAAAACATCATTCACCGCTATCGAACTGAATTTCTGCTTGCCTTCACTGAACACACGACAGCCAAGCATCATTCGTTTCTCCACACCGGCCTTGCCCGATATTATTTCATCGAAGTATTTTTTAAGCTCTTCAACGCTGAATTCCGCTAAGAAACCAAGCTTGCCAAGATTCACTCCAATTATGGGCACACCACTACCCCACAACTGTCTTGCCACCGAGATGATAGTCCCGTCACCACCAAAAACCACCGCGAAATCAACGTCAGCCAAAATATCAGCCGTACATTTATCCAGGCCGCATATTGCGGTTATCTGGGCTTTACCTGCCGCAAAAACGCTAAAGTCCTCAATCTCTTCGCTGACCCTCGCTTTCTCGGGGTCACCAAAAACAACCAGTCGTGGTAAATTCTCACCTGCCATCGCTTATCAACTGTACTAATCACTAACCCTTAATCATTTGGTGCGCCATTTTCACTATGTTATCGGCATTTATGCCGCACTCAATGAATTGACTGCTGCGTTTATTGTGCCTTATAGGCTCGGCTCCTGCCCCGAGCGTTACAATTCGGCTGGTAATCCTACCGTCAAGAACCGCCGCCCGCTCAAGAACAGCCGAGCCAAAACCACCCGTCTTTGCGTGGTCTTCTACCGTTATTATAGCTTTGCCGGACCGCAGCAACTCAATTATCGAACCATCTATCGGCGAAGCAAACCTGGCGTTTATCACATCAGTCTCGATACCATCATCAGCCAGTACCGCCGCGGCCTTAAGAGCTTCGGTCAAAACACTGCCGTATGTCACTATCACAACCTCGGAATCCTTACCTTCTCGGACGGTGACACTCTTTCCCAACTCAAACGGCTGCGCACAAGCCGAACGGTCAAAATCATCATCCGGCACCAAATCCTTTGGATACCGCAGACACACCGGCTGGGCCTGATTAAGCGCAAATTCAAGTGCAAGCCCAACCTCTGTCTCATCAGCCGGTGCCGCTAATACCATATTCGGCATCATTCGCAGATACCCGATGTCCATCAGCCCGTGATGCGTCGGCCCATCCGCTCCGACAAGACCTGCCCTGTCTATGCAGAAAACAACACCTAAGTTCTGTAACGCGACCTCCTGGAATATCTGGTCAAAGCCGCGCTGCAGGAATGTCGAATAAATACACACCACAGGTTTTGCTCCGCTTTTCGCAAGGCCGGCTGCAATATCAACGCCCGCACTTTCAGCTATACCTACGTCGTAGAACCTGTCGCCGAATTTGTCTCTGAATTCCGCCAATCCGGTACCGTCACACATTGCAGAGGTTATCGCGACAACACGCTCGTCTTTTTCTGCCAGCTCAACAAGACGCTCGCCAAATACTTTGGTAAAGCTGCGGCCTGGCAAAGGCGCAGCAGATTCCACATCGTTGCCATTGACTTCGAACGGCCCGGTCGAATGAAACTTCGCGAGATTCTGCTCCGCGGGACTAAAGCCTTTGCCCTTTTCTGTATAAACATGCAGTATCGTCGGGCGGTCCAGGTGCCGAAGTTCGGTGAACAATTTAACAAGCGATTCGGTATCATGGCCGTCAACAGGGCCATAGTAAGGTATGTTCATCGCCTCGAACATCTGGCTGCCGGGTATCACCATACGAATACTCTTTTTAATCTTCTCAAGTGCTTCCTCAACTCCTTTGCCAACGACAGGGATGTGTTCGAGGATATTGTTGGCAGTTTTGCGCATATCCTCGTAAGTGTGACTAAGCCTTATCTTAGAGAAGTATTTGGCTACCGCGCCCTGCGTGGTATCTATCGACATCGAATTATCGTTGAGTACGATAAGCATCTGTCTTTTGACAAGTCCGAGGTTGTTAAGCGCTTCGAGTGAAAGCCCATTAACGATACTGGCATCGCCGACCAGGGCGATTATCTTATCATCGGTTTTGTTGCGGACCTGTCCCAATGCCATACCGACCGCTGTGGCAATCGCAGTGCCGGCGTGACCGACAACAAACTGGTCGTACTCGCTCTCGGCAGGATTGGGAAAACCGCTGATGCCTTCGGCCTGTCGAAGCTTTGCGAATTTGTCACGTCTGCCGGTAATGATTTTGTGGGCATAGCACTGATGCCCCACATCCCACAACAGCTTGTCGTTCTTGAAATCAAAAACATAATGCAGGGCAAGGGTCAACTCCACCACACCCAGATTGCTGGCCAGATGTCCGCCGCGGCGACTGACAGAGGCCAGTATCAACTCGCGTATCTGCTCAGCCAGTTCCTTCAACTGCCCGACTTCCAGCTTCTTCAAATCAGCCGGACTATTTATCTGTTCCAGCAAATTATCCATAAAACTCCAAATTCCAGATTCGTAACTGCAACCGGCAAAGCTATATTTAACTGACATTTCCCATTTATATGCCTGCAGTACATAATTTTCGCCGTGCAACTTCAGTAATCTTACCAAAATTCACCCTGAGCTATCAAGAATTTACTTTTACCGGGCAGATTTGTTGAAAATTTACGCAAAAACGTGGTTTTTTATGCCCCGGTCGGCTGGCAACCCCTGCTTTTGTGCAGACATTGACCACCCACACAGATTTGTTCAAAATATAATCTGCGCCATCTGTGGCGAAATTGGTTTACATGCAAAGCCTGCAAGGTCTACTTGAGGTTACAGCTTTTAAGAAGCTTTTCGCTTGAAGAAAAACTCAACTTTCACCTTTGCCGGTTTGCCGCTGATCTCCAACACTGGATAGGCAAGGAAATTGATCGGCCCTGAAGCTGGGCCAGGTTCAAGCATAAGGTCACGGCCGCGACTTAGTTCGATGCGGTTTGCCGGATGGTGGCCGAAATAATAGGTAGACAGGCTGGAACATTTGTCCCCTTCGCTGATATCAATTGGCCACCACCTGCCGTCAGTGTAGAATTCGACCCAACAATGATAGCCGTCTATCCCGCCTGAATTCCTCTCCGAAGGTATTGCCGCACCAATGGCGAAGCGTGCAGGAATACCGACTGCCCTGGACAAGGCGATGAAGTAGGAATGAAAATCAGAACAATTACCGGTGCGTGCGTCACAGGCATAGACGGCATCGCCTTTTCCCCAGCCCGAGCCGTGTTTCATGTATCGCATGCGGTCTATGACGTGGTCGTAAAGGGCTCTCGCGCGCACAAGGTCACCCTTCTTGCCCTCGGTGACCTTCTCGGCGATGCTGCGAAATCTTTTATCGGCTGGTACAAGACGCTCAGGGGCAAGATATTTTCCGTCTATCGGCTTATCCGCCTCATATACAGATTTCTCAATTCGCTTTACAAGGAATTTCAGCTCGATGGTTTTACGGCTGTCATCTGGGCCAAGGGTCAGGAAGAGTACACCGTTTCCATATTCACTATCCTGCAATATTTTTTGTTCGCCGGGAGCTTTGATGGATTTAATATCGATTGTCTGGAATAAGTCTGTAGTGGGAATTGGAATCCACATACGGGCAGCAGCGGTTATTTCAGGCAGTGTCGCCTTGTATAGAAATTCGAACTGGTCACGGCCGGTAATTACACCAAGCAGGCGTTTGGGTGCGTTCTTTACAGGCAAACGGCACCAGGTTTTATCACGCTTTTGTTTCCACACATAAACGGGTTGGCCGTTAGTTTTGTGTACGGTGGTTTCGGTAACAGTCATCGCATTCGGATCTCCAGCAAGAAAGAAATCCACGTCATAAACATCTCCGTCTATGTTCGCCAGATCCACGCAAGCGAAATGACGGCGCGGGCCTAGGTTCGCCAGGTACTCGACGTGAACGCGAACCAGTTTAAGTTTAAGTTCTTTGTCCTCGAAATGAATTCTAAAATATCCTTCACCTAAGCGAGTTTGTTCTTCGATGTGTTTTTCAATACCGGCCTGTATGTCCGCTGTTACCACATTAGGTATAGACTCCGACGACTCCTGCTGCTCACTACGCAACATATTGAAACCGCCAACAAATGTAAAAACGACAACCACTACTGGTATCACTTTTCGCCAGTTCATAGCCGACCTTTCAGTCTCTAACTTCAAGTTGTAGTCAAGAGCTTAAAGAATTATTTCGGTTGCACGCTATTCGGATGTTCGCTTTTCTGTTGCTCGCCTTTCGGATGTTCGCCCTGCACAGTTTCCTTAGTCGGATGTTCGCCCTGCACAGCTTCCTTAGCCGGATGTTCGCCCTGCACAGCTTCCTTAGCCGGATGCTCGCCCTGCACAGTTTCCCCTGTCGGATGTTCGCCCTTGTCTTTGCAGCCTGCCAGGACAAGCGAAACAACCGCGGCAATCAGCACCAGCATTAAAATCTTTTTTAATTTTTTCATCTTTACAAAATCTCCTTTCGCCTTTCGGCTCACTGCTTTGGCGCCATCGCCAAAGACATTCTGACCAACCTGGTTAATGAGGCCGATTCTGCCCCATACAGCATTAAACTATACATCACCGCCGGCATTTATCAATAGCCTTTAGACCCCTTTTTTTACTATTTTTCTTATAAGGTAAAACACTATGCCCGGCCGGGTGGCAACTGCCATCGGCATTCCGGCCTTCGGTCAAAGAGTTGATGATGAAAAAAGAAAAAATATGTAACCACTGATTAACGCAAATTTGATATTTTATTCGAAACAATTTATAAATTTTATCCGCTATTTACCCTGTCTCTGCCTTCGAGGTAAGCCCATACTTCATCAAGACCAGGATTGAGTCCGGATAAGCTAATAGTCAACTCCGAAAAACCAATTGCACTGTTTGCTTTCGCTAGCAAGCGTTTCCATTGTGGTATTCGGGACAAATACTCTTCCGGATTAGTCACTTCTATACATAGGAACTTTCCGGATGAATTTACTGAGCCAATAGACAGAGAGCAAACATCCTCCCAACGAATTACGCCAATCTTCAGCCGCAAGTCCTCGATACCCTCGTCGTCGATAATAACCTGAGGACCTTTACGGTAAAACATTGCGGGAATAACGACGAAACCCAACCCAAAGAAAGCGACACCAATCCAGCCAGTTATTCGGAGAAACAGTTCTGGTCGCGTTGTGCAGAAGTAGCATACACCAACCAGAACAAAGGTCAACCCAAGCAATCCAGTCAGTTTCAATTTTGATAAGTAGCACTTCATATGGTTCCTGCATAACAATAATTATACTGTCTATATAAAAAGTTCCCGTTGCTTCTTGTTCATTCACATAACGATAACTCAATCAAATGCCATCTACAAGCTCTATTTTAACAAGTTTTATTTCCTTTGCACAGCTTCATCTGTTAAATCGGTTTTTATCAAATGCGCAGGGGGCTATGCTGTAAAATCGGGATTTTGGTAAAAAACTTTATTGGCTGTATCATAACCACTTACGTCACTTTCGGCTGGCACGGAAGCCGGTTTTTTCGCATCAAACGCGCAAGTTCAGTCTAATTACGGGGCAAAGGTTATTCCGCTGATGCGCAAAGCGGTTATCGAGAACCAATTGACAAACCTGCATCATCTTGCTTTTTTGCAAGTAAAGTATCGGTGGTAGGGTATGAAAAAGAGGCCGAGAAACGCCCCAGAATCGCTTAAATTGTTCTAAGCGGCCTCCGGAGACTTCCTATACTCGCCTACATGGCCGCTTTTAATTAACTGGCAAACATAACCGCCTTGCTGCAAAGGAGTTATGGGAAAAACCAAAAAGGGTTTTTGTTAAAGAAATGTCTTGACTTCGACGAACTATATAGTATAATTTACGTGTAGATATTGTAATTACGATGAGAGGCTATCCAAAAGGTTTTGTCCTGCGGTTATGCCTCTCGATTTTTTTTATAACTCAGCTTACCTTTGAGTGAGTTTACCCCTGCAATCACTTCTGTTATTTTTCGATACAACGAAGAATACTTTTGGTCGTTAGGAACTAACAGCTTGCATAGTTTTCCTTTGGCTTTCAGGTGTTTTACTAAACAGTAAAAATCACCATCGCCAGATACGATCACAGCTTTATCGTAGTTTTTGTATTCTATCATTGTGTGCAGTACCAACTCGGCATCTACATTACCTTTTACTTTTTTAGTAGCGAGTACAGGCTTAAAGATGAGAGTATATCCATAATTTTGTAATGCTTCATAAAAGTCAGCATTGGTTGCAATAAATCCGATAAAAATATAAGCTTTCGTAACGTGGTATTTGTCAGCCAAATATTTTCTAAATCTGGCATAGTCAAGAACCCAACCTTGGCTCTTTATCGACATATAAAGATTCTGCCAATCTATAAAGGCATAATTGCGCTCTTTTTTTGTCATGTTATTTATATACTAACCACCCTTTCAATCGTCAAGCCAAATACATCTGCTGTTTACCGATTTTTATCAAATGCGCAGGGGGCTATGCTGTAAAATCAGGATTTTGGTAAAAATCTTTATTGGCTTTATCATAACCACTTACGTCACTTTCGGCTGGCACTGAAGCCGGTATTTTCGCATCAAACGCGCAAGTTCAGTCTAATTACGGGGCAAAGGTTATTCCGCTGATGCTCAACGCGGTTGATGTATGAAAAAAGTCAAATACGTACAACTCGAATCGCAGGCCTTTCTTTCGGACGTCGATTTTCAGCAGATGACCGCCAGTCAAAAAGGTGCCTACTGCGCAATCATTTTCTATCTGTACAGCAATAACGGCCAATGCAAATACGACCCCCGGCTGCTCAAGCACCTGACCGGGTGCAAAAACTTTGTGCAGGTCTGGAAAAAGATCGGAAAAAAGTTCCGCATAAAAAATGACACAATCAAACACAAAAGGGTCAGTGCCGAACTGGCCAGGGCAAAAAAATTCATACAACATCAAAGCCGTGCAGGACTTGCGAGCGCAAGAAAACGGCGGTCACTGACCGGCGGCGGTGCAACCGCGGCCCAACCAAGTAAACGTAACGTAATCGAAGTAAACGAAAGTAAAGATATTCGAACTCGTAAGACGATTCCGAGTTGCAATTCTCCCGTTTCTTCGAGTCCGTTACGCCCCGATTCTTCGATTGCCGTTGACTACATGAACTTCTACGATGCCCTTGTCGGTATACTCAAACCCCGTAACGCGTCCGACCGCACCGCCTTTAGAAACATCGGCAACTGGATGATGCTGCAGGTCCACAGCGGCCAACACACAAAACGTCTGTTTGACCGCGTCCTTGAATTCGCCGCCGAGGCCGCCAAAGGCAAAAGCCGCAATCCCGCCGCGGTCTTTACATCAATTTTGAAAAAGGAATTAGGCTACAGGAGTGACAAATGAAAGGGAATTTATCTACCGAAAGCAATGCAAAACTGATACCGCTAACGCAGGGCAGGGTCGCGATCGTTGACGCCGCCGATTACCAGCAGCTCAACGAGCACAAATGGTACGCATTAAAAGATAGCGGACGTTTCTACGCCAGGCGAACTGAGAACGGCCGAGCAATAGAAATGCACCGACAAATCCTGAACGCTCCGGAAGGTTTACTCTGTGACCACAAAAATCATAACGGCCTGGACAATAGAAGGGCCAATCTGCGGCTGTGCACGCCGTCACAGAACAGCCAGAACCAATTGCCGCGGGCGGGGGGCAGCTCGATATATAAGGGTGTTAGCCGTGAAAACAACAGATGGCGGGCGGATATTCAACTAAACGGCAGGCATATTTTCATCGGCTATTTTGACGACCAGCTGGACGCCGCGATTGCTTATGACGACATGGCCATCGAGTTGTTCGGCGAGTTTGCGTGTTTGAATCTTGATTTCCACCCGGAGATTAAAAGCTGGCTCCAGGACAGCTACCTCTTCGACCCGACGCACTATGAAACCCTCTGCCTGTGCAGATAAAAAAACGCACACAACACCTTTTTTGAGGGTAAATAACATTGGTATGGCTTGAAAGGGGTAAATTCGTTGAAACTTTGGTTGCGGTTGGTTCATAAACTTTGCAAATTTTATTTTTCATTGACGACATACCTTGTTATTGGCTCAAAAACAGTCTTTTTTTGAAAAAGGTTTAGTTTTAACTAAATTATAGTTTGACAAAAAAACCCATTTGACATAATAGAAAAGTTTAGTTATAATTAAACTATATGAGCAAGGATGTCGATAGTAGAATCGTATGCGGAGCTAACTGGGGTACAGTAGAATATGCTGTACGTTCTAATGGATCATTGCCAGCGAAAGATGATCTCGAAAAAATAAAGAAAAGAGATTCGCAGAAGCATAGACGGTTGGATGTATTATTTATTAAGATGGCACAGCGTGGGCCTAATGGTTTATCAGAAGGTGCATTTGATGATTACGGGGATGGCGTTTTTAAGTTTAAACGACATCCTTATCGTGTAGTTTGTTGTTTTATAAAAAACAGATGTTTACTTACCCATGTATGTGGCAAAAAAGACAGTGACGCTTATGTTAATATACAAATAAGAAAAGCAAAGGAAATCATGAAGGAACATCTTGAGTTGGAAAAATAAAGAGTACTGAGAAAGGAGAATGTCAAATGAGAGGGACTATAATCAACGAATTGAATAGTGATAGTGAAGAAATGCGATTATACCAACAAGAGTGGTTGATTTTAGAGGTCACGGAACTTATTGCTGAACTTATGGAAAAAAAAGGCATTAAGAAAAACAAACTTGCCCAACTCCTTGGCAAAAGCAAAGGCTATATTACTCAACTTCTTGATGGACGTGCTAACATGACGCTTAGGACGGTAGCTGATGTCATGTGGGCACTTGATTCGAGTTTAGGAGTAAGCAGCCAATCCCTCGGTTTTGCGAGCAGTTTCGAGTCGGAAGTAAAATATGACTTTACAAAGATAATGATATCTTTGCCAGAACCAGAGGCAAAACCAGTTCCAGCTCAATGGCATAAAGTTGCTTAGAAAAACAAGACGAAATTTATAATTTAAATGACACAGGTTTAATCATGGCTAAAAAAAGTACTAAAAAAATAGAGCCTAAAAAAAGGTCCAATTTAAATTTAGCAGCAGCTGTATCGGACAAAATTTCAATCGAAACTGTTAGGTTAGTAAATTCTAATTGTTTTCAAAGTCCGGATGCTAGCAAAGGACGCCACTCGCTCGCAATTGACTGTAATGTAAAATTTGATGTAGATAAGAAGAAAAAGCTTATTCTTGTATTTCCTACTTTTAAACTTAAAGCTATCCCTTCCGGCGAAAATAAAAAAGCATTTGATTTGTTTATCGAAGCAACTTTTGTACTAATCTATAGTGCTAAAAGTTTGACGAGTCTTAAATCAGATAATTTTAAAGCATTTTCCAATACGAATGGTATTTATAATGCTTGGCCTTATTGGCGGGAGTTTGTTCAAAATACTATTGCAAGGATGGGATTACCGCCTTTAACAATTCCGGTTTTTCGCTTGGTTGCTCCTGGCACTACAAAAAGAAAAACGAAAAACGAAAAAAGTACCACAAAGAAGAAAAAAGCAACTAAAAGCTAAGAGCTTCTCTGTCTCTAGGGGATTTCTGTTTTTTCCCAGATTAAAAGCTGGCTCCAGGACAGCTACCTCTTCGACCCGACGCACTATGAAACCCTCTGCCTGTGCAGATAAAAAACTCTCAGTGAACCTGATTGTCGGGACCTTCGCAGATTCAGGTACGTATAAGGTGATGAAGAGTCTGCAAATAGGCTTCAAAGGACGGGTATATGCGTTACTACCTGAGATTAAGTTTGATTTTGATGGCAATTCTGATACTGATCTTAGTGTTATCCGCAGTAAAAATGGAGGATTCGGCCATGAAACTCGAAACGAATAAGCAAAAATACACCAACCGCCTCAGTCAGGAGACCAGCCCGTATCTGCTCCAGCACGCACACAATCCGGTCGACTGGTACTCCTGGGGGCCGGATGCGTTCGAGCGTGCGAGAAAGGAAAACAAGCCGGTATTCCTGTCTATCGGCTATTCGACCTGTCACTGGTGTCACGTCATGGAAGTCGAAAGCTTTTCCGATGAACATATCGCACAGATAATGAACGAAAACTTCATCAGCATCAAGGTAGATAGAGAGCAGCGGCCGGACGTTGACCAAATCTATATGAACGCAGTTATGATGATGACAGGTTCCGGCGGTTGGCCTTTGTCGGTTTTCCTGACGCCGGATGGCAAACCCTTTTACGGCGGCACATATTTTCCGCCGAAGGACATGTTCGGCAGGCCCAGCTTCGAGCGGGTTCTTCTGTCTGTTGCCGAGACATGGAAACAGAGGCGGGATGATTTGACAGACTCCGCTGATAAAATCAGCCAGTTGCTGGCAGGGCCGGATACCCCTGCCGAAAAAAGCAAGCTCTCGCCGAAAATGCTTGAGCAGGCTTTTGAGTATTTCCGTGATACTTTTGATACTGTAAACGGCGGCTTCGGTTTGGCCCCAAAATTTCCTCAGCCGACAAATCTGACAATGCTACTTGGCTATTGGCACCGCACAAAAGACGCACGCGCCCTGCAAATGGTCGAAGCAACTCTCGATGCAATGGCCAAAGGTGGAATCTACGACCATATCGGCGGCGGCTTTCATCGTTACTCAACCGAATCCCGATGGCTCGTGCCGCATTTCGAAAAAATGCTCTACGACCAGGCACTGTTAAGCAAGGTCTATCTGCAGGCGTATCTGATAACCGGCAAGCAGCGTTACGCCGATATCGCCAGAGAAATCTTCGATTACGTACTGCGTGACATGACCGACACACACGGCGGCTTCTACAGCGCAGAGGACGCCGACAGCGAAGGCAGAGAAGGTACCTTTTATCTCTGGGACCGGACCCAAATCGAGGCTGTCCTGACAGAAGACCAAGCAAAGATATTCGCCGCTTACTACAGTGTTACGGACGAAGGAAATTTCGAAGAAGGAAAAACCATTCTCAATGTCACCGCCCCGATAGAGCGACTGGAAGAATTATTCGGCAAGGACGGCGCCGAAATCGAAAAGATCCTAATATCAGCCCGGACTAAAATTCTTAATGAGCGTTCAAAGCGAATCCGGCCTTACAGAGATGATAAGGTCATCGCCGCATGGAACGGCCTGATGATTTCATCACTGGCATACGGCGGGGCGATTCTGAACGAACAAAAGTATATAACCGCTGCCGAACGATCGGCGCAATTCGTATTGAATAACATGCGCAAGAACAAACGGCTGATGCGATACTACCGCAATGGCCGGGTCGTACAAAAAGCCTTTCTCGACGATTACGCCTTTATGACAATGGCACTGCTGGACCTGTACGAAGCTGCCTTTGATGTCAAATGGCTCATGGCCGCAAAGGAGTTGAGCGACCAGATGATTGACCTGTTTGCCGATAATGAACACGGAGGCTTCTTTCTTACCGGCAGTGACGGCGAAGAACTAATCGCCCGCACCAAACCGGCTTATGACGGAGCGATCCCTTCCGGCAATTCCGTTGCGGCATTGGCATTGCTCAAGCTCGGCCTATTAACAATGAATCAACGCTACACAGAACACGCCGGCAAAACCCTTGAAACATTCTCGCAACAGCTTGAGCGGTCACCTGCTGCGTCTTCGGCTATGCTTACAGCATTAGATTTCCAGCTTGGACCAACACAGGAAATTGTAATCGCAGGCAAAGCATCCGCCGCCGACACCAGGCAAATGCTAAAGGCAGTCCGTAAAAGGTTCCTGCCCAATGCGATTGTATTGTTACACGACCAGCATAACGGTTCTGAAATTGCAAAGATTGTGCCGTTTCTAAAAAACCAGACTGCTATGAATGGAAAAGCTACCGCGTATGTGTGCCAGAATTACGTCTGTAATTGGCCGGTCAATAAACTCACCGACCTCGAAAAAACACTCGACAAAATCTCACCCGCCCAAAAAAACAATTAAACCTCAACGCTGTTTCGTCTGTCACTTTGTCCTTTCCAACAGTGCCAGAGCCAACTGTCGCAGGACATCGGCCTTGTCACCGAACCGTTCAATCGCCGTGATTGCTTCGTCAGCTAATTGCCTCTCAAGCTTTCGCGATTCGGCAATCCCCACAAGCCCAGGATATGTCATCTTGCCGGCTTCTGCGTCTTTGCCCGCGGTCTTTCCCAACTCCTCGCTGCTACCTGTGACATCAAGAATGTCGTCGGCTATCTGAAAGCCAAGTCCTATTTTTAACCCATACTTGCAAAGATTTTCAAACTCATCGCCGCTTGCTCCGCCTGCGATGGCCCCCATTGCAGCGGCCGCACAAAACATCTTGGCGGTCTTATTGATATGAATATATTCCAGAAGCTCCCGGGCCGGTTTTGCGTTCTCGCCTTTCAAATCCGCAAGTTGCCCCGCAAGCATCCCCGCAGGCCCTGCCGCTCTGGCCAATTCACTTATCATTCGAATCGAAATACCGGCATCATCAATCTCTTGGGCTAATATCTCAAACGCCAGCGTCAAAAGCCCATCGCCTGCCAGAATCGCTGTGGCCTCATCGAAGGCCTTATGACACGTTGGGCGCCCACGACGCAAGTCATCATCGTCCATCGCCGGCAAATCATCGTGAACAAGCGAATAAGTATGCACCATCTCAACAGCCGCTGACGCAATCCGGGCATTGCGATTAAGCTCACCTGCTACCGCTTCACAGCACCAAAGAACAAGCGCCCCCCGAATTCTCTTGCCCGGTGCGTCCAGGGTATAGCCGATTGCCTCTGCCATCGGTTCTGCGATTCGTCCGGGTTCGGCCAGCATCCCGGCAAGAGCCTCGTTAACAATCTGACGCTTCTTGAGCAATTGATTTTCAAATTCCGATTCTGTCATCCGGTATTGCCTCTCACATCACAAAACGTTATTATATGGTTTTCCCACGGGCGATAGTAGTAAATTATGAATAATGACATGATCTTGATTTTGGGCGTGACCGCTTCCGGCAAGGGGCGTCTGGCCTTTGAACTTGCCAGAAAAATCGACGCTGAGATTATCAGTATCGATTCGATGAAGGTCTATCGTCAAATGGATATTGGCACCGCAAAGCCGCCCGTCGATGCACAACAGCAAATCAAATACCACCTCATAGACATCGTCGAGCCTAACGAATCTTTCAATGTTGGAATGTATCTGGATCTGGCAAATGAGGTGATAGCCAGGATAAAGAGTCGAAATAAACCCATAATCGCTGTCGGCGGAACCGCTCTGTATATCAAAGCCCTGCTCTACGGCCTGTTCGAAGGACCAGGCAGAGATAAAAATATCCGCGACCGACTAAAACAGCAGGCAAAAACGCAGGGCCTTGAACAACTGCACACAAAATTGCAGAAAATAGACCCAGCCGCCGCCGACCGCATCCACCCAAACGATGAAAAAAGAATCATAAGAGCACTCGAGGTCTTTGAACTGACAGGCAGGCCAATATCAGAATTCCAGCAGCAGTTCGACAAGCCCCAGCCATTACACAACTGGAAAATCATCGGCCTAAGACGCGAGAAAACCGAAGAAAACTCCCGCATCAACCGCAGAGTAAAAAAGATGATTGAGCTTGGGTTTGTCGATGAAGTTAAAAACCTGTTGGTGGAAGAAAAACCGCTCAGCGACCAGGCAGCCTGCGCGATAGGCTATGCAGAAATTATTGATTTCCTAAATGGCCTGACAACTCTGGATGATGCCGTAGAACTGATTAAGAAAAATACCCGCCGATTAGCAAAGAACCAACGCACATGGTTCAAGACTTTTAGGAATGTTACCTGGTTCGATATCGAACCAGATACCTCAACCGAAAACATCCTCGCCCGCATTTCTGAGTTTTGAGTTATACCCTTAAGGGTAATAAATGTCCGCGAATAAAGCCATAATTGCTTATTTTTAAGATACTTACCCGCGGATAACTGGGAAAATTGTAACACTTTAGCTAATTGAAGCAATGCTTATAAAAACTTATGTAACTGCTAATCAAGTAGTAATTCCGGCGAGAATGGGCCCCGAACAAGCTCGTCGCAGCCGGAATTACTACGGCCGACACCGACACACCACTCGGCTAAAGTATTACGGAAAATTCAATTGAGATCCGTATGCAAACCACAAGACTATGCCATTTGCAACTGCTCTTCCGCGTACAATACCGCTGCGGCATCACCGCGGACAAGCTGCTTTATAAGACTGGCAGAAACCACCGCAATGTCCAGCGCGAAGACCTTCTCCTCAACCATCGAAGCTATCGTCCGGGCCGCCTGCCTGCGCAGATGGTGTTTGGCTACAAGGTCTTCAACGATCCTGCCCTTATTCCACCTGCTTTTTTGTCCCGACTCCTGGGCATAAAAAAGCCGCCCTGCATCTTCGGATTCGTTAACATCAACCGAAACAACCTCTGTGCGCTGACGATTGAGCCTTCGTCGGCAGTGATACTCGCTCAACGCTGCCGCTGCCTCTTCATAGCCGGTAGAGGCCAGCACCACCTTGATCATAGAAAATATCTCACTGGCCGTTGTGCTCGACCTGGCCTTGTTATAGAGATAATACGTCACCACGTCCGCAAGCTCTTCGGCAACGTATATGTCGGGACGCCCCGCGCATTCCAGAGCGAGACTGATTGTCCCTACAACTTTGGTGTGAACATACCCCTCGACCGTACCGTCCGCCTTGACGACTTTTAGTTTAGCTCTCATCTGTCTTTCCTCTCTTCCTCTCTCAGGCCCCCATCAGTCTCCTCTTCTTCCACGCACCACTCAAGCCAGGGTCTTTGGCTCCTCACGCGTCAAAAAACCTGGTTTGACCCTCATCGTCAGGCTCGCTTATCACCTGACTTACCTCTTCAATCAACTCACCTGCATCTTTGAATTGCCGATACACACTTGCAAAACGAATATACGCCACCTTGTCAATGCCCCGAAGATGCTTCATAACGCATTCACCGATAAATACAGACGTTACTTCCTTGTCGAATCTTCTGAAAATTTCCTCCTCGACTTTGTCTGCCACTTCACGAATCTGCTCAACCGACACCAGCCTTTTATAACAAGCCTTCTCGATTCCTACAAGAATTTTATCCCTGTCATAAGGCACACGACTCTTGTCTTTCTTCACCACGCTCAGCTTAAAAGCCTCATCTATCTTTTCATACGTGGTGAAACGCCTCTCGCACGCCAGGCAGTGACGTCTGCGCCGGATAACTCTGCCCGAATCGCTCGAACGCGAATCAATGACTTTATCCCTGTCTTCTTTGCAAAAGGGACATCTCACGCCGGCAGGCCTCCCTGAAAAATTAATCAACCTTCCCTGGTACTTACAGCAAAACGAACACCACATCCTATGGTGAATATAATTGTAGCCTCAACATAAGGTATGTCAAAAAAAACTTGATATTTTTTTTGCCCGCTGAAAATAAATGCCTGTTACTTCTTTCCACGCCCGCCGGCAATCCACGCCCACATAAGTACTAACGTAAAATCGTTGCAAAAACTAACAGCTTTCCTGGCTGTGATTTTTTTTATAATAAAAAAGGCCTCTGCGCTAAAAGCACAGAGACCTCCTCGGAAAGAAACTTATATGGCCCCCCATATACGCTTAGTTAGGTGCTTCCGCAATACGCGAAAGTCTTGTTTTCACTCCTGCCTGACGCTTACCATCATCAACGTTCTCTCTCCCTCCCGTCATCAGCGGCAGGATTAAAGTCGGTTCAATTTCTTGCAATCGTCTCTCTCTCACAGCCGTCTGCAACCAGATAAGTTTTTTTACTTTTCCGTTTTCCTTTTCCCGACTGCTTAAAGTTTAAAATACAAATCACCGGCCTCCAAATCCTGCAGCAAAAATTTTTCAATTTTAATAACGAGCCAAATTTCAGCCCCTCAATTATTTTACCACCGATATTATCGGCCCCTGCGATTCCTTCGGCGAGCTCAGATCAATAATAATTGTCATTGTTTTTTGATGCCAATCAGTGTAAGCTGGCAGGCCAATTAGTCGCCTGCGAGGACAAAATTAATTCGGAGTTTGGTATGGCTGGGTTGCACATAGCGGATATTTGCGTTCTGCTGCTGTACTTTGCCGGTATGACGGTTATCGGGGTCTGGGCCGCACGAAACATTAAAAGCAGTGCCGACTTTTTTATGCCCCGACGTTTTGGCAAAGCGATGATGGTAATGTTCGCATTTGGTACCGGCACCCACTCCGACCAGGCGGTTGGCGTTGCGTCAAAAAGCTTTACCGATGGGCTTAGCGGGATATGGTATCAGTGGCTGTGGCTGCCCGTTACGCCATTCTACTGGCTGATAGCGCCGATATTTCGCCGCTTCAGGGCTATTACCACAGCCGATGTCTTTCGAGCAAGGTTTAACCCCGGCGTTGCGATGCTCTTCGCGGTAGTTGGGATGATGCAGCTTTCTATCAATATCGGCGTGATGCTCAAAGGCTCAAGCGAAGTAATCTCGTCAAGTACGGGCGGATTGCTTTCTGCGAATGTCGCCATTGCCGTTATGACAGTGATATTCGTTATCTATGGCGTAGCGGGAGGACTGGCCGCTGCGATTATCACCGACTTTATCCAGGGGATTTTGACGATAATCTTTTCGTTCTTACTGCTTCCTTTGATAATGAACGCGGTCGGTGGAATGGCAGGTATTCGCCAGGCGATTGACGACCCGAATATGCTTGGGCTGGTCGCGCCGAAAGGAATCGGGGTTTTCTATATAACGGTGATTGCGTTTAACGCGCTGGTCGGGATAGTGACACAGCCTCACACGATGGGTAACTGCGCAGCCGGTAAAACCGAGCAAGAGGGCAGGGTCGGATGGATGTTCGGTAATATGCTAAAACGCCTGTGTACAATACCATGGTGTTTGACCGGCCTTGCCGCCGTGGTTTATTTTGCAGCAGATGGGCGGGTCATCGAGCCGGACAAAGTCTTCGGTACCGTAGCCGGTGACTTTCTGCCGAAAATCCTGCCGGGAATACTGGGAATATTTATAGCGGCGCTTCTTGCGTCGGTAATGAGCTCGTGCGATGCGTTTATGATTTCATCGTCCGGGCTTTTCACAGAAAATATCTATAGATTCTTCCGCCGAGACGAAAGCCAGAAGCATTACATTTTGGTAGGCAGGATTGCCGCTGTTGTTGTGGTCAGCGGCGGCGTCGTCTTTGCATACTGGCTGCCGGGAATTGTCAAGGGCCTTGAGATATTCTGGAAGATTGCTCCGATGATGGGCATAGCGTTCTGGCTTGGGCTTTTCTGGCGCAGAACAACAGTAGCCGGTGCCTGGGCGGCGACGCTTGCTTCGTTTGGTGCATGGTGGATGACAGGCCAGGAGTTTTTCATTTCATTTGTGGCGGGATTGCCTGGGCCGGAGACACTTAGGTTTGTCATCGAAAAGTCCGCAGGAGCTGAGATAAATCTGCCCTGGCAGATGATATTCTACCTGGCAAGCGGTTTGGTTGCGGGTGTGGTGGTCAGTCTGGTAACACCTGCGGTTGATAAACAAAAGCTTGACAGGTTCTATGAACTGATACGCACGCCGGTACAGCCCGGAGAGAAGGTTGACCGGTCCTGTACTTTGCCTGCCGACGCGGTTGTGCCGCCGAAGCGCAATATCTTTCCAAATACCAGCCTTGAGCTAATGGTCCCTTCGCGCAGCTCAGTGTTTGGGTTTCTTGGCGGCTGGGCATGCGTGGTGGTTATCGTGATGGCGGTATATTGGATTGCCGGGCTGTAAGCAGTGGTGAAAACGGAGCAGGCTGTGATGTTGTTGGGGGTATAATTTTGCAGAAAAACAATGAGTATGGTCGATAATTAGTACTGGTTCAGGGTGCGTGGCTTCTGCTGCGCGCAGCCGATGCTGTTGTGACAGGTGTTTTTATCGGGCCTTGTTGTGTGGCAAGCCCTTGATAGCGCAGGAATTGTTTTGTTATGGAAAATAAGTTACGACAAAAAGCGATTCTTTGTTTTAGCATTGCGGCCATGCTGGTTGTTTTTTGCAGTTGCCTCAGCTTCAATATTGGCGATTGGCCCAGCACATACACCTGGCCTCATAATTCACCGCCGGCCAACTGGTGCGGCTCGATTGGTGCGTTTCTGGCGTATTATCTTTTATATTATATCGGCCCCGGGATCTTTAGCATACTGGGGGCAGGGGTGTTTTTACTTATCTCAAAACTGACCAATCGCAAAATAGGCCAGCCAATCCTGCGAGTGACAGGCCTGGTATTACTCACTGCCGCCGCCTCGACCAGTTTTTACTGTCTGTGGCCTCACAGCATTTATAATTTTCCTGCCGGTTCCGGCGGTGTGCTTGGCATTGCGGCAGCCAGCTTCCTGCACAGTTATTTTGCCACACTGGGCAGCTTTATACTCATCACAGCAACCTGGGTTGTTGGCTTTGTTCTGCTGGCCGACAGCCTGGTACTGGCAATATCCAGGGGGCTGATGACGACTGTTTTGAAAACGGTCGGATTGGCCTCACCTGCGTGGTCAGCAGCGAAACAGCAGTCGCAGGCCTTAACACAAATTTGGAAGAAGTTAAGCACACGGCAAAAGAGTCAGAAAGTCAAGGCTGTCGGGCTTAGTTTCAAAAGCGATATGAAACTTGAGCGGCGGATCAAAGGCGTGCTAAGGCCCCAGAGTGTTCAGCCACAGAAAACCGAAGACATGAAGGTGACATCGGCGCCGGTCAGCAGGCCACCCAGCGGCGGTTACGTACCAAAAAGCTATAATGATTACACCCTGCCGCCGTTAGAATTGCTGGCGGAGCCCGAGTACAGCTTTTCTGCTGTACAGGGCAAGGTCGTCAAGGCAAAAGCCGCGGCACTGGAGAAGCTGCTTCTGGAGTTTAATATCGATGCCGGCGTAGTGGCCGCCGATACCGGCCCGGTGGTGACAATGTTCGAGTTGGAACTGGGCGCCGGCGTCAAGGTAAGCCAAATCAGTTCGCTTGCCAACGATATGGCACGTGCGCTTGGGGTCGGCGCTGTGCGAGTCGTTGCGCCCTTGCCCGGCAAGCACACGATAGGCATCGAGGTACCGAACAGCGAAAAAGAAAAAGTGCGTATGAGGGACATGCTGGAACTGGCGCAGGATCGCCCGGCAAAAATGCAGATACCCCTGTTCCTGGGCAAGGACTCTGCCGGCGAAGCGCTGGTTTGTGATTTGACAGCAATGCCGCATCTTCTTATTGCCGGCACGACCGGCTCGGGTAAAAGCATCTGCATTAACAGCATCATCACTGGTATTCTGCTGACCAAACGTCCCGACGAGGTAAAGCTGATACTGATTGACCCGAAGATGGTAGAGATGACCGCCTTTAATATGGTGCCCCACCTGATGAGCCCGATAGTGACAGAGACCCAGCGTGCTGTCCAGATTCTTGAGTGGGCAACGGTAAAGATGGATGAGCGGTATGCCCTGTTGGCAGAAGCCCACGTCAAAAATATTGCTGAGTATAACGAACTGGGCGAAGATGAGATTATCGAGCGCTTTGCCCCGAGCAATGAGGACGAGAAGGCCAAGATTCCAAAGAAACTGCCTTACTTTGTAATCATAATAGATGAGCTGGCGGATTTGATGATGACCGCCGCCAAAGAGATAGAGGCCTATATCGTTCGCCTTGCCCAGAAAAGTCGTGCCGTTGGTATTCATATTATCCTGGCAACACAGCGCCCGCAGGCAACGGTTGTCACCGGCCTGATAAAATCCAATATGCCGACGCGTATCGGCTTCCGAGTCGCCGCGAGGATGGACAGCAGAATCATTCTCGACCAGAACGGAGCAGAGACCCTGCTCGGCCAGGGCGATATGCTGTTTCTAAAGCCCGGAACCAGCGACCTGATACGCGCACAGGGGACATTCGTAGATGATACCGAAGTGCGCAGGATAGTTAAGCACCTCAAAGAAATCGCAGAGCCTCAGTTCCATCCGGAACTTATGCAATTGGGGCGGGTGGATGCATCAGAGATGAGGAAGGATGAATTGTTCGACGAAGCGGTGCGGGTAGTATTGGCCAGCAAGCGGGGCAGTGTTTCGCTCCTGCAGCGAAGACTGAGTATCGGCTACGCACGCGCCTCGCGCATAATAGAGATGATGGCCGCTGCCGGAATCCTCGGCGAATACAAAGGCAGCCAGGCACGAGAGATCCTGATGAAGCTGTCCGAATACGAAAAAATCCGCAACCAGATGGAAAAAGACGACGCCGATGGTTACGAAGATATGGCCGAAGACGACACAAACCAGCCGGCCTATGTCAGCGAGGGACAAAAAGGATACATCTCAGTCGATGATGACGATGATTGACAAGCCCCGAGTTTGCCTTTATCCTGCCTATTTAACCTACGATTGTTGTCAAAAACAAGTAATAAGGCCGATTGCATATATCAAAGGGAGTTTGGGCAGTATTAAAGGATGGAAGCAGCGGTATTAACAAAATACGGCAGGATTGAATGGCGCCAGGTTCCAAGGCCAAATATCCGCGACAACCAGGTCCTGGTCAAGGTCGGCTACGCCGGCATCTGCGGAAGTGACATACACGTCTTCGACGGCGAGTTTCATCCTCGCACACACCTGCCGTTTATACAGGGACATGAATTCGGCGGAACGATTGTAGAAATCGGCAGCAAGGTTATCGGCTACAAGGAAGGCGACCGTGTGGCGGTCGACCCGATATACTGGTGCGGCAAATGTCCTGCATGCGAGATTGGCCAGTTCTCAGCCTGCCGGACCCTCAAGTTGGTGGGAATTGATTCCGATGGCGGCTTCGGCGAATACGCCGCCGTCGCCGACTTTATGCTGCATAAAATCACCGACAATATTTCCGATAGGCACGCGGCAATGGTCGAGATGTTAGGTATTGGCTTTCACGCATGCAATCGGGCAGGTGTCAAAGATGCTGATACCATCGCTATCTTTGGCGGCGGAAAAATCGGCCACAGTATCCTGCAGGCCACACGCACCAAAACCAGAGAAACCATCTTCGTTGTGGATGTTCTACCGACCAGACTCAAAATTGCCGAAGACGCCTTTGAAAATATCATTACCATAAACGCACAGCAGCAAAATCCCGTAGATGTAATAGAATGCCACACAAAAGGCAGGGGTGTGGATATCGCTTTTGAAGCGGTTGGCCACGCGGAAAAAATCGAGGGACAAAAGCATCCGGTCGCCCAGTGCACTGAGGTTGTCAGAAGCGCAGCTGTTGTATGCGTGCTTGGACAAGGAAGCGAACCGGTAGAGTTATTGATGCGCGAACTTATCTGGAAGGAGTTAAAGCTCATAACCAGCAGGGTAAGCTGCGGTGAGTTTGCCGAAGTAATTGAGCATTTAGAGGCAGGAAACCTCAAGCCCGATGCGATAATTAGCTGTGAAATGCCGGCCAGTGATGCCCAAAAGGCCTTTGAACGATTGAAAACCGAGCCACAGAATTACTTGAAAATATTGCTGAAACCCTGCTAAAAAAGAAAAAAATACGGCTTTTTGATGCTGATATGAGAGTTTTGGGGGTAAATCAATAAAAATAGTTGCAATCCTGGCTGAATCAGCTATATTATTGCAGTTGAAAATTGCTCTGTCGCACGGGGTCGAGATAAATAGTTTCGGGGTCAACAGTTTCACGGCGTGGTTGACTCAAGCCTCCGACAGCGGTTTTGTTTTGCGGATTGTTGCAAGATAAAACCCACAGCCAGATCAGGCCAACGCGTGAGGCCTCCGTGACAAGCGATTGGATTTGAAATTAAAAGTTCGACGGACAAAGAATCTGTTGCTACCCGATGGTGTAATTGGTAACACATGGGCTTTTGGTGCCCACGTTCCAGGTTCAAGTCCTGGTCGGGTAGCTTTATTGAATTAATTAGTGTTTCTTATCGTTGAAAGATTTGTATGCCGCAAAGAGTTGCGATAATAATGGCTGCCGGGATTAGCAACAGGATGAAAACCACCCGGGCCAAGGTCCTGCACGAAGTCTGTGGCAGACCCATGCTCGCCTATGTCCTGGACGCATGCCGAGCCGCCGGCACATCGAAGATATATGTTGTGGTCGGCTATGGCGCTGACCAGGTAAAAGAATCTTTCGCCGACGCCGACGATATTGTCTGGGTCATTCAGGAAGAACAAAAAGGGACCGGCCACGCCGTTTTGTGCTGCAAGGAGTATTTAGCTGATTTTGACGGCCAGGTGTTCATCTTGTGCGGAGACATGCCCTTGATTCGAGCAGAGACATTGAAAGTGCTGGCAGAAAAGCACCAGGCCCAGGGCTCGACGATGACACTGGCTACGGCCGTGCTCGAAGACCCAAGTGGTTATGGACGTATAATCCGCAACGATGAAAACAATCTGACAGAAATTATTGAACACAATGACTGTACCAGTGAACAGCTGGAAATCAAGGAAGTTAATCCGAGCTTTTATCTATTTGACAATAAGACTCTTTTTGAATTACTGGCAAAGGTCCGATGTGACAACGTCAAACATGAATATTATTTAACAGACGTGCTTGGCATCGCGATTGAAGAAGGACTGAAAGTCGAGGCTGTTACCGCCGTTACTGCCGAGGAGGTCTTCGGCGCCAACAGCAGGGCACAACTCAGTAACCTCAATAAGGTTATGCAGCAAAGAATCCAGAACAGGCTGCGCGATAGCGGTGTCACAATAGTTGACCCCGACAATACCTGGGTTGACAGCAGAGCCAAGATTGGACAGGACACAATAATCGAGCCGTTTACCTATATCAGAGGCAATGTTAAGATTGGCAAAGGCTGCCGTGTAGGACCTTTGGTTTATTTGGATAGCGAAACCGTTTTGGAAGACCGCTCGCAGGCTCTACCAGAACCTGCATCCCTGCTCGAAAATAGCGGCAGATGACAAAATATTTAAAATATAAAGGATAATGGAACAGGAACTGCTTTTGGAAGGATCGAGCTTATGTTTTTGAATGACAATTTGAAAATATTTGCCGGCAGCAGTAACCCGGCACTGGCATCAGCGGTATGCAAGTATTTACGTATTCCGCTGGGCGGGGCAAAATTAGGCAGGTTTCCGGATGGCGAGAGGTTCATCAAACTCGAAGATGACGTTCGCGGAAGAGACTGCTATGTTTTGCAGTCTACCTGCGAACCGGTGGACGACCATCTGGTAGAGCTTCTGATTTATCTCGATTGTCTGCGGCGCGCCAGTGCCAGACGCATAACTGCGGTTGTTCCTTATTTCGGTTACGCACGTCAGGACAGAAAGGACGAGGGGCGCGTGCCGATTACAGCCAAGCTTGTGGCTAATCTTATTACGACAGCAGGCGCCGACAGAGTTGTCGCGATAGACCTGCACGCAAGACAATTGCAGGGCTTTTTTGATATACCGCTCGACCACCTGATGGGTGAGTTGGTTTTGACCAGGTATTTTCGCGACAAGAAGATTGACAGGCTGACATTAGTCTCGCCGGACATCGGGAATATGAAAATGGCATCACGGTATGCCTCGCACCTGGGAGGCGATTTGGCTATCGTGCACAAAAAACGTGTCAGCGGAAGTGAGGTAGAAGCCCAGGAAATAATCGGCGAAGTGGCAGACAGAAACATTTTAATGTGTGATGATATTATTGCCACGGCAGGCACGTTGTGCAGTGCGGCAAAACTGGTCAAAGACCGCGGCGCAAATAAAATATACGTCGGTGCCACGCATGGCGTTCTGGCAGAACTCGCCCTTGAACGGTTGGCAGAAGCGCCCATTGAGGAAGTGGTCGTCACCGATACCATACCGTTGAGCGAAGAAGCCAAAAAAATTGATAAGATTAAGGTTTTAAGTGTCTCAACTATGTTGGGTGAGGCGATAAGAAGGATCCACCGAGATGAATCGGTCAGCAGTCTATTCAATAATTTTTAGTAGTTTGCAGATTGAAGTGAGGATGTTATGGAAAAGTCATTGCTTTTGAAGGCAGAGGTCAGAGAACATACCGGCTCAAAGCATGCCGAGCTGGAGCGAAAAAATGGCAGGATACCGGCGGTAGTTTACGGTCATAAACAGGCCCCGACAGCCGTTTCATTTGATGCACATGATTTTGCCGAAGGCCTGCATCACGGTCATCGCCTGATGGATGTGCAGATCGGTAAGAAAAAAGAAAAAATGATTGTAAAAGACCTGCAGTACGATCATCTCGGAAAGAATATTATACACGCCGACCTGATGAGAGTTGATATTACCGAGAGAATCAAGGTAACAGTGCCTGTTGAACTGAAGGGCACCGCAAAGGGAACACACGAAGGCGGTATTGTCGTCGAACACACAGACCATATTGAGATTGAGTGCCTGGCGACCGATATCCCCGAGACGATACCAGTATTGGTCAAAGATCTCGGGGTCGGTGACCCTTTGCACGCCGGCGATATTAAGCTGCCCGAAGGTATGAAACTTATCAGCGATGCCTCGATTCTGATAGCGACCTGTAGCCTGGTTGCCGCTGCCAAGAGCGCCGAAGAAGCCGAGGAAGAAGCCCCGACGGCACCTGAGGTCATTGGCAAGGAGAAAGAAGCCGAAGAGGAAGAATCTTCGTAAGAGTAATGCTGGCAGAAAACTATTGCCAGAGAATATGGTATGGCAGAACTTAAGATGGTTGTCGGCCTGGGTAATCCAGGCGCTGAATACGTCGACACTCGGCATAGTGCCGGGTTCAGAGTGATAGATTTGCTGGCGACAGCGTTGAGTATAGATGTAAAGAAAAAAAAATTCGGCGCTTTGTTCGGCCAGGGTGAATTTGCAGATAAAAAGTTAATAATGTTGAAGCCGCAGCAGTACATGAACCGGAGCGGCCAGGTCGTTGCGACAGCGGTGGGCTTTTATAAGCTGGCCATGTGTGATTTGCTCGTGATAAGCGATGATATGGCACTCGAATCCGGCAAAATCCGGATTAGACCAAAAGGCTCTGCCGGCGGACAAAAAGGGTTGGCTGACATCATAGAAAAGCTCGGCACCGAGGAGTTCGGACGTCTTAGAATCGGTATTGGAGACAGTGGACCAATGCCGGCAGAAGACTATGTTCTGGCCAAACCAGCAGAGCAGCAAAAACCGTTGCTGGATGAAGCGACCGTCAAAGCGAGGGACGCTGTGCTGTGCTGGATTGAAAATGGAATTGATGCGGCGATGAATGAATTTAATAGTGTTGGTGAATAAAAATATTTAGTTAGCAGGAGGTAATTAACTTGGAAACAGCTGTTAAGAAATTGTATGAGGCGATGTTTCTTGTTGACTCGGCCCTGGCGGCATCAGATTGGGACGGTATCAATAAGGCCATCAAAAAAATATTGGAAAAGGTCAATGCCGATATTGTCTCACTGAGGAAATGGGACGAACGCCCTCTTGCCTACCCGGTTAACGGCAAGGTCAGAGGCACATATCTTCTTTGTTACTTTCAGGCCGACGGCGACAAAATCCAGACGTTAGAAAGAGAGGTTCGACTCTCAGATACCATTATGCGGGTTTTGATTCTAAAAGCCGACCATATGACACAGGAAGATGTCGACAAGGAAACTCCTGTGGGCAAGATTGAACGAAAGAGGCAGGAAGCTATTGAGGCTGCAAAAACCCGCGCCGAAGAAGCAAAACAAGCCGAGAAACCGGAAGAAGCAGAACAAACCGAGAAACCAATCCCGCAGGCCGAATCCGAAGTCGCCGAACCAGAGCCAGCCGAAAAAGCAGAACAAACCGAGGAACCGGAAGAAGCAAAACAAACCGAGAAACCGGAAAAAGCTGTAGCTGTGGATGCGATTGAGAACAAGATAACGGAAAAGAACGAGGCCCAGGATTCGGATTCACCGGACCAGCAGGAGCCGGAAGAAGACCAGATAGAAAATACCGACGAAGATACCAAAGAGTAATTTCTACTGTATCTGTCAGTTTGTGGCCCATGGTATGATTTTTGTGGTCGGCAAACTGTTACGTGAAACTGTCGAGTTAAAGAGGAGTTGAAAAATGGCTTGTTTTAATAAGGTTTTACTGATGGGTAATCTGACCAGGGACCCACAGTTATCGTATCTGCCGAGTCAGACGGCGGTTGTCGAGTTAGGACTGGCGGTAAACCGCAAATGGACCGGAAAAGACGGTACGAAAAAAGAAGATACCTGTTTCATAGACTGCCGGGCGTTCGGAAAAACCGCTGAGACGATAAACAAGTATCTGTCCAAGGGAAGACCGGTCTTCATCGAGGGAAGACTGGATTTTGACAGTTGGACGGCACAGGATGGCTCGAAACGCAGCAAGCATCGGGTCACCATTGAAAACTTCCAGTTTCTCGGGGCAGGCCCCGGCTCCAACCAGGCAGGACAAAACCACCAAACACCCGGCCCTGAGACAACTGCCAGTGACGCCGGCGATGATATACCCTTTTAAAGTGATTAATGATTAGTGATTGTTCTTTGTTGATTGTTGGGAAAAAATATGCGAACGATAAACAGAACCAAAAAAAGAAATGTCAGGAAAAAGGGCGGCTTTACTGGTGCCCGTGAACAGACACAATGTCGCTTTTGCAGAAGAGGTGACAAGTACATCGACTACAAAGACATTGATACGATGGGAAAGCTCTTGACCAACCGTGGCAAGATATACTCACGCAAACGCAGCGGCAATTGTGCCGGCTGCCAGAGAAAAGTAAAAAAGGCCATTAAACGTGCCAGATATATGGCACTGCTGCCGTTTACTACGTAGTGTGAAGTGGCTTGTTAGTGTTTAGTTTGCGGTATTTGTGCTTTAGTAATAGTCAATACGAGGGACAGAATATGAAAGTTTTACTGTGTGAGGATGTGAAGGATCTTGGCTGGCTCGGCGATGTTTGTGAAGTCAACGCCGGTTATGCCAGAAACTACCTGCTGCCGCAGAATCTTGCGGTGGTACCGACGGAGGTAAATTTGAAGGCCCTGGCCAACGAGAAGGCAAAGCGGGCTGAGCAAAGAATCCACGATAAAAAACGGCTCGAAGGCGCCGCTGCCGCGGTAGAAGGCGCAGAGGCCGTTGTTGCGGCCACGGCCAACGAACAGGGACATCTGTTTGGGTCAGTAACCGCGCATGAGATTGCCGAAAACCTGCGCCAGCAGGGTTTTGAAGTTGCCGACGAGGTGGTGCGCCTCCAGGAACATATAAAGGAAGTCGGGACCCAACAGGTGACGCTCAAATTTGCCGACGATTTGACCGCGACAGTCAACGTTGTTGTGGTGCCGGAAAGTAAGTAAATATCGGCGATTATTGATAACCGGCAAGTTTTTAACCGGAAAACCAATGGCAAAAACAAAACACAATGCCGCCGATGTAGTTGGTCGAAGTATGCCTGAGTCACTGGCCGCTGAAGCCGCTGTGCTCGGGTCTATGATAATCGACCCTGTGTGCATTGGGAGCGTCATTGAGCAGATAAAAAGTTCGAACGTCTTTTATCGAATAGAACATCAGATGATATTCGATGCACTGGTAGCACTTTACGAAAAAAACAGGGGTGAAGGTGTTGATGGAGTGTTGCTTCGTTGCGAATTGGAAAAACGCAATCAATTGGACGAAGTTGGGGGAGTTGAATACATCGCCAAAGTTATGAACTCTGTGCCTTCGTCTGCGAATGTGGTGTATTATGCCGGGGTTGTAAAGGACAAGTCGCAGCTTCGTCAGATAATAGCGGCAAGTGCCGATATCTTAAACGACGCCTATGATGAAACTGGCGATACACGTGAAAAGCTTGACAAAGCCGAGCAGAAGATCTTTGCGATTGCCGACAAGAATATGGGCGGCTCGATATCGCCGCTGAAAGATTTATTAACCGCTGCTTACGAACGGATAGAAAAACGTGACGGCCAGCATGTCACCGGCCTTTCAACAGGATACTACGAACTCGATGAGATAACCAGTGGGTTGCAAAACGGTGATATGATAATCATAGCCGGCAGACCAAGTATGGGAAAGACAAGCCTGGCATTGAATATCGCAGAACACATCGGTGTTAATGAGAAGGTAGGCGTGGCTATATTTTCTCTGGAAATGGGCAAGGAGCAATTGGCCGAGAGATTCTTGTGCAGCAATGGCAGGGTAGAGTCCCAGTTAGTACGAAAGGGCATGCTGGAGACCGCTCAATATCAGCAATTGGTTAATGCGTGTAGTAGTTTGTCAGAGGCCCCGATTTATATTGATGATACAGCCGGCCTGACTCCGCTGGAAATCCGCGCCAAGGCGCGACGCCTCAAAAGTCGTTACGATATTGGTTGTGTTGTGGTGGACTATTTGCAGTTGATGAGCCTGGGCACCGGCAGAACAGAGTCACGTCAGCAGGAAATCACCACGATTTCACGGTATCTAAAGGCCCTGGCACGTGAACTAAACGTTCCCGTTATGGTTCTAAGCCAGTTGAACCGCTCGCCTGAGGCCAGAGAGGGACATCGACCGAGAATGAGCGACCTGCGGGAAAGCGGTAGTATCGAGCAGGATGCCGACGTTGTGATGCTGCTGCACCGCGAAGATTACTACCATACGGAGTCTGAATACGAATCTGATAGTACCGCTGAGTTAATAATCGCCAAGCAGCGTAACGGCCCGACAGGAACGGTGAAACTTACATTCCTGCAGGCACTTACGCGGTTTGAGAACCAGGCTGCCGGTGTGGGCGAGCCTGTTTAGGAGCACGGATGCAATGACAAAATCTTATTTGGTCGTTCTTGTAATGGTTTGTTTGGGCAGCAACTTATTAATTAATCAGGCCAAAGCCGCCAATGGCCGCAACGATAAAGCGACCATTGGCAGTATAAAGACAGCAGGCAATAGCAGCATAAGCAGTGGCCAGATACTCTCGCAGGTTCGAAGCAGGACCGGCCAAACCCTTGACGCCACAGTTGCCGCCGTCGACGCAAAGCGAATCGCCCAATTGAATGGTGTCGAATATTGTTATTATAATACCGCTATTGTCCATGGCCAAATACAACTGACGTTCGTTGTTGTCGAAAGGGAGCTTATCAGGTCGATTGACTTTGCCGGCAACCGCAAGTACAAGAGCAAGACCCTTCTCAGGCAACTCGGTTTTAAAAGAGGCGAATATCTCGACCCGGTTCTGGTGCAGACCGGACTCGACAGTCTGGCTGAGTTTTATCGAAAAAAGGGTTTTGCCTTTGTTAAGGTAACTTTGGACGATGGACAGTTGCCATATGGCAACGCAATTTTCACAATCGATGAAGGACCAAGGGTCAAGATTAAGTCGGTAAATTTCAGTGGCAATAAGAGCATAAAAACCAGGTCCCTTAAGCTGGGCAGAAAAGTAAAGAAACGCAAATTCTTTTTCTGGCCCGGCTATTACACCAAAGCCGCCGTCGCAAGCGAAATCACAAGACTCCAGAACATCTATTATAAACGCGGCTTTCTCAACAACAACATAGAGGAAAAACTCGAATTTAACGCCGAGAAAAACAAGGTTCATATCACTTTGGTAATCGATGAAGGCCCGGTCTATACGGTACAGAAACTTGTCTTAACAGGCAACAGACACTTCGACGAAAGTCATTTACGCAAGGAGCTGAAATTAGAGCCGGACATGGTCTATAGTGAACAGAAAGCAGTGGCCGATGTCAAGCGACTGGTAAAGCTTTATCGTGAAATTGGATTCATCGATGCAGACGTGCAATACCACCTGACCTTTGCCGCCGAAGCCAAAGTAAATATTGAATTCCTGATAACCCAAGGCCGGCGTTTTCGCATCGGATTGATTAAGATAACCGGAAACAAAGAAACGCAGGACAAAGTCATTAGGCGGGTGCTGGATGAGTACGAGTTTCAGCCAGGCCAATGGTACAACGCCGATATCGCTCGTGGTGACTCAACCGGCACAGGTTACCTCGAAAAACTTATACGACGTTCCACTTATTCCCAGTCAGCAAGGGTCGTGCCTGCCGGCCAGACTCCAGGCCAAAGAGACGCTGTAGTAAATATCATCGAGGGACAAACCGGCTCTGTGATGCTCGGAGCCGGTGTCGCCAGTGACAGCGGTTTGATAGGCCAGCTTGTTTTTGAGCAAAGAAATTTCGATATAACCGATAAGCCCGAAAGTTTCAAAGAGTTTATTACCGGTCAGGCCTTCAAGGGCGCAGGGCAGCATTTAAGAATCGCCCTGCAGCCCGGTACCGAAGTCAGCGAGTATTCGGTCAGTTTCAGCGAACCTTATTTCAAGGATAAACCCATAACGCTGGACATAGCAGGCTCCAGCTACGAAAGGTGGAGAGAAAGCTACGACGAAATTCGCACAAAGGGCTACATCGGGTTCGAAAAGCGCCAGAAAAACAAATGGCGAAAAAGCATCAGCTTCAGAGCCGAAAATGTGGATGTTGACGATCTCGACACCGATGCCCCACAGGACATTATTGATGTCAAGGGCGACAACATCTTTGCGGGCGTCAAGCTTGGTATAGGCAGGGACCTTACCAATGACAAATTTAATCCTACCGCAGGATATAGCTTCAACGTTAGTTATGAGCAGGTTGCTGGTGACCATACTTTCGGAATACTAAGTGCCGTACACAGACGCTACAAAACGCTTTATGAGGACCTGGCTGAGCGAAAAACCGTCTTAGCAACCAAGCTGCTCGGGGCAACCGCAATAGGTGACGCCCCGCCATTTGAGAGGTTTTATGGCGGTGGTTCAGGCTACTATGGTATCAGGGGATTTGATTATCGCGGCATAAGCACCAGGGGCCTGCAGACGAATGTCTCTCCAGCTGAACATAAGGACCCGATAGGAAGCGACTGGATATTTTTGGCTAATGCCGAGGTGACGGTACCTCTGTATACCGAGAACTTTGCCCTGCTGTTCTTTATTGACAGCGGCGCAATTGACTCGGGCGGCTACCGGGTCGGGGCTGGCGTCGGCATTCAGATATTACTGCCTCAGTGGTTCGGGCCGGTGCCTATGAGATTCGAATTGGCGGCGCCGCTTATGAAAGATGATGATGACGATACGCAGGCGTTTAGCTTCTCTATAGGAAGATTGTTTTAATCTTACGGATGTTAATTGTTATTGGCGCAGTTCAAACGCCAAAGGATAATTCAGGAAAGGATATTTTATGAAGACCAAAACGATTGTTTTAATCTGTCTGATAGGTGTAGCTGTTCTTCCAGTAGCATACCAACGGTGCCTTGCCGAATCCAAAGCAAAACAACCTGTTTCGAAAATAGGTGTTGTCAGCATTCGAAAAATCCTCCAGGATTGCAAACGCACCTCCAAATACAGAGAGGAATCTATTGCCGAGCGGGACCAAATTATGGCCGAACTCGAAAAGCTCAATGCCGAACTGGAAGCCGGAAAAGCCGGGCTAAAAACCTTAAAGGCCGGCAGCAGCGACCATATGGACTTGGTGAAGGACTTATTAATGAAACAGGCCACCCTGCAGGCCCAGCAGGAATTCCATAAGCAGCAGATGGGACTGAAAGAACAGAGGATGGTAGAAGGACTTTACAAAGACATTCTATGGCAAATCAACAAGGTCGCCCAGGAAAAGGCCCTGGACATGGTGCTGGAAAAAACTGAGCCCGAATTCCCTATGGCAAGTGCCGACGAACTTACACGAGCAATTGATACTCACAAGGTGCTATACAGCGGTGGCTATGCGGATATTACTGATGAGGTGATGGTTCGACTCAATGCTGCCGAATAATTAATTAATCTTGTTATTAGTTTAATCCCTTATGCAAATAACTGTTAAAGAATTAGCTGCTCAAATTGATGCCGAGCTTGTCGGAGATGGCAACTCCCGGATAACTGCTGTCGGACCCATTGAGGCCGCAAAGGAAAGCGATGTCACTTTTATTTCAGGTGACAAACATGTTGCAGGGCTTTCAGAATCACAGGCAGCGGCAGTAATCGTTAGAGAGCACATCGAGAATTTGGACAAGCCGCAATTGATAGTCAAGAATGTAAACGCTGCTTTGATAGAAGCATTGAAAGTTTTTGCGCCTGTATTAAAGGGGCTGGCCAAAGGCATTGACCCGGGCGCTGTAATTGCCTCAAGCGCAAAGGTCGGGCCCGGCATCTCCATCGGCCCGGGGGTAGTCGTTGAAGATGGAGTCGAGATTGGCCAAAATTCCATAATTGGCAGCGGCTGCAAAATAGGTGAGAATTCGAAAATCGGTAACGACAGCCGTCTCGACAGTAATGTGGTTGTGTACCATAACTGCATCATCGGCAATAATGTGATTATCCAGGCCAACAGTACCATTGGTGCGACGGGTTTTGGCTACAGCTTTATTGATGGCGCCCACAGGCTTATTCCACACAACGGCGCAGTAGTAATAGAAGACTTTGTCGAAATCGGAGCCAACACCTGCATCGATAGAGCAAAGTTTGGCAATACTGTGCTGGGCGCAGGTACAAAAATAGATAACTTTGTACAGATTGGTCATAACGTGATAATCGGCAAGTGCTGCCTGATAGCTGCCCAGGTCGGACTTTCGGGCAGTTGCAGGCTGGGCGATGGGGTTGTGCTGGCCGGACGGTCCGGTGCCAGTGACCACGTTCAGATAGGGGACGGTGCGATTCTCGGTGGCCAATCCGTAGCATTTAATGATATACCCGCGGGCGCGCAGTTTTTCGGCACTCCCGCGATTGAAAAGAAACAGGCAATAAGGTCTATGGGATTGACAAAACGATTGCCGAAGTTTATTGAGCGGTTGAAGCAACTATGTGCGAGGGTAGAGAAACTTGAAGCTGCAAAAGACAATAGAAAATGAATGCCGAATAGTCGGCAAGGGCTTGTTCGGAGGCAAGGACGCAAAGGCAATTTTTCGTCCCGCCCCTGCCGATTCTGGTATAGTTTTTGTTCGCACAGACCTGCCCGAGCCGGTGCGAATCGGTGCCGTAGTAGCCAATATCGCCGAACGAAGCAGACGTACCACGCTGAAGAAAGGTTCGGTGAGCATAGAAACCGTCGAGCATTGCCTGGCTGCGATCAGCGCCCTGGAGATTGATAATCTGATAATAGAACTCGACAGTTCGGAACTGCCCGCTCCGGATTGCAGCAGCGCTTCGTATTTCAAGACCCTCAAAAACGCAGGCCAGGCCCAGTTGCAGGCCGAACGCAAAGAATTTACTATCACAGAGCCAATCACCATCAGGACCGGCGACGCATCAATATATGCCCTGCCGCACCCCGATGACAGGTTAAGCATCACCTACGACCTTGACTACAGCGGCCACACCGGAATCGGCAGACAGGTCTATAGCTGTCGATTGACTTCAGACAGCTTTGAGAGGAATCTCGCGCCCGCCAGAACGTTTTTGCTCGAAGCCGAAGCCAAGCAGTTCCAGGCCCGCGGAATCGGTGCCCATCTTGGCCCACGTGACATTTTGGTTATCAATTCTGACGGCCCTATCAAAAATAGCTTCAAATTTCCCGATGAGTGTGTCAGGCACAAAGTCGTTGATTTAATAGGAGACCTGAAACTGGTCGGCAGGGTTATCAAGGGAAGAATCGTGGCTTACAAGAGCGGCCATTCCCTGAACCAGCAGCTTGTCAGAAAATTGTATGAGGCTTCACAGCAGGCTGAGAGAATAGCGAAGTTCGGAACAAACGCAATTTTGGATATTCGCAAAATTCAGAAGGTCCTGCCACACAGGTATCCGTTCCTGTTAGTCGATAAAGTCATCGAAATTGAAGGCGAGAAGCGAATAAAAGGCATAAAGAACGTGAGTATCAACGAGCCGTTCTTCCAGGGACATTTCCAGGGAACACCTATTATGCCGGGCGTTTTAATAGTAGAGGCGATGGCACAGGTTTCGGGTTTGCTGTTCGCCCAGAAGCTGGAACACGCCGGTAAATTAGCCGTGCTTCTTGGAATGGATGAAGTAAAGTTTCGTAAAGCCGTCGTACCGGGCGACCAACTCGTTCTTGTCGCCGAAACAATCAAGATGGGAAAAAGAACCGCACTGTGTCAGTGCTATGCAACGGTGGGCCAGGCACTTGTGGCCGAAGCCCAAATCAAGTTTATGCTCGTCGACGATGAAAAGCTGTAAGTAATGTCAAAATAAATGAGGAGTAGAATGACTAAAATACACCCCAGCGCAGTAGTACACAAGGATGCTCAATTGAGCCAGGATGTGGTCATCGGGCCTAATTGCGTAGTCGAAAGCGGGGCCTCCATTGGATCGGAAACTGTTCTCGATGCCAATGTGGTGATTCGCAAAGATGTAAAAATTGGCAGCGGCAATCGGTTTTTCCCCTGCTGCGTCATCGGAGGCGCCCCACAAATACTCGGTGCCGGCCCAGACACCGAATTCGGGACTCTTGAGATAGGCGATAACAATACTATTCGTGAGCAAGTGACAATTCATCCCAGTATGTATCCGGACAAGACTACAAAAGTAGGAAACGAGAACCTGCTTATGATAGGGGTCCATATCGGCCACGACTGCATTCTTGAAGACAAAATTGTTATGAGCAATTACGTCCAGCTAAGCGGGCACTGCCATATTGGAACCGGCGTTTGGTTCAGCGGAGGGGTTTTATTGCATCAGTTTATAACTGTAGGTAAGTGGTGCTATGCCGCAGGGTTGGCCGGTATCAATCACGACGTTCCCCCGTTTGTAATCGTCAGCGGCCATTACCCTCCGGAAGTCAGGGGAGTCAACAAACGCGGGCTGGCCCGAGCCGGCTTGAGCGAACAGCAGCAACACAACATTATAAAAACATACAAAAAGCTCTATCGCACCGGAAGTGTACTGCTGGAAAATGCCAAGGCCTTAGCCGAAGAAGACGGCCTCGATGCCAATGCCAAGGCTATGGTGGATGTGATAATCAATAGCGGTAAACATCGCTTTGGCAGATACCTTGAAACTTTGAGGCATTAAGAATTCAAAGAGGAAGCTTGTGAACAAAATACGTACCGCCGTCATCGGGGCCGGTAAAATGGGCAAGATTCACGCCAAGGTCTACAACAGCCTTGAGCAAAGCGATTTCGTGGCGGTTGTTGATACCGACATCAAAAGAGCAGAGAAATTAGCTGGCAAGTATCAATGCCAGGCGCTCCATGATTGTACGAACCTGCCCGGCAAAGTCGATGCGGTAACGATATCGGCGCCGACCATCCATCATCTGGAACTGGCCAAATTCTTTATAGAAAATAACATCGCCGTGATGATAGAAAAGCCGTTGGCACTGAACGTTGAGCAGGGCAAAGAAATAGTAGAACTTGCACAGAAGAAAAATGTTGTCGCCGCAACCGGACACTCCGAGCGGTGCAATCCGGTTGTGCAGGCAATGAAACGCCTGGAAATCGAGCCCAAATTCATCGAAGCAAACCGTATCAGTCCTTATCCATTTCGCTCGACCGACATCGGGGTCGTGCTGGATGTGATGATACACGATATAGATATTATCCTTACACTGGCTGCCAGCAAAATCAAAAAAATTGATGCCGTCGGAGTCAGCGTTGTAGAGGATAAGGAAGATATTTGCAACGCCAGAATCGTGTTTGAAAACGGCTGCATCGCCAATATCACCGCCTCAAGACTGGCATTAAAGACCGAGAGGAAAATCCGTGTCTTCAGTCGCCAGGCCTACCTGAGCATCGACTATTTCAAAAAGAGTGGAATCGTTATTAAAACCGAGCCCAATATCAACATTGTTAAATGGATAAGAGAACGCAAGCAAGCCGGTGACTTTAATCTTTTAACAGTAAATTGGCCGGACCTGCTGCATATCGAAAAACTCGAGATTGATGACAAAGAGCCCCTGCGACTTGAGCAGGAAAGTTTCTTAACAGCTGTGGCCGATAGAAACCACGCACCTGAGGTAAGTGCGCAAGAGGGTCTTGCGGCAATGGAGTGCGCAGAAATGATCCTGGCCTCTATCAAAAGCCACAAGTGGGATTGACCGGCAAGTGTTTTTTTCAATTCTACGCTTTCAGTCTTGATTGGCTGACCAGTTGGTGGGCCAGACGCGTTGGCTCGGGCAGACGATATTTAATTGCACAGTCAAGCGTGATTTTAATCGCCTCTTTCAGCAGTATCTTATTACCTACCGAAACAAAGACCGGCTTAACGCCAGCGCGTGTCCTGACAACAGCACCAATAGTTTCGTGTTTAGTACTTTTATCATCTTTCAATAAACTGTATGCGCCTTTTTCGGCGGGCGGCTCTTCGAAGGCACCGGTGAGTCTGCTTTTTGCGCAACCGATGGTTGGTTTATCGAAGAACAAGCCCAGATGAGCTGCCAGCCCGAGCCTGCGGGGATGGGCAACGCCCTGGCCGTCAATTATGAATACATCGGGATGTTTTTTTAATTTCTCAACGGCGGCAATGCAGACCGGGGCCTCCCGGAAAGAAAGCAGCCCCGGTACATAAGGAAAACCCACTTTCCTGGTGGCACTGACCGTCTCGATTATATCGAACCCCGGAAATCTCATAACTACCGCGACAGCAACAATCCTTTGGCCGTCTCTGCTGAAGGCACAATCCAGGCCGGCAATTACTTTTAGCGGCTTTATCACAGGCATATGCTGTACTTTGCACGCAAGCTGTCTTTGCAGCTCTATTGCCTGTTTAGGCGTTAAGTTCCAGTTGTGAAGTTTTTTTATTTTCATAATGCCAAATCGGGTCGAAAAACATTGTACCTTTTTGGTCAGAGTTGTTACAATAATTAGTTTGGGGTAGTGCCTAAATTTTGGCAGGAGAGCTTAAAAGGATAAGTAGGTGATATGGCAAAACGAGCGGAAAAAGTGATTCAGATTACCGGCGCCTCCGAGCACAATCTCAAGAATATCAACTTAAGTATTCCACGCGATAAACTGATTGTGATTGCCGGGATCAGCGGCTCAGGCAAAAGCTCCCTTGCCTTCGATACTATCTACGCTGAAGGCAGGCGAAAATATGTCGAGTCGCTCAGTTCCTACGCTCGGCAGTTCCTGGAACAAATGCAAAAGCCCGCCGTTGGCAATATCACGGGACTGCCGCCCACAATTGCGATTGAACAGCGACGCTCCAGCGCCAATCCCCGTTCGACCGTGGCTACCACGACCGAAATCTATGATTACTTCCGACTTCTTTTTGCTCGCGCAGGCCAGCCGCACTGCTGGGTCTGCGGCAAAGAAATTACAAGCCAGCATTCTTCACAGATTGTCGACGCAATATTAGCTCGCCCCGAAGGCACCAAAGCCCAGGTCTGTGCACCGCTCGTGCGAGGCAGAAAAGGCGAACACAAAGAGGTCTTTGCCAACATTCACCGCGAAGGTTTTGTGCGTGTGCGGGTTGACGGCGAGATTTACGATTTGTCAAGGCCAGGTGGCCTGCCGAGATTAAACAAAAACAAAAAGCACAATATCGCAGCCATTGTCGATCGGCTGATAATCAAGGATTCGATTCGTGTTCGATTGGCGGATTCCGTTGAGACCGCTCTGAAACTGGCAGATGGACTGGTTCTGATTTTGATTCAGGAGCCGCAGCAGGACAAGAAAAACGGCGGTGACGGTAAGTGGCAAGAGGCTCTTTACAGCGAAAAGTTTGCCTGTCCCGTACACGCCAAGGCCTCACTTGCCGAGCTTTCGCCGCGACTGTTTAGTTTTAACAGCCCGTACGGCGCCTGCAAGAGTTGTGACGGCCTGGGAACAATTCTGGAATTTGACCCCGAACTGATTGTGCCGGACAAAAAAGTGTCCCTGGAAAACGGCACTATCACTGCCTGGCGCAAGGGCGGCAAACGGATGAATATTTACTATAACCGCATGATAAAAAGGTTCTGCAAGAATGCTGGCATCAGCAAATCCATGCCGTTTGCCCATATTCCAAAAGACATCCAAAGGATACTGATGTACGGTACGCTCTCTGCCGATGAGGAAAAATACGGCTTGTCCTTTGAGGGCGTTATCCCGAATCTCACGCGGCGATGGAAAAAAACAACCAGTGAATATGTCAAGACCCGCTTGCATGGCTATCTTTCGGCCCAGCCCTGCAAAAGCTGCCAGGGCGCTCGTCTGCGGCCGGAAGCTGTTGCGGTAACAGTCGGCGACAAGAGCATACACGAGTTGACCTCACTCAGCATCGAAAAGGCCCAGAAATTTTTCAATAAACTAAAACTGGACGAAGAAAAAACGCTGATTGCGGCAGCTATCTTAAAGGAGATAAAAGCCAGACTGAAATTTATGGTCGATGTCGGACTCGATTACCTGACTCTCGACCGCACCAGCAGCACGCTTTCAGGCGGTGAGGCTCAGCGAATACGACTGGCAACGCAGGTCGGCAGCGGACTCGTGGGGGTCTGTTACGTCCTTGATGAACCGACAATCGGCTTGCATAAACGTGATAATGCCCGCTTAATGAAGATACTTCGTCAACTCTGTCGCATTGGAAATACCGTCATTGTGGTTGAGCACGACGAAGATGTTATCAAAAGCGCCGACCATATTATCGACATTGGCCCGGCAGCGGGCGCACACGGCGGCGAAGTTGTTGTCCAGGGAACTTACGCTGACGTGATCAGTTGCCGAAAATCGCTGACAGGACAGTATCTCAGCGGAAAAAAGAAAATAGCACTGCCTGTCAAGAGACGCAAATACAACCTCAGACGCTGCATCGAAATCAAGGCCGCCGCAGAGAACAACCTCAAGGAAATCGATGTGAAATTCCCGCTGGGCGTATTTACCTGCGTTACCGGCGTTTCCGGTTCGGGCAAAAGCTCTTTAGTCAGTCTTATTTTGCTAAGGGCGTTGAAACGCAGGCTCTACGAGTCGCGCGAAAGACCCGGCAAACACAGGACCATAGTTGGCACACCACAGATTGACAAAGTTATAGAAATAGACCAGTCGCCGATAGGCAGGACTCCGCGAAGTAACCCCGCGACATATACCGGCGTCTTCGATGAAATACGAAAGCTCTTTTCAAAGACACGTGAAGCAAAGATTCGCGGCTATAAGCCCGGCAGGTTCAGTTTCAACGTCAAAGGCGGACGCTGTGAATACTGCAAGGGACAGGGAACAAAGAAAATTGAAATGCACTTCTTGCCGGACGTTTATGTCACCTGTCAGCGATGTAAGGGCACAAGGTTCAATGCCGAAACCCTCCAGGTGACATATAAAGGTAAAAATATCGCCGACGTGCTGGATATGACGATAGAAGAGGCCCTGGCGTTCTTTTCAAATTTTCCAACCATTGTGCGTTTTCTAAAAACGCTTGATGACGTCGGCATGGGTTATATAAAGCTGGGCCAGCCCTCAACAACGCTTTCCGGCGGCGAGGCCCAGCGGATCAAACTTGCCAGCGAACTTGGCAAAATCGCGACCGGCCACACCCTTTACCTGCTCGATGAGCCAACGACCGGGCTGCACTTCGCCGATATCCACAATCTGTTGAACGTACTACAGCGGCTGTGCGATATGGGAAATACCGTTGTGGTGATCGAGCACAATCTCGATGTTATCAAGATGGCCGATTACATAATAGATCTGGGCCCAGAAGGAGGTGACGCCGGCGGCCAGGTCGTAGCAAAAGGCTCACCGGAAGAAATCGTCAAAAGCAAAAAAAGCTATACCGCTAAGTATTTGAAACAGAAGCTGCAGAATGATGGAAAAAAGTAATATGAACGCTGAGACGCTTAAATAGGTTGGTGACGTTGACGGCTTTTGGAAGCTTGTAGATCAAAGGAAGCTTCCTGCCGGGTGTGTCAAAATTCAACGCAGGGATATTGGCCAGTTCTTTGATGCTACAAAAACGTTGGTTGTGCGCATCCCTTATTACCGTGATAATCACGGAAAAAGGAGTAATTGAAAAACTCGACACGGCCAAAGTTATAAGCCATTTGTGCCGATAATAGCAAAAAACAAGTATCAATCTCCAAGCAGAATATTGTGAACAGGCGAAAGAACAGAAATTTCAAATCGCGAGCCAAACCAGTTGCGGCCAGGCACACACCCGCAGAAACAACCGAACAAATTGAAAAGGATACCGCCAAAAAAGGAAGGTATTTTACGATTTTTGTGTTTGTGGTTCTTTTGGCTTTTGGGGCATATCATTCAGTAGTGTATTTTGGGCATCAAGTTGTGCCGAATCCTGATTTTGTTGGCTTTAACAGTGTCGGACATCAGCTTTGGTCTTTGCAACTGCCCACCAATTACAAAAGAGCGCCGGTCGTCGGTCTGTTGCAGGTACCTCTATCGTTCCTGGTAGGCGGCAGGCACCCGGACCTTACCGCAAGCTGGCTACTCAATGCACTTCTGCATCCATTTAATTTGATATTGTTGTGGTTAGTCGGTAGAAAGGTTGTTGGCAAATCCGCTTTGTGGCTTGCTGTCATTGCTATAATAAATCCATGGGTGATCAAGATGCTCACCGAGTCTCTTGCCGAGACGACGCTTTTGTTCTTTGTGCTGCTGACGTTCTATTTTATTTTCAGAGGTTCCAAATGGTGTTATCTTTTCGCGTCGATAACGACGATGGTTCGTTACGAAGGGGCCGCTCTGATTCTGGCGGCCTTTGTTATGGATATGATAAAGGATAAAAACAAGAGGGAGAGAATTTGCGCTTTTGTATACTCTGTGCTGGCATTTATCCCTCTGGGGCTTTGGCTGCTGGGGACATTCTTGCATTCAGACATGGAGGGCAGCGGTCATTATTTTGATTTTATAAATATGGGAAGGTTAAAGAATGCCGCCGACGTGTTAAATATGTTACGGCAGGTCACGTTTGTCCCGTTGTGTGCGTTTCCAACTTATAGTACAAGCACCGAGCAGGTTGTACTCTATCTAAGCAAGATTTTGGCAATTGTGAGCTTTGTTTGGGGTTGCTTTTATGGATTATTTAAACGTCGGTGGGAAATATTGGCGCTGTTGATATTTCTTGTGCCCTATATGTTTATCCACATGATATATACCTTTTCCGTGTCGAGGTTTTATACGACGGTTTCCTGGATAGTTTTGTTTATATCATGGTTTGGCATACAGAGTATCTGGGGGTTAATAAACAAAAACGAAAGAATTGCTCGGCCGGTGGTTGTAATATTGCAGCTTTTTATATTTATTGCTGCTGCCGCTTGGCTGTCAGGACTCTGTTCTATTTTACCAAAAGTGATTGCGATGAGTAGTGTATCCATTTCAATGCTTTATGTTGCCATTGGTGTGGTAGCAGTTATTCTTGTGGGCCATGTAATTTTTTATAAAACCAAACGCTTGTGGTCAACTTTTGTTGTATCGTTAGTTATCTGCCAGCTTATTGTGTCTAATCAGTTTAAGCTGATTCACCTAATCGGGAATGGTGAGCTAAACCTGGAATTTAAATTACTGGGTGACTGGTGTGTTGCTAATTCAAAGCCGGGTGAAAAGATATTAACCACAATGCCGAGTATCGTCAGGATATTCGCTCCTGAATATAGAGACTCGTTAGTGCATACAGGCAGCATTAAAGCTGGAGGTCCGCGGGAATTTGCCGCAGGGTGTTTCGAGAAGGATATTACATACCTGGCATGGGATTCGCGAATGGGACTGCATACCACCAGCTACTATCATACTGACTGGGGGCTTAAGAATATCCGAATGCTGGCCAAACCAAAGAGCATCGGGCCGTATAAGTTCATCACCCAACTGCGTGTCAGCGAATCTCAATTTATAAACGTCTTCCGCCTGCAAAAACTAGCGATAGACCCAATCCACCCGAAGCAATAAACAAAAGAGCCTTGGGCAGATTCTAAATGCCAACTGAAGGAATGTTTAATCTACAGCGACTACTTCTTTAACTTCCGGGATTTTCTCCTTCATCAGCCTTTCGACGCCGGCCTTCATAGTCATCATCGCCCCGGGACAGCCGCTGCAGGCACCCTGCAGCCGCACCTTGACGGTGTTGTCCTGCTCTATACCAACAAGCTCGATATCGCCGCCATGCCCCTGCAGCATGGGCCTTATGACATCGAGCATATCTTTGACCTTTTCTTCGAAGGATTTTTCAGCGTTTATTTCACCACCGCAGCTGCATTCTTCACACATAACAAATCTCCTATGAGTTTCATTTTAGTCGACTATTATATCAATACTCCCTTGGCAGGCCAACAGTTTTTCCCTGCTATTAAAAAAATGTGCCTGTTTTTCGACTAAAAAAGCCCAAATCGCTATAGTTGTCAGTATAACTGGCCGAAATTTATTGACAGACAGCAATTGGTTCGTGTATAATACTGTTGTATTTACGTGTAAACGTGTAAATACAGACCTGAGACACAGGTGTGGCTGTGATTACGGGATTGCAGCATGGCCCAAGACCTTCGAATAGGTCCGGTTGCTTTTCTCAGCTAAAAGCAATTAGTCTGACGAAGCGGGCTGTGGCGCTGTAATTGACCGGAATAACTATAAGTGGTTTATCAGGAAAAGGATATAATATGAGTCCCAAGTCAAATGCTTCGGCAGCACCTGCCGGAATATCTCCTCTCAAAGCAGGCGCTCAGATTATCGTCGATACACTCATCGAACACGGCGTTGATACGATGTTCGGCTATCTCGGCGGTGTGGTTCTGCCATTATTCGACAGACTATACGATGCCCCAATCAGGTTCATAATCCCCCGTCACGAGCAGGGCGGCTGTCATATGGCCGACGCCTATGCGCGTGTCAGCGGCAAGGTCGGCGTTGTCGTCGCTACCAGCGGGCCCGGCGCCTGTAATCTGGTTACCGGCCTCGCTACCGCGATGATGGATTCTGTGCCGATGGTAGCCATTACCGGCCAGGTACGTACCGAGCTTATCGGCAACGACGCCTTCCAGGAAGCCGACACCACCGGCATCACCCGTCCCATTACAAAACATAACTGCATTGTCAAGGACGTCAAAGACCTGGCACGTATCATCCGCGAGGCGTTTTATATCGCCTCGACCGGCAGACCCGGACCGGTTCTGGTTGACATACCGGTTGATGTTTCGGTTGCCAAATGCAAGGCCGACGGCTCGAAAAAAATGGAACTGCCCGGCTATAAATTAAGAAAAAAGGGCCATGCAGGACAAATATCGGTCGCCGCAAAGGCAATAAATAAATCAAAACGCCCGGTCCTTTATGTCGGCGGCGGCGTCATAACTGCCAATGCAACCGACCAGTTGCGGACATTTGCCGAAAAAGCGCACCTGCCCGTAACTACAACACTGATGGGACTTGGCACCTACGACCAGAGCAAGCCCGGGTCTTTGGGCATGCTTGGAATGCACGGTACAGCATACGCCAATTATGCCGTGCAGGAATCTGATTTGCTGATTGCTGTCGGCGCACGTTTTGACGACAGAGTCACCGGCAAGGTCAAAGGTTTTGCGCCAAAGGCAACGATTATCCATATCGATATCGACCCGGCCAGCATATCCAAGAATGTCAACGTTGATATTCCGGTCGTCGGTGACGCTAAAGACATTCTGACCGACCTGACTAATGAGACTGAATTCCACCAGCGAAAAGATTGGTTCGCTAAAATTGCCGAGTGGAAACAAAAATTCCCGCTGCGCTACGACAATAATTCGTCAAAGATTAAGCCGCAATACGTTATCGAAGAGCTTAGTCGCCAGGCCGGCAACGACGCGATTATAGCTACAGGCGTCGGCCAGCATCAGATGTGGACCGCCCAGTTCTATCGATTCAGCAAGCCCAGACATTTCTTAAGTTCCGGCGGATTGGGTACGATGGGCTACGGACTGCCCGCCGCAATCGGTGCTCAAATAGCGGCCCCGGATGCGGTGGTTATCGATATCGACGGCGACAGCAGCTTCAATATGACGTTGACAGAACTGCGGACAGCGGTGCAATATGAGCTGCCGATAAAGGTCTGTATCATAAACAACGGATATATGGGAATGGTTCGTCAGTGGCAGGAGCTTTTCTACAACAAGCGTTATTCCTGCAGCAGTTTACCAAATCCTGATTATGCGACAGTGGCCAAGGCCCTTGGGGCAGCCGGCATTACCGTAGACAAAAAAGAAGACGTCAGCAAGGCAATCGAGCAGATGTTAGCTGAAAAAAGGCCATGCGTTGTTGATTTCAAGGTAGACCGCGAAGAGAATGTCTGGCCGATGGTTGCCGCGGGCAAAAATATACACGAGATGGACGGCCTTGATATATTAGAGAGCATGGCGTAACCAAATAAAGGAGCGAAAGCCATGAAGCATATAATAAGCGCATTAGTCGAAAACAAACCAGGCGTCCTGGCTCACGTGGCCCAGATGTTCGCCGCCAGGGCTTTTAATATTGATTCGCTCGTTGTCGGACGCACCGAAGACCCGGAACTGAGCCGAATGACGATTGTTGTTGTTGGCGACGACAGAATTGTCGAGCAGGTTCGAAAGCAGTTAGCCAAGATTGTTCCCGTCGTTAAGGTCCAGGATTTTGCCGGAAAACACGTGGTAGCACGTGACCTGATGCTTATATCGATATCGGCGACCCCTGAAAAAAAACCGGAAATCTTTGCGCTGATAGAGATGTTCAAGGGCAAGGTCGTAGATATAAGCAACAAAAGTATTATGGTCGAACTCACCGGCCCTGAAACCAAAATCGAGGCCTTCATCGAGGTTTGCAGACCTTACGGCCTAAGAAGCGTCGCCAGAACGGGAACTATCGCAATGATAAGACAGGCAAAACAGGCCTGAGAGAGCACACAAACATAAGGGTTGGTCCCTCTGATCATTCTACATATGCTCATAAATTCCTTGCCTAATCAATACCTTTTAATATAATGTGGCCCTGTAAAGGATTGCCCTGTAGAGAACTCATGGATAGAAACACAGTCAAATAGTTTTGGGTTTTAAAAAATTAAGGAGAATGTAAGCGATGGCGGTAAATATTTATTACGAAAACGATGCTCCAATAGACCCCTTGAAGGGTAAAAAAGTTGCAGTTATCGGCTACGGCAGCCAGGGCCACGCACACAGCCAGAACCTGCGTGACAGCGGCATAGAAGTTGCGGTCGCTGAGTTGGAAGGGACTGATAATTTCAAGCTGGCCCAGGAACAAGGCTTTGAACCGACCGATATAAAAACAGCTATGGCTGGCGCCACGCTGGTCATTATTACACTCCCGGACGAGGTTCAAGCCAAGGTCTACGAAGCTCAGATTGCCTCGAATCTGGCCGCCGGCCAGACGCTGGGCTTCTGTCACGGCTTCAATATCCACTTCAAGTATATCGTTCCGCCGAAAGACGTCAATGTCGTGATGATTGCCCCCAAAGGGCCCGGCCATCTGGTCCGCAGCGAGTACGTCAAAGGCGGAGGCGTACCCAACCTGGTAGCAGTACAGCAGGACGCCACAGGCGATGCCAAACAAATCGCTCTTGCCTGGGCTAACGGTATTGGCGGTGCACGCGCAGGAATTATTGAAACAACCTACAAGGAAGAAACCGAGACCGACCTGTTCGGCGAACAGGTGGTTCTGTGCGGCGGCCTGACCGCTCTTATTAAGGCCGGCTTCGAAACACTTGTAGAAGCCGGCTATCAGCCTGAGATTGCGTATTTTGAGTGCCTGCACGAAGTCAAACTCATTGTCGACCTTATGTACCAGGGCGGGATGAGCTATATGAGGTACAGCATCTCCAATACAGCCGAATACGGCGATTTGACACGAGGCTCGAGAATTATCTCGGACCAAACCAAGGCGGAGATGAAAAAAATATTAGACGAAATTACTTCCGGCCAGTTCGCAAAAGAATGGGTAAACGAATATAAGTCAGGCCTGAAGAACTTCAATGCCCTGTACGAAAAAGACCACGATAGCCAGCTGGAAAACGTCGGCAGAAAATTACGTAATATGATGAAGTGGATAGACTCGAAAGAAGCTTAACCTCCCGGCCAGATGTGCCGATAAAGCCCCGGATGCTTTAAATAAGGGCAAATAACGTGAAAAATGCAAAATTATTATCAGTCGCTGTTTGCTGCCTCAGTATGTGCGGCGGCTGCGCCGTCATAGATCTCATCGAACTCGTAACGCCGGAAAAACCGCCTTATTACAAAGAGGCCTCCGCAGGCTACGAACAGACTATTCTGAAGCTTAGCAATACCGCAGACGTAATGTCGGTGATTAGTTTTTCTCAATACGAGCAACTCAGCCAAAGCAAAAACGTTATCGCTTCATTAGGACAAAAAAAGACAAAAGGCTATAAGACATGGCTTAAGATGGCCGCCTTTAATGAGGAGTCTCTGACCGCAACCCGCAAATACTTCCTTATGGTCGATGAAAGACCAAAGTTTTTGTTTGTCGACCCCTGGGAGATGTTCCTCTTTGACTGCAAAATGGTGCTGCCAAGCAAGGTGCTTGACGAACCTTACAGCAACGAAAACGCAAGGCGAATTGCGATACTAAGGAGTGTTAAGGAAAATACTCGCGCAGATATAGGAGAGGTCGCCCCGGATAATAAGCAGCTTGCTGTTAGTGGAATGATTATTAATCAGGCGATTGAGACTGTTCTGGTCTTGCTGGATACTTCGCCCGTGCTGGCGGCAAAACTAAGCAACGATACCGGCCTGAAATTCGAGCATATGAGTTTTGACAAGGCCAAAATCAAAATGACCATTGAAGGCGACATCGTCGAGGTCAGGATACGGGCAGGCTCGGTCGTTAAGAGAAGACTCGGAATGCCCGACACGACATTCAAAGACCATAACTGGGGCGAACAGGAAGAATAGCCCAATCCATTTTCCGTTATACTCAATAATCATTTAAGAGAGCGGGTCTGTAAGCCGAGTTCTGTGCCCCATCATAAATGACAGGCGGCGATCATTTAACTTGACCAACTGTTACCAGTTGGCTCCACCTCATCGGCAAGCGACCTACCCACTGGCTGAACAATAAATTGCCCAGGCCCGGGCCGGGCACTGCCAGCTGCTTGGTCTTGCAGGCGGTGGGGTTTGCCATGCCGGCACTGTCACCAATGCCGCGGTGCGCTCTTACCGCACCTTTTCACCATTGCCTGTGTCCGCGAACGGGCCATCGGCTGTGTATTTTCTGTGGCACTTTCCCGCTGGTCACCCAGGGTGGCCGTTAGCCACCACCGTGCCCTGTCCTGCTCGGACTTTCCTCCAGCCGATAAATCGACCGGCGACCGCCCGACCCACTCTCTTAAATGATTATCGATTAATGATAAATGATTAATACCTATGCGCTAAAAATTATTATAACATAGTCACGCATTATTTGCTACGAGTGATTTCGATGTGATGTTTGAATTGCTCATTATCGAGGTCGGGAAAATCGTTTCTAAAATGTACGCCCCTGCTCTCGCAACGCTGATTTGCGGTATCAGCCATCAATAGAGCGACCGTCAACATATTCTGACATTCCCACCCCTGCGACGAGTCAAAGACCTTGTCCATCACATAACGCTGCCAGAACCTTATAATCTCCTGGGCCTCGGCAAGAGGCTTTGCCCTTCTTGTAATACCAACATTGCGCCACATAAGGGCACGAAGCGAATTCCTGACATCCACAGCGTCAAGACGCGTGCGGTCCGAGTGCGGAATCCTGTATCTCATCGCCGGGTGCCTCAGGCCCGAAAGGTCGCTCTTTCCCTGCTCTGAGGCACGCTGGCCGGCAATCCTGCCGAATACCAGCCCCTCAAGCAGCGAGTTGCTCCCGAGCCGGTTGGCACCATGCAAACTGGTCGCGGCGACCTCGCCGCAGGCGTAAAGATTTTCAACGCTTGTTCTGGCACAATTGTCGGTCTTTACCCCGCCAATCATATAGTGGGCACTTGGACGAACAGGAATTAAATCACGCCCTACGTCTATATCGAAACTTTCACACAACTCGTTAATCGTAGGGAATCTTTTCGAGAAATGTTCTCGGTCGAAGTGGCGAACATCAAGATAAACGTGCGTCGATTCGGTCTTGAGCATCTGAGACAGAATGGCCCGGCTGACAATGTCACGAGGCGCAAGCTCGGCGTCACTGTGATATTCCTTCATAAAAGCAACGCCTTCACTATCCAGAAGCACTGCCCCTTCGCCGCGAAGGGCCTCGGTAATCAACGCACGTGAGGCGCCTGCGATATAAAGCGTCGTCGGATGAAACTGAAGAAATTCCATATCCTGCAACACCGCTCCTGCTCTATACGCCATACCAATCCCATCACCGGTAGCGACAGCAGGATTGGTGGTCTCTCGATAGAGCTGCCCAAGCCCGCCGGTAGCCAGAATTGTATTCGCAGCCCAGATAATTTGCGGCCCCCTCTGCCGGTCACAGCCAACAACCCCTACACAATCATTATTATCATTGGTGAGCAAATCAATCGCGTAGAAGTTCTCGAATATTCTTATGTTCGGATTAGAGCGGGCCTTTTTGCCAAGTGCTCCCGCAATGATTTTGCCTGTCTCATCGCCATGGGCATGGGCAACACGATTGTGCGAATGGCCGCCTTCAAGCGTAGTGGCGATATGGTCATTTGCCATATCAAAGTCGGTTCCCCAATCAAGTAGTTGCTTAATCAACTCAGGCCCCTGCCGGATAACCTGCTCAACAATCTTTTCATCATTTATCGAACAGCCGGCCTTAAGCGTGTCAGCTATGTGCGACTCGAAACTGTCTGTTTTGTTGAGCACCGATGCGATGCCGCCCTGGGCCTTCCATGTGTTGCAGTCAGCCAAAGAACCCTTGCAGGTGACGATAACATTGCAATTCTGGGCCGCTGCAATAGCTGCTCGCAAACCCGCAATCCCTGCCCCGATTACCAGACAATCGGTAAAAAGCTGATGCGCAGATATCGTATCAATATCCACAAGATAGCGTCTGATTTCCGGCAATGCGCTCATAATTCCTTACCACTTGAGATTTTGTTATTCCATTCTCAGAGCCTGTTTAAGGCCCCTGATCAGCTATTTTACCATTTTGCCGTACAATAGCAATAAACATAACAACGGCAATACTTTAACAGATTTCAATTAGATTTGTGCCAATTTCTTCCAGTTGGCCTCAGACATAGCGTGAACTATCATTTCTCCAAGGCAAGGCCCCTTGATGTCTGTGGTATCATCGAATGGCACCTCACACAGAATGTTTATACCAGAATAGTGGGCTATTACCTCACCTGCGGTGTGTTCCGCTAAAGAAGCTTCCGGACCATTGTAGCCATTAATCACAACACCTGCGATTTTCAGATTCGCCGCACGTATGCAGTCAATTGTCATAAGCGTATGGTTAATGGTCCCGGGCACAGGCCGTGCCACTATCACTGTCGGCAGGCCGAATTCTACCGCCAAATCCAGCATATCAAACTCGGCCGCTAAAGGAACCCTCACGCCACCGTTGCCTTCCACAATGATAACATCACTCTCGGAGCATATCTGTTTATAAGCATCGGCAATCTTGGCAAAATCCACAGGGCTTTTCTCTCGTGCAGCGCATATGGCCGGGCACGCAGTCGTCAGGTATGCGACAGGGGTTATCACTGAAGCAGACAAGTTGCTGCTCGCGCATTCTGCCAGAAAATCCGCGTCATAACTGGTAAGCCCACCCCATGCCCGGTGACACCCGGTGGCGATGGGTTTGAATACCCCGACACCATGACCCTGCTCGGTTAAAATAGCTGCTATGGCGCCGCCTATTGTTGTTTTGCCAACACCAATATCGGTTCCGGTTATGAAAAGACCTGGCTTCTTGGGTAATTGTAAGTCTATTGGCATTTCTGATTCTCCATAGTACGATTGGCTCTGTTCATTATAGCCGGTATCGTGTTGCGGTCAAACTTTGCGCCGAGCCGGTGCTTGCAAAAACGGCAAAAAGACGATAGATTAAGGTTCCAGGAAAGCAGTTTCCTGAAACTAACAAGGAAAAAGATTGTGCCGGAACTAACCATTGTTGAATGGGCGCTAATCGCGCTATGTGCCACTATAGTTGGCCTCGCCAAAACAGGGGTTCCCGGGATTGGAATAATGGTCGTACCATTGATGGCGATGGCATTTCCTGCGCGAGGTTCAACCGGCCTGCTTCTCGGGATATTGATATTAGCCGATTTATTCGCGGCAGGATACTATCGGCGTCACGCCAACTGGAGTCGCATCGTGCGACTGCTGCCGATTACTTTTATAGGCATTGTGGCAGGATACTATGGCTTAAAGTTCGTCAACGACCAGCAGCTTCGCCCGATTATCGGGGCAATTGTCCTGACAATGCTTGTCGTCAATTTCTGGCGGACACGCCGCGACAACACCGAATCGGCCGTGTCCAACAATTGGCAGTTCATCATTACAATGGGGCTTTTAGCTGGTGTTTCTACTATGATGGCAAACGCCGCCGGCCCGGTGATGATTATTTATCTTTTGGCGATGCGGCTGGATAAAACCGAATTTATCGGGACAAGAGCCTGGTTCTTCTTTCTCGTAAACTGGATCAAGGTGCCGTTCAGTGCAAACCTGGAGTTGATGACAATAGAAACCATAAAGCTGGACCTGCTGATGCTTCCCTTTATCGCCGCAGGTGCCATTGCCGGGATATTTATCCTGAAACTCATCCCGCAAAAGGCTTTCAGAACGGTCGTCCAGATACTGGCCGCCACCGCTGCCGTTAAGCTTTTGTTTTAATTCCGAACTCCGGTGACAGGCAACGGAAGAATTGATTTGCAAAAACCCAACCAAAAAGCGATTATTACAGCTATGGCTGAGAATCAAAATTTAGATGAATTCGCCAGGGCGCGGGCACAGATGGTCCGGCTCAATTTGAAGGGTCGCGGCATTACCGACCCTAAAGTGCTGAAGGTGATGGGCCGGATGCGCCGCGAGGACTTTATGCCCCCCGCCTATCTTCCCCAGGCCTATTACGATGGCCCGTTACCCATCGGGTGTGGCCAGACCATCTCTCAACCCTATATAGTGGCCTTGATGACACAGGAATTGCATCCAGGGCCCGACAGCACGGTACTGGAAATAGGGACAGGCAGCGGTTATCAGACCGCAATTCTGGCAAAACTTGCAAAAAAGATTTATACCATCGAGAAGCACAACCAACTATCGGAATCAACACAGGCTGTCCTCGGTAGAATGGGCATCGATAACGTGGAATATTATATAGGTGACGGCAGTTGCGGATGGCCCCAACCAAAGAGTTTTGACAGGATTATCTTCACTGCAACCGCTCCGAATATCCCCGAACCGTTAATAGAACAGCTTGTCGATGGTGGTATTATGGTCGGGCCAATCGGAGCGGCAATGGTGCAGGAACTGGTAGTTTGCGAAAAACGACAGGGCCGGCTCAGTACGCGGACCCTTTGCGGCTGTCGGTTTGTAAAACTCATCGGAAAATACGGCTTTGAAGAAACCACAGAATAGCTTTCTTCTTAAATAATGCAGTCTGTAAATAAAATATCAGAAAATAAGTTCAGCCTTTCGATGCCGGTACAATATCTAAAAGGTGTCGGCCCGGCACGCGCTAAGGTCTTTGCGCAATTGGGCATCGAGACAGTTGCGGATTTGTTGGAGTACTTTCCACGAAACTGGGACTTTGTTTCAGACGTTGTAAAGATAAATCGCTTACAGGATGGTGACACCGCGACTGTCATCGGCGTAGTTGAATCGACTGACTTTCAGCAGTTTAGAAGGAACGCAATGTTCGAGACTACAGTTGCCGACGATACGGGGGTTTTACGAATTGTCTGGTTTCACGGCGGGTACCTGAAAAAACAACTCGAACCGGGGATGGTCATAATGGCCTGCGGCAAAGTCTCTGCCTATAAGCATCAACTCCAGATGACAAATCCGAAGTTTATGACCGTCGATCAGGAAAGTCAAAATCCCGCAGAGTTTTTCGGCGGCGGGGTTTACCCAGCCTGTGCGAAACTATCCAGCAGACAGATAAAAAAAATCATTCAGCCGGTCCTTGAAGCGACCGATGAATTGGTAAATGAGTTTTACGACAACCGGTTCCTTGAAAAAAATGACCTGATTGGCCGAAAAAACGCCTTTCAGTGGATACATCAGCCGCCCGATGAACAAAAACTGGCAAAGGCCAAACATAGATTAAAGTATGACGAGCTGTTTTTAATGCAGGCCGGACTCGCACTCAGACGATACAGGATCCGGCACTTTTCATCGTCAACACCGATGCCATGCAGTGAAAAATTCGACCGCAGAATCAGAAAGCGATTCCCGTTTTTACTGACAGAAGACCAGAACAATGTTATCGAGGAAATCACCGCTGATATGGCAAAACCCCAACCCATGAATCGCCTCCTGCACGGTGACGTTGGCTCGGGAAAAACCGTGGTTGCGCTTTATGCGGCACTGCTGGCTGTTGCCAATAAAACACAGGTCGCGATTATGGCGCCTACAGAAATCCTGGCAGGTCAGCATTTCCTGAGCATAGAAAGATACTTGAAAGACAGCAGTGTAAAAAGGGTTTTGATAACAGGAGGCCTTACCGGCAAAAAACGCGCAGCTCTGTTGCAGCAAATAAAAACCGGAGAATCCGACATTGTCGTCGGAACAGTCGCGCTGCTGCAAAAAGATATTCAATTCAAAAAGCTTGGGCTGGTAGTGATCGATGAGCAGCATAAATTCGGTGTGCATCAAAGAGCCGAATTGCGAAAACAAAAAACCCCCCACTGTCTTGTAATGACCGCAACACCCATTCCACGAACACTGGCAATGACAGCTTTCGGCGATTTGGATGTCTCTATTATCAAACACTGCCCACCGGGCAGGGGCAAGGTCATTACTCGCCTTATCGACAGGTCCGACCAGCGAAAGGCCGAGGATTTTATTCACCAGCGCCTCGCTGCCGGAAAACAGGCCTATTTTGTCTATCCGCGAATCACCAGCATCGAGCAGGAAGTGCAGGTCAAAGCTGCCACAGACGAATGGAAAAAGCTGAGCCGCCAGGTATTTCCGGATTTTCGGGTTGAGCTTTTGCATGGCCGGATGCCTTCGGTAAAAAAACTCCGGATTATGGACGAATTCAGAAGAAGAAAAATCGATGTACTGGTCTCAACGGTCGTGATAGAGGTCGGCGTAGATGTCCCTAACGCCACCATTATGGTAATAGAAGGTGCCGACAGGTTTGGTCTTGCGCAGTTGCATCAACTGCGGGGACGTATCGGGCGAGGGTCAGCCAAATCGTATTGTTTCTTATTCGCCGAAACCCAAAACGAAGTGGCAAAGAGCAGGCTCGAAGTTATGACCAGGACCGGTGACGGTTTTAAAATCGCCGAACATGACCTGATGCTGCGAGGCCCGGGCGAGTTGTTCAGCACACGTCAGCACGGACTGCCGGACTTGAAAATCGCAAATATTATTGATGATTACAAATTGCTCGTTTTGGCCAGAAAAAACGCCTTCGACCTGGTCGAACAGGACCCCATGCTGGCCAAAGCAGAGCACAAAAATATTCGCCGGGCGCTACTGGCCAAGTTCGGTGATTCGCTTGGATTGGCCGACGTGGCATAATTGGTAATTGACAATTGCTCGCCTCGGTTATAGGCTGTTTGGGAGCATAGGCTGATTATGAAGATGCATTACAAAAACAATCGTCTGGAGCAGGTTTTAATCGGCGTCAATATCCTGGCGGCAGTGGCGGTAACCGCGACTTTCGTTATGCAGTTCGGACTCCACAAGCCGTTACTGCCGGCCGAATTCTTATATACCCTTCAGGCAGCCCTGCTTTGTGTCTTTATCATCGAGAAGGTAATTCGGTTTTGCAATTCCGTTTCTACTCTTGAATTCTGGCGGGCCAACTGGTTTGAGGTCCCGCTTTTTATTGCGTTTGCGGCTGCTGTTCTCGGTGCCGGCCGCTGGTTCGGACAGGACTATCCCCAGGCGATTCGACACGGCGCAATTGGCGTTTATCTCGTCCTGCAGGTTGTGACAAAGGTCTGCAGAACAAGCGTAAATCTGGCCGCTTCCGGAAGAAACCCCACACAGGTCCTGATAGCAAGCTTTCTGGTACTGATAATTTCAGGCGCCGGATTGTTAATGATGCCGAACTCCTCCACCGGTGAAAATATAAACGCCGTTGACGCCCTCTTCACCGCTACCAGCGCAACCTGCGTGACCGGCCTTATCGTAAAAGATACCGGCAGCGATTTTAGCCTTATGGGGCAAATCATTATCCTGTCGCTGATTCAACTTGGCGGCCTGGGGATAGTGGTATTCGGTGCCGTATTTGCGCTGCTTTTGGGACAGGCCTTTAGCGTTAGAGAATCGGTGGCGATGCAGGACCTGCTCAGCACCCAGACAGTCAGTCGAATTGGTAATATGATTATGTTTATTTTTGTTGGAACCCTGTTTATCGAAGCCGTCGGAGCGGTGAGTCTATTTAGTATGTGGGACGATGTCCCAGGACGCATCGCCAATGTCGGACAGCAGTGGTTTTACAGTATCTTTCATTCTATCAGCGCTTTTTGTAATGCCGGCTTTAGTTTGTTCGATGATAGCCTCATCAGCTACAACAAAAGCTGGGCCGTATATGTGGTCATCTGTCCACTGGTAATCCTAGGCGGGCTCGGCTTTAGTGTGCTGTATGATTTGTTCGGCATCGTCGTTAACAGAATAAAGCACCTGTTCAAAGCCAGGTCCCAGTGGCGCTATCAGTTCTTCAGACAGGCACCGAAGCGATTGCGCCTTCAGACTAAAATAGTCCTCAGTGTCAGCGCCTCGCTTATAATCCTGGGTACGCTGGCCATTTTGCTCTTTGAACGATACGCAAATAGTAACTCCGCATCAAACATCAGCGTTTTGGACGCGCTGTTTCAGTCCATTACCGCCAGAACAGCGGGTTTCAATACCGTTGACGTCTCAACTATGTCGGCATCGAGCAGGTTTATGCTGATTCTGCTTATGTTTGTCGGCGGCTCTCCGGGCTCGACCGCAGGCGGTATCAAAACCGTAACACTGGCCGTGGTGATAATGACCACCATCGCGGCGCTGCGAAAACGCCAGGAAGTCGAAATGTTCAAACGCTCGGTACGACTAGTTGTCGTGGGAAGGGCCATTACCATTGTGATGCTTTTTGTCGGCGTTTTGTTCGCTGCCACGCTGGCACTTAGCATCACCGAAAACTCAAATCCGAACGTATCACAATCGGATATTATGTTCGAGGCCGCTTCCGCGCTGGGAACAGTGGGGCTGACAACAGGAATTACCGGGACTTTGACAAATGCTGGGAAATTGATTATCATTTTTGTGATGCTTATCGGCAGACTCGGGCCTTTGACTTTGCTGGCAGAGCTTACGTTCAACTTAAAGCCTGTCCAGTATAATTATCCCGATGAGGCCGTAATCGTCGGTTAAAAAAACAATGCTAAAATTCGGGAGCTAATATTATGAAGCGGTTTGCTGTAATAGGATTGGGTCGGTTCGGCAATAAACTGGCCATCGCCCTGGCGATGAGCGGGGCTGAGGTTATTGCGATTGACAAAGACAGAGATGTCATAGATTTGATTCGCGACCAGGTAAGCCACGCCGTACGATTAGACAGTACCGACGAGGAAGCCCTAAAAGCTCAGGGCGTCGACAAGATCGACGTCGCTATCGTTGGCATAGGACAAAGAGGAAGAGGTTTCGAATCTGCCATCCTGACCGTCGTTAACCTGAAGGAAATGGGCATCGAGCTCATTTACGCAAGGGCACAGAACCGAATCGAAGGAGAAGTCTTCGCCAAGGTCGGAGCCACCGAGGTCATATATCCGGAAATCGAGTCAGCCCAGAGATGGGCATATAAACTTATCGCGCCGCAGATCGGGGAAAAAATCGATTTCGCCCCCGGCTACAGCCTGGCCAGAATTAAAGCAGGACCAAGCTTCGACGGAAAGACACTTATGGACCTGCAGCTCCGGCAAAAATATAAAGTCAATCTTGTCGCCATCAAAAGAAGTGAGCACGGCAAAGGAAAAAAACAGGAAAAAGACCAGATTATCAATGTCCCAATGCCCAGCACCGTAATTTATGAAGGTGACATCCTCATGGTGGCAGGCTCTGATGCCGACCTGGCCAAGCTGCCGCAGGAATAAACAGGTCATCAGGTCTTTCTGTATTTGCGCAGCATATCAAGCAGGTTCTGCATATCCTCGGGCATCGGCGCCTCGAATTTGACCATTTCGCTGGTCTCCGGGTGCTCGAATTCCAGCGTCGAGGCGTGCAGGGCCGGGCGACTTATCAGCGGATCGGCAACTTCCTGAGAACCGTCCCGCAACTGCCATAGATAGACTAACTTGCCCCTATACAGCGTATCAGCCACTATCGGGTGCTTTATGTACGACAGGTGCACCCGTATCTGATGCGTTCGCCCGGTCTTGAGTATCAATTTCATCAGGGAAAAACCTCGAAATTCTTCAAGTACCTCGTAAAAAGTGATCGCTTCTTTTCCAGTCTCAGACAGAACGGCGCTTTTGGTTCGGTTTGTCGGATGAACACCAATAGCTACGTTGATGCAGTCGGCGGTTAAATCAGGTATGCCGTGAACGATTGCCAGATAACTTTTTTTGGTCTGGCGAAGCTCGAACTGTTTTGCGATTTTCCATTGTGCCGAGTCATTCTTTGCCACGACCATTACGCCCGTGGTGTTTTTGTCAAGACGGTGAATAATACCCGGTCGAAACGGGCCCAGGCCGCTGGATAACTCAGCAGAATAAAATGCCAGGGCGTTTACCAGCGTTCCGGTGGTATTGCTGCGGGCGGGATGAACAACCATATCTGCCTGTTTGTTCAGGACAATTAGGCTGTCATCTTCGTAAATTATGTCCAGCGGTATTTGCTCAGGCGTAATTTCTTTCGACGGCAACTCAGGAACCGTCAGTTCTATTTTGTCACCAGGATTTAACTTGTAGCTGGATTTTGCGACTTTGCCATTGACGGTGACGGCACCGGAGGCGATGTGTTTCTGTATCATAACACGGCTGAACTCCGGTAAGCGAGTGTGAAGATACTTGTCGAGTCGCCGGTGTGTGATTGTATTGCCGACCTTAAGCACCAGTAGTTCGCTGTCCACTTCGTTCTCGTCGGTCGGAACGTTTTGACTTTCGTTTTGCTCCATAGGAATCACCCGGCCCCATCACTGGCTTCGATTTAAGGCTGTGTTGATTCGAAAGGTGCAGGTTGCACCTGAGGTTCCGTCGTTGTTTTCGGTGATGCCTTCAGGACCACTTCCTTCTTGAATAAATCCATAGTCTCAATTCGCCGTTTCGCTTGCGCCTGGGCGACGGTGCCGTCGAATTTGCTCTCTGAAGCGACCTCGTCATAAATCTGTTTCGCCTGGTCAAAGTTTCCCAGTTCCTCTTCGCAAAGCCCAAGACCGACTTTGGCCATAGCCATCAAAGATGTATTCGCCGAGGCCTTCTCAATAGCCTGAGTGTAGCTTGTCTTTGCACGGTTTATCTGAAAACTGAAATCAACTTCGTCGACTTCGCCAAACCGGTAGTGTAAATTTGAACGCAGCAACTCTGCCTGTTTAATCAATGCCAACGCCGCCATCTGCTCGTCTTTCGTCTCGGCGGCAATCTCAGCGAGCCTGCTGGCTTCCTGCAGTAAGGTGTCAGAAATGTCTATTTCGCTATCCTGGGCCTGAATAATTCGAGCTTTAGTCTGCGGCGACTGGGCGATAAGGCTTGTAAGATTGAGCCGGCTTTGGGTGGCAATTGCCTTTTTCTGGTATTTGTTCCAGAAATATGCCCCAATCACAAGAACTGCCACCACTGAAATATAAATAATTGTCTTAAGATTTTGCTTTGTCCATTGCGGCAGATTCGCCAGCCATTCAGCCAATTCATTGGTTTTCAGTTCATGACGATGTTCGGATTTCATCTTTTTCTCCGTTTCTTATTCGTATATCGTAAGTTAATATCTCTTCGGCATTGTAGCAAAATTTCTTTTGCCTTGCAACAGGCCAATATAGAGACTAAAATTTTATGGGTAATCGATTTAAGGACGCCCAATACCGGCCAATTGCCGAATTAAGAGCGAGGGTGTTTTTGTTTTCGACCTGAAAGGGCTGGGGTTTAAGGGTTTTTGGATGTTTGAGGTTTTCACAAAACTAAGGCCGGGTTTCCTGTTTTGGCTGCTGATTGCGGCCTGCTGTTTTTGTAACGCCGACCCGCTCGACACCAGCAGATATATCGGCCTGGACGAGATTAAGCCGGGGATGGACGCCTACTGCCTTACCTGCTACAAGGGTACAAAGGTAGAAAAGTTCACCCTTGAAGTCCTGGACGTTATTCGCAACGCAAGACCCGGCCGGGATGCGATACTGGTTCAGGGAACCGACCCACGCTTTATTCATACAGGCCCTGTAATGGGCTGCAGCGGTTCACCTGTCTATATCAACGGCCGGCTCGCCGGCGCACTGGCCTGGGCATGGGGCCTGAGCAAAGACCCCCTTTACCAGGTAACGCCTATCGAAGAGATGCTTGAGGTTGGCCGCAGCAGCTATGCTGATACACAAGACCGAATGGCCTTTGCGTTTGACTTTACCACACCCATCGATATTGAGCAGATAGACAGGCAGATTACCCAAAGCCGCTCCTCGATGGTATCAGCCAGGAGAGCGCGTTGCCCGCTGGTTGTTTCCGGACTGCCGGAAAGCGTCTGTGAGCTGTTGGCTCCTATGATGCGGCCTCTGGGCTTTATGCCCGTCGCCGGTATCGGAGGCGGTTCAGACACCGGCAGTGACCAGGACACGACCCTGGTCCCGGGAGCGACACTTGCGATACCACTGGTTGAAGGTGATATAAAAATGGCTGCCATCGGTACTGTAACCGAAGTTGATGGCGATAAAGTTTACGCCTTTGGGCACAATTTCTTCGGGTACGGGGCGATTGATTTACCAATGGCCACGGGCAAAGTACACACCATTGTCTCGAATTTGTATGCTTCATTTAAGCTGGCAAGCGCACTCAAGACGGTAGGTGCCCTGCAGATCGATGAGGCCGCCGCCGTTGTAGGCCGGATCGGAGCAAAGGCCAAAATGATACCACTTACGATAACAGTTGACCGTTACAACGATACCCAACAGCAGGTCTATAACTGCCGGATAGCCAACAATCGGATTATTACACCGTCTTTGCTTGGCGCAAGTGTAGCCGGAGCCGCCTATATGCGAGGCAGCCTGCCGCCCGACAACACGGTTGAGTACAAGGTAACCATTGACCTCGAGGGCGCTGATGCGATCAGCTTTGCCAATATTTCAACTTCTGTTAATATCTCCGAGATGATAAGAGAAAGCATTGTCCCTGTAGCGGTAATTATGAACAATCCCTATCAAAAGGTGGACCTAAAATCAATCGATATCGATATTAATATAGAGCACCAAAACTTAATGTCCCGAATATGGTCGGTGAACCTGTCGGACTCAACGGTCAAAGCAGGACAGACTATCGATGTCGAGGTGGTTCTGGAATCGGTGCTCTCACCGAAGAAAAAATTCCAATACCGCCTGACAATACCACAGGATTTACGACCGGGCAAGTACGAGTTCGTCGTGATGGGCGGTTACGATTATGTCAAATTTCTCAGAAAAAAAGTGCCCCAGCGATTTATACCCCAGAACCTCACTTCACTTATTGATGCGCTGAACAAGGTCTTGCGGATAAAGCGGGACAGGTTGTATTGTGTCCTGGCTTTACCCTCAGGCGGGGTCTCCCTCGACAAGGCAGAACTCCCGGATTTGCCGGCTACCAAGGCGCTTATCCTCCAGGACGCCAAAAGAACACTGCGGACAAAACCATATTCACACTGGCTCGAAAAAAGCTTCGACGCAGGTTTGGTTGTCATTGACAGAAAGCTTATGCGCATAAAAGTTGAAAGATAACAGGAGCGAAAAATGAATACCCCGAAGCGGAAAGGAAAAATCAAAAAGAGCAGACTTTTGTGCGTCAAAGCACAACGTTGGGTTTTTTGCTTTTTGCTTTTGCTCTGTTTCACCGCCTCAGCCGCTCTGGCGGTAACCAGTAAGGCTACACGTCATAGCACCGCCGACGATTTCCTTAAAGGACAGGTCAGCGACATCGTGGTTGGCTCACGAGGCACACTGCAGCTCGGAAGAGCAGCCGAGTCTCTGGTCGAGGAATTCGCTGATGTCTGGTCTATAAACAGTGTTGTCGTAAGTGGAGGCACAATTTATATAGGCACAAGTCCCAACGGCGGCATTTACAAATTAAGCCTGGGACAGTTGACAAAGATTTACCCTCTCGAATCCGAAGCAGATGCAAATACCCCTGAAAAAAGCGACCAGCCCGGCGAACAAACCGACGCCAATGATGTCAATGCCGTAGAGGTCGAGCAATACCTGTTGAACGAACATATCTTCGCGATGACAACTGACCTGTCGGGCAGGCTCCTTGCCGGAATAAGCGGCGACCAGTGCAGACTGATGCGCCTCAAAAACGGGCAGATGGAAACGCTTTTTTCTCCCGAAGACGCGAAATACATTTTCGCAATAACTGTCGGCGAAGATGGCAACATCTATTTAGGCACCGGGCCGCAAGGCCAGGTCTATAAACTCGACTCTTTTGGCACCGACCCCGAACTAATCTACGAGGCCCGCGACAAAAATATCCTTTCGCTCGCCATCGGCCCCGACGACTTCGTTTATGCCGGAAGTGACGGACGAGGCCTGGTATACAAAATAAATCCGCGGACCAAAACAGCAACCGTCCTCTACGACAGTGCCCAGGATGAAATAACCGCGCTGTTATTTGCTGACGACGGCGATTTGTATGCCGCCGCAACCTCAGCAAAGATAGTCACTGCACAGAAAAAATTTGCCGCACAGATGCCATTGGCCGGCCGGCCTGAGAGCAAATCAGAAAAAACCGAAAACGTCAATGAACTCGAAGGCGGACTGCAGCTTACTATCGCGAACACTACGAAAAAAAAGGACGGAAAACCCACCAAAAAGCCAAGCCCGGCCCGAAAAGGCCCTAAGCCTGGCAGGGCAAGCCTCATTTACAAAATAACACCGGATGGCTTCGTTACAGAGGTATTCAGCGAGGCCGCCGTCCTGTTTTGTCTGACTCGCCAGAATTCGGACCTGCTCGTCGGAACCGGAAATCTGGGCCAACTCTTCAGCGTTGACCCGTCCACCGAAGAACGCCGGGTTGTCTACGAAGACCAACAGGCCTCTCAGATAACCACTGTTGCCTCCGGCCCCGACGGACTGTACCTCGGTACCGCCAACCCTGCCAAGCTTATGAAACTCGGTTCAGGTTTTTCAGCCCAGGGCAGTTACACCTCGGCACTGGTAGACGCCGGCCAGCCTGCAAAGTGGGGCAAACTGCAAATCGAAGCCGACATCCCGGCAGGCTGTAATGTGCAGGTCGCCTCTCGCAGCGGCAACGTCGACGATGTCAACGACCCAACCTTTTCCCAATGGACCGAGCCCATCGATGTCACTGAGCCGATTCAACTGCGATGTCCGAATGGAAGGTTCTGTCAATATAAGCTCCTGCTGCAAAGCGGCGATAGCCTCAAAAGCCCCCTCATAAAAGAAATCGCTGTCGCACACAGCATACCGAACCTCGCGCCAAAAGTCGAATCCGTCACCATCAGCCGAAGCAAAGCCGAAAGCAAGAATGGTTCCTTTAAGATAAGCTATAAGGCCAAAGACGAAAACGAAGACACCCTGATTTACAAAATAGATTTTAGGAAAGTCGGCAGAAAAAACTGGATTAAGGTCAAAGATAAAATCGAGGCCAAGACCTTCAAATGGGACGGCAAAACGGTCGAGGACGGCCGATACGAAATAAGGGTCACCGCAAGCGATGAACGAAGTAATACCGTCGAAACAAGCCTGGCAGGAAGCAGAATAAGTGACGTTGTGGTCGTTGATAATACCGCACCGGTCATCGAAGACTACTTCTGTGACAAGTATAACAAAAAAGTGACATTGAAATTCAGGGTATCCGACGAATTAAGTGCGGTCGGCAAAGTAGAATATACCGTCGACAGCAATGAGGACTGGGTGGCCACCGTGCCGGATGACGCAGTTTATGATACCAAAAACGAAGATTTCACCATAGTCGCCCAGAAACTGGAGCCGGGCGAGCACATAATCGCTGTCAAAGTCGCCGACGACGTGGGCAATACGGCGTACAAAACTTTTGAAATTGAAATTGCGACCGAGTAACTGCTGTGAGATATATCGAATTTGACAAAATTGCAGAAGTCATCGAGTCACTGTGTATAGCAGCCGCCTATGAACTGCCGGAAGACCTCTTAGCTGCCCTTGAGGCAGCGGCCAAAACCGAGTCCTCCGCAAGAGCAGCCGGAATCTTAAATCAACTCATCGAAAACGCCCGCATAGCAAAAGCAGATAGCATACCCCTCTGCCAGGATACCGGCCTTGCGGTCGTATTTGTTACCCAGGGCGCCGAAGTGGTCGTCAAGGGCGACCGCACGCTGACCGATGCCATTAACGCCGGCGTCAAGGCCGGCTACGAAAAAGGTTATCTGCGAAAAAGCGTTGTAGCAGAACCACTCAATCAACGCAGGAACACCGGCACCAATACCCCCGCGATTATTCATCATACAATTGCCGCCGGTGACAAACTCGAAATTACAGTTATTGCCAAAGGCGGCGGCTGCGAAAACAAAAGCCAGTTCAAAATGTTCAAACCAACCGCCGACAGAGACGAAATAATCGACTGGATAGTTGAGGTCATCGCCCAGGCCGGCGCCGATGCCTGCCCGCCGTTTGTCGTAGGCGTCGGGATTGGCGGCGATTTCGAGCTTAGCTGTTTGTTGAGCAAAAAGGCGTTGTTACGAAAACTGGGTACCAGAAACACAGATAAGTTTTACGCAAAGTTCGAAGAAGAGTTGCTTTCGCGCATCAATGCTCTCGGCCTTGGCCCGCAGGGACTTGGCGGAGATACTACCGCCTTGGGTTGTATGGCTGAGGTCGCTCCCTGCCATATCGCTTCACTGCCCGTAGCCGTCAATATCGAGTGCCACAGCCACCGACACAAATCCGCAGTGATTTAGTCAATATCTCTCATCTTATCTTCTTCATTCTGAAGTTTTTCCAGGTCGGTTCGGCACCACGAAGGTCAAGGCAATCACCGTCATCGCTGAAGAATAGGCCTGGCAGATGCTCATCCAGTCGTTCACCATCGATTTCAAGGTATCCGTTTTTCTCATATACCTTCGCTTGAAGTTCCGGATAACCCAAAGCCAGTGCGACCCTGGCATAGGTGTGAAACTTCCAGCCGCTCATCATGTATCTGTAGGTGCCGATATACTTCTTCCAGGCCGGTTGGTACCGTGTAAAGCTGTCCGAGTCGGGCCGCTGGTATACAACACTCTCACTATTTTTTGAATTAACTATCTTGCAAAGAGGGATATCAAAAGACAAATGTTTTTCAACAAAATGTTCATTAATCAACTTGCGTAAAGTATTTGCTTCAAACACCCATGGGTCTGAGTTTGCTGTGTTAGTCAAAACCAGACAGCCAATCCCGTACTCAGGATACCAACCCATGGCTGTTCCAAAACCGAAACCTCCTCCGCCATGACCCAAACCGTAGAATTTGTTAGCGATGTTTTTATCTTCAGGTGAAGGATTGCGTGTTCCCTTTTCATCAATGACCACAATACCAACCCCCATTGCTTGACCTGTGTTTAATGATGTTGCCGTATACATTTCTCTTAACAGATTTTTCTCAAGAACCTTGAGTCCATCAACCCTACCATTGTTTATATGAAACTGTACAAACTTAGCTAACTCATTCGCATTGGTATAAACCCCTCCAGCTCCAATCATGGGTATCTCTAAAGGCACTTTTTTGAAGTGACGCTGGTGGCCAATGGCTCTGTTGGGATGGCGTCTAATGAATTCCATATCCACAGAGCTATTGGGCATGTCCAAAGGGTCGAAAATCTTTTCTTTCATATATTGAGCAAAAGGCTTACCTGATTTAACTTGCAGTATATATGCAGCCAGGTCAACCCCAAGATTGGAATAGCTGTATTTTACGCCTACCCTGTGTTTGAGCCATGTATCCGAGATGCTCTTCACGTGCTCTTCGAAGGAAGTTAACTGAGCATCCCAGTTGTTACCTATAGGTGCTTCATGAGCAAAGCCGGCTGTGTGGGTCAGAAGATGACGCAGGGTAATCGTGTCCTGCGGGTTTTCTTCAAAGCGACTGTTGACCGTGAAATCCGGCAAGTACCTGGTAATAGGCACATCCAACTCAACTAATCCATCCTGAACCGCAAACATCACAGCCGTAGCCGTGAAGGTCTTGGACATAGACTGGATACTGAAAATAGTATCCGGTGTGATAGGTGTTTTTCGCTCATCATCGGCGTAGCCAAACCCGGCTGTCCACAGGATACCATCGCGATCAACCACTGCTATCGACAACCCAGGTATCTTGTGCTCGGCCATCATTTTGGGGATGGATTGGCGATACTCATCAAATACGCCGCACATACCCTGACTTAAGCCAACCTTGGTATACTCATCCTGCAATTTCGGACTGACCGCACAGCCAGAGGCAAGGAAAACAAGCGTTAGAACACATATCAAAAACAGAGTGGCTTTACATCTCATTCTGACATTTCTCGTTTATCACTCTTAGAAACACTTTTTCCATCTTTAAATTCCAGTATAATATCAAATTCCTGACTTCTTGCACGGCTTTCTATGGAAAATCCGGATTTGGTTATTCCGAATCTAAGTATCCGGTGCATCGGTTTGCCAAAGCAATGTAATTCTCCGGCGCCAGTTGTTCGGGCCGGACTTGGGGGTCTATACCGCAACTTTCAAAAATCCGCGACCAGTTTTCAATTCCTGAAAGTCTGCCTTCGGCCAATTTCGTACAGGCCTTCAACGTCTTTCGACGATGCCCCATAAACAAATTTATCACCTGGCCAAAAAGCTCAATATCTTCAATCTGACCGGCTTTGTCCTTATCATAAACAAAGCTTATCATCGCAGAATCGACCTGTGGCTGAGGCCAAAAAACACTCGGCTTCAAAACCCGTATCAGTTTCACATCACCGGCCGCTGCAAGAATTATGCTAAGGATTCCATAGCTCTTGTTGCCCGCTGTTGCGGCCATTCGCTCGGCAACCTCCTTCTGGACGGTGACATACATCGCCTCAACAACAGGTTCGGCGGCAATTAAATTCAGCATCACAGGCGAGGCGACATTATATGGCAGGTTCGAGACCAGCAGGAATCGACCCGATAGTTTTTTGCGGGCGGCGGCGACAGCCTCTGTTATTTCCGGATTGATTGTGTTTTTGCTTTTGAGAATATCCGCGTTTATGATTTCAGCGTTTTGTTTTTTTGATAGCTGGCTTTTTGCGATTTTGACAAGTGTGGCATCGGCTTCAACGGCTACAACTGCCCCTGCCTTTTCAGCAATTGCCTCGGTGAGAGAGCCCGTCCCACAGCCTACTTCCAGAACAATGTCACCAGCTTTGATGTCCGACGAATCCACCAGAAGACGCATCAGGTTCAAGTCGATAAGGAAGTGCTGCCCGAGCCGTTTGTTAGGCCTGACCCCTGCCGATGCCAATAATTGCTGAATTTCCTGCTTAGTTTGCAATTCTCAATTCTTAATTCTCAATTCTAATTTCTTCTTCGTTAACGACATTTGGATAGCCGTTCTTATCGCGGCTTTCATACTCGATGCGCTGGCCAGGTTCTGGCCCACAATGTCGAAGGCCGTGCCATGTGCAGGCGAGGTCCTGATAATCGGTATACCGATAGTGACATTGACGGCATCTTCAAAAGCCAGCATCTTCACCGGTATCATACCCTGGTCGTGGTACATCGCGACAACGCCGTCGAACTGGCCCTGCGCAGCCCGCAAAAACAATGTATCAGCCGGATATGGCCCTGAGCAATCTATGCCTATCTCCTGGGCCAACAGAATCGCCGGCGTGATTATTCGTTTTTCTTCATCGCCGAACTGGCCGTTCTCCCCGCAATGAGGATTCAGCCCCGCCACACCTATCCTCGGCGCCTCAATATTGAAATATTCGGTCAAAGCTGTATTCAACAGATCTATCGGCTCAAAGACCCGCCCAATAGTAAAGATATGCCGCACCTCAAACAACGCCTCGTGAATCGTCGCAAGAGCAAGTTTCAACGGCCCGGCGATAAACATCATAACCTTCCGCCTGGATTTGCAGCGGGCAGCAAACATTTCGGTATGCCCAGGCCATTTGGCGCCTGCCAGCTTCCAGCTTGTCTTGCTAATCGGTGCGGTAACCACTGCGTCAATAATGCCGTCTTTGGCCGCTTCAATAGCATCGAGGCAAAACCTTATTGAGGCTTCACCGAAAACCTTGTTCGGCCCTTGTATCCACGGCGGAACTGAGTATTCATCATAGTCGGCAACAACAACCTTGTACGGATAGTCCCTTGAGATTTTTTCGTGCTGATGCCTTCCCCAGAACGGCTCAATCTCGGCCTTGTCAGCGGCGTAGGAAAGTTGCTCGTTCATCCCGAAGACGATGAACTTGGCGGACTTGCGAATATCCGCATCAGCCAGCGCCTTGACAACAACCTCCGGACCGATACCCGCCGCATCACCCATCGTGACACCAATCACCGGCTGCTCCGTTATCGAATTATTACCAATATTTACATTCATAACACTTTGACGTATGGATTCCGTTTAATCCCCGATGATATAATAAATTAAACTAACCGCCGACGCAGTCGGCTTCCATTCACTAACGTTTACCCTGAGCCCTGTCGAAGGGACTATTCACTAACAAACTGGCCACCTGCTGCGACGGGCGCCAGCACGGCGAGTCGGTCAGTTTGTTAAAACCCTAATTCTTTTAGTTTCTCCACGGACAGTTTGTTTTCTTTCGGCAGAAGTTTTTCAAGCTGATTTTTTATCGTCCTTGTTATTATATCAGTTTCAACGTTCACCTCGGCGCCTGTTTTTGCTGTCCCGAGCGTCGTTGCTTCAAGGGTCTTTGGAATTACGGCACAGCTAAAGCCCTTTTCCCCCAGTTCGGCGATTGTCAGGCTTATCCCGTCAACGGCAACCGAGCCTTTCGGAACCACACCGTCGAGCAACTCGCCTCCTGCCGAAAACTTTATCTCGGCGAACTGGCCTTGCCGGTCAATGGCCGTGATTGTGGCAACCCCATCGATGTGGCCCTGGACAAAATGACCGCCAAAACGCTCACCCGCCTTCATCGCCTGCTCAATATTAACCATCGAGCCGGAAGCCAGTTTATCAAATGTTGATTTTGCCAGCGTCTCGCTGCTTACCTCGAAGACCGCAACTCTGCCTTCCAGACTTGCCACGGTAAGGCACACGCCGTTTATAGCAATACTGTCGCCGACATTAACCCCGTCGGCAATAGCTCCCAAATCCACCCCAAGCTGGGCCGACGAGCCGCTGCGGCGAACCGATGTTACCCTGCAAATCGCTTCTATAAGCCCTGTGAACATAAAACAACCCTTCCAAAGCTACCTTCATTTAACTCAATAAACCGTATATCTCAATCTTTATGCTACGAACAGAAGGACCAAAAGTCAAATAATTGTTGTCCTTGGCAATTTTACCGCTGCTCCAGGGCGAATTTGCTTTTCGCCCGCGACTTAAAATGATATTATAGCCAGGCATCTTGCTACAGGCAGGCCATCTTAAACAATGGTTCATTAGCAGAAAGGCGGGGAAAAATTATGAAAACATCGCATATGAAAACCTGGTTTTTCGTGATAATCCTTGTTGCATTGACAATCGCATTGAGCAACTGCAAGAAGAAGGAGCCGCCCCCGGCTGACGCCCCCGCCCCACAGCAGCAAGCCGAGATCAAAGAACGCGACCGCGCAAGAGCCGAACGTACCAGGGCAAGACAAATAAAAATGAGACAGGAAACCAAAAGGCGAGCTGCGGCAGAAAAAGAAGTCTCGCCAAAACCAGAAGCCATGCTGGACGAAATACAGGACATACAGGCCGAAAGAATCTATCAAATGGCACGGACCGAAAGCAAAATCGCCAGAAAACCAATGATGAGCTATATGAGAATGGTTAATTACTGCAGGCAGCTGCTCAAGGAATTTCCAAACACACCACAGGCCGAGAAAGCAAGGCAACTCCTGCGAAATATGCCCGAAAGAGAACAACAGCGATATAACGTCACCGCCGAAGAAATGGCCCTAACCAGATAAAAATATATCAACGGAGGATTGCGTAAATGGCGACCGTCGAATCGACTACAAATGCCCCGGCAATTGCGATAACTGCCGGGTGTTTGCCCCAGGCTTGGGAAAAAACTGTAGTAGCCGTATGGGACCAGGGACTTGACATCAAGACCCAATACGACAAGCCCCAGGACCCGCCGAGCAAAGACGCCACGATGATCGTCACCGTCCACGACCCGCTGGCCGAGCCGATGATCCATCGCGACTTCCCCGGCGGGTTCGAGGAGTTGCAGGAATACGTGATGGAGGTTTGCGAGGGGATCAAGGACCACTGCGTCCGCGACCCGAACGACCCGAACGACACGCGTTGGGAGTACACCTACCACCAACGGCTGTTCGGCTACGACGTGCCTGGCGGCGAGCCGATCGACCAGATCGAGCAACTCTGCCGCAGTCTGGCCGAGGCCCCGTTCACGCGCCGCGCTCAGGCGATTACCTGGAAGGTGTGGGAAGACAACACCTGCTACGACCCGGCCTGCTTGCAGAGCATCTGGTGCCGGATTACCGAAGAACCGCCCGGTGTTACTGGAGAAAAACGCCGCGTGTTGAGCACGAACGTGCGGTTCCGCTCGAACGACGCCTACAAGGCGGCCTTCATGAACATGTTCGCGTTGGTGAACTTGCAGCGGATGATTGCCGAGCGAGTGACGGAGCTTTCCGGCAAGTTGGTGGTGCCGGGCCGGTACTGCCATATGGCCGACAGTTTTCACATTTACGGCTCGAACCTGGCGGAGTTCGAGGCCCGGCTGCTCGGCGCGATCGAGAAACGGACTTTCGATCAGCGAACGATGCGTTACGAAGACGTCAGCGAGATCATGGAAGAAGCCCGACCTGCGATTCTGGAAAAGGCCCGGAAGATGGCCCGCACAAAGTAGCCG